>Ga0079219_10000006_pt1 | contig 25508 bp, 35 predicted proteins | sample GAControl_FD_77074 | JGI IMG/M metagenome (GOLD analysis project Ga0079219, IMG submission 77074) | Agricultural soil microbial communities from Georgia to study Nitrogen management - GA Control | ecosystem: Environmental > Terrestrial > Soil > Agricultural land | place: USA: Georgia...
CAGGCGCTGTCGACGGTCTTCAAGGACCTCGGCGAGTTCGTGAAGACGCACAACCAGCTCATGAACGACATGGCGACCATCGCCGGCAAGGCCGGAATCGTCATCATCCGGACGGGCGTCGAGCTGGCCAGTTTCGGCGCGCAGATCGCCGAGGCCTACCTCAAGGTCGGGCAGCTCGTCACCGGGATCGCCACCCTGGCCGCCACCGCGCCCTACGTCGCCCAGAAGATCCTCGGGATCAAGGGCGCGAACCTCGATACGGTGAAGAGCCTCGGGGCCATCTACGAGGGGCTCGGGAAGTTCGCCGAGGGGGCCCACGAGCTGGGCACCGCGGCCGACGGGACCGTCGAGAAGATTAACGCGCTCCTGGCCAGCCTCTCGAAGGGCGGCGCCCAGGGGCACGATCCCGCAGCCGGCTTCAAGAACGTCACGGGCGCCGCGAACCAGGCCACGGACGCCCTATCCGCATTCAACGAGATCCTGAAGGCGCTGAACATCGAGACGGTCGGGAGCATGGACAACGTCTCGAAGAAGGTCTCCGAGCTGCTTTCCATCCTGCCCCAGATGGAGAGCCAGGGGCTCATCACGAAGGAACAGTACGACGCCATCCTCGATTCGGTCATGAAGATCACGGCTCAGCTTCCCGACTGGTCGACGGACATGAGCGCCGCGCGGCAGCACGCACAGGAAGTGCACAGCGTGATGATGGACATCTACAACACGGCTGAGCAGGCGACGATCCCGGCTGCGCAACAGCTGGGCGACGCGCTCATCGACACGGCCTTCGGCGCCAAGATTGCCTGGGGTCAGTTCTTCAGACAGGTACTCGCGGACTTCGCCAAGGCCATCGAGAGAATGCTGATCTGGAAGGGCTTGATGGCGATCTTCAATCTGGGCAGCGGTGGCGCAGCCGGGGCGTTTTCTGATTTCGGCTCCGCCGGCTTCGGCGGCGTCGGCGGCGGTGGCATCGGCGTCGCCTCCATCGGTCTGCAGCCGGCCCAGCTCGTGGCGCCTGGTCTCTCGGCCGCAGCGATGGGCGTGTCACTATCGCCGGCAGCAGGCGTCAACCTGGCCTCGAAGGGCGACTTCGTGATGCCTGTGACGATCCTGCCGGCGCGGGACCGCACGGCCGAGGCGGTCGAGCTCCTGGAGGAAATGAGCAACCTGGTCGAGAGGAAGGGCTTCAGATTGGTGGCGAGTCAGGTGCTCGGGTGAGGTCACTATTCCTGCTCGGCGGTCGCGGCCTTGAGGCAGCTGTCTCTGTCAGCGAATGTGACGGATCGCCAATCGCCCCTCAAGGAATACTTCAGGCCGCGGCGGGTCACGACCGTCTTCGTGGCGCTCTGCTTGACGAGACCCAGGAGCTCGCATGCTCCGGCCGGTCGTCGGCACGACTCGGCTTCGCTGAGGGGCAGGACCAGGGATCCGTTCGGCGCATTGGCCAGAGCGAACGCCTCACCGAAGGTGACGCCGAGGCAAAGCTGTCGCGGAATGAACACTGGCTTCAGATCATCCGATCGATCCTCGGCCTCGGACTTCCCGAGCCGACCGAGAAAATCAAGATCGGCCGTGGTCGGTATCTCGAGGACCGCCGTCGCGATGTGAGGGACGTCGCCGCGCAGGAAGTGGATCTCGACTCGGTCTCCGGCATGCGCACGGTCCAGGAATCCCGTGACATCGGCGACCGTCTCGGGTCGCGCGCCGTTGAACCTGAAGATGACGTCCCCGTCGTCGAGGCCGGCCTTGTGAATCGGAGAATCTTCGACGACCGCCCTGACGAGGAGCACGTTCTTCCTGTTCCAATCCAGGGCCGGCACGAGCACGCAGCCCAGCCATGGGCGATCGGCCCTGGTCGGCGGCGGCGTGCCTGCGGCGCTGGCCAGAGAGCAGAGCACCACGGCGATCGTGGCGAGTCGTATTGCGATTTTCATGGGCATACCCCCGTCTCAACAGATACGCCGAAAGGGCCCGGCGGGCAAGCCCTGTCCGGCCGGAAACCGTTACATTGGGCGAAACCCTTGACCGGCGCGCACTTGCGGGGGGTCGCATGGCGGGCAGCCTGACGTGCGCCAGCCCTGGGTCTGGGCTTGGGATGACACGCCGAGCGACCTATCCGGCGGCGCCAACTTCACCGACCGGGTGCTCCGGTACGCCGAGAACCAGGGCGACATCCAGGTCGATATTCCTTTCAACTCGACGGAGGCCGACTACTTCTTCACGCCGGCGAACCAGCCCGGGAACGATGACTGGCCGGTCGGCACCTGGTCGGCCAAGGTCGACGTCACCCTGGCGAACGCGCGCATCAGCCTCGCGATCGGTCTGGCCCGGGTCAATGGGGCCGGCGTCTTCCAGCAGTCCTACGCCGCAACCTCGGTGGCGCAGGTGCTCTCGTCGACGGGGATCAAGACCTTTTCCGGTCCGACCCTTCCGCAGACCGGGGCCGCGGCCGGTGACCGCCTCCGCATCCTGTTCGAGTGGACCCGCGACAACTCTCCGGGCGGCGGCGCCGGAGCGGGCCTGGTCAGCTTCGGCTTCGGCGACCCCGCGGTCGACATCCTCACGGTGCCGATCCTGATGGCGAACCCACGGATCGTCTGGAACGGAGTCACCCTCGACTTCCCGGGGCCGCTGACCGGCTACGGCTCGCGCCTGTCCGGCGACCGCGGGATGGATCGGAGCGACGGCGTCGTGCATGCCACCAGCACGCGCTCGAGCTTCCGGAAGGTGCGCATGCAGCTCGCGCCATTCCAGGACATCACATTCTGGGAGGCGCTGCAGGCCTGGTGGTCGTGGGCCGTGCAGGGCAAGCAATACTCGTTCGCCCTCGACAGCGCCGACGTCGTCGACCTGCTCACCAGCGGCGCGGCCGCGGCAGGCCAGAAGGACATCCCGATCGCGAGCACCGCCTCGATCGTGGCCGGCCGGAAGTACCGGATCCGCTCCACGACCGGCCACGAGGAGGAGGTCATCCAGGTCGACACCATCACCCTCAACACGAAGGTAACCTGCCTGCGAACCTCAAGAACTCCTACGTCACGGGGGATATCTTCCGGAGCCTCGACTACCACCCGAAGCTGGTGAGCATGGACTCCGATCCGCCATTCCAGGAGGGCGCCGGCATCACCTACTCGCTCGACCACCAGGCGGAAGAGGACCGCGGCTGATGCCCTACAACCCGAACGCGAACTGGACCGCCCGGGCGAACGCCGCCGCGCAGGCGCTGGTCTACTACGTCGCGATCGACGGGCTGGCGACCCCCCACTACTCAACGGGCCCGGTGCGCTCGGCCTCGGTGACGAAGAAGCCCTACCTTCATGTCCCCTCGAGCATCGGGCAGAAGATCTCGCAGCTGCAGGGACGGACGTCCCTCAATCTGTTCACGCTGCAGCTGACCAACAAGGGCAACGAGCTGAACGATCTATTCGCGAATGAGCGGTCCAGCCCAACCTTGGCATCGCTCATCAACCGCAGGATCACGCTCTACTCGGGCTATGCCGATCTCATCGAGTCTGACTATGCCGTCTGGGCCCAGGGAAGAATCCGAAGCGTCCGGTTCTCGAACGAAGGGACGCTGCTCGAGCTCGGCCTGGCCGACCTCCGACGGGCGCAGCAGGAGACCATCTGTCTCAACGCGGACGCCCGCGGCTCGAGCATCGAGCTCGCCCTCTCCGCCGACATCGTCGCCGGCGTCGGCGTATTCGTCACGACGGGCGACCCGACAGGATGGAACGCGGGGGATCGGATCTTCCTCGGTCCCAGCACGGACCCGGCGAACCCCGGCGCCGAGGAGCGCCTGACCGTCCAGCAGGTCAGGGACGTCACGAACCAGGTCTTCATTGACCCGGTGACCACCTACAAGTACAAGGCTGGCGATCCGGTGCGCACCGCCTCGACGCTCGTCATCGGGAATCCGATCAACGCAATGCTGGCATTCCTCACGGGCGACTTCGCGAACGGCTCCTGGCCGCTCCTGCGCGCCGTCGGACTACCGACCGGGATGAACGTCGACCCGGCAGACATCAACATCGCGGCGATCACGAAGGAGCGCGACCGCTGCTACTCGAGCTGGGTCATGAAGTTCGAGATCGCGCGGCCGACGATCGGCGCCTCCTACCTGGAGTCGTTCATATATCGGTGGCTCGGATACCCGCGAATCCACCTGAACGGGCAGATCGGTTTTCGGGCCTTCCGGCCACCCTTCCCGGACGACGTCAACGCCGGGCTGGCCACCCTCACGCCGGCGGACATCACGGACTGGGAGGTCTCGCGCGACATCGAGTCTCGCGTCAACCGCGTCGTCCTGGGCATCGACTCATCGCTCGGCGGAGGGCGTCCGGCGCAGACCGTCATCCTCGAGAATGCGACGGACCAGACGGTGACGGAGGAGCAGGCCGAGGTCCGGGAGGATTCAACGGGCTTCGCCGGCACTTACAGCGGCGGGCGGTTCGCCGGGGCCGCCGCCGCCACCTTCCTGCGCAGGTACGGAGATGGCCCCTACCAGGTGCGCGCGAAGTGCCATCCATGGAAGCGGGCGATCGAGGTCGGCGAGGACGTGCTCCTGACCCATCCGAGGATTCCGACCCCGAAGAGTGCATCGCCCGGGGTCACCAACATGCGCATGGAGGTCGTGGAGAGGAATGAAGACCTGTCCACGGGCAAGGTTGAGCTGGTCCTGCAGGATGCGAACTACGTGCGGCCGATGGTCGTCGGCGCCGCCGGCGCCGGGCCGGCGGACTACACCGCGGCCTCGGCGGCCCAGCGGGAGGCCTCGACGTTCGTGGGGCCTGCCGGAACGCCCGTGCCCAACTTCGCCGACGGCACATCGCCGTATGAGGTGGTCTGATGTCGACGCCCGACTACATCCGATTGACCGACGCGGATACCGCCGCCCTGGCCTTCTGGGGACAGGACAAGTGGCGGCAGCTTCGCGACAATCAGGACAGCTTCGATGGGCGCATCGCGCAGCTGCTGGCCCAGAGCGAGAACGCCATCGTCGACGACTTCTTCTGCGACGACATCGCCGGCGCCGGGTCAGGCACCGTCTATCCCTACGATCCCTTCAATTTCGGCACCGGCTTCCAGACCATGATGGGCGCCACCGGCGACCATGCGGTGCAGATCACGACCGTCAACTCACAGCTCACCAAAGTTCTCGCCGTCTCGAAGGCGCGCCTAGCCTTCCGCCTGAATCGGGACATGGTCGGGTTCTTCGAGGCCTGGGTGAAGGATCCCGGGTCGGCGGCATGCGACAACATGATCGTCGGCTTCACCGCCACGCCGACCGCCCCCGCCACCGAATCGGATGTCATCGCATTCCTCAAGGGGTCGAGCGCAGGGAAATGGAGATTCCGGGTCGCCAAGGGCGGCGTGCAGAGTGAGACGGACAACATCGGCAACCGCGCCACCTCGCAGAAGCTGAGGATCGAGTTCACGCGATCGGGCGGCGGTTCGACCCTCCAGATCGCAGCCTACATCGACGGCGCGGCAATCTCCGGATCGCCCTTCACGACGAATATCCCCGACACGACCGTCATGCGCATGGTCTGGGGGGCCAAGACTCCGGCTGCCGGCACGAGCGATTTCAGGATGGATCGCTGGGAATGCCGATGGGCTGCGATTCCGCCAATCTTCTGATGGAACTGAAAGGATCGACGGCGCCGCGGCGCTGCTAAAATCGGGTCTTACCGCCGCCCGGCCGGCCAGCCGAGCGGGTCTCGCGACGAAGAAGAAGGGCCCTGCACGGGGCGTGCACTCCGTGCGGGGCCCTTTTTCTTTCGGAGGGGAGCATGCGGCGGAAACAATGGGTCGGGTGGTCGATCGCATTCGCAGCCTCGATTCTCCTGTTCGGGCTGCTCAACCCCGCGGCCCTGCAGAGCGCCGGATATTCCATCACCGAGGCCATTCTCACCACGAAGACGAGGCTCTTTTCGGCGCGCCAGGATTTCGGCGCCGGGATCAATACCCGTACCAACATCAACGCCCAGGACGGGGGATCCGTGTCCGGTCCGGGCACGATCCCAATGATTCAGCACGTCGTCGACGGAACGATCCAGGACCCGACGAGCGCTCCCATCATCACCGGGCAGACCGGGTCCAGCGGATGCACCAACGGTACGACCTACCAGGTGTATGCCGTGTTCTATGGGCCGACCGGGCTTACTCTGATCAGCCCCGCCTCGAATCAGTTCACCGTCAGTGGATCGAACGCGAATCTCGTTGTAACCGAGCCGACTCCGCCCGCCGGCGCAAACTCCTATCGCCTCTGGTGGGGCAGGAACACGGACGGATATGCCTCGAAGAAGAGCTGTACGATCGGCGGCGGCTCCTTCATACCGATAGGTACGACCTCCTCAAACTGCGGCTGCAGCGCAGGCGGGCTCGCGCCGCCCTCCTCAAACACCACGACTGCCGCAGCAGTCCAGAGCTTCCTGAATGGCACCATCAAGACGGCGACCTATCTCTCGACCCTTCCCTACACGATGACGCCGGACAGGACGATCCTCTCGCTCAGCGGGGCGATTCCGACCTGGAGCCCGGACGCCGGGACGACGACGGCCGCCCTCCTGTCAGCCGGGCCGCGGATCAAGGCCGTGTGCTCCACCTGCGAGTTCACGACGGTCGCCGCGGCCATCGCCGCGGTCACCGGACAGTCGGTGAGCAATCCGTTCGTCGTCCTCGTCTATCCGGGCCTCTGGAACGAGGACGTCACCCTTGGAAGCTACACGACCCTTATGGGGGCCTCGCGCTCGGGGACCATCGTCAAGAAGATTCGGACCGCAGATGGCGCCCAGGAGGTCGCGATCAGCAACTTGACCGTGGCGGATGCCATCTGGACCGGCAATAACCGCGCGACGCCGACGAACCTCTACATCACGAATGTCAACGCCGGATCTTTCGACGACATGGCCGAGTACGGCATCGATGCCACACCCGTGTTCACGGGCAGCACCGACTTCGTAAATGGCACGTCCGCGGCCGCCTCTGGCGGCGGCAACACCATCCGCGTCTGGGGCGCCAACTATCACGGCACCTGGGATGCCTACGCCCTCGGAGTCGATGAAACGCTGATCCAATACGGCTCCTCGCTCGATCTTCGCGGGACGGCGGAGACGTCGGCGGCGAGGTGCTTCACTGGGCTGACCGGCTTCCTGAGGGTCATCGATCGCGGGAGCACCTGCTCGGTCAGCATGAGCGGGAGCTCCTACGGGACGTTTGGCTACGCGGCCGCCTCAGAGATCGACAATACGAAGTCGATCTCGGGCGCCGGGCCGACGCTGACCAGCCTGATCGATCTGGCGAACACACGGATCAACGTCTCGACGACGAACGCCTCTCTCACTGGATCGCATCGGTCCGGAGTCGTCCTGATCGAGGACGTCGTGGCTGCCGGCGGGGCAGGTGCTGTCAAGCTCACCGACGTCGATGCGGTGGTCTCGGCGGCGGATGCCAGTCAGACGATCGACGGACTTCACTTCAACGCGGACGCGCAGCTGACCGGCTGGACGGGGCTTTGGGACCGCGGCTCGCTGGTGCTGTCCGGCGGCGCGACCAGGAACGACGTCGCGAGCGATGAAGCCTCCGTTTCCAGCATCACACTTCGAAGGCTTGCCAACTCCGGTCTTTACTCTGGCGCCGGGACCGCCGTGAGCCTTGGGGACGCCTCGGACCAGGCTGGTTCGTGCACATTCGCTGCGGCCACCACCTGCGCCGTCACCCTTCCTTTTGCATCGGCGGTGTCGACCTATAAGGCCACACTCGGTTGCTCGGCCAACAAGACCTTCTGGATTACGAACAAGGGGACGACGGGCTTCACCATCAACGCTTCTTCGAGTTCCAGCGATACCTGCGATTGGAGGATTACACGTTGATTCTCGCCCGCGCCACCGCGACCATGACCAACGGGCCGACGGACTGATGATCGCCCTCGCGGCGTTCTCCTGGATCGTCTCCGGCCTCGACTGCGCCGGCCACGCCGAACTGGCCGTGACCTACGTCGCGCCCTTCGTGGTCGTGTTCATGGCGCTGATGCCGTGGTGTCCGCCGGATGACTTTGGCAACGCGCAGGCGTGCCTGTCGCGGGTGGACGGCGGCGAGTGGCTGGTCCCGAATCCGGAAGCGTTCGAGCCGCCGAGCCCGCCGCTCAACCAGGCGTATGTGTTCGAGGGCGTGAGCGTGGACGCGGCGGGGAACAGGTCGCACGATCCGGGAGGGTGCGGGCCATGAGCGGCCCCTACCCGAAGCAGATCGACATCGATGCCGAGCGGGCTCTCGCAGATGCGATCGAGCACTATGCGCCCGCCCTGCATGTTCCATCGGGGATGAACGCGATCGCGCTCCTGCGGGCGATCGCAGCGCAGGAGACAACCGATCCGACGCGCCTGTTCGCCAGCAAGCACGAGAACGCCTATTGCTACGGGGGCCGCTACAACACGCCCGCGCTCAAGACGGCCGAGTGGCGTTACGGCTGCGCCGTTCATTGCTCGTGGTCGCCGTGGCAGATCATGTTCCCGACCGCGATGCTGCACGGCTTCATGGACGATCCCGTCCGGCTGCGCGACCCGATGATCGCGGGCGCCTACGTCGTGGCCGACCTGAACGGCAAGGTCTTCGACCACATCCCCGCTCCCACGGTGCAGGACGCCTTCGACGCCTGGAACAGCGGCACGGCGCGCGACAATCTGTTCCCCGCGAAGTACGTCAGCGAAGCGACGGCGCTCTATCAGCACTTCGCGGGCTCGCAGGGCCAAGCGGGCGCGCCCGGAGGACGATCGTAATGACCTCGAAGGGATGGATCATTGTCGCGACGATCGCCGGGGGCGCGGGGTCCGCCGTGCTCGCGGTCCTGGCCGTACATACCTACCTCCGGACGGACTACCGCGGCGAGGGGGCCAGTGCGGAGCAGGCCAGGGAGTGCTGCGACAGGATCAAGAAGCTCGAGGACGAGGAGCACGAGCACGTCCAGGACGCGCAAGCGTGGAAGCAGCGGATCATCGACAACGAGAAGACCAACGAGTGGCAGGCCAGGCGGCTGGACGCCTCCGACGTCGATAGGACGGAGATCCGCGAAATGCTGGGCGAGATTCGCGGCCAGCTCAACGAGCTCCTCAAGCGCACGAGCAAGGGGCCGGTCAACCCGTCCTCATTGAAGATCGGCGCTTTCACGCCGCCGCTTGAGTGGCGATATCCCGCGAGGCCAAGGAGAACCGACTCGGTCGAGGAGCTTCTCGACGGCCTACAGGGGGGTGGACCATGACAGGAATCCAGAAGGCGGCGACGATGGGCTTCCTGGCCGCTGCGATCGTGGCGGGCTACGTCGCCGTCGCTCCGAAGCACGGGCACGTCCACGAGATGCTGTTTCCCAAGGGCATCCATGTCACCGGGCACGCCTGTCACCAGCTCGTCCACATCCTGCCCGACGGGACGTGGGACGTCCTCGCCTACCACTTCATCGACGGCGACATGACGAACATGACCGAGGATGAGAAGAAGGCGGCGATCGTGAGGCACACGCAGGGCGACCTCGACGAGGCCGGCGTCGCCTGCAGCGACGAGCCCCCCGCCCTGCTGCCGCGCGCCATCGCCGACTCGGTGAAGCGGTGCGACGGGTGCGGGACGGACTGCTGGATTACGTCGTGTGACGCCCACATCGGGAATCCGTATTGCGTATTGGGCGGCACGAACTGCGTGATAAGCTTCATCTGTTGCGGCGGGCCGGGGAGCGGATGCCCGGCGAGCTGCGACGTCTAGGAGGTCCGAATGGTCATCAACCGCAGCACGCTCCAAGCGATCCAGTGGGCGAACGTGGTCCTGCTGGCGACGCAGTTCCTGAACAACCTCACGCAGGTCTACCCGGGCCTGACAAGCGCCCCGTGGGTGCTCATCGTCCAGGCGTTCCTAGCGGCCCTGCTCCCGTCGCTCGGTGGCCTATCGCACAAGGTCACCGGAACCGAAGTCGTGGACAAGCCGGCCCCGCCGGCAGGAGGATCACAGTGATCAGACGGTACTGGCGTAACCGCAGGATGGATCTGTTCCTCGCCCTCTTGGCGCTCCTGTCCATCGTCATCTTCGTGCCGCCTGCTCTGGCGCAGACGACAGCGCCTCCGGCGGCCCCGAAGTGGCAGCACGCCCCGCAGGAACTGATCGCCACCTTCGCCGTCACCAACTCGCAGGCCAGCGCCCACACCGACATCAACGCGGACATCGCCTGGGCCTACTACATGAGCGACACGCAGGAGGTCGGGACCGTCGTCACCGTGCTGCGCGGCGACACGAACGGATACGCCCTCGGGCCCCGCTACGAGCTCAACTTCCCGTCTAGCACGAAGGGGAACGCCTTCCTCGGCGGCGATGCTCAGTGGCTATCGGGGAGCGATCTGACGCAGTTCTCGGCGGCGAGCCTCGCGGGCGCGGCGCGCGCCGGGTACAAGTGGCACATCGGCACGTCCAGCGCGCTCCGGGTGCAGCTCGAGATGTCGAAGGCGATCAATCCGTCGATGCCGGACGGCGCGCCCGGGAACCCCGTCAACGTGGTCGGGATGTCGGTCGGCTTCTCGGTGGGGCTGGGGAAGGGGACGGCGGTCCACTGATGCGTTTCACGCCCCTTCTCGTTCTGCTTCTGCTTCCCGCACCGGCCGCAGCGGCAGGCGGGAAGGGGCTGACGTTCCATCCAGTCACCATCGCTCAGATCAACGCCGACGCCTGCGACCACTGGACGAAGCTCGCCACGCACCTTGAGGTCGACGGGTGGGTATTCAAATCCGTCCCCGAACAGGACGGAGATCGGCACGTCGGCGTATGCGATGACCAAAAGCTGGCTGCGCGGCTCGCCAAGGAAGGCGGCTTCGATCACCTGCATTGCATGGTCTGGGAGATCATCTCCGCCGTGCCGCTGAAGATCCCGCGCATCGGAGACCACGTCCGCGGCCAGGGCATCGAGAGGTACGACGCGGAGGACCCCGGCCACCACTGGTTCGAGCTGCATCCCCTGCTCCACTGGGAGATCATCAAGTGAGCCGCATCCTGCTAATCGTCCACGGCATCCGCACGAACAAGAAGCGCGCGCAGGCGTGGATGCACCCGCTCCGCGACAAGATCATGGCCGCGGCTCCGGACATCCAGGCGGCCTATCTGTTCGAGTATGGCTTCCTGGGCGTCCTGGGGTTCCGGGCCCCGCTGATCGGAGGCCACAACCGGAAGCATTTCGTCCGGCGCTTCCAGCGGTTCGTCGCCTGGGCGCGCAAGCGGCACCCGGACGCGGCCGTAGAGGTCGTGGGCCACTCGTTCGGGACCTACCTGATCGGCCACTCCATGACCGACGAGGGCGGCCCGCGGGCCTTCTACGACCGCGTCGTGCTCATGGGGTGCATCCTGTCGAGCCGGGACGACTGGACGGACAAGGCGGGGCACTACACCCGCGTCCTCAACCTGTGGAGCGGCAAGGACCGGGTCGTGGAATTCGACACCCTGGGACAGAGCGGCTGGCGGGGCTTCATTCAAGCCCCGCCGGCCGTCCAGAGCCTCGAAATGCCGGGCTATAGCCACACCGACTACTGCGCGCCCGGGACCGCCTGGGAGGCGCTGACGGGCTTCCTGGCAGGGGCCTGACGATCTCGCCCGGACACCTCCCCCGGGCGGCAGGGGAGGCCGTTAACCCGCGCGCGGCCGGGCCTTTCTCCGGTGCGCTGAAAATCCTTGACCAGCGCCGCTTTCCGTTGTATCTGTCCCGAAACGCCCGTCCCGTGGGCCTTCGGACAGAATCGTGCTTTTCGCCGCCGCGACCGCCGAGTTCCTCATCCGCCGCCGGATCTACATCCGGGACCCCAGGACGCTGAAATCGCAGTTCCGGGTCCTCGGATTGGCGTTCGGTCCTATCGTCTTATCCAGTATCGATAGTTCAATGATCGAGGCATGGATGGCCCGCCGGCTCGACCAGGGCACGAGCCGCTCGACTCTCAACCGGAACCGCGCGGCGCTGTCCGTCCTGTTCGAGTGGGCGATAGCTGAAGGCCTGAGGCCAGGGCCGAATCCCGTCCGATCGATTCCGCCCTTCCGTGAAGGCCCTGGGCGAACGCGCTACCTCACGCCCGATGAGGCGCAACGCCTTTGGCTCGCCGCGGCCGCACACTTGAAGCCGATCATCCAGATCGCCCTTCATACCGGCGGCCGGCTCTCTGAAATCCTCGCGCTGCGCTGGGGCGATCTTGACCTCGATGGGAGGCTCGTGACCTATCGGCGCGAGGTCACGAAGGGCGGCAAGACGAGACACGTCCCGATCAACGATAGCCTCGCGGCGTCGCTGGCCGCTTTGCGGCGCGGCCGGCCGGACCAGTTCCTCTGCCATTGGGGCGAGGAGCCGATCCGCTCGGTCAAGACTGCCTTCTCGACGGCGCGCCGGAAGGCCGGCCTCGGGCCCGACGTCACCTTCCACACCCTGCGCCACACGTTTGCGTCCTGGGCTATCCAGAACGGCCTCGACCTTGGCCGGCTTCAGAAATACCTCGGTCACTCGGACGTGAGCCTCACGCAGCGGTACAGCCACCTGAGCCGCGAATTCCTCGCGGATGGCGCCCGCTTCATCGGTCCCCCGGCGCGCGCGAAGGCGCCGGAATCCGAGCAGACATGACGGCTAGCACGATTCCGATCTGTGTCAATTTTTCACAACTTTTTTCAGTGAAACCACGAAACCCACTTGACAGGCCGCGGACTCGGGTCCATCTTCGCGGCGTACACGGCGAGGTCATGATGAGAATGCAATCCAAGGAACGTAGAGAGGCCCGGGGACAGCGAGCCACTTCGCCGTGTCCCGCCTCAGCCATCTCATCGGCCGTCCCCGTGGCTCTGTGCGTTTCTCCTACTCCGCAGCACGTCCCGACCCGCTTTCCTAATCCGTGGGGCGCCGGTTCGAGTCCGGCCAGGCCCACCACCTCAGTAATTCCACCGATACGTAGTGCAGAGATCACCCGCGCCATGGAGTCCCACTCCGCGGCGTTTCTGGCGAACGTCTTCCCGCTCCCGCACCGCATCCCCGAGCGTCCCGCGTCGTCATCGGGCCTCCAGTCCCAGCGCGAAAGCGAAGACACCCCATCCTCGCTGACCCCCTCGATCGGTAACCCCGATTTCGCAGGAGCGGTTTCGGTTCTAACGGGCCCCGCCGGAGTCCCGTGGAGGTCAGGAGCGGATTCACCCGTGGGCCATGGTTCCGGCTCGCATTCATGCGCCGCGCCCTGCCACCGTCCGGCAATTCGGAGGGCCGTATGAGCGACCGCAAGCGATGGATCGAGGAGGAAATCGCGCGCGTGAAGCGGGCCGGATGTCAGAAGGAAATGCGCTCCGGTCCCTGTGGCCTGTCGGTCGAGGTCGAGACAATGACGGAACTTCGCGGCACGTGGCTGATCGTCTCCTGCGACCGCGACGAGTCGCACGTCATGACGGAGAGGATCTGATGCTCTCCTGGACCGGCGATCCCCGGTTCTATCGCCCAGCGTTCGCGCCTTCTCGCTGCCGCCAGATTGAACGCCGCACCGCTCCATGGCCGCCGCTGTTCTCGGCGGTGCTGCTCCTATTCGGATACCTCATCTTCGAGGCCGTGACGAGGTTGTGGCGATGAGGACCTTCAATCGAGTGGCCGCCGAAGACGAGCGCGTCTTCCGCGTGCATGTCGGGGAGTTCTCCGGTTCCAAGCGCAAGCCGGGTGGCGGCTGCATCACGATCTTCGTGGACAAGTCGGACGGCCCGGTCACGGCCAAGGGCTTGGCGGCCCGGGTCCAGGCGCTTCTCGAAGAGCACGGGATTCGCGACATCAGCCCAGCGCGCCCCGGACTTGCCGGTGAGAGACCCACGCGCTCCCCGCTGCTCACGGCGAGGGACCGATGAACTGCCGCTGCTGCGGTCGCACTCCCGAACAGGTGACGCTCGCCGCCTCCCGCGCCGGGCTCTCCGGATTCGTCTGCCGCACCCGAAGGCGCGCGCTCTGGCGGCGTCACCGACGAGATCTGCTTCTTCTGCTTCGTGTGGTACGGGCGGGCCGTGAGGGCCATCGCATGAGCGTCCTCGATCGCCTGCTCGATCCGACCTCCGCTTCCCGCGCCTCCGATCTGCGCGCCGACCGTGGCTCGACCAGGCTGAGGAAGACGGCTGCCAGGAGTGCTGCGGACCGATCATCGTCGAGCCGGAGCGGGTGATCTGCGAGGACGAGGAATGTGCCTGGTCGCGCGTGATTCCGTGGGAGACGTTCTGATGCCCCTCGTCGGCCGCCGTCCCACGCACGTCGATCAGATTCGCCTGGTCCGCCAGCCGCGCACCGTCCCGACCGGCGAGTGCTTCGAGTGCGGCGGGAGCCTCAAGACCGCGACCGACGCGCATCTGCACCGCTGCGACAAGGTCCTGACCATGAAGCACCGCCGCATGGGGGAGCGGCGGGCGAGGGTTTCGCTTTGAACGAAATTGTGCCGGGTGGAGCAGCAGCAGCTCGCTGGCCTCATAAGCCAGAGGTCGTCCGTGCAACTCGGACCCCGGCCACCAAGACCCACGCCCGCGACAGGGCAAGGAGAAAGACCGCGCTGGCCGACCGCGGACAAGTAGTCGGCCTGGTGGCGGGGGCCTTTCGGAGGTCCGCATGAAAGCAGAAGCAGATCGGGAAGTGCCGGACGTGATCGAAGACCTGGCCCCGGCGGGGCCGTGGTCGATGTCGAAGATCGATCCGGCCGCAGAGCTGGCCGCCTTCGAGTCGGCCGCGCAGCTCCTGTCGAAGCTCGTGCCCGCCAGCATCAAGGCGACGCGCCCGCAGGACTGGGTCAAGATGGGCGACAAGGTTTACCTCCAGGCCACGGGCGTCGAGCGCCTGGCTCCGCTGTGGGGCCTCGTCTTCGGTGAGTCGACCGTCACCCGCGAGGAGTATGAGGGCGGCGAGTTCGGCTATGTCGTGCGCGGTCCTGTCGGCTCGCGGCGCACGGGCGTCTTCTACAAGGTCGTCGAGGGCGGCCGATCGTCGTCCGATCCGTTCTTCGATTCGTTCGACGAGGACAAGCCGAAGGGCTTCTACGACCTCTCGCCGGCCGAGAAGGCGGACTGGCGCGCGAAGCATCGCGTCCCGCCAGATCCGCTCGACGTCCGCAAGGCCGCGGTCACGAACTGGATGGTCCGCGGGGCCTCGATGCTCTGCGGGATGCGGAACCTCACGCCTGCCGATCTCGAGCAGGGCGGCATCAGAGGCGTGTCCGAGGTCGCCTATCGCTCCGGTGGGAAGGGCGGCGACACCACGCCGGCGGACCTGAAATCCGAGCAGGTGAAGCTCGGGAACGAGGTCCTGAAGCGCGCCGGCGGCGACGTGGACGTGGCGAAGTCGCTGATGAAGGACATCACGAAGGGGAAGGATTTCGCCGGCTTTGACACCGCCTCCAGGCTCACGAAGGACTGGCAGATCAAGAACGCCTGGACGGCCCTCAAAGCGCATCCCGTGTTCGGCGATGCGGCGCCGCGAGAGCCGGGGCAGGAGGGATAGATGGATTCCTCCACCAGCACCGCACCGGCGGCCGCTCCGTCCGATCCCGATCCGCTCGTGGCGATTCAGCAGGCGTGGGAGGGTGATCTCCTGCGCGGCAAGCGCACCGAGCGCGGATCGACGCCCTATCGCCCCGTCAACGTCTATGCCTCGAAGCGTCGGAAGTGCGTGCGCGCGATGGCGCTCGACATGCTGCACCCGGAGGACGATCCCTTCGACAAGCCGATCCAGTTCGAGCGGATGAAGCAGGGACAGGAGGCCGAGGCCGCCGTGATCGCCCGGCTCATGAAGGCGGGGCCGTTCTGCAGGCCGCCCTTCAGCATCGCCGAGCAGCAGCACCGTTTCGAGGTGAAGGACCGCGACCAGGTCGTCCTGATCACCGGCAAGATGGACGGCCGCGTCACCTTCGAGAACGGCCAGCGGCCACCCTTCGAGGTCAAGAGCGGGAAGACCTATGAGGGCCGGGAGACCGTCGAAGACCTCGACCGGGACATCTGGGCGCGGGCCTCGGTCGACCAGCTCCTCGCCTATCTCTACGCCGACGACCCGAAGCACTACAAGGGCGGCGACCCGTGGGGCTTCATCCTGTGCCGGCGGCAAAGCAAGATGCCGGCGCTCATCAGGATCAACCTGTTCGATCACCTGGACCGCGTCGAGCGATTCATGGCCGACGCCAGAAAGGCCGTCGACGCGCGACACGGGCGCGCCGAGCTGCCACCGTTCATCCAGGACCCGGCCGAGTGTCGGCGGTGCCCGCACTTCGCGAAGTCCTGTACCCCGCCGCTCGACTTCGGGCCCGGGACTCATGTCATCACCGACCCCGAGTTGATCATCGCGGCCGAGACGCGCGAGCGCAATCGCTTTGCTCACGAGCAGTATGAGGCGGCCGACAAGGTGCTCAAGGATTCGCTGCGCGGGATCGAATCAGGCATCGTCGGAGACTTCTCGTTCTCCGGGAAGTGGTCGCCGATGACGCTCTACAACGTCCCGGCCGAGGTCAAGAAGCAGTATGCCGAGAAGAAGGAGCAGGGGCGGTTCACGCTCACGATCGAGCGGATCGGAGGCACCGCATGACGACCCCCGCGATCTCCGGCCAGGCCGCCGCCCTGCTCGCCGAGCACGAGAGCGCCGTCGTCTCCATCGTCTCCGAGGCCAAGGCGCACCGCATCACCGACGACGTCTCCCGGTCCGTGGCGGCTGATCTGCGCGGCGCGCTCAAGCAGGCGGCGGCCCGGGTCGATGAGGCGCGCACGGCGATCGTGAAGCCCCTGAACGATCACGTCCGCTTCCTGAACGCGAAGTTCAAGCCCCTATCGGATGCGCTGGCGGGCGCGGTCTCGGTCCTCGACGCCGAGATCATCCGCGACCGCCAGGAGCGTGAGGCGGCTGCGGCGAAGGAAAAGCAGCGCCTCGAGGACGAAGCCGCGGCGGCCCGGAAGAAGCAGGAGGAGGAAGCCGCCGCACGCGCCCGTGATGCCGCGGCCCAGGCGGAGGCGGACGCCGCGAAGGCCGGGATGACCGCCGAGGACGGCAAGGAGCTGGCGCAGCTCGTGGCCCAGGACGAACTGGCGAAGCCCCGGGAGCCGATCCTACAGGTCGCGCCACCGCCGCAGCCGCAGAAGACGATCGCCGGCGAGAGCGGAGCTGTGGCCACGGTCAAGAAGCTCTGGGACTTCGAGGTCGTGGAGCTCGTCAAGGTGGCCAGATCGTTCCCTGATGCGATCGAGCTGAAGAGAAAGCCGATCCTGGACTTCCTGCGTGACGTCGAATCCCAGGGAAAGGACGTCGGTCAGATCGCCGCTCTGGTTGGGCTGCGCGCCTTCAAGCGCGACCTGGTGTCGGGATGATGGATAGCATCCCCGGCATCCTCCACAAGAACAAACCCGATCGGCGCACGGTCGACCACTGGACCATCGACATGGCGTCGACGTTCCGGGTAGGGCTGAATGGCGCGATCGTGAGCGACTGCCCGCCAGAGTGTCCAGATATGGATTCCGACACGGAGAAACATTACGGCGGGCACTTCGTCTGCGAGAGCGTGGATGGGAGCCTCGCGAAATTCATCGTCGATGCCGCGCACCTGGCCGCCGCTGTCAAGGATCTGATGGTCCGCCGATGAGCACCTGCGGCAACGACCGGCGCCCGGGCTGCGGCAAGGAGATCGACTGGGGCGTCCTGGCAGATGGCACCAAGGTGCCGCTCGACCGCGGCGCCCCCATCTACCGGCTCGGTCCCTGGGACCCGGAGGCGCGCTGCTATTCCATCGAGCGCGTCGACGGGTATCGCGTGTCCCACTTCAAGACGTGTCCGAAGGCGAACGAGTTCAGCAAGAAAGCAGCGGCGCCGGGCGTGAGCAGGCGATCGGGCCGCGACGCTGCGGCAGGCGACTGAAACCGAACATCGACGAGCGCAGGGGAATCGCTTGCCGAACAGGATCCTTCGTGAAGGGCTGCGCCGCTCGCGCAAGCTGGCGAAGACGTCGGCCGAGGGTCACAGGATGTTCACGATACTCATGACGATGGCCGACGACTTCGCGCGCTTCGATGCCGATCCGATCATCGTGAAGGCCGAGGGCTTCCCGCGCAATCCCGAGTTCACGGTCGACCAGGTGACCGCCTGGCTGGACGAGCTCGGGCGCCGCGACCTGGTCCGCTTCTATCAGGTGGGTCCTGACCGTTTCGGAGTCATCCTCAACTTCGGACAGAGGTTACGGTCCGAGCGCAGTAAGTATCCGTCACCCCCAGCGGACATTCTCGCTGACAGCCGCGCGCGCGTGCCCGCGGATGCTCGCCTAGACGGAGTCGTAGTCGGAGACGTAGTCGAATGCGTAGATCGAGATCATAAAGCGCCCTCACCCCCTACCCCTCTCCCGCTTCTTCGCGCCGTTCCCGATCCTCCGCCGTCGCCGTCCGCGCGCTGTGTTGAGACGCGCGCGCTCACCGGCCTCACCGGCATGCAACAAGCTCCCGCGCCCGCATCGTGTCCGACTCCCGGTGCGCTCACCGCCAGCGACTTGTTCGAGAGGTTCTGGACCGTCTACCCGAAGAAGCGGCGCCGGCGACTGTGCAAGCAGGCCTGGGAGGAGCTCCATCCACCGCCGGAGCTCGCCGCGCGGATCGTGCGCGCGGTGGTCTATCTCGCCAGGACGGAGGCCTGGACGAAAGAGGCGGCGCGGTTCGTACCGAGGCCGGATGACTTCCTGCGCGATCGCACCTGGGAGGAGGCCTGGATCGACCGCGGGCCGTATGTCGATGCGGCCGGGCGGCCACCGGTCTGTATCGAGTGTCGCGGGTCACTGCCTGGATGGCGGAAGGGCGATCTGGGTAGGTGCCAGAAGTGCCTCGTCGAAATCGGGGACGTTGCCGGCGCGGCCGCGGCCAGCGGTGCCGGCTCTTGAATCTTCAACGCGAATCAGAACCCAGGGAGGAGTCAATGTCGAGAAAGAGCAGCAGCGCGGCGGCCGAGTCACCGGATGACCCAGGGCCGATCCCAAAGATCCTCGACCAGGTCGCGCCGGTGCAGACGTCTGCAAAGCCCGGGAAGCCGATGCGCGGCACCTGCCGCAAGTGCGGCTGCACCGAGGACAAGGCCTGCGCGAGCGGCTGCGGATGGGCGGATGCCACGGAGACCCGCTGCACTGCCTGCTTCCCGCCCACGCTCAAGAGCCGCGCCAAGTCGAAGCCGAAGGCGCGGCGCCGTGGTTGATTCGTGCGCCGTTCCATGCGCCGCATCGAGGTCCTCCTTCGAGCGGTCCGCACCGAAGCCGGTCGACTCGCCCGCGCGGTCCTGCAGCTCGAGTGCCGCCATCCTCCCGCGCGCCGGCATCGGCGGCGCCGCGGGCCGCCGAGGAACTTCTGGACCGCCGAGCAGCGCGCGCAGCTCCGCGCGATCTATCCGCATCGCAGCACGGCCGCGGTGGCGCGCGAGCTCGGCCGATCCGTCCGCGGCATCAACAGTCAGGCCGGACTCCTGGGTCTCCGCAAGACGGCCGCCTACCTCGCATCGCCCGAGGCCTGCCGGCTGCGCCGCGGCGACAACGTCGGCGCGCCCTACCGGTTCCAGAAGGGACACATCCCGGCGAACAAGGGGCTGCGCCGGCCTGGCTGGCATTCGGGTCGGATGTCCGAGACCTGGTTCAAGGCGGGGGAGCGCGGGAGCCGCTGGATGCCGATCGGGAGCACGCGCCTCATCGACGGCTATCGGTATACGAAGGTCAAGGACATCCGCTCAACCAAGGATGGTCCCGGGTTCGTGCCCTATACCGTCAACTGGAAGCTCACCCACTTCCTGCTCTGGGAGAAGGCGCACCGCCGGCGCGTGCCGCCTGGTCATGCGCTGGCCTTCCGCAATGGTGACAGGACGGACATCCGCCTCGAGAATCTCGAGCTCATCACGCGGCGCGAGCTGATGCGGCGGAACACGGTGCACAACCTGCCGAAGGAGCTCGCCCAGGTCATCCAGCTGCGCGGCGCGCTGCAGCGCCAGATCAATCGGAGGTCCGCATGAGCGGAACGAAGAACAAGATCGAGGACCTGCGCGACCACCTGTTCGAGACGCTCGAGGCGCTTAAGGATCCCGACAAGCCGATGGAGGTCGATCGCGCGAAGGCCATCGCAGGCGTCGCGCGGGAGATCATCGAATCGGCGAAGGTCGAGGTCAAGTTCCTCGAGGTCACCGGGAGCTCGGGCGGCTCGGGATTCATTGGCGCCGATCGCCAGCTGCCGGCCTCGGCGGGGGAGACACAGAGACCGCGGGCGCTTCTGCATGCGAAGAAGGGAGGAGTCTGATGGGGAACAACGGCAAGGACGTGGAGGTCGTCGACGGCAGGGCACCGAAGGGATCCAAGCACCGCCGCGGCAAGAAGAAAGGCGCCGTCGCAGCGCCGGCGTCCACGGGTACCGCGCACCTGCCCGGCATGGCGCCGAAGATTCTCCCGTCCGTGCACAACGCGATCGAGGAGTTCGTCGACGTCCACGAGCGGCGCAAGAAGCTGACCGAGCTGGAGGCCGAGAAGAAGAACCACCTGATCCAGGTCATGAAGAAGGCGGGCATTACGACGTACCACGTCGACGGTCATCGCGCGCTCCTGGAGTCCGAGGAGAAGCTGAAGGCCGGTCTCGATGGAGAGGAGCGGGAAGACGCCGAGGAGGCGGTCACCCGCGGCGGCCGCGGCTCGCGCGTGGACTCGGTGAGGACGTGAGCGTCGTCGCCGCGCGCAGATTCGCGGGAGGATTCGAGATCGCCGCCGACTCGATCCTGGTCCGCTACTGCACCCAGCTCGTCGGCAATCTCAAGAGGTCGAAGCTCTGGGAACAGGATGGACTCATCGTCGGTGGCGTGGGCACCTCTGAGGAGAGCGTGCAGCTCCAGAGCTTCAGCACGACGCATCGCCCGGCCGATGCCAGCACCGATGCGATCGCGCAGTTTCTCAGCGAGTTCGCCTTCTGGAAGAAGCAGCGCACCGAGAAGTTTGCGGTCCAGAATGACTTCATCTTCGGTCTTGATGGAAGGCTCTTCGCCAACCACAGTCTGAGCGTGGTGGAGATTGAGACCTTCGAAGCGATCGGGGCCGGACAGGACTTCGCCCTGGCTGCGATGCACCTCGGGAAATCGGTCGTGGAGGCTGTCGAGCTGGCCTGCGATCTTTCCATCCTCTGCGAGCGGCCCGTCCAACTGAAGCGATACGTGCGAGCATGAAATCGATCCACCTGGTGCCCGGCCTGAGCCTGCCCCTCGAGGTCGTGACCGAGGCGATCGGCATCGTCGCGCGCCGCCGTGCCGGGAAGTCCTATCTCGCGCGCCGCTTCGCCGAGCAGCTCCTCAAGGCGCAGCAGCAGGTCGTCATCGTCGATCCGAAGGGCGACTGGTGGGGGATCCGATCCTCGGCCGACGGGAAGGGGCCGGGCTTCCCCGTCACGATCCTGGGTGGGGAGCGCGGCGACGTGCCCCTCGAGGCATCCGCCGGCGAGGTCGTGGCCAAGCTCGCCGTCGAGGAGCGAGCGAACATCCTCCTGGACCTCTCGCTCCTGCGGAAGCACGAGCACGCCACGTTCATGGCGGACTTCCTCGAGGGCGTCTACCGGCTCAAGGCGCGGGAGGACTTCCGCACGGCGATGATGCTCGTCATCGACGAGGCGGATTCCATCGCCCCGCAGAGCGTGAAGCAGTTCGGCGCAAAGGGCGGGAACGTCGAGCGGATGCTCGGCGCCGCCAACGACATCGTGCGCCGCGGCGGCCAGCGCGGCATCGGTTGCACGCTCATCACCCAGCGGTCCGCGGTCCTGAACAAGGACGTGCTGACGCAGTGCCAGATCCTGATCGCGCTCCGGACGATCGCGCCACAGGACCTCGAGGCGATCAAGGCGTGGATCGATGTGCATGGCACACCGGAGCGCCGGAAGGTGCTGATGGAATCGCTCCCGTCGCTGCCGCGCGGCGACGCCTGGGTCTGGTCGCCGGGCTGGCCGACCGAGGAGGGCATCTTCCACCGCGGGCACACCCTGCCGATCGAGACCTTCGACAGCGGGGCCACGCCTGGGCCGGGCGAGAAGCGCAAGGAACCGAAGGCGCCGGCCGCGGTGGACCTCGAGGCGCTGAAGCGGCAGATGGCAGCGACGATCGAGCGCGCGAAGGCGGACGACCCGCGCGAGCTGCGGCGGCGGATCGCCGTGCTCGAGAAGGAGCTCGTCCTGAAACGCGCCGCCGCGGCGCCGGTGAGCCCGCCGAAGAAGATCGAGGTCCAGGTCCTCGACGAGAAGCTGGTCGGCCGCCTCGAGAAGGCGATCGAGCAGACCGTCAAGATTCAACTCACAGCCCAGGACCGTCTGGACCGAGTGCGCGACGCCGTTCTGCAACTTCAGCAGTCCGTCCGTGCCGCGCAATCGCGCCCCGCGTCACCGCCGGCGCCGCGGCCGCAGCTCGTCGCGTCCAGGGGACCGGTCCGGGGGCCATTTCCGCCGCCACGCCCCGCTCCGGCGCCGCGAGCCGCTCGCCAGCGGATCCTCGACGCCCTGGCCTTCATCCAGATGCTCAGGCCGGCAGGGGCCGACCGTGTCCAGCTCGCGCTCCTGGCCGACCAGTCCCCGGCGAGCAGTGGCTATGCCAACAACCTGGGCGCGCTCCGTTCATCGGGGCTGATCGACTATCCGAGCGCCGGCGTCATCCGGCTGACCACCGAGGGCGCGAAGCTGGCCGACTCGAGCGGCGCACCGACGACGAGCGACGAGCTGCAGGGGATGCTGCGCGCGAAGCTGCCGCCGGCGCGCTGGCGCATCGTCGAGGCGCTCATCAAGGCGTACCCCGATGCGATCCCCCGCGGTGACCTGGCCGAAGCGGCGGGCCAGTCGGCCGACTCGAGCGGCTTCGCGAACAACCTCGGCGGCCTGCGCTCGTTCGGCCTGATCGATTACCCATCGCCGGGCACCGTCCGGGCTCTGCCGGTCCTCTTCCTCGAATGAAGAAACCCCGCTTCCGCGTCGCCGCCGCCTCGATCTCCTGGATGCCGCGCTTCGCGTGGGTCGGCCTCTACTGGCAGACCAGCGTCGCGCTCGGGCGCGCCGATCGGCCGGTCGTCGTCGCGATCTACCTCTGTATCCTGCCCTGCCTGCCGATCGTGCTGCGGCTCGAAAAGCCGACGGCCACCGTGGGGGTCGACCTCGCCCTCGGGAAGGATCAGGGCGCGACCGTCGTGGTGACGCCGGCGAAGGCCCTACGCCCGGTCGGGAGATCGAGGCGATGACCTGCATCGTCGCGCGGCTGCCGGATGGCGGGACCGCGATCGTCTGCGGCCCGCGCGGGCGGAAACTGCCGCCGCGGTGCGCCACCTGCTTCGCCCTCGCGACACATCAGTGCGACGCGCAGGTCGGAACCAAGGACACCGGCGTGGCGGTCATGAAGGTGACCTGCGACCGCTGGATGTGCGCTGGCCATCGGATCCCGAAGGGCCCGGGTCGCGATGTCTGCTTCATACATGCGGCGGTCTTCGAAGATTCACCGCCGGAGACGCCAAGGCAGGCGGCAGAAAACGACGCGGCAATCATCGATGCGGTCCTGGGACGGAGGCGCGAATGACGCTAATGAAGATCGCGGTGCTTCTCCTCCTGACGGCGTCCTGCTCGCGCGGCGGACACGAGGACGGACCATTCAAGCCGTATGGATCCTGCGACCCCTGCGCACCGTGCCCGGGGGCGCCTTCCGTCTGCTGCTGCGAGGCGCAGCCATGAAGATCCGCCTCCGCATCCCGCTGAAGCTCCCCTACAAAAACGAGCTGACGCCCGCACCAGGGCCGCGCACCTTCCGCGTCTTCATGTCGGTCAAGGGGAAGTGGAAGGCCTCCATCCCGGACGCGCTCCCGGAGCAGCGCGCTCTCGGCCCGCGGCGCCTGACGATCGTGCGCATCATGGGCCCGCGCGAGCGCCCCTTCGACACCGGGAACGTCTACTATGCCGCCGCGGCGATCATCGACATCGTCGCGAAGAAGGGATGGCTCGTCGATGACACGCCGCGCCTGCTCGAGCTGGAGAAGCCGGTGCAGCGGCGCCAGGCCCCGGGCGACATGCCTGCGCCGTGCACCTACATCGATATCGAGGACGTCGAGGCCGCGACATGAACGACGACGGCGAGGATCGGAGGGTCATCTGTGTGCGGGTCTATTATCGGCGCTCAGGAGGCCCGACGGCTTTCGCGGACAGCTTCATCAGCGCCAGTGACTTCGAAGCGATGCGGAGCCGCGACCAGCGCCGACTGTTCGGGATCGCCGCCGAAGATGCATTCGAGAAGTGCGTTCGCCGGTTAGATGCCGAGGATCGTCCGCTGATCACGCTGCCGCCGTTCACTGAGGTCTGACCCGTGCCCTGGTTGACGCCTCGACCTTGTCGCCGTCCTGGTTGCGGCGTCCTCGTTCGCGGTGGCGGCCACTGCGCTGCGCACCTTCCCGAGCACCGACGGCAGGCCGATGCAGCCCGGCCCTCATCATCGCGACGAGGGTACGGCCGACGCTGGCGCGCAGTGCGCGCGGCCTTCCTGGCCGACCACCCAATGTGCATGTGTCCTCGGCGATGCGGTCGCGAGGCCGATGTCGTCGACCACATCGTTCCGCTGAGCGATGGCGGTGCGGACGAGGAGTCGAACTATCAGGCGCTGTCCAAGGCCTGCCACGACTCATGGAAGCAGAGACAGGATTACAATCTCCGTCGGAGGCTCGATGGTCGAAGCTAAGGTGATATCGGCGCCCAATCCGATCGGCCACGTCTACCTGCTGAGGAACTATGTGAACGGCAAGGGCTACGTAGGCCAGACGAGAGTGGGCCTCGCCAGGCGACGGAAGATCCACATAAATGCGGGGCGGCGCCTCCGGAATGGAAGCCTGCCCAAGGACCAGTGCCAGCTGATCACCCAGGCAATATCCACCTTCGGATCGAGAGCCTTCCAGATGGTCGCCAGCTGGCCAGCACACTCCCCGGAGCAGCTCGACGAGATCGAACGGCAGAAGATTGCAGAGCTCGGAACGCTGGTGCCGGGAGGCTATAACATCGAGACCGGCGGGATCCGAGGACGAGGAAGGCACCCGAATCCAATCGTGATGTCGTTTGCTCAGATCAATTCTCCCGCCGGCAGACACATCGCATATCTTCGACGTACGGCCGCTGGCATCCCGATTCGTGACGAGATCAAAGCATGGCGCACACTGGTCCATAGAGCATGGCGTGCGGCGAATCAATGGCCCGCGCCTCGCCGCTATCGGCAGGCGGAGGCCGCTGTCAGAGACTTCTTCTGGCTCCGTCTTACCGGCCATCGCTGCCGGGACTATATGTCGAAGGAAGAGAAAGCTCGGAGGCAGTCGCTTGCGCAGTCGGGCAGGCCACGCCCCCACCGTGGTGTGCCATGGTCTCCAGCGCAGCTAGCAATGCGGCGCGCGCTGGCCTTGGAGCAGGGCAGGAGGATCGATGGCCGCTTCTGCTAGACCCGGCCGGGGTGGGCTATGCAAATCTCTGGATCTTTCCCAGAAGAC
>Ga0079219_10000012_pt1 | contig 21623 bp, 23 predicted proteins | sample GAControl_FD_77074 | JGI IMG/M metagenome (GOLD analysis project Ga0079219, IMG submission 77074) | Agricultural soil microbial communities from Georgia to study Nitrogen management - GA Control | ecosystem: Environmental > Terrestrial > Soil > Agricultural land | place: USA: Georgia...
GGACGAAAAGCTCGGCATCAAGGGCGAGCACATTCGTCCGTGGCTCCAGGCCTTCACCCTCGGAAAACCGCCCTACGGCGCTCACGAGCTCGAGGAACAGAAGCGCGCCGTCTACGATTCGGGTTACGATGGCTGGGTGATGTGGGAGCCCGGCTCGCGGTACGACAAGTTCCTCCCTGCGTTGGAAAAGACTTTCGTCTCGCGGAAGAAAAACCCGCCGGTTCCTCGACCACCGAACAGACTGGACTGATTAAGAATTCGGACTGAACTAAAGGTAGGCAGGTCGCAGAAGCTCAGGATTCAGGTAACAGCGTTTGAATGCGGATTCATACGCTGCTACCTCCAACCTGAGCTTCTCTGCATTCTGCCCACCTTTGGTTCTCGAAAAAATCCTATCCAGCAGCCGAGTCTCGCCGCCTATATTACCGGCCATGACGACCACCGTCTCCATCAACGGCATGTCGTGCGTGCACTGCGTGCGCGCGGTATTCACATCTCTCGCTGGAGTGACGGGAATCCAGCGCGCTGATGTTTCGATCGGCCGCGCCGTCATCGAGCACGATGGCAGCGTCACGCCCGAGCAAATCCGCGATGCTGTCGCTATCGCCGGCTACGAAGTCACCGATTCCAGCACCGACCGGCGGAGCCTACCGATCGCGCCATGAAAACTCCGACCTATAACACACCAGTAGATACCGACGAAGAGCGTACGCTCGGTGTGTTGATGGCGCCGGACATCCTCGACCTGCTGGAGGAGAATCCCGAAGCGATCCCCGCCGAGACCGAGGAGCTGCACGCAAGGGACGTAGCCGACATCGCGCAGGCACTGCCACGCGAGCTGGTCGCGCCGTTCCTCTCGGCGTTGCCAGTCGAAAGAGCCGCGGACGTCCTCGAGTACATCGACGAAGAGCTGCGCGCGGAAATCCTCGAGACCATGAACGTCCGCCAGGCGGCGGAGCTGGTCACGGAGATGACTCCGGACGATCGCGCCGATACCCTGGAGTCGCTCGAGCAGGAAAGCGCTGACGAAATCCTCCAGGAAATCCCCGCCGCCGAGCGCGCCGAAACAGAGAAGCTGCTCGCTTACGATCCGGATTCAGCGGGCGGATTGATGACGACGGAGTTCGTCTCCGTATCCGGGGAGACTCCGGTCGACGAAGCGCTTGGCGCAGTGCGCCGCATCGCGAGATCGGAGCGCGTGGAAGCGATGAACACCATTTACACCACTGACGCCAGGGGTCGGCTTCAGGGTGTGCTCTCGTTGCGCGAGCTCCTCGCCGCGCCGGAAGGCTCCAAGGTCTCCGACGTCGCGTGGCAGGAGGTGCAGACTGTTCCCGTCACTGCCGATCGGGCCCAAGTCGCGCGCGTCACTCGTGAGTATGACCTCGTCGCGGTGCCGGTGGTCGACGACAACGGAGTGATCCAGGGTGTCGTCACGGTCGACGACGTTATCGACGCACTGGTTGAAGAACACACGGAAGACGTTCAGCGATTCGGCGGAATGGAAGCGCTCGACATGCCTTACACCCAGATCGGGTTCTTCCAGATGATCGGCAAGCGCGCGCCGTGGCTCGCTGCGCTTTTCCTCAGCGAGATGCTGACGACGACTGCCATGGGTCATTTTCAGGGCGAGCTCGAGAAGGCGGTCGTGCTCGCCCTCTTCGTGCCGTTGATCATCAGCTCAGGCGGAAACTCGGGCTCTCAGGCGACATCGTTGATCATTCGCTCGCTGGCCCTCGGCGAGATCAAGCTGCGCGACTGGTGGAAGATCGTGTTGCGCGAGTTGCCGTCCGGCCTGATGCTCGGCGCGATACTCGGACTCCTCGGCATCGCGCGCATTCTGCTGTGGCAGAATCTCGGACTTGCGAATTATCCGCATCCCAATCTGCTCGCCCTCACCGTCGGGTTCGCGCTCGTCGGCGTCGTGACGTTCGGATCGCTCGCCGGATCGATGCTGCCCTTTATCCTGCAGAGACTCGGCTTCGATCCCGCCAGCGCATCGGCGCCGTTCGTCGCCACTCTCGTTGACGTCACCGGCCTGTCGATCTATTTCTATGTCGCTCTGCTAATTCTGCGCGGAACAATGCTCTAGGAGGAAATGCATGCGGACCACGATTCAGAAGTTGGCGACTGTATTCGGTATCGTCTTCATCCTCGTAGCAATCGTTGGATTCGTCACCCCGGGCGGCATGTACATGCAGCCGAGTGATCCGGCCATGGCGGCCAAAGCGCTCGGCATTTTCCCCGTCAATCTCCTCCACAACATCGTCCACCTGCTGTTCGGCATCTGGGCCCTCGCCGCGGCGCGTAGCTGGGACGGCTCCAAATCGTTCTTCGTTTGGGGCGGAGTGATCTACGCTGTGCTGACTGTGTTAGCCTTCGTGTCGCCGAGTGGGCTTGGGCTGGTCCCGCTCGCGGGAGCGGACATCGGACTGCACTGTCTGCTGGCGATTGTGATGCTCGGCATCGGGCTGACTGCGAAGCCGGTAGCTACGGCGACTGTCGCCTAGAGGACTGCAAAACTGCGAACTAACCAAAGGTAGGCAGGAAACAGAGGCTCAGGACGACAGTGTTATAGCGTTGTTCTTTGGTCAGAGTGTGCGAACGCTACGAACGACGCTGCTAACGTCGACCTGAGCTTCTCTGCTACCTGCCTACCTTTTGTTCAGGCCGCAGTAGTTACTGCGTCGCGCCGACCCTGGCCGAACTTGATCCAGTACCAGCAGGCACCGGCGGAACTGGAGGCCCGCCGCCCCCTTTCCGTCTACCGCGCTCCATCTGCGCCACGCTGGACACGATCCCCTGCTCGAGCCACGCGTGCTCGCCGCGCAGCACCTCTTGCGACAGGCGATAAAGCGCGGGATCGTCGACGCCGAACAGCTGATCGAAGTGAATACGGATCCGCTCGCGCGCTTCGATGCAGAAAGCATCGGCGAGTGCGACCGCTTCCTTCCGTCCCTGCTTGGCGAGCATCTGCGCGCGCGAGCAGGCGGCTGACATCGCGAACAGCTCGGCGCCGATATCGACCGCGCGGAACAATACCATCTGCTTCCGCTCCAGCTTCGGGCCGAATCTCACCATCGCGTGGAAAATCGATCTACCGAGGTGGCGCGTGGTGCGCTCGATGTAGCGAACGTGACGCGCGAGCTTGCCGAATTCGCTGTATCGGTTGAGTCGACCGGCATTCAGCCAGCGCGACGGGTACCACGTCAGATAGAACGGCGTCGCCTTCGCCAGCGCCGAAAGTTTCTCTTTCAGCGTCGACTCGGGATTGACGATGTTGAACGCGAGCTTGAAGTGATAGTCGACCGCTTCACGCGCGATGAAAAGTCGCATGATTTCCGACGATCCTTCGAAGATCAGGTTGATGCGGAAATCGCGCATCGCCCGCTCGATCGGAATGGCAGGCTCCCCACGCCGCGCCAGTGATTCAGCCATCTCGTAGCCGCGTCCGCCACGGATCTGCATGGTGTCGTCGATGATTCGCCAGCCTGCCTCGGTGTTGAACAGCTTGGCGATCGCCGCCTCGAGGCGGATGTCGTAGTTCCCTCTTTCGTAGAGCGCCGCCGAAAGCTCGGCGATCGACTCCATCGCGAAAGTATACGCCGCCATTCGTCCCAGCTTCTGCGCGACTGCTTCGTGCTTGCCGATCGGCTGCCCCCACTGCACGCGCTCGTTGCACCACTTCCGAGCGATGCCGACCATCTGCTTCCCCGCGCCGGCGCAGCCGGCGGGAATTGTGAGACGTCCGGTATTCAGCGTAATCAAGGCGAGCTTTAATCCCTTCCCTTCATCCCAAAGGATGTTCTCGCGCGGGACTTTGACGTTGTTGAAGCTGATGACGCCGTTCTCGATCGCCTTGAGTCCCATGAAGCGAAGGCGATGCACGACTTCCACGCCGGGCATCGATGCTTCGACGATGAATGCCGTGATCTGCTTTTTCGGCTTCCCGTTCACGATCGCATCGGGCGTCCTCGCCATTACGACGAAGAGCTCGGCGCGAGTTCCGTTGGTCGTCCACAGTTTCTGGCCGTTGATGATGAAGTGCTTGCCATCTTCGGTTGGCGTGGCAGTGCACCGCATGTTGGCCGGGTCTGATCCGGCGTCTACTTCGGTCAGAGCGAAGGCGGAGATCGCGCCTTTCGCCATTCGCGGGAAATACTTGCGCTTCTGTTCTTCAGTGCCGAAGAGTTTCAAAGGCTGCGGGACACCGATCGACTGATGTGCCGACAACAACGCTGTGAGAGATCCGTCTTTCGACGTCACCATCTCGATCGCCCGGATGTAGCTCATTTGCGACAGGCCAAGCCCGCCGTACTCCTTCGGGATCTTGATGCCGAAGGCGCCCATGTCGCGCAGCTCCTGCACCGTCGCTTCCGGAATCTCACCGGTGCGATCTATCTCTTCCGAATCGACGCGCTCCATGAAAGCGCGCAGTTTCTCCATGAATGGACGAGCGCGCTCCTCTTCCGCCGCGTCGTTAGGCGGATGCGGGTGAATCAGATCGAGACGGAATCTGCCAAGGAAAAGCTCGCGGACAAAACTCGGATTTTCCCACTCGGTTTCCCGCGCTGATTCCGCGACATCGCGTGCTTCTTTTTCGGTCGCAGTATCGGTGGAAGGAACAGCTGTGTTGCTCATGTGCGCCTGATAAAGATCACTAATCCAATAATAGAGATCGTCGCAAACGAAAACCACTGGATCGCGTACATGCGGTGCGGGCCTTCGTCCAGCGGCATCGGTTCAACGCGCGGAGGCGCGCTTGCTGATTGAGACGAGTCGGTGAGCACGACGTAATAGTTTGCAATCGGATACGGCAGCAACTTCTGTAGCTGAGCGCGATCGAGCCGTCGCAGCGCGCGAGGGTGGGCCGGGTTCGATGGGGGGAACGGCCCCTTTGTCGGGAAAGTCTCAACGAAGCCATTTCCGTCGACGACGTCCTGCTCGCGCCATGGGTTGAGATCGACTGTGATACCGTCCGGTGAGTACACCCACCCCCGGTCGACCAGCACCACGGTGTCTTTACCGTTGCGCAGCATCGGTGTGATGATGTTCACACCAGGCGATCCGTTGCGCTGACGGAGCGTGAATACGATCTCATTGGCGTGATCGTATGATCCCTTGATGTGAACCCGGCGGAAGTGAGCAGCAGCCGTGTCGGCAGGCAGCGCATCGAGCTCAACTTCCGGTGCGAATCGTCTTGCAGCGACCGAAGCGTTCTGTTTCTGGCGTGCGGATAGGCGACGCAGTTGCCAGATGCCCATACCAATGGAAAAAATCGCGAACGCGATCGCGAGAATACTTAGTACGAGTTTTCGCAATTAGACCGGAGAGATTGGCCTCGACGCCGAGTTTTCCTGGCGCGGAGGAGGGAGAATCAGCACTCGATGTTTGTCGATCCACCACGCCCACGGAACGAATAGCCAGATCCCCATCGAGGTCCACGCAAGTGCGCTTACGCTCGGCGGCGGCGGTCCGTTGCTGGCGACGTACAGAATCGCCAATAATGTGACGTAAATCCACCATCCCCAGCGACCGATTCGATCGACTGGTCGTGTTATGCGCGTGTAAGCAGATACTCCGGCGAGGAAGATAGTGAACTCGATGATGTAGGTGGCGACAGGCACATTCCAGAGTCCCCACCCGTACTTCGGGCTCACACCCGGCCACAGTGGGAGATCCTTCTGATGCACCGGCAGATCGAGAAACCAGTGGCTGACGACGAGCGCGCCGAGCATAACCGACCCGCGCCCATACTTTCTGACCGCGAAGTAAATCGCGGCGACCAGCACACCCCACACAACGGCCATCGCCAGGCTGTGCGACCATGGGTACGAAACAAACTCGAGCGGGCTCATCACCATGAGCCCAGGCACAACCCTCACCTGCTCGACCCCGAGCAGCAGCAGCACCGGCCACAATTCGTCGAGAAACTCCCCCGCGAACACGAGCAGGCCGAGCGATGTACGAGGCGCTCCTCGCTTGGCTGCGAACGCCACGCCGTAGTGCCCTAAGAACATCGGATTTTCCCCGCTCTCATCTCGCAGCAGGCTCGCATGTCGGACTTAGCTCGCAACTCGGGCGGATCCGTTGGCTCGCATCCCGCAGCCGTCAAAAGAGAGACATCTGCTCGCCGAGCAGATCCGGATCGACCGGCGTTTGTCCGACCTTGTACTGCAGCTCCCTCGCTGTCGCGGGTGCGTGCCCCGAGAAGGTATTCGCGACGTAGCCGTAGATCTGCGTCACCTTCTCACCGAGCTCGGCGATCGCATCGCTCCACATCTCGATCTCGTACGAGCGATCGACTTGGACCCGCGTGTAATCGACGAGATCGCGGTTCGGTCCCATCCATCTGATGTACGCGAAGTCGGCGGTCGGCCTCGCCGCCAGACTGGCCATCAACTTCCGCGGAATCCACCGCCCATCCACCAATGCCAGAGCGATGTTGTGCTCGCGCAGCAGCGCCAGCACGCCTTCCGTGATCCACCCGCGATGCCGGAACTCGAGCGCGATGCGCAGATCCTTCGGGGCGTGGCCGATGAAATCGACCAGTGCGGGCAATTCACCGGGCTGGAAGTCAGGTCCGGTTTGAACGAGTACGGGACCGAGCTTGTCACCGAGCTCTCGCACGCGATCGAAGAACGCCGCCGAGGCGCCAGTCAAATCACGAAGCCGGTGCTCGTGGGTAATCTCCTGTGGAAGCTTCAACGAGAAGATGAATCCTTTCGGCGTCCGCTCCGCCCAGCTTCGGATTGTCGCTTCGGCCGGAGACGCGTAGAAAGTCGAATCTACTTCGACCGAGTCAAACGCGCGTGCGTAGACGGTTAGGAAATCGGATGGTCTCGTTCCGACAGGATAGAACGGACCCACCCACGCATCGTAGTTCCAGCCCTGAGTTCCGAGGTGAATCTCCGCGCTCATGACGTTCAATCGGAAGCGCGAGCGTCAGATTGTCAAGCGACTGCAGCCGCTCTCCGCCCAATACGCGCGAGAAGTGGCGGCGCGAGGAAGGTCGTCACCACCACCATCAACGCGATGGCACTGAACAGCGCCGGCGTGATTGCCCGAGTTGAGAGACCCATTTGCGCGAAGAACAAGCCTACCTCGCCACGCGGAATCATCGCGGCACCGATCAACGGCTTGTTGCCATGGAACCACCATGGTGCGTAGGCGGCGAAATATTTGCCGGCTATTCCCGTAACAATGAGAATCGCTGCGACGACGAGCGTTCCCGATTCGCCGAACGCGTGGACCTGCACTCCTGCCCCAACCACCGCGAAAAAGAGTGGCACGAAGAACCAGCTGACGGGCCTGGTCAGCTTCTCTGCGCCCGACCGCAGTCGAGTGCGGTTGACGATCATCCCCAGGACAAAAACCACGACGAACACCGCCGATGCCAGACTATTCGCTCCCGATGCGTGAGACGTCACTATCGTGGTGACGACCGATAGTACAACCAGTCCCGCGATGTCGTCGAGCACCGCTGCGCCGAGCACTACCTGGCCCTCCGTCGAGTTGAGCTGACCGATGTCGGAGAGCACGCGCGCGGAGATGCTAACCGACGTCGCTGTCAGCGCCGCTGCGCATACAAGCGCCGGAATGGTGTTCATGCCGAGTAGTGCGACGACGGCGATGTAACCGAGTGCCATCGGCAGGACGACGCCGACCACTGCAACGATGGTCGCAATACCGAGCACTGCGGTTATTGATCGCAGCTCGGTGTGGAGACCGATCTCAAACAAGAGGACGATCACACCAATTTCCGCCAGCAGGTGGATGACGGAGTTCGTAGGATCGAGCCAGCCGAGCAGCGACGCTCCGAGGATAACACCGGCAATCAGCTCTCCGAGCACCGCCGGCTGTCCAACGCGAGTCGCCAATCGCCCCAGCAGCTTCGTTGCGAGCAGCGTCACCGCAACCACGAGCACTAACGACATTGCGCGCTCAGCGGTATGTCTCGAAGAATCCGGTACCGCTTCCAGTCAGCGGAACACCGTTGACTCGACCAGACAGCGTCGCGATGCCTTTCATCTGAATGAAATACGGGTGCGCTCTCACGCCGGCCACAGGATTCCCACGCTCACCAGCAGGCCGGGTGTCCGTCCCGATTGCGTCTTCCACCCGGAGATCCACTCGCAGAGTATCATTGCCACGCGCGTCAAACAGAGTCGCGCGTGAAGGAACGCGAACCGTCGCATTCGCAACTCGCACTGTGCGATTGTCCTCGTAACTGATCGTCGTCGGCCGGAAGACGGCCTGGAATCCGAGCGAATCCGTCAGGTAGAACAACACGGGCGGCACCGACATTGAGCTGTCGGGTGGATAGACACGTCCATAAAGGAACGTGTACTGACCCGCGCGTGATGCTCCCCAATCCCACGTGACATTGCGCCAGACGCCCCAATTGTGGTCGTGATACGATTGCGCGCTCGCAAACTGCTCGCAGACACTGTCGACGCAGAGCGAGCCTGTCGCTTCCGCCCGGAGTGCAGGGACTACGTAGCCCGAGACGAACCCGCCCGATGACATCGACACGCCAGGAAAGTACGCGTAAGGCTCCGGATGCACACGAAGGTCGATTGAGATTCGCCCGTGACCGTTCTCCTCGGGAGCAGAAGCGCGCACCGCGTAGTCACCGTCCGGAAGAATCGTTACGCGCGAGTCACCAAAAACAAGATTTGCATCACTCGTGGAAAAGCGCACGCGCGACTTGGCCACGTTCTGCGCGAAACGACGAGTCGAGCCGCCCTGCTCGCGCAGAGTTATTCCGATCTGGCCTCCCCACTTAGCGCCCGTGACGTCGCCGCCGACAATAAACGAGATAAACGCCCACCGCTTCCCACCGCCCGCGATCACGTTGAAATAGTGCCATTCCGCCCATGTATCGCGGTTGGCCACACTGTCGCCGGGAATGTGAAAGTGATCGATCTCGTTGCGCAGCTCGAGCGGCGTCGGCGCAACCCACTTTCGATCGCCGTCGTCGTTCGCCCACTTGCCCCTGACCACCTCCGGCGCTGCTCCGACCGCACGCGATTCATCCGGAATCTCACCGCTCGCGTGAACAGCGTACTCCGTTCCACCCGTCGTGCGCAGATACAAGAGTCTTCCTTCGATCTGCGGCGCGACCGCTGACACTTCCTTCGCATATCTGGGCGAGGCCAGTGCCTGGCGATAAAGAAACGACGCGTGATCGATCGAAAAGAACAAGCCGCCGATGCCGCCTGTCTTCATTACCTCGACATCGAGACCTTCCGGCAGCACCGTGATCGTCCCGCCGCCGACGAGCTTCTCCTGCCGCGCCTGCGTCAACATCGCTTCGCCAATCGACAGCAGCACGATCATCACCGCGACGCCGACGCCGAAGCCGAAGAACATCAGCACCGACCGCCACGGGCGATACGTAAGATTTCGCAGCGCAAGCTGACCGATCATCCGTCGACCACCCTGCCGTCACGCATGTGGATCTTTCGACGCGCGGCGCTCGCCAGCTCCTCATCATGAGTCACGACCACGATCGTGGTTCCGTCGTTGTTCAACCGTTGAAACAGCGCGATGATCTCCGTGCCCGTCTTTGCATCGAGCTCACCGGTCGGCTCGTCAGCCAGTAACAACTTCGGCTGATTGGCCAGTGCCCTCGCGATGGCGACCCGCTGCTGCTCACCACCCGACATCTCGGACGGCCGATGCCGCTGCCGATTGCCCAGCCATACGTACGTGAGCAGTCCGGTCGCGCGTTTCACCCGCTCGTCTTTCGGCACCCCGGCTTCCGCCATTGGCAGCGCAACGTTTTCGAGTGCGCTCAGAATCGGCATCAGATAGAACCGCTGAAAAACGAAGCCGATGTTGCGCAGGCGAAACTGCGTTGCCTCGCGATCGCTCATGTCATCGACGCGTTTGCCGTCGATGGCCACCGTCCCCGAGGTCGGCTGATCGATCACTCCAATCAGGTTGAGAAGCGTCGACTTGCCGCAGCCCGACGGCCCGACGATCGCTACGTAATCGCCCCGCACCACATCCAGGCTCACACCCTGCAGCGCGTGAACCCGCTCGGCGCCAAGCGCGTAATCACGCCGTACATCTCGCAAGGAGATAATTGGCGACTCGCTCAAGCGATTGCCTCTTTGCGCAAGGTTTCAGCGATCGGAAGCGAAGCCGCCCTGAATGCGGGATAGACACCAGCGCCAATTCCGCTGGCGATCAGCAGTCCAAGCGCGGACCACGCCGCTCTTGGCTGAAACAGGAAGAAATCGATCGCCATCGGCAGTCCGGGAAACGCAGACAGAATGCTGTTGAGATAGCGGGCGGTGGCGAGCCCGAGTGCGAGTCCGATGATGGCACCGAGCAGGCTGATGAAGACGCCCTCGACCACGATCTGCTCGATAACGTGGGAACGCGACACGCCGATTGCACGCAGCACCGCGATCTCGCCGGCCCGCTCATTAACCGATACGGTCACCAAGGTCGTCACCAGCAGAAATCCGACGAACAGGCTCACCGCACCGAGTATCAGCGACAGCTGGCGGAAATAACTCAGACGCTGATCGACCTGTGCGATAGCAGTGGCAATCGACAGGGCACTGACGTTTGGCAGCTGCGACTCAATCCAGTGTCGTGTCGCTTCGACGTTCGCGCTGTCGCGCACACGAATCATGAACAGCGAAGCGCGATCGCCGGCGCGAGTCGGTAACTGTGCGTTCATCTCCTGGAGAGTTTCGCGACGCACGGCCGCCGCAGATTGATCGCTGGCGCCGTAGATAAACCTCACCGTGCCTGTCACTACCAGCGCCCGCTGACCTGAGTAGCTGCGCGTCTGCGGATCGTAGCCGGTCGATACCGAGATGGTATCGCCAATTTTGCTGCGCAGCTCACCCAGCAACCGTGCATTGACGACGATTGCGTTTGCTGCTGTGACATCGTTCCCCGAAAGCAGCTCGTAGTCTCCCTGGACTTTTGGATCGATGCCGAGTATCGACGCGCTTACATCGCGACCACGAACCGCAATGTGGATCGATCCACCCAGCACCGGGCTGATCTCGCGGATGTCAGAGTTCCGGCGCAACGTCGACATCACGCCAGCGACATCGCCGATGGTGGCGTCGGTATCGAACGGCAGTGTTCCCTTGGGTGACAGCCGAAGCTGGAAACCACGCGTCAGCAGTAGCTGACGAAACGACTCGCGCATGCCGGTGGCGAGCATCACCATGTCGAGCAGCATCGCAGCCGCGATGGCAACGCCAAGTATTGCCAGCATGGTCCGGGCGCGGTGTCTGACGAGAGATGCCTTGGCGAGTACGGCTCTCATCGTCCAAACAGTGCCAGCGGCGGCTGCCGCACCAGCCGCAACGATGCGGCGATGCCCGCCCCGACCCCGAGTGCGAGCGATAGCGCCACCGCGACGATGACGATCATTGGTGTAACGATTGAAAATGCGAGCGGCGTTCGGTAAACGGCCTGGTAATGCCAATTGACGAAGACCGACACCAGCCATCCGAGCACGATTCCGAGTGCGCTGCCGAGGACCGCGATCAGCGCCGCCTCCGTGATGATCGCACGGACCACCGTCGCCCGGGAGATGCCCATCAGGCGAAGTGCGGCGATGTCGCGCCGCCGCTCTTCCACTTTGAGCACCATGATGCAGAGCAGAAAGACGGAGCTCGCGACGATGGTGATGATTCCGATCGCGCGGTGAAATCGACTCACGACCTGAAACGTGCGAGATGTCTCGACTGCGATCTCACTCGACGGATAGGCCCTGAACCCAAACGCAATGCCATTAACGCGCTCGATAAGACTGCGTATATCGGTACCCGGCTTCGTCTGAATCGCGAAGCGGTCCACTCTGTCGCCGTAATTCGAGAGCGTCTGCAGCTGATCCAGGTGCAGGCGCACCTTGAGATCACCGCGCGCAACCTCGGACGGATCGGCCCCGCGGCGCACGATGGCGCCGATTATCACTGTATCGCCAGGCGTATTCGGAAGCGGTGAGATCGAGACCCGGTCGCCAACGTGGAGATGCGCCTGATCAGCCAGCACTTCGTCGATCGCGATCGTGCGCGGTATGCGCTCCCGCGTCGGAAGCGGTTTGGCAACGGTCGAATCTTGTGTGAGAGCGGAGACGAGAAGGAGCGCCAGCAGCACGCACGAAAGCTAGCCGCGCTTCACTCCCCTGTCTGCAATTGGTGCGACCATCACCTGCGCCGCGAGCGCTGGTCCGATCGACAGCTCCTGACGCGACACATTCAGCGTGATCGGACCATCAAACGGAGCGTGCGCCTTCACCGACAACCGCTTGCCCGGCACGATTCCGAGCTCGGCCAGGTACCGCAACATCTCGGCATCTTCATCCGAGACGCGCGCCACCACTCCAGTACTTCCTACCTCGAGCTCGGCGAGTGAGCGGTAGACCGTCTCGTCGACTGAACCGTCCCGAGTCGGAATCGGCGCACCGTGCGGGTCGACCTCCGGTTCGCCGATCATCGCGGCCATTCTATCCACCAGCTCGTCGGACGCAGCGTGCTCGAGGCGTTCTGCCTCTTCGTGAACGCGATCCCACGGATATCCAAGCGCCTGCGCCAGATATGCTTCGATCACCCGATGACGGCGCAGGGTACGCAGCGCAGCGCGCCGTCCACTCTCGGTGAGCTTCACGCCGTGGTACCGCTCGTACGCGAGGAGTCCCTGATCCGCGAGCCGCCGTACCATTCCACTGACAGACGCCGGCGCGAGATCGAGGCGCTGCGCGATATCGTTGGTCGCCGCCGCACCCGTTCCACCACCAATCGCGTAGATAGCTTTGAGGTAGTCCTCCACTGGTGCCGTTAGCGTCCCGCTGACGGCTGCTGCATCCCGCATCCCGCGTCCCGCATCCCGCATCACGCCGCTGGCCTCGGTGGTGTCGGACTCGGCGTGGGAATTCCGCGCACCATTAGCACCGGCACCATCGAGATGTGCCGCAGCTCGCTCGCCACGCTGCCTCGAATCACGTCGGACAGACCGCGGTGGCCATGCGTCGCCATCGCGATCAGATCGCAGTTCTCGCGCACCGCGCAGGCAGCAATCTCTTTCGCCGGGTCACCACCGGCGAGAATCGCTTCGGCGTTGTAGCCGTCGCTCTCGAGGGAGTCTGCGATGCCTTCGATATACTGGCGATCGCCGCGCATCTCTTCGGATTCACGCAAGTCGAGCTGGTTGATGTTGCGCGCGGCCCAGCCATCGGCAACGTGGATAAGGACTATCGACGCGTCGTTGCACGCCCGCGCCAGCTTGCGAATGTGCGCGAGAATGACTTCGTCGTACGGCGAATTCTCGACGGGCACGAGGATGCGCTGGTACATCACTTCCCCAATCCGCTGAAGAATTGGAACAGCAGCCAAATGTTGAGCCCCACGATGATAAACGCAACCACATAGGCCAGCACCTTGAGCCAAACCGGGTTGGTGAACTCACCCATTTTTGCCCGCTCGCTGGTGAACTGCACCAGCGGGAACACGGCAAATGACAGCTGGATGCTGAGGATCACCTGACTGAGCACCAGCAACCGGGCCGTTCCGCTCTCACCATATAGGATGGCGACTACCACTGCCGGGATGATTGCGATCGCACGCGTAATGAGCCGGCGCAGCCATGGCCGGATTCTGATGTTGAGGAATCCCTCCATCACGATCTGGCCGGCCAGCGTGCCAGTCAGCGTAGAGTTCTGACCCGAAGCGAGCAGAGCCAGGGCGAATACAGCGCTCGCACCCGCACCGAGCAGGGGCGTCAACAGCTTGTAGGCATCCTGTATCTCACCGACCCCGGAGTGTCCCGAGGTGTGGAACGACGCGGCGGCGATGATCAGGATCGCAGCGTTGATAAAGAGAGCAAGAGTGAGCGCGATAGTGGAATCGATGAACGCGAATCGCACCGCTTCCCGCTTACCGCTAACCGTCTCATCGTACTGCCTCGTCTGAACGATCGATGAATGCAGGTAGAGATTGTGCGGCATCACCGTCGCGCCGAGTATACCGACGGCCAGGTAGAGCATCGTTGGATTCCGTATGACTTCCTTCGATGGCACGAAGCCCCGCATCACTGCCAGGAACGGCGGCTGAGCGAGAATAATCTCGAACAGGAAGCACGCGCCAACCGTCGCGATCAATGCGATCACCAGTGCCTCGAGCAGTCTAAAGCCTTTGTTCTGCAGGTAGAGAACGATCAACACGTCGAGTGCGGTGATCAGAACGCCGTACGCGATCGGGATGTTGAAGAGCAGGTTGAGCGCGATCGCTGTACCAATCACTTCCGCCAGATCGCACGCGGCGATCGCGATCTCGCAGGCTACCCATAGTAAGAAGCCAACCGGTTTGGAATAGTGATCGCGACACGCCTGGGCGAGATCACGTCCGGTCACGACGCCGAGTTTGGAGGCGAGGCCCTGTAGCAGAATCGCCATCAGATTCGAGGCGAGGATCACGCTCAGCAGCGTGTATCCGAACTGCGCTCCGCCAGCGAGGTCGGTGGCCCAGTTGCCAGGATCCATGTAGCCAACCGCGACCATGTAGCCGGGACCCGCGAATGCGAGAATTTTTCGCCACCAGTTCGCTCCGCCAACCGGAACACTCCGATAGACCTCGACCAGCGACGGGGTTGTGCGAGCGCGGCGCCAACCTGGTGGCGCCGTGACCCCGGCCTCGTCGAGTTGTTTTGCTTTCCGTGCGTTGCGAAGGAGCTGAATAGCCAAGCCGCGTCTCCGTAATTACTTCTAGCCTAGGAAATAGTTTAGTACATCCTAACTTTTTACGCAACTGTTATTCACATTTGGTTAGGTAGTGTTCACCCGCCTCGAGTGGCTGTTGGCGCGCACAACGACACCAGAGCCGTTCAGGCGCGCGTACTTTTTGGACAACAAACGATTTCCTACGACGAGAGTGAAATGTTTTCCTGGCCCTACTCGCACCTCCTGATAAACCACTTCCCGGTGGTTCTGAGCGTCGTCGCCCTGGGCGCTTCGATTCTCGCCCTTCTGCTTCGACAGCGGGGGATTTGGCAGGCGGCCATGGGCGCTTTGGTAATCGCCGGCCTTTTCATCTTCCCGGTTCACTTCACGGGCGACAAGGCTGACCACGCTCTCCAGGACCCGTGGTACATCAAACCGGGCACCATCGAGGCGCACGACAATGCGGCCGGGATAGCGATGTGGGTGATTCTGCTGGTCGGTGTTTTTGCCGCCTATTGCTGGTGGCGATCACTCAAGCGACCGCAGGAACTGATTCCCGCGTGGGTACGCGCGGGAATTTTCATTGGCGCCATCGCCGCGGTCGGAACCGTAACGTACACCGCCTACCTGGGTGGCAAGATCATTCACGACGCGCCGATACTGCAGGTCCCGCAGGCGCCCCAAGGATTACCGCCCGGGGTCGCAGCTCCCAAAGAACCGGCGGATCGTTAACTAGCTAACTGAACTACCAGCCGGCAGCAAACTACCAACTGATGACTACCTGCCGGCAGCTTCCCAGCCCGGGAGCCTGCTGCCACGAGCCTTTGTCTTGGGAGATACGGCTCGAGGCTGCGGGCTGCAAAGGCCGACGGGCCGCAGGCAGGTAGTCATCAGTTGGTAGTTTGCTGCCGGCTGGAGTTTCAGTTGTAGTTACCCAACCATCCTCAGCAACTGGGCTATTATCCGTTCCGTCATTCCCCAAATGACATGATCCTGATGCCTGAAAACGCGCGCGTTCAGCTGAATCCCGCTGGCGAAAACGGTGTCCTCGCGCCAGGCATCGCTTGTCGCAAGCGAGCCGAACGGAATCCAGAACGCGAGCGCTACTTCCGAGCTGAGACTTAGCGGCTCACTACGCTCGAGCGCAAAGACAAAGGGACGTACCGAGATCGGCGGCAATCGTACGCTGCGCGGATAAAGGTCGTCGAGCCTGCCGATGATCCGGCCGTCATGGTCGAGATCGATGCCCGTCTCTTCGCGTGTCTCCCTGACCGCGGTCTCCGACAGTGATGTATCTCCCCGCTCCTCGCGGCCCCCCGGAAATGCAACCTGTCCGCTCCACGGATCGCCCGGATATTCAGCGCGCTTGATGAACAGCAACTCCGGCCGCCCTTCTTCACCGGCGCGGAAAATCAAAGCCACGGCCGCCCTGCGAATGCCCGCTTCGTTGACCTCGACCGGTTGGTGGGCAGCGAGCGCCTCTTGCAGTCGCACCATCGTCGAATGCGCGAGCAATGCGTCGATATCGTTTGTCGAATGCTCACCCATCTACCAGCTCACTTCTTCACCGCGTTCCGCAAAAAGAAATTAGTCGTTTCCTTGATCACCTTGTCGAGCGCTGGCGGAACTTCACTCAACGGATGCTTCGCCTCGAAAGTGTGTCCTGATCCTTCGATCAATCTCAAAGTGCTCGCTCGCTTCGCCGCCGAGTGCAGTCGTTCCGCCTCCGAGCTGGGGACAGTCTCATCCGCCGTACCATGCAGAATCAGCCACGGCACTCTGATTTTTGCCGCCGCTGCTTCGATGTTGACTTTGGTTTTACCGTGCAGCTCGACGTCCTCGAGCAGACTGGTGCCGAGCCGCATCACCTGACCGGTGCGCGAATTGGTGATCTCGGTGAACCCGCGCCCGCGCCACGTCGTGACATCGTCCGCCGTCCAGCGCATTGCATACGAGATCGCGGCCCACGTTACCAGCGAATTCACGTTCGAGCCTTCCGCCGCAGTGTAGAGAATCGCCATGCCGCCACCACGCGAGTGGCCGAATAATCCGAATTTGCCTTCGATCCACTTCATGCGACGTGCGTAGTCTTCGATCAGCTCGAGGTCCTCGAGCTCGCGCGTGAAGGTGTTGTGCTCGAAAGCTTCCGGCTCGGTGAAGTTCTCACGATCCGGTCCGATGCCGCTGCCGGAAAAATCGAATGCGATCGCCGTCAAGCCGTTTTGCGCCAGCGTCCGCGACAGATGTGGAAAGAACGCCCAGCGCGCGAAGCCTTTGAAGCCGTGACAGACGATCACCGCACCTACGGCATTCTCGGCCCGATACAAATCGCCGCGCAACGACAATCCATCCTTGCACGGAATGTCGAACGACTCCGGCGCAACTATGGATCGCGCAGCGACGGTCATCCGTCGATGTCGCCGTTGATGTCGGCCCAGCCTTGAATGCCGCGCGACATCGACGAGACATTCTCGTAACCCATTTGCTTCATCGTCAGCGCTGCCAGCGCGGATCTGTTTCCGCGAGCGCAGTAGACAACCACGCGCTTATCGCGCGGAATCAGACCTTCGACTTTGCCCTCGAGATTGCCGCGCGCCAGATGCACTGCACCCGGGAGGTGTCCGAGGTTCCATTCGTTCGGCTCTCGCACATCGAGATAGATCACCGGCTCCTTGCGCGCCTGCATCTGCTGCACCTGCTCGGGCGTCACCTGTTCGATCTGCTGCTTGGCCTCGTCGATCAGATCCTGACCGGTCTTGATTGGCATTCGCTCAGCTCCCGTATGAAGTAACCGAGAGAGTGCAGCTCTCGGCATCGAGCGTCGCCATCGCACCGAGCGGAATCGTCCACTGTTCGGCTATGTGCCCGACAGGGATCCCCGCGATGCACGGCACGCGCAGCTCCCGCACAATCTCGCCGAGTACTTCGTCGAACGGGCGCGCGCCGCCTCCAGCATCATCCGGACACTTCACACACTCGCCGAAAGCCACTGCCTTACAACCGCGTAACATTCCCGAGAGCTTGAGCTGCTGTAGCATCCGATCGATCCGGTAGACAGGCTCGTTGATGTCTTCGAGAATGAGAATGCAATCAGAGAGATCCGGCGCGTACGGAGTTCCGCACAGGGAAGCGAGCACCGCGAGATTTCCGCCTGCCAGCCTGCCGTCCGCTTTTCCGACGCTCAGCGCACGTGCACCCGCCGCCGCGCCACAGGGATCGGTTTGTTGAACAACAGCGCGCTCGAGCGAGTCACGCGAAAAGCTGCTCATCGGCTCGCGCGCTGTGGGTCCGTGATAGCTGATCAGCCAGCACTTGCGCTGCACAGCAGCGTGCAGCGCTGTGATATCGGAGTAGCCAATGATCGGTTTGGGATTAGTCTCGAGCGCGTGATAATCGATGCCGTCGAGAATTCGGATCATCCCGTATCCGCCGCGAAGGCACCAGAGCGCGTCGATCGTCTCATCCTGCAATGCCTGATTGAGATCATCGAGTCGGGCGCGATCGTCGCCCGCGAGATAGCCCAGCCGTCGCTGTGCGTTCTTTCCGACGACGGGGTCCCAGCCGAACGCGCGCGCGTTGTCGAGTGCGCGTGGAAGCTCATCTTCTTTTGTCAGTGGACCGGCGGGAGCGATCAACGCAACGCGTGCGCCGGGTGTGAGCGGCTTTGGGCTGCGGAAATGTTTTGCTGACACGAATTACAGTTTGTGGCGCGAATTACGCAGTGATTTGTTCGCTCGCATATGTCCTAATATGGCATATGCATTGCTTTTGTCGCGCCTGTAACAAACAACTTCGGAGGGTAGTGGAATGGCTGATACGGAAGATCGGTTCGGCGCCAAAGGTGGCGGTGGCGGCGGCCAGGGTGGTGGTGGTGGCGGCGGTCAGCGCGGCGGTGGCGGCATGGGCGGTGGTGGTTCTTCCGGCGGCGGTGGGGGCGGTGGTGGACGTCCCGGCGGAGGCTCCGGAGGCGGCGGCGGCCAAGGCGGCGGTGGCGGCGGTCGTCCTGGTGGTGGCGGAGGTGGCCAGGGTGGCGGCGGTCAGGGTGGTGGTGGACAAGGTGGTGGCGGACGTCCCGGTGGTGGTGGGGGCGGTGGCCAAGGTGGTGGCGGGCAGGGCGGTGGTGGTGGTGGCCGGCCTGGTGGCGGTGGTGGTGGAATGGGAAGTGGAGGAGGCGGTGGCGGCGGCCGCCCCGGTGGGGGCGGAGGCGGCGGGAATCGTTAACTCTTCCCGATCTCAGCGGGGCGTCGCGTTTGTGCGACGCCCCGTTTTTTATTAATGCGCCTTATTCCCGCGATTCTCTGGTCGCTCCCGTGGATCGTGCCGCTGCTGATTACTTACGTGCGGCTGCGGAATTCACGCTCGCTCGACGACGAAAGCGATGTTGCGCCTCAGCCCGCCCCGATCGTTTCGGTGATCGTTCCCGCGCGCAATGAAGCTCATAACATCGCACGCTGCGTCACATCCATTCTTGCAACCAAATACCCGAATCTTGAACTGATCGTCGTCGACGATTCGTCTACAGACGGCACACGCGATGTTGCGGAGCGCGCTATCGCCGGTGATAACCGCGGGCGGGTCATTACCAATCCGCCCCTACCCGATGGCTGGTTCGGCAAACAATGGGCATGCAACAACGGAGCGAAGGTGGCGCGAGGCGAGATCCTGCAGTTCACCGACGCCGACACGGAGCACGCACCCGACCTCGTCACACGCAGCGTCACCGCGATGCAAAGAACCGGCGCCGATCTTTTCTCGCTTGCCGGGCATCAGGAGCTCGGTGGCTTCTGGGAGAAAGTCCTTCAACCGCAGATGTTCACCGTGCTGTCGATGCGGTACGGCGGCACCGAGTCGATCACGCGCTCCGATCGCGTCAGCAACAAGATCGCCGCCGGTCAATGCATTTTCGTGAAGCGGTCGAGCTACGACGCGATCGGCGGACACGGCGCCGTCCGTTCATCGGTCGCCGAAGATCTTTTGCTCGCACAGCGCTTCTTTGCTGCGCGGAAGAACGTTGTTGTGATGCTGGGAGTAAAGCAGCTGTCGACACGCATGTACGCATCGCTCAGCGAGATCATCAATGGCTGGCGCAAGAACGTCTTCGCTGGCGGACTGGACTCGGTTCCCTTCGGCAAAGTTGGTCAGAGTCTTCTGCCACTCGCGCTGCTGATGCCCCCGCTGCTGGAGCTTCTTCCGCCAGTAGCCCTCGTCCTCGCGATCATTTTCCTGCCGGCGGAAAGCACGACGATTCTGTGGGCGTCAATCGCCGTCGGTACGACACTGATCTGGTGGTTCGTCGTCTATAGAAAGATCGGCGAGAATCTTTTGTATGCCTTCGCCTATCCGCTGGGCGCCATCGCGCTGCTGTACATTTTCTTCACGGCCGTCATCCGCGGCCGACGAGTAACCTGGAAAGGTCGCACCTACATCTCTCAATGAAACGTTGGTTGATTCTCTGCAGCGCCCTCGCGCTGCCACCAATTCTCGCCGCGCAACAGCCTCCCGATAGCACACCAAGAACACAGCCGGCGGCGAGCTCCACTCCGACGAGCAGCTCGACTGCCACTGCCGGTGTTGCGCCTGTGACGACCGAGGCAGCCGATTTGGTGAAAGCGCGGATCGCGCGCGTGCTGCGCGCCAGGGGCATCAATCCGGCGCTCGCAGAGTACTGGCGATTGCATGACGCGGATTCGACTTCGACACCTGAAAGCCTCTTGAACGACCTCGGCTACGACCTGCTCAAGCAATCGCGCGTCGACGATGCGATCAGGGCGTTTCGCGCCAACATCGCTGCCTATCCGGAATCGCCACGAGTCTATGAGGCGATCGGCGATGCGTATCTCGCCGGCGGTCATCGCACCGCCGCACGGGATGGATATCGACGTGCAGCGGAACTCGACTCCACGATGACGCGCTCACGTCGGCTGGCTGACAGCCTCAACGCACATCTTCGTCACTGATCTCTCGCGATAAATCGCGCTGAACGGCTGACAAACGATGTAAGGATTCGACCCCACCGGGCATAGCCTCGGTGCGTGAAGACTCTTGAGCGAGCCGCCGAGATTCTGCGCAACGCATGTTCGTTGGACAATCTCGACGAGCTGCTCGGCGAGCTTGGCTTTACCCCGCCTCTGCTGCCGCTGGACCAATCGGCCTTGGGAGCGCTTGGGCTGAGCGCAGTCGCCGAAGCAAAAATCGTCAAGGGCGAAGGTGCGCTGCGATTGCTGGCTGTAGCCATCGCACAGTCCACCGATCTCCGCGAAGCATTGACGGGAATCGCCAATGTGCTCGCACGAAACGCGTCACAGCTACTGTGGATCGTCGTCGCGCTTCGTCCGCCTAGCGAGCTGGCGATAGTTTGCTGGCGATCGACAGCTCGTAACGTGCGCATCGCTTCGCTGATTTGCCGCAGAGACCACCTAATTCAAAGCGATGCCGAAACGGTGTGCATGCTCTCCGCTGTCGCCGGCGAGTCCGATCTCCTCACCCACGCACGCTGGCTCGATGTGCTCGGCCGCGAAGCAATTACCAAGAGGTTCTTTCGCGTGCTCGAAAGCACCGTCGTCGAAATGGCGGCTTCGCTCAGCGGCCGGATTTCCAGTGGCGAACGGCGCGAGCTGGCGCTGCTCTACGTCTCGCGGCTCGTCTTTCTCTCTTTTCTGGAGACCAAGGGTTGGCTGAACGGTGATTTCTGCTTCCTGTCGAACACCTACGCGGATTGCATCGGCAACGGCGGACGATATCAACGGCGCATTCTCGAACCGTTGTTTTTCGGTACGCTCAATACGCGCATTCGGGCACGCTCCGCCCGGGCGCGCGAATTCGGGCGAGTTCCGTTTCTCAACGGCGGTCTGTTCGCGCGATCCGTCCTCGAGAAACAGCGGCGCACGAGCTTGTTCTCGGACGAGGCTTTCGGGAATGCCTTCGGCAA
>Ga0079219_10000013_pt1 | contig 21015 bp, 24 predicted proteins | sample GAControl_FD_77074 | JGI IMG/M metagenome (GOLD analysis project Ga0079219, IMG submission 77074) | Agricultural soil microbial communities from Georgia to study Nitrogen management - GA Control | ecosystem: Environmental > Terrestrial > Soil > Agricultural land | place: USA: Georgia...
AGTCTTGCCCATCAAGTTCCCTCCAGCACCGGCCCCGATGTAACTAAGAGCGCTCGCCAATGCAGACGGAGATTGTTGAGGAGGGGGAGCTTGGATGACCGCTCGATATTGACCAGATTCATTCTTCTGAGCTTTCAGAGCTGGAACCCATTGTCCGTTGACAAACGCTCGATATTCGCCAGCATCGTTCTTCTGGGCCTTCTCGACCGGAATCCAGTTCTCCTGCTGAGATTGTGCTGGAGTAGTTTGAGCAGACGGAATGACTTGGGGCAACGGTGCTCTTAGTTCTGGAGTGTCTGGAATCGCGTTAGCCTGAGAACCGAATGGATTCGGATAGACGGCCCTTAGGACTCGCTGATGGTTCTCCATTGCTTGTTGCCACCAAGCATCGCGTTCTTCAGGCGTCATAGGTCTTTCCACCCTCCAGGAACGCTAGTTCCTTGCTGCATCTTCTGATAAATCTCCCTCGATCTCGGAAGTAGGAATCGAGTCTCGAAATCATCTCCACCATATCCGGACTCGTATTGTTTCTTTAGGCCCTTGAGTTGCCCAGCCATCAGAGTTTGGTATCTTCCAATCATCCCTGAAAGTTGCGCAGGACTATTCGATCTTGAAAGTTCCACAGCCAACTCCTGGCGCTCTTGTTGACCACCAGCGCTCGCATTCCCAACCACTGACTTGACGATTTCTTTCGCTACGATTCCCTTGATAGCATCAAAGTTCGTAGGAGTTGAACTACCAGTTTCTTCAGCGATTCTCTGAGCAAGTTGGTTAAACCGTTTGACGTTATTATTCTTCAGAGCGTCGGCAGCATCGTTCAGTGTATCCAAGTGGTCGATAGCGACATTGAAAGCTCTGGTGGTACGACCTTCTACGCCCGTAGAAAATGCGTTCCTCGTCTTCAGGGAAATTGCGTAGTTCTGGGCGTTATAGTCTGGATTGATCTCCATAACCTTCCGCATGGTCTCCTGAGCCCCAGGTGAGCGCATGGAAAATCCTTGAAGCGGTGCTTGCTTGTACTCCGCTATTGCTTTGGCATTTGTCGCGATAGTCGCTGGGTCAAGTTCCTTGGAAGCTTTCATCTCCTGAAATCTAGCTTCCGCAGCCGCTAGAGCGGCGTGCCTGGTTGACCAGACCGTGGGCGGGATAACATCTCCAGACTTATCCAGTTGCGCCTGAAGTTGTTTGGCCTCATTAGATATGTAGGGATTGTCGCTCTGCATCAGTGTCGAAAAGAGACCAGGATTCGTATCAGAGGTCCGATAGGTCTTCAATTCCTCCGTCTGAGCCCGATCCTTGTCTATCCGCTCTGCATGCGTGATAAGCTCAGGTTTCCCTAGAGCCAGACCCATTCTCCTCAAGAATGCTGGATCTTGCATATCAGCACTGCCGGCACCTTGGAACATCTTCAGTTGATTCTGTTTGAGTTGTGTCTCGGCACTTGGACCTACTAGACCCTGTAATTCAGGAGGCAATTTAGAAGGATCAATCGACCCAGATTCCACACCTTTTACAATCTGTCCCAACAGACCCTGTTGCATGGCATTCTGTTGCTGCTGTCTCAGGAGGTCCTCCCGCTGCATCCCCTGTAGAACTTGTGGGTTCAAAGCCGAACCCAGGCCCCTCAGAGTGTCACCGAGGCCAGCCATTACAGACCCCCGATGAAGTCGAAATAGTCATTCCCTGTACCACCGGAGAACATCGGATTGGTCGGGATAGTCGGATCGAATTGTCCAGTCGGGTCGTAGAAGTCGTTATTTCCGCCACCTTGGAAATTACCTTGAGTCGGGTTGCCGTATTGATCCACCCCGACAGGTCCTTGACCCGGACTAAACAGATTTCCTATCCCGTTGTACAGACTACTGCCCAATCCTCCTAGCCCAGATAGCAGACTTCCAAACCCCGGACCTCTGTTTAGAAGGCTCCCAGAGGCCCCCAGACCTGCTCCTAGAAGTTTGTTGTAGGTCTGGTTGTTCTGGAGCATCCCTTTAAGGGCTTCGTTATAGAGCGCCCCTTGGGTCGCGGCGACTTGGGTTCCGGCTCTGGTAGCTAGGTCTCCCCTACCAAGTCCTCTCGTATAGTCGTAGTTGGCGAGTTGCTGATTTCCGAAAGACGATCCTCCTACCCCTCTTTGCTGAAGGCTGTTGGTAAGGGCCGTCCTACCCAGCCCTGTTTGCAGGTCGTAGGGATTGGTGATCGCGCCCATGAAGGCAGGAGCATTCAACGATCCGGCTGTATTGTTTATCAGACCGACCTGACCCGAAATGCCTTGTCTTTGCTGGTTCCCGAGATACCCAGCCAAGACAGCAGGAGAAAGACCGCCGATCAGGTTGAGAAGGTCTCCGAGACCCGATCCGCTAGTCTGGCCCGACTCGTCAAATCCAGGCGTCCCACCAGCGGAGGCTGTGGGTCCTCCTCCGCCCAAACCAGAGAGTGCTCCAAGTCCGAGTTTGGGGAGAATACTTGGAACTCCGCCAGCCCCACCGGCTGCACCACCGCCTTCCAAGGCCCCTGAGGCTATATCCCCACCACCACTGGGAAAGATAACAGAGCCGTCCGCACCATATTGCAGCGCCGCTGGAGCAACGTCCCCACCAAATCCTCCGAAGGCGCTTCCACCTTCAGGAGCCGTAGCAGCTAAACCTCCTGTATCTCCAATTCCTCCAGCAGCGGCTCCAGCTTCTCCACCAGCGTCACCGAGAGCACCTAAAGCCCCACCGCCAGCAAGCCCCAGAATCCCGAAGGTGATACCTTGGGCGACTTTATCGACCCCTGTAGGTCTGGTGGTGCTGTAATAGTTCTCAGCATCTACTGCGCGTTGTTGCGGAGTCCTCAGATCTAGCATCCCGCCGTTACCAAGATTTAGCACTGTCCCACCAGAGGCATTCCCTTTACCCAATCTAGCTCCAGTGAGGTCGATTGGATTTCCACTTTGATCGTAGAACTGTCCTCCACGATAGGTCGCATTGAGATTAGGAGAGTTTCCGCTTTCATCGTACATACGGAAATTCTGCCCCTCAGACAATGGATAATTAGGAAGTCCAAAACTAGCAAGAGGATTAGTAGGACCGTTGAGTTGTGCTGGAGCGTTTGGAAGTCCTGTAGTTCCATTGAACCCTGGGGTCCCGCCTGCATACATCGTCCCGCCACTCAAAGTTCCAGCAGGATCGAATTGTCCCGTGGACTCATTGAATCCAGGCGTTCCTCCCGCAAACATATTTCCCGAACCCATCAACGGGTTTCTCTGAAGGAGCGCCGGATTTGTGGGACTGGGAAGCCCCGTGCCTTCGTTGAAGCCCGGTGTTCCACCAGCGTAATATGTCCCGTTGTTCGGGTTCATGAGATTGAACCCTTTGAACAGTCCGGAGACCAGAGGGTTGTAGAGGGCCATCTAAACGCCCTTCCTTCCATTTATGGAATACAGGTACAAATTCCCCGAAGGGCTTCCATAGGGGACAACGCCCCTGTAGTAGAGAACTCCGTAATCTTTCAACGGATCGAACATCGACTTTTCGCTCTCGGTCGCCTTGACCAAGAAAACTCCGACATCCTTTTGAAAGCGCATCATGTGACACAAGGCGATGAGACTTCGCTTCCTGCTCGTTTCACCAGCCCACTTGAAGAAATAAATAACCGGCTCGAACGTCCACCCGTCTGTCTTGATTCCGACAAGACCTACTTGACCTCTACCGGATTTGAACTGGGAACTATCGTCCTCGATGATCCACAGAAGATTAAAAGCGCCGAATTGCACGACCATCGCTGGAAGAAAATCCTCCTGCGTCAATCCTTGAGGGATCGGGAAAGAGCCGTTCTTATACGCGGCCCACAAAAACCCTAGATCGGTCTCCAGGTACTTTCTTACGAACGGACGCGAGTCCTTGAAAATCTCCTTGCGTCTTTTCTCATGTTCCGAAGGTCTCTTCAGCACCGCGCTCACGTAAGCAGGTCTATAGAATCAACCTGGAAATTCGTGCTCGTATCCAAGGATGTGGAGAAAAAGAATCCCGGACCCTTACCAGTAGGACTGAAACTCTGATCGCTGATCTTCTGCAAGAAAGCCAGTCCCGAGCTCCAGTAGGTCGAGGCTCCGGACCAATATTTGGTATCGCCCCAATAGTTCCCTGTGAAAGCTGTAGGTGCTCCTTTCAGAGTCACCACGGAGGAGGAGACGTTGTATTCATCTCCCCAGTCGAAACTCAACGTCAAGTCACAGGCCGTCAAGACTCGCCGATATTGAACGATTCCATGCAGGATCTTGTGCATCAAATCAAGGCCACCTTGACCGTTCTTATCCGCACCCTCACCGTTGTAGATGTATCTCGTCCTTCTCAGAACAGCGATGGTCGAGGAACTCGCGTCCCCACTTCCTGTCCCGTTGATGTCGAATATCCTTCCTGCGGAGTCGCCGATAAAGACCGTGAAAACTTGAGTCCCTGGAATCTTCATGTACTTCGCCGCGTTGGTGTTGAAGTTGAAACTCTCGGCAGTTTTATAGACCGACCAGGGAGACATCTGATCTCCAGCGGCGACTACACGACCTCCTCCTCCAAGGAGAGCCTTGAACAGGACTAAGACTTTATCCACCACGAAAAAGAAGACCTTCTGATTCTTCTGATCGTAGGCAATGATTGCGCCGGTCAGGTCTTTAGTAGTGGTCGGTATCCATCTGGAAACGTCGTCCGTCGCTACATCTCCGGATTCCACGGTCGCGGAGAAGAGATCGATCTTCCCGCCCTGACGCATGTAAATAACGTCATTACCGATGTTCGCTATCGATTCCGATCCCGTCGCTGCCGACCCAGCATAGAATTCATCGAACTTGTACGTAGAGGCATCGGACCCGGAGAGCCTGTAAAGCCTTCCGCTCTCAGTCGAGATCACGAGTTGATCGTAGAATAAGACCATCCCGTTGATAGGCTTTAAGTCCGGGCTGAGTAGGAAAAACGCTTCCGTCCCCGTAGCGAACGAAGCCCCGCCGGTCTCTTGAGGTCCGCCTCTCACAGATGTATCGTAGGAGGTAGGGTCCTCGAACTTGGAGGCTACTATCAGGTGAGGCGTGTCCGTTGTGGTAGTTACATTGGCAAGCCACACCCGACCGTCTTTGACCACTCCATACTTGGCGAAAAGGGAAACGCCAAGCCCAGTAGTCTGCGTGCTAAAAGTCGTCCCATCCCATTGTTTTACGACTGTGGCCTTGGCTATATCAGTGATGATTAAATAGTCACCAAGGGACCAGTAGGTGTCCCTCAATCTTGAATTGCTGGATACGGTGCCCTTAGAAGTGAAGGTCGAAGCGCCATTCCAGAGATAGACCGTGTCTCCAGACTGGACTAAGGTAGTCTCGGAGTTATCTCGTTTTACCAACTGAAGGAAGCCGTTAACTGCCGATGCGTTAGTCGCTGTGCCTTTCAGGTCTATCGGAGCCCGAGGGATTAATTTCGTCTGATTCAGCCCAAGCTCGAAGTTCTGTCCGAAGCCGCATTCGTGTATCGAGGGCGTCTGTAATTCATTCAGGCCCCCCGGAAATATGAGCCTCATCTGTAAATCGGCGCGTAGTACCTCGGCGGATTCTTGCCGATGATGAGATCAGCCAATACGGCCTTGGCCTTTATATGTTCCGGGTCCTGAGCTATCAGAGCCGGGTCCATGCCTTCATAGACCATCTTGAAACGCCTTGCAGCAAGTCTGCAAAACGCTTGGGCCTCTTGCTCGTTGTGAAACGGCAGCGTATCCGTGGCATTCGTCACCGATACGTCGGCTTCGTAGTCGTAGGCGTAGGTCACAACGCCTTGAGGCACCGGATAGAAGGAAATTTGCTTGGTCGTCGTCGCCTCGAAGTAGAAATAGAACGGCGTGCTCTGCTGAGTCTTGTAGTTGTAGACCGAGACCTTTAGAGCATCCTCACCACCAGGGTAGAGAAACATCTCGAAATTCGATGTCGAGTCGTATAGCATTGCTTTACCGAAAAACCGAATGAAGTCCGTAGCCAAGGCATAGCTTCTAGTCCCCTGGACAGTGACGATGCTTCCGGTGGTCTTTTTCTCGTAAGGAAGAAGCGTGTCCGAGGTCAGTTCGTTCAATTCATCTTGAATAGAAATCTGGGCTAGATTTATCGTCGCCCCATGCTGTAGATCAGAGAATGTCGTAGGAGCGTCCGTGTCCCCTCTCAAAATTCCCTCGATCCTCATGATCCTGGTGACAGCGGAGAGAAAGTTCACTCCAACCCTCCTAGTAGAGGTCTAAGCCCCTCCATTACGTGCTTCTTTATCTCGTCCCTGGTCAGTCTATTCGCCGAAGCATGAGAAAGAATGCTGGGCTTGGTGAGGATGAACGTAAAAGCTGTATGCGGCATTTCTACGGATACAATGAATCGACCGTCTTTCTTTGGCTTTTCCTTTGGAGGATTCGGAGGAACTTGTACAGGAGGTAAAAGTGCAGGAGCAGGTTCAGAAACGTCGAATCCGTCATTTAGGGGACTTGCTGCGTATCTGGCCTTTTGGGCCTCGCGTTTGGCAGTTTTCAGTCTTGCCGCTTCAAACTGATCCATAAAAGTCCAAAGGAAAAGCCCCCGTTGCCGAGGGCTGAAGGTCAGTATTTCTTGGAAAGAGTCTGGATTTTTGCAATCCAATTCTCGTTTAGCCGTTTGCCGGCAAACCATGATTTCCAGGCCAAAGACCCTTGTTCGTTGAACGGATCGGCCACACCCGAACTTCCGGGTTTGTGATAGATCAGTTCAACCGTGGGGACTCGGTCGTACATCATGTAGATTTCCTTGGCGTGGTTTTCACCCAGACCAATCGAACCTACCGCTTCCCGACCGTAAATGAAGGTCGAGTACACGTCATGCAGCACCGCCGAGGAACCGTGGAAGCCAGCGGCGGCAGCGGACTCAGTGGAACCGTCCGAGATGATCGGAGCGATTTCAGTCGAGCACCACCGCACACCACCTACAGCCCCAAACTCGCCCGGTTCGGTTTCCGTATATCCGCCGTATTGTTCCACCGGGATAAAGCCAGTGAGGGCGCGGATTTCTTCTTCCACGTCCACATGGCAAATACCGTAGAACGACTGACGAATAGGCGAAGTCCCGATATTCTGAGACCCGAAACCTGCGGGAGTGAACTTCATTGCTGAATTGCGATTCAACTGATTGACACAGAAACGAATGTCATTCAGGTTGATCGCCTCTGCAATCGAGGAATAGGTAGCGGCCACTGTTCCGGCCGATCCATTCCCAATCCTGACGATTACAGATTCGCCGTCGTAGACGTTCCTCATCAGGGTGTTCAACGACTCCCCGGCATTCGCCCCCATGGTGTCCATCAGGGCCGCCGAGTTGCTATTGACGTTGAAGAGGTCGATCTCTTCGGTGAGGCTTAGTGCATTGCCGAACTTTTGAATCGCAACCGTTACGTCGGTGATCGTCGGGCGAACCGAACTACGACCGAATCCAAAAGCAGGAGTCGTTCCTTCGGTGTTCTCCGTCAGAGCCGTTGTAACCGCCGTAAGGTTCTCAATACGACGCCATTTGACTGACGCCGCACCTTGAGCCTTTTCCAGACTACCCGGGAGGGTTCCGTTGAAATACGGAAGCCTCTTTCGCGCTGCGGAGAGCAGAGTCTCCATCAGCACGAAATTTACCGGTGCCGGTACGGTTGATGCAAAGTTAGACTGAAGTAGAGCCACTTGTTACTCCTCTAAGTGGCTACCCCCTTTCTCGTTTAGGTTGTGAGTGTTAGCTTCCGCGAATCAGTTGCTGGACCTTGGCCTGTCTCTCTTTAGGAGTCATGCCGGCCCATTGATCCTGGTCGGACTGCTTTTGGGTGGTAGCCATTTGATTTCTTGAAGCCTGAACGGCGCGTTGGTTTTCCACCAGTTGAGGGTCCTGCTTGACCGTGTACTTTTGCTGAAACTCACTTGCTACAGCTCCTAGAGCGGCTTTGAACGCTTCGGGATTCTGATTCCGGTTTTGCCAGATTTTCAGAAACCTTGGGTCCTGCCGCGCTTTAGCCTGTAGGGCGACTTCAGCAATATCAGGGTCGATGCCGGACTTCTCTGAGATGGTGCCAACGGCCTGCTTTATATCTGCCTCTGTGCGCTCATAGGAGAGCTTCTGCTGCATTTGATTCAGTTCTCCCTTGGTCTGCGCGAGGGCTTGGTTAAGAACAGACAACCCGGAAGCCAACTGCGCCTGATAGGCCGCAAAGTTCGGATCGAACGGATCGGGAACCTTGAACTGCGGATGAGGCGTTTGAGGGACTTGAGGGCTTGGTGTCTGTGGTGCTTGCGGTTTGAAGTCAGCCGCATCGGCCTCGATCTTGAAGTCGGAATAGACCTTCTCAAGAGGCGTCGGAGCAGGAACCGGGGTCGATGTTTGAGCCGGTGTGCTGGTGTCAGCAGGCGTAGTGCTCTGCTGCGGGGTGTCTGCCATGATATTTCTCCTATTTGATTAGAGTTACATCCAAACCCAAAACCGTCATGCAAAGGTCAAAGCCTTCCTGCATGGCGGATTTGTGCTTCCATTCCTCTACGTTATCGACTTTGGAATCCCACGCTGGAACTATGGGCCTTTCGTCTTTCATCTTGTTCAGGAACCTGCGGAATTCAACATCGCCCATGACTTCCTGTAGATTCAATGCAGGCTCCTGTAGATCGTGTAAATCTTCATGACTTCATCTTCCTCGAACGCTTTGTTCAGGTCGTCAATCTCGGCTAGGAGGAATAGAAGCCGCTGCTGGAGGTCCATCAGTTTTTCTACAAGCCGCTCCATCCTGTACAGATCTGGAGCGATATCGACCTGTCTTCTGACGGCCTCGATCTTCTTCTGGACTTGCTCGACTTCCTTCCTGAGTTGGGCCTCGGTCTTTAGTCTTCGGCCTTCCTCCCACCACTTGGGAGGCCTGTATCTACGACCAGAAGCCCCGCCGCCGCTTGTGACTTCCGGGGCGACCGGAGGAGGTGGTTGGGGAATCGCATCCAACATCGAGAACCCCAGAGCCAATGTCCTAAGGTCGCTCGGGAATAAATAGCCGTTCGGATTCTGCCAATCAAGGAGACTGAACGGCATCACCACCACGGGAGCGAGAGTCCCCTGGGAGAGGTTCTGAATCCAGGTATTCAGGTCAATGCTTCTACTCGGTCCTTTGGGAACCGGCCAATCGAGGTTCGCCGGTCCCTGTCCTGAAGCCCCGAAGAACTTGTCCTGCCCTATCAGCGTCAGTTCTACCGCGTTCAGCCAAGTCCTGAGATCACTCGGGAACCTAGCTCCAAGTGGTACAGGCCAATCACCCTGTCTGAAGGGACTGGTCTGGCTCGGACTTTGAGTCCAGGTAAGAAGGTCTACAACCCGTCTAGGAACTCCTGGATTGGGCCAATCCCTCTGATTGAGAGGGGCTTGGACTGTAAGCGATCCGAGATTGAAAGACCTGACCCAACTCAGTAAATCTACCGACCTTTGAGACCCTCTAGGATTTGGGTAATCGTAGGTCGCCCATTGACCAAATGTACCAAACTGCTTGTCCTTCCCGATCAGTTGGGTTTCTGTCGGGTTGATAAAGGTCCAGAGGTCGATTGATCTCTGCGGGCCTCGGGGGTTGGGATAGTCGTAGGTCCGCCATTGCCCCGGACCAGCGAACTGCTTATCCAGCCCCTTTAGTAGGGTCGCGTTTCTAGGACCACCCTCTATCCTCAGATATGCAGCTAGATAAAGAGCATCCCTACGTAGAGTCGGATTGGGGTAGTCATACGCCTTCCACTGACCATTCCCGGCGAACTGTTTCCCGCCTGAGGGCCCTCCTACCCTTCCCTGTATAAAACCTGGAGGATTCTGATTAGCTTGTCCTAGAGGCCGGTTGTATATTAACGGCGCACGGATCGTCATCCGCTGCTACCGCCTATAGGTATAAACCCGGCCTCCGGAGTTTGCTTTATCAAGAACGAAATCCCCACAGAGGTCGTAGAAAAAGTCGCCGTAGCTGTCTGGGTGTCGGTACTCGCATTAGAACTAAGCCCCAAGTCCGCCAACATCAGTGAAGGGAAACTCACCGATTGGGAACTGGACTCCGCTCTTAATGTCATGGGAGCGGGTTGATCCATTCCCATTACGTCCAAAATCTTCAGGTTCGCGGCCCAGACACAAACCAAGGTGTTGTAGTTATTCCACGTCGCAGGGGTCAATGACGGAGCTACGGAACTCACCCCGATGGCGTTCTGCTGTGCTCCCGAAGGGCCGTCCAACGGATAACTTAAATTCCCGCCTTGGTATTCAGCGAATATCCAAAATCCTGTCCCTGAGAGATTAGTCCAGTTGAATGTATATGGCCCAGACTCCCCGGAGGAGATTTTGCAGAAAACCGCTACTCTACTGTTAGAAGCCGAGACGACAGCCTGCTGAATCTCCGACCACCCTGCCGGCGGGACTATATTTCCAGGCTCGCTCAAAGTACCTACGATTATCATTGCCGCTATCAACAAGGTCCCGTCTATCGGCGTTAGGACGGTTGTTACGTCAACACTTGTCAGAGACCCTACGATAAAGTTTCCTGTGTTTGTCGCTGCATCTCTAATCTGGGGGCAAGCCATGACCAAGCCTCACTGATATTTTCGTAAGTGTCTGGCTTCCAGACAATACGTTGATTAGGACCGGACCATGGGAACTGCTCCCCTTCTTTTATTCCTTGGGATTCTTCCCAGAACTTCGGACGATTGCCTATGTAGGGATCGTCCTCCGAAATCTTGTTGAACATCAGCCAGGGTCTGTCTCCGAAGAGAGCGAGATTCCACGGCCCGCTCGGGACGAATAGATTGCATTTGGCTTGTTCATAAAGCGCCATTCTGATATCCAGATTCAAAGATGCGAGCGGGAACGTCATACATCCTAATATAGGGTCTCCGGCTTTCGCGGTGTCTCTGATGAATATGACTCTCTCGCCAGTAGAGTCGGCGAATTTCTTCCACGCCTCAATATTGCTGTTCCTATGCCCCCACGAGTCTAGTTCTCTGAGCGTCACCGTCACCGGAGAAGGGCCATCCTTGAGGAACATTCTCACCGTTTCTCTTGCTTCGTCCGATGCCTGGAGATGAGGCACCTGTTCCTGTTTCGCTGCCCGGGTGACATTTCTGAGCACGTACCAAGGACTCGCCCTGCCTCCTACAGCTCTTTGATCCTCGATACCACCTACCAACTTGATGAGGGGCTTCATGACGTTCACGAACATTTGCTGCTCTTGCGGGCTGCCTATTCCTGACTTCCCATCCTGACCCTTCGTAAAAGCCACTTTTAATGGGCTCGGCGCACCTTCTCTCCTGCGGGTCATTTCCGCATCTATCAGCCAGATCAGAAAATCAAAACTCTTAGGAGAAGATGCAAGGTTGTAGCAGACATAATCCGCGGTCAAACCTTTGTCCGGAGGCCCCGATGAAATCCTCGCCCGTTCGTAGAGCTTCAACTTCAATGTATCCAGGACGAAAGGAACCGCGTATTCCATATCGGCCACACCTGCAAAATCGCAGGCCATCAAGTTAGGTAACTGACAGACCGTGATCGTGGCGTGACAGATTTGCCCTCCTCTTGCTCTCTTTAGCCAAATCTCGAAAAGCTTTACTACTTCCTCATTACCGTAGGCTTGAGTATTCTTGACCTCAGAGAGCACTAGAGCGGCTCGTAGACGATGTGAGCTCCCATCAGTCCTACAGAACCGCCGGTAAAGGCAGAGAGCGTACTTCCAGAGGCAGAAGCCGTAGTCCCGATAATGCCCCACTCCTCTCCGGGAGCCGCAACCCAGCGCACGATCCCACCGAAGGCGTTGAACGACAGGTTGAGTCTCGCCTGAGTAGCAACCGAAGACCTTGCAGGCCCTGTGGAAGCTGCGACGAACGTCAGAACAGCCGTGGACATAGCTTGTGTAAAGCTATTCAACGGACCATCTGCATTCGGTGTTGCAAGAGCGGTAGGGGTCGTAGCGAAAGCCACTGACCTTGCGAACTGCATGATATTGATAGACGAGGCCGAAGCTTGCCCTCCCTCGTAAATCTCGATCACGTTCAGGGCAGTCGAGGCACCGGGGTTTTCAATACCCATATACGTGCTGTTGGCCAGAAAGTTAGTACCACCATCCGCCGTGGCCGTAGGCGTAAAGGTCGCTGCTTGGAAGAGTCTTTTTGCCATGATTGGTCCTTACGGTAATAGAATGTTGGGCGGTTGTAGTAACTCCTGCGGACTGCCCATCTTCTCCGCAAGCTCTAAGGTGATATCTACCACCTTGGAATAGGGTAAATGCACGTACAAAGGGTCGTGTCTCTTTAGATCACACCAATCGCAAATATAGTGATCGCATTGAGAGCAGTAGGCCCTTTCTCTGGTCCTCAGCGGATTTTTGATCCACGAGTTTTTACAATGAGAACAGGTGAGACTCGCGGCCTCGAATATCTTGCCCTCACCGCAGAATTTTGGATCGTAGCCAGCTTGTCTGGCAATTTCCTCAGGAAGTCCTGGAGAGGCACGGTGATCTACAAGAAGATAGCCTTCGTGTCTTTTGAGTGAACTCATAGAACGATCTGCGCCATCAAAACATCCGCTGCACCGTCCGTCACCGACCACGCTTTGAATCCGAGATTCGCCCCATCTGTCGGGTTCCCAGCATCAAACCCAACCCCAGGATTACCGGTTGTATAGCCCGAGGTGTCAGTAACCTGCGCGATCTGCGTCCCGTTCTGAAAAACGGTTATGACTCTCGCACTTGAAGGTCCAGTGATGATAGCTTTGACGGTATCCCCATCCACGAATGGAGCCACCATCGCCACACCACCAGCCGTCAGATCAGTGATGCTGCCTTGAGGGCCGAGCCACTTGGCGATGATAAGAGTCCCGGTCGGCCCTAGACTGTCGATAAAGTCGCACTCGTAGCTTTTGATCTCATTCCCTGGAACGTTGATTTGCATATTAATATGCAACTCGACTTCCGCTGCGCCGTGAGTGCCGGTCACGAACACTGTCCCAGTGACGGTTTGATCTTGGCCCCAAGTACCGTTTAATGCAGCTACAGAGTCGTTGCTACCGGAACTATCCGGCCCATTGATTCTATTCGGTGGGCCTGAGGCCGTTTTGACGTTCGTGGTCCAAGCCGCAGGCAGGGTGGTATTCCAGTTCCCGCCATCCGAGATCGGATTCTCTGGAGCAGCGCCAGACCATGTGTAAAAGGCCATTTTTATCCAGTCAGCGGGCTATGCCGATCCAGACGATGAAGTGCCGCCCATCGTGCGCCGCGGGCTCGCCGATTACCCGCCTGATGTTCGCCAGCAGCTGGCCCGCCAGCTCGGACTCGACCCCCAGCGGGAACTTGACGCTACTCACGTATTAATTCGCCTCGCTCACCACGTATCCGTCGCCGGTCTTCTGGACCTTTGTCTTTCTCGGACGCGAAGCGATCTCGCGCATCTTAGCTTCGTGTTCGGCCTGTTTTCTAGCGGACTCCTGTCTATCCAAAGCTGCTTGATCCGCAATCTGCCGTGCTTGTAGAGCATAGTCCGCAGCGAGGGCTTGTCTTTCGAGCAGGAATCGTTTTTCCATGTCCTGACGCTCGATTTCGAGTTTTGCTATGGTCTCGTTCGCTTTCCTGACGACTTCTGCTGCGTCCTTCTTCATCTCGGAGACCGCCAGAGCTTTCTCGGTCTGTTGCTCGGCGATCTTGATTTGGATATTCGCCTGGGCCTCTTGTTGTTGGAGTTGCAACTTCTGCATCGCAACGGCTTCGCCGGACTTGGCCTTTTGAAGCTCTTGACTCATCTCCTGCAACTGCTGCTGCATTTGCTGAATTTGTTGTTGTACTTGAGGCGGAATTTGAGGTCCTTGGGTATTCACGTAAGACTCGGCACCCTTGACCCCAGCGTCTTCGTACATATCAATCAGGATTTGCGGTCTGTTCAACAGTTCCATGAATCCCGGAGTCTGGGCTGCAAAAGCGGTAACGGAGGTCATTTGCTGCGCTCTACGCTGTTCACCCAAGACGCCCTTGGAACCCACAATCTCGAAGTGGACCGTATCCGGAAGGTCCTTTTTCTGGATGACGATGAAATCTGGAAGTTCCTTCTCGGCGCAGTAGAAGGAATAGCTGGTCAACTTCTTCAGATTGAATTCGTGCTGCATGTAGAGAAACCTGCGAAGCCCCGAGGGTTCGAGCTTCCCTACAAAATCCACTGTCCTGACTTCACCAGACTGCTGGGTATTGGTGACTTCGGTAGCCGTTTTACGGTCTGCATCCGAAGCTCCCGACCGAATCGCATTTACAGCCGTTCCTTCCTCGATCTTCTGAAGCCCGAACTGAACACCTTGCAGGGCTATGGCCGGATCCCCAACCACCATGAAATTGACCTTGTTCGACCCTTTAGATGGGTCCATCGCCCCCGGCTGGATTCTGGGACCACCCATTCTCACCAGATAAGCGTCATTTCCATCGTAAGTTCCAGGAGGGCTGATATGCAGGGAAACACCATCTATGAATTTGTTAGCCAGGATGGTGGTCATCTTCTGCATCGGGGAATTCTTGACTATCGGGGAGGTAAAGTACGGGTCCCGAACATCCTGTCTTTCATACCCCATATAGATCACTGGAGCGAACGGCATCTCATTAGGGGCGTAGTAGATGATCGTGTCGTTCGCGGTCATGCACTTGGAATTAGGAAGGTAGATATCCCCGTCGTCCCGCTCTATGACCAAATCCCCGTAGTAGGTGAGGATCTCAACATCGTCCGTATCCACGCCCTTATCCGTGTTCTGTCGCTTCGGAATCTTGGTGTTGGAGATGTTCATATATCCTTCGCCCTCAAGATCCAAGACCTTGTAGCGAGGCATATACGAAATAATCATCATCGAGCCCGTATAGAAGATATTCCCCTCCGGTATTACAGAGGGACTCATATCCGGGTAACAGTTCCACATGCTGTGAGGCTTCCACACCGGAGCCTCTAAAGACTCGACTCCTTTACCATCGTAAATCTTGTTCTGGACTTCCCAGATCGTCTCAGCAACGAACGACCCGTGGTGAAGAGCTTCCTTTATCGAAAGTTCGACCCTAGCTCTGAGGCCGAAGTCCAGATGTTGTTGCGCCATGAACGATCTATAAACTCCATCGGCCTTGTCCTGTTTCTTCTGGTCTACAGGCACAGGCTTACCGGTCTGTGGATCGAGGACTTGAGGCGGCTTTACGTGCGTCTCGAACCAGGTCCTGTTAGCAGGAAAGACGAGCCTTAGAACATCCGCTGTGATAATTTCCGAAGCCTTGGATAACTCTCCAAGCTCGAAGGCCGATGTCCAGTCTCTAGGGGCTTCTTTGCCGTCTGGCATGTACTTCACCATCGGCTTCATGGCTATCTGTCTATCGACTTCCTTCCAGATTTTTTCGTGATCGTTCCGGAAGTCAGAGTCTTTACGTCTCTGGAGCTCCTTTTTCAGGAATTCCTCTACCTCCTGCCAATCTTTAGCTCTGATCTTCCGTTTCTTGACCTTTTCGTTGGAGGTCTCGGCGGTCGTCACCAGTTAGATGCTCCTACTGGCACAGGTCTTTGCTTGACGTTCAGATAAGGCGTGATCCAGTGCCTTCTCATCATGTAGGCGTACCGCGAGGCCGAAATCACGTCATCGGCGTATTTCACGATCTTCGTATCTAGCCCTCGGTGGTACATCTGCTTTTCCTCCATCCATGTTCTGCAAGTCTTAAAGACCTTCCAGCGACCCGTATGCATCCTTTCCAGCATTTCCAGTAGCGGAGCCTCGACCGAATTCCCACCTTTGCCTTCATCGTCTCCAGGTGCCGGAGGGTTACTTGCTTTTTCGTGCCAGACGTTGACATGAGAGAGCCTGTATTGATCGATCAATGCTTCTCCGGTTCCCTTTTCGGTATTCAATCCATCGTGCGGCCAGAAGACCGGTATCCACTCGCCCCACTTATTCACAACCGATGCATGTACAGCTGGTAGAGCTTTCGATTCCCGATAGTCGGCGATGAGATAGATAACATCTGCATCCCGATCCCAAGCGAGTCTTGCAGCTCCGAACGGATGATCCCAGCCGAAGTCGATACCGGTGCCCTGAACCCAATGCCTGGGTATCTCGATTGGATCGATCAGAACCTTCTCATCTGGAATGTTGAAGATGACTCCAGCGCCGGCTAGAGGCGTACCCTTGGACCTCAACTCGCGTTCATGCTCCGGGATGGAGGCAAGTTTTTCCGCTCTCACATCTGGGGTCATATGTGGTGCATCGTCCCAAGAGGCGGTTATCAAAGCCTGTCCAGGTTGGATATTGTTGAATAACTGAGATACCACCGCCGTCATCCCCTCCTCGGGCGTGAAAGTCGCCATTACCAGAGACTTGCTCTTGGCAAATGTCGCCCTGATGATCTGGCTCAAGACTTGGGAGTCGGGTTCTTCGTCCAGGTGTGCTACATCCGTAGCGCGCGCCATGAACTTCTTGAAGCCCATTTCATAGGCGAGGAATTTCAACTTCGACCATCCTCTGGTTCTTGTTTTTATCAGGACCGTATCTATGGCATTCGGGACACCGGCTTTGCGGGTTATCTTCCCGATGTGCTCTATCGGAATGGTCCCGGTTCCTATTTGTTTATCGTCCTCCGGGTCCCCGATGTACAAAGCCTGTAGATGATCTCTGGTGAGATCGTTGGTGACACTTGCGCAGACCATCTGTATCGGATAGTGGAACCTGTGTCCTTTCCACCAATCCGGATAAATACCGGTGAGATGCATCGCGCCTTCGTAAGCAGCGCAGATGGTCTTCCCGATCTTATTCGCAGCTACAATCGCTCTGAAGTGAGCAAGTTTTCCTGGAGTCTTGAAACCCTCCGCATGGTGGAACCTGAGTTGATACGGATATGGCTTGTAGGCGTCGAGCTTGTGAGTTGCTTTTTTCCTGTCTATCGCGGCGAGGAGTTTTACGAACTGTTCAGCCGGTTCCATTCAGCGACGCCAGTTCCTTCAACCATTCCTCTGCAAATGGACAGTCCGAATATTCTTTGAACCAAGGACCCCCACGGGTGAAATGCACAAGCCTCGCATCCGCAGAAGGACACTGATTTTCCTCCCCGACAAGATGGTTCCACGTCTTCGGAATTGCACCTATCTTGTCGTCCTTCGTCCAGTGAAACTGGTGTAGGGCTAGACCTGGAGCGTTGTTCACATACTCAGGGGTTAGCGTCCTACAAAGCGCGTTGTTGAAGATCATCATCGAGGACCAGTTCTTCTTTGGGTATCGTGTCTGAATCTGATCCAGGAACTTCCGCTCATCCTTGGGTCTATAGTCGTGCTCTACGACCTGGACAGCATCCGACCACCTGGAGGCGAGGGTCATGTACTTCGCAATTTCTACAATGTCGCCGAGACAGAGCATGTCGCAATCCAGAAACACCGCCCAGCCTTCATAATTACAAAGGTACGGAACGATGAATCTTGAAATGCTGAAATCCGTGGACTCGAACTCACCACGAGGCCTGTCGTAAATGCCCTTTAGATTCGCCCTGTCCAGGAACGTGAAACTCACCGGTATAGATGATCTTCTTCTTATGGAATGTGCCAAGACATGGGCGGCAATGGATTCCTTGTCGTCCCAGCCTATGAAAACGCGGATCATCTGATTCTGGTGTCGAATAGACCCTTGTTCAATTCCCCGGAGTGCATATAGCAGTCATGGGTGAAGAACCACTGGTGCATGTGATTGGCCTTGCGTTTCATCCACCGAGAGAGATAGTCCTTCGACAAATCCTCCATCGGCTTTTTGTACCAGACGTAGTCTTCTTCGCTCAATTCGAAACAGGTAAATTCATCCGAGTCGGTGACGATGTAGCAGTCCTTGGGTTCGTATCCCAAAAGACCGCCGCCATCTATAGACTTGACCTTACCGATATTCCCCTTCATCAAAATAGGATGCATGTGGATGCACCTTGCTACCAGAGTGTCTTCATTTCTCCAGTAGATTTGATATGGGGTTCCTGAGAAAGGCTTCGCTCCCCAGAATAAAGATTCCGACCCCGGATGAATATTGGCAAGAGCAAGCTTGCACAAGTCCCTATTGCTGATCGGCAGATGGAGACCATGCAGGAATTTGTCCTTGTTCAGCCTCACCGCCGGGACTACGACCAAGTCCTTGACGCAGTCTTGTAAAAACTTTCCGGCCCCTTCGCCGAATACCATATCGGCGCAGAGAATGACCGTCTTATCTCCGTAGGACAGGATGTGCTTATAGCAATCAGTCACGAGCTCGATCTTGTCATCAGGCGGTCTTATCCTGATGGTCTTGTATCCCGGGAATTCTTCGGGCTCATCGGTGAAGACGGTGATGCAATCAAGTCCAAGCGAGGGAAGGCAGATGTTCTTAGCCAACCACCGGTACTCAGGCCCCCAGGCGACTAATACCCCTCGCAACATAGCGCAAAGAGGTAGTGGCACATCGGGAAGAATCCGGTATGTACGACTTCGTCATTCATCCCGAACATGAAAACGTGCCTCCAGTATTTTTCGCAAAGAACTTTCAATTCTTCGCCGGATTTGCAATTAACGTGACCCTCCTTGGAAAGCCTGGAGGCGTAGACCTGAGACTCGACCGAAGGTGTTCCGATAACACAGACCGGAGCGCAAAGAGAGAGATTGTTCAGGAACGTGTTCTCTTCCTTGATATGCTCGAATACATCTATGCAGTAGACCGCGTCGTATCCGGTTTTTGGACAGGACAATGCATCGTAGCCTGTCTTTATGTCCGTGACTTCCAATTCTCCAACTACTTGCTCCACTATCTTGGAGTAGATTCCCTCGCCGGCTCCAATCTCAAGAACTTTCTTTTTCCCCGCGAGCATCTTGGAGACGAACTTATAACGAGAGGCGGTGAAGACGAAATGCTTGGGGTCGTCTTTCAGTACGTAGGCGAAGTCTCCGTCCATATTATTTTCTGATTCTCGTTCGCCCAAGGTAGTTGCTCGTTGTACCAGCCGTGTTCTTTGTGGTAGGTCTCCCACCGGCCTACTGGTTTTATATACGCCGTGTAGGGATAGTCCGAGAAGAGACACAAAGACAAAGGGCCGTTCTGTCCGAAGTAGTTCATCTCAGCCCCGGCGTAGATCGAAAACCGCTCTGCAAGGTCTATCGGCTCGTCGTAGTAGTCTTCGATCACCCGAGCGCCGATTTTCTTGGCGAAGACTCTCCATTCGTCCCCCGTGTTTCTTTCAGGGTGACGATGGTAATGCCTGATCGTAACCGTGAATCTGTCAGAGCCCTTGGTCTTGGAGATGAGTTTCCTGATGAAACCTTTTTCTCTGTAGGCTTTCAGGACCGAGGACATATGATGTCCAGGTGTTATCCCTCTTGACTCTGTGAAATCGAAACTCACCCCCACGATCTTGCAAGCGGGAATCAGGATGGAGTGGATTCGTTCTTCCAGTTCCTGACCATGGAACTTCTTAGACCCGTTCTGTAGGTCGAAGATAATATGATCCGCCCCGTAAGTCGTGGCGGCGACTAGAAACTCGATGAAGTTAAAACTAGCCGGCGACTGCCTGAGGTTGTAGCTTGCGTCCACCTTTTAGGTGTTCCATATAGGAACCCAAGACTGTAAGCGGCCAGACGTGATCTATGCCCTGAAGATTAGAGTGGTTCAGGTCGTTGCCTTTTATCCCCGACCTCGCATGGTCGAATACGACCGCGTCCTCCCAAGTCTTCAGGTTCATAAACCGTCCTGAAGTGTAAGTAGGGAGATAGTTTCTCCTGAACTTAGTGAAGTCAGGATGCTCGGTGTTGAAGCCGAGGAATCCGGTCTCGGAACAGAAATTCGACCTTCCTAGATAGCAAAATGGGTCGTCCTTTATGAGCCCCGAAAGGAAACTCTCTGGGATCGGTTTGTTGGTTATCGTGTCCGCGTCCAGCCAGAAGACTTCCTTATCTTCGTCGAAAACGCTGTCCATGCAAAAGACCTTCCGGCAAAACCTGTATGCGTCGAATCTATAGTCGTATCTTCCGTCGATCCTCCCATCAGCTCCGTCAACGTCTTTGAGCTTTTCAAGGAACGCTCGGATTCCTTCTATGTCGTAGAGAAACCTATACTCGATCTGCGTAGAGATAAAATCCGGCTTTTGCTCGTAGCAGACGATGAACTTACACGGCCAATTGTGAAGGGTCTCAAGACATCTCTTACCGTAGAGCTTATAGCCTTCTGGGGAGAAACTCGTTACGGCAAGCATCCTATATTTGTCCCTTTGAAATGCTTGCCTAAGAAATGCAGGAGTATGTGCTCCGACTTCCAATCATTGCCCGTGGTCTTCGTCCCACCATCGTTGAACGGCGTAGGGACTGTGGACTTGTAATCGAGTTTCGGGTTGAAGACGATATCGAATCCCGCAAGGGTAAGAATCCGTGGATTTAATATCTCCAAGACGCATACCGCTGCCGCCATGCCTGTACTCAAGTTTGGATGACTCGCACCCATATCTCTAAAGAGCTTGTTCCAGACGAAGGCTTGGTGAGTTAAAACTCTGATCCTCGACCCGTTAGTCTTTTTTCTGAGGGAATCTATAAGACCTGTATCGTAGGTCTCATACTTGGGGTAGCACCAGTATTCCTCTGCCGGGACCTTGTGAAGGTGGTAACAGACCTCCGTGGTCGAGAACATGATGTCGGTTCTCGTGCCGTAGTCCTCTTTATTCTTGAGGAGCTCGGAACAGTTTTTAAGACGCAGGACTTTTTCGTGAGCGTCTATTTTCTTACCTAAACTTTTACCTTCGAGACTCGGGCCATGCCCTACTATGACGACTTCCACTCTCTCAAACTCTGAAAGACGTTCACGTTCGGATACCACAACATGGGGCCGTTCTTGTCTCCATATCTATACTGAAACTGATCTATGACTCGTCCCGATGTAACAGGCGGTATAACGACATCAACCCGTGCCCCGATACTGCCTGCGATGTGGGCGATGGTCTGGGGTACTGTAACCACCTTCTCCAGATTTGCGCAGATCCC
>Ga0079219_10000020_pt1 | contig 18048 bp, 14 predicted proteins | sample GAControl_FD_77074 | JGI IMG/M metagenome (GOLD analysis project Ga0079219, IMG submission 77074) | Agricultural soil microbial communities from Georgia to study Nitrogen management - GA Control | ecosystem: Environmental > Terrestrial > Soil > Agricultural land | place: USA: Georgia...
CGTGGCCCTTGATGTCGAGGCCGAGGATCCCGGTGGCCTTCTCCGCCGCCTCGTCGGCGTCGGCGGCCAGCTTGACGCCGCCGGCCTTGCCCCGGCCGCCGGTCTTCACCTGGGCCTTCACGACCACGGCGGTCCCGATCCTGGCGGCAACGGCCTTCGCCTCCGCGGGAGTGTCGGCCACCTCCCCCGGCAGCACCGGAACGCCGTGCGCGGCGAAGAGCTCCTTCGCCTGGTATTCGTACAGGTCCACGAAATTTCATCCCTCCACGCCGAGGGCACCATTCACCACGCCCCGTCGCGGGCGCTCCGAGGTCCCGCGGGGAGGGTATCGACCGGCACCCGGGCCGGGCGCGTCGCGTCCGTCACAGGGCCGCCCGAGCGTCCCCCTGCGAGCGATCCCAGGCCTCCGCTCTAGTCTGCGGAGCCGTGGGGGTCGACATCACGCCGGTCGCCCCGGTCGCGGACGCCTCGACCGCGCCCGGCGAGCCGCCGCGCTCCCGCCGCGTCGACCCGGGCATGGTCCTCTCCGTCGCCTCGGTCGCCCCGGCGCTGGCCGTCGCCGCCTGGCTGCTGGCCACCTACCCGCTCGCGTACGCCGGGCACGCGACGCCGCTGCTGGCCGTGCCGGCGTTCGCGGCGGTCGCCGCGCTGGTCTGGCTGGCCGCCCGCCGGCTGCCGGCGGTGCCGGACACGCCGTGGTGGTCCGTGCTCGGCACCGGCGCGATCGCGCTCGGGTTCACCGTCTTCACCGGCGTGCTCGCGTCCGGGCACGTGGTGCTGCGCCGTGACTCGGCCGTGTACGCGCTGTTCGGCCGGTGGATCGCCGACTCCGGCGGGCTGGCGATCCCGGCGCAGCTGCACTGGATCGGCGGCAGCGGCGACAAGCTCGTCACCGCGACCGCCCAGGCGCTCTACCCCACCGGCGACCGGCTGGCCGCGCAGTTCATGTCCGGCACCGGGCTGACCCTGGCCCCGTTCGGCTGGGTCGGTGGCTGGACCGCGATGCTGCTGGCGCCGGCGCTGGTCGGCGGCTGTGCGCTGCTCGCGTTCGGCGGCCTGGCCGCCCGGCTGGTCGGCCCGCGCTGGGCCCCGGTCGCCGCGCTGGCACTCGCGCTGACGCTGCCGATGATGCTGACGTTCCGCTCGACCTACAGCGAGCCGCTCGCGCAGCTGCTCATGCTCGCCGCGCTGTGCCTGCTGCTGGACGCGGTCGCCGGCACGCACCGCTGGCTGGCCGGGCTGGCCGGCCTGCTGATCGGGCTCGGGCTGCTGGTCCGGATCGACGCGGTCCGCGACCTCGCCCTGCTGGTGCCGGTGGTCGCCTGGCTGGCGCTGCGGCGCAACCCGTGCTGGTGGCCGCTCGCGCTCGGCGCGGTCGCCGGGGCCGGCTACGGGGTGGTGGACGCGCTCGGCCCCACCTACCCGTACGTGCACGACCTGCGCTCGCTGGTGAAGATGGCCGTCTACCTCGGCGTGCTGCTGATCGTGGGCTGCACGGTCGGCGTGCTGCTGGGCCGGCGCCGGCTGCCGGCCACGCGCCCGCCGGCCTGGGTCGGCACCGCGGCCGCCGGCGTCGTCGTGGTCGGGCTGGTCGCGCTGGTCAGCCGCCCGCTCTGGTACGTCGGGCTGGGCACCGGCGGCAGCGTCCGGTTCATCGAGAGCCTGCAGCGCGCCCAGGGCGTGCTGCCGGTCGACGGCAACCGCAACTACGCCGAGGACTCGCTGACCTGGGTCAGCTGGTACACCGGCTGGCCGACGCTGGTCCTTGCCGGCGCCGCGCTCGCACTGCTGATCCGATACGCGGTGCTGGGGCGGCGCGACCCGGTCAGCGGCAGCCCCGCCAGCCGGTGGGTGCTCGGCCTCGGCTTGCCGGTCGTCTCGGCCCTGTCGGTGCTGTGGAGCCCGGGCATCACCCCGGACCACCCCTGGGCGGACCGGCGGCTGGTGCCGACCGTGCTGCCGGTGGTCGCGCTGCTCGCGGTCTGGTCGGTCGCGGCCGCGACCAGGCGCTGGGGCCGGCCGGCCCTCGCCGTGGGGCTGGTGCTGGTCCTCGTCCCGGCCACCCTGGGCTCGCGGCACCTGGCGCTGAGCCGGACCGAGGCCGGCGAGCCGCGGGCGGTCGACACCGCCTGCGCCGCGTTCGGGCCGGGCGAGGTCGCGCTGCTGGTCGACGCGCGCACCCGGCAGGAGTGGACCGCGGTGCTGCGCGAGGTCTGCGACGTGCCGGCGTTCGGGGTGCCCGGCGACGGCAGCGACGACGTGCCCAGCCGGGCCCAGGTGAGCGAGGTGGTGGCCAGGGTGCGGGCGGCCGGCGGCATCCCGGTGCTGGTGGCCGCGTCCGGCGACCCGCTCCCGGGCCTGACCGACCGGCCGCAGCGGCAGCTCGTCGACCTGCACACGCAGGAGCAGCGGCGCGAGCTGCGGCACCCGGCGACCGGGCTGGCCGACCTCACGGTGCAGCTCTGGCGGGCCGACCCCGACTGAGGACGGCCGGCCTCAGACCGGCTGGCCGGCCACGTGCTCGCGCACCCAGTCGACGATCTCGGTCGTCGTCGCGCCGGGGGTGAACACCTTGGCCACGCCCATCTCGGCCAGCGGGCCGAAGTCGTCGGCCGGGATGATGCCGCCGCCGAAGACCACCACGTCGTCCGCGCCGCGCTCGCGCAGCAGCTCGAGCACCCGGGCGAACAGCGTCATGTGCGCGCCGGAGAGGACCGAAAGGCCGACCGCGTCGGCGTCCTCCTGGATCGTCGTCTCGACGATCTGCTCCGGCGTCTGGTGCAGGCCGGTGTAGACGACCTCCATGCCGGCGTCGCGCAGCGCACGGGCGACCACCTTGGCGCCGCGGTCGTGCCCGTCCAGGCCGGGCTTGGCGACCACCACCCGGATGCGCTCGCTCACGCGGTCACTCTAGAGCCTTACCGGACGCCTTTCCGCCCGGTCGTCCGAGCCGCGCGCTGACCAGCCCGAGGACCGCCGCGGCCAGCGCGGCCAGCAGCACGCCGACCCCGCCGGCGCTGGTGCCGAGCGCGGGCGAGCGGGTCACCAGCAGCGCGATGGCCAGCCCGATCGACAGCAGCGTCGCGGCCAGCCCGGCGTACGCGCCGACGACCGCCAGCCGGGGCCGCAGCGTGGCCGCGACGACCGCCCAGACCGCGGCGCCGAGCGCGACCACAGCGCCGCCGAGCAGGTCGAGCCCGTGCCGCTCCGGCAGCGTCGGGGCGCCGGCCCCGATCGACGACGAGTACGGCGCCATGCCGAGCACCAGCGCGGTCAGCACGCCGGCGGCGAGACCCCAGGCGGCCAGCCGGGGCCGGCGCGGGTCGAGGTCGCCGGTGTCCTCCATGATCGTGCGCGGCCAGGCGACGGCGGCCAGCAGCGCCGCGGCGACCAGCACGCCGTACCCGACCACGGACATGACCAGGCCGGGCCCCACCTCGTAGCGGGCGCTGGTGCCGATGCCCAGCGGCAGGTCGATCGTGCTGTGGCTGCCGGTGCGCAGCAGCGCGACGTTCTGCAGCAGCAGGCCGGCGGCGATCGTGCCGGCCGGGAACAGCACGGCGAGGCCGAGCCGCGGCAACCGCCCCCGCGCGGCCAGCGCGCCGCCGGCGGCGACGGTCGCGGCCAGCGGCAGCGGAGGCACGAACGCCCACGCGTTGCCCGGCGTGCCGAACTCGACGCCGCCGGCCCGGGCCAGCGGGAACGCCGGCGCGATCATCAGCAGGATCGCGGCGAGCAAGGCCACCGCGCCGGCGACCCTGGCCAGCGCCGGGACGGTGCCGACGACGAGGCCCGGCCCGGGCGGCGGCGGCGGGCCGGCCCTCGCGACTCTCCCGGCCTTCCCGGCCCTCCCGGCTCCGCCGACCTTCCCGGCCCTCCCGACTCCCCCTGCCTTGCCGGCCGCCCCGGCCTTGCCGGCCGCGCCGGTCTTACCGGCTCCTCCGGTCTTGCCGGCCGCCCCGGCCTTGCCGGCCGCCCCGGCCTTGCCGGCCGCGCCGGTCTTGCCGGCCGCCGTGCCAGCCTGACCGGCTCCCACGGCATTGCTGGTCGCCGGCCGGGCCCCGGCCTTCGCCCCTCGGCCAGCCTTGGACCCGGTCCCGGCCCTCGCGACGGGCGCGGCCTCGGACCCGGTCCCGGCCTCGGACCCGGTCCCGGCCTCGGACCCGGACCCGGCCTCGGACCCCGACCTGGTCGTCGGCCGGGAGCCCGTCCCGGAGGCGGGGCCGGAGCCGGTCGCGGAGCCGGGTGCGGGGCCGGTGCCGGGCGCCGTCTCGGGCGCCGGCGGCGTGGTCGCGCCGGCCCCTCCGGGCTTGCCGGCCGTCTTCCTGGGCGTGCTCACGGGCGCCGACGCTAGCAAGAGACCGGCCGGGCCTCCGAGTTCGCCTCGTCGCGCCCGGCCGCGTACCACGACCGTGACGAACATGTGACCCCCTGGTTTCGGGCTATCGACAGCATGGAAGGGGTATGCGGCAATTGCAGGGAGAAGCGAGCGAGGCGGGCCATGGCTGTGGGCGTCGGCGGGACGGGGCGGGCGGCCTCGCGCGGCCTGCGCCGGCTCACCTCGCCGGCCGGCCTGCGTGGCGTCGGCACCGAGCTCGCCTGGGTCGCCGCGCACGCGGCGCTCTACCCGCTCGGCTTCCGGCCGGAGCGCAGGGACGGCGGCGCCGAGCCGCGCCGGATCGACGACCTCTCCCCCCAGCACCGCGGCCTGCTCGCGCACGACGCCGCCGCGGCCGCCACCCCGGTGCTGCTCGTGCACGGGATGGTCGACAACCGGTCGATCTTCACGCTGATGTGCCGCTCGCTGCGCCGCTGCGGGTTCGGCCAGGTGCGGACCGTGAACTACAGCGTGTTCACCTCGGACGTGCGCGTGGCCGCGGCGGGCCTCGGCCGGACGGTCGAGCAGGTCTGTGCCGACACCGGGTACGAGCGCGTGCACCTGGTCGCGCACTCGCTCGGCGGCGTGGTCGCCCGCTACTACGTCCAGCGACTGGCCGGCGACGCCCGGGTGCACACGCTGGTCACCCTCGGTGCCCCGCACGGCGGCACGCTGGCGGCGCAGGTGGCCGCCCGGGTGCTGCCGCTGCGGCTGTGCCGGCAGCTGCGGCCGGGATCCGACCTGATCGCCGAGCTGGCCGAGCCGGCGCCCGGCTGCCGGACCCGGTTCCTGGCCGTCTGGAGCGACCTCGACCAGCTCATCTACCCCAAGACCAACGCCAGGATCGAGCACCCCGACCTGGTCGCGGACAACGTGCTGGTGCCCGGGCTCGGGCACATGTCGCTGCCCGCCGCGGCACAGGTCGCCCGCACCGTGTCCCGGGCGCTGGCGCACCTCGACCCGGACGGCACGCACTGGGACATCGACGGCACCCGGTCCGATATCGACTGCGCTTAGCAGCAGCGCGTGCACGCAAGGGCGCGACCACGGGGCCGTTCGGGTGACAGTCCTTACGGAGAATTGCCTTTCCGGGCAGGGCCCGATTACTTTCCGGTCCGGCATCGAGGCCGGGCAAGATCACCCGGTCCCGAGCCCCGCTCCGTTTCCCCAGGGCGAAGGGTTGTTCCTTGTCGCGTCACAGCCGGCCCGCAGGCCGACACCGCGCAACGAGGCCACCCCAGCACAAGACGCCCGCCGTCATCGCCTCCGCCGTCGTCGGCGCCACCGCGGCCGCGCTGTCGACCGCCGCCGCTTCCGGTGACGGCCTGCCGGCGATGGCCGCGAACGTCGCCGCCCTGCAGGGCCCCGCGCCGGACCAGGCGCTCGGCATGGGCGGCCCGGACCCGATCCCGGACGGGGTCGCCGCCGAGGTACCCATGAACGGCCGGACCATGCTCGCGGCGGCCAGCGCGCAGAGCCGGGTGGTGGCGATCCAGGCCAGCCGGGCCGCGCGGGCCCGGCAGATCGCGCTGATCGAGGCGGCCCGGCCGAAGTGGATGCTGCCGATCCCGAAGGGCAAGTTCGTCATCTCGTCCTGCTTCGAGCCGCGCTGGGGCACGTTCCACTACGGCGTCGACATGGCCGCGCCGGAGGGCACCCCGTTCTACGCGGCCGGCGACGGCACCGTGGTCGAGGCCGGCCCGATGAGCGGCTTCGGCAACGCGATCATGATCCAGCACGCCGACGGCACGATCACCGTGTACGGGCACGAGGAGAAATACCTCGTGCAGAAGGGCGAGAAGGTCAAGGCCGGGCAGCTGATCGGCCTCGTCGGCAGCGAGGGCGAGAGCACCGGCTACCACCTGCACTTCGAGATCAGGGTCGGGTCGGAGAACGGCGACAAGGTCGACCCGATCGGCTGGCTCAAGGACAGGGGCATCGATCTCACGGGTTGCGGCTAGGGCGTGTCTCCCAATTGGCGGTGGATGCCGGCGGCGTTCAGGCGGCGTCCGGCAAGGCGGAGGGGTCGGCCGATACCGGGGTTGTATCGGCCGACCCCGACAACGCCGCCGGTCGTCGTCTGGGCGCTGCCGGCGCCGCCAGGCAGTGGGGAGACACGCCCTAGGCCCCCACGTCGGCGACGTTGAGCGCGACCGGCACCATGGACCGGTGAGCCTCGCCGCGCAGCGCCGGGTCGGGCCGGCCCGCCGGCTCCTCCAGGGTCCGTCGAACCTCGTCGAGCTCGTCCTCTGGTGGGTGGCGACCAGGGGGATCACGCTGCTGGTGCTGGCCACGCCGGCCGAGCACGGGATCATCCGGGACGTCTACTACTACGGCAACCAGCTCGACGCCATGTTCAGCGGGGTGCCGGTCGGCGAGACGCTGCGGGAATACCCGCTGCCGGCGTTCGCGGTCTTCCTCACCCCGCGCTGGCTGTCCGGGTTCACCCCGTGGACGTACGCGTCGATCTTCGTGGCGCTCATGGTCGTCATCGACGCGGCGTTCGTCGCCGGGCTGTGGCGGGTCGGCCGCGGTGCCGGTGTGCGGCTCTGGCTGGTGCTGGTCCCGCTGCTCGGGCCGCTCGCGTTCACCCGGTTCGACCTCGTGTCCGCGGTGCTGGCCGGCTTCGCGCTGCTGGCGCTGGCAGCGCAGTGGGCAGGGACGAGCGGGGTGCTGGCCGCGGCCGGCGCCGCAGTGAAGCTGTGGCCGGCCGGGCTGCTGCCGGCGCTGCTGGTCCGCCGCTACCGGCCGCTGCGGGTGCTCGCCGGCTTCGTCGCGTTCGGCGTGCTGGCCGTGCTGGCCACCCTCGCCGCCGGCGGGACCGCCCGGCTGCTGTCCCCGTTGACCTGGCAGAGCGACCGCGGGCTGCAGCTGGAGACGATCTGGGCGGTGCCGTTGTTGTTCGCCCGCTGCTTCGACTCCGCGACCTGGTCCACGCCGTACACCCGGTTCTTCGCGTTCCAGGTCGAGGGGCCGGGGGCGGGCACGCTGCTGACGCTGTCGACGATCGCGACGGTCGGCTGCGTGCTGCTGCTGGTCTACCTCTGCTGGCGGGCCTGGCAGGCCGGCCCGGCGTCGATGGCCGTGGTCGGGCTGCTGTCGGTGGCCGCGGCCTGCCTGCTGATCGTGCCGAACAAGACGCTGTCGCCGCAGTACCTGCTCTGGATCGGCGGCGCGCTCGCCGCCACCGCCGCGACCGCGCCGGCGGAGCGGACCCTGCCCCGGCTCAGCGTGCTGCTGCTGGTCACCTGCGCGTTGACCCAGGTCATCTACCCGGTCGGGTACGGGATGCTGACCGGGCCGCACTGGTCCAACGCGATCGGCGCCGCGCTGCTGGCCGCCCGCAACGGGCTGCTCATCGCGATCACGGTGATCGCGGTCCGGCGGGTGCTGCGGCTGACCCCGCGGGCGCCCGCGTGACCGTGACCGACACCCGCCGGCGCACCACCTGGCCGGCGGACCTCGCGCTGGTCGCCGCGGTGCTGATGGCCGGATCGGTGAGCCGGCACGCGGTCTACACCGCGTTCGGGGTCACGCTGCTGATCGCCTGCGTGCTCGCGCTGGCCGTGGCGCTCTGGCAGGGCGCGGCCCGGGTGGCGCCGTCCCGCCCGGCGGTGCTGGCGGCACTGGCGCTGGCGGTGGTCGGCCAGGTGATCAAACCGCCGTACATGAACGTGGTGGACCGCAACGCGATGCTCCGGGCGGGGATCTACGTCTGCATCGGCGTCACCGTGCTCGCGGCGGTGCTGCTGCTGTCGCGGCGGCGTACCTGGGCTGGTGCGGTCGCCGCCGTCGCCGGGCTCGCAGTCGCGTACGGGCTGGTGGTCGTCGGGGCGAAGCCGGTCATCGACGTCTGGCCGATCCTGCAGGGCGCTGCCCGCGGCCTGGTCGACGGGCGCAACCCGTACGACATGGTCTTCGCCGGCGTGCCGGCGGGCCAGGTGAACAACTGCTTCAACTACCTGCCCGGGACGTTCCTGGTGCCGCTGCCGGGACGGCTGCTGTCCGGCGACGTGCGGTATGCGGAGGCCGCGGTGCTGCTGGCTGGCGTCGCCGCGCTGGTCTGGCTGGCCGCCCGCAGCGGCCGTCCGGGTGCGGTCCCGCTGGCGTTGCTCGCCGGGACGCTGCCCGGATCGCTGTACGACGTGCAGCAGGCCTGGAACGAGACGATCGTGTTCGGCGCACTCGCCGCGGCCGGGGTCCTGCTGGCGGTGCGCCGGCCGTGGTGGGCGGCGGCCTGCTTCGCGGTCGCGCTGTGCACCAAACAGCACGTCGTGCTGCTGCTGCCGCTGTGGGCGCTGTGGCCGGCGTTCGGGCCGCGCCGGGCGGTCGGCGCCGCCGCCGGGGCCGCCGCGGTGACGCTGCCGTTCTTCCTCTGGAACCCCGGCCGGTTCTGGCACTGCGTGGTCGAGTTCTTCGTCGACCTGCCGGCCCGCACCGACTCGCTGTCGGTCTGGCAGTGGGTGCCGGGACCGCTGGCGACCGCGACCGTGCTGCTGCTGCTGGTCGCGGCGTACGCGCTGGTGCTGCGGGGGGTGCCGCGGACGCCCGGCGGGCTGCTGCTCGGCTCCGGGCTGGTGCTGGCCGCGTTCGACCTGGCCAACAAGCAGAGCTTCCTCAACCAGTGGCTGCTCACCGCGCAGCTGGTGGTCGCCGGCCTCGCGCTCACCGCGGCCACCGTCCGCCCGGTCCGGGAGGTGCCGCTCCCCGCGGCACCTCCCGGCTAGGCGGTCAGGCGACCGTGATCCGGTCCGTCGCCGGCGGCGACACGGGCGAGTTGGCCGTCAGGTACGCGGTGAACGCGTCCAGGTCGATCGGTCCACCGGTGACGTCCGTGCCCTGGGTCAGCGCGGTGAAGCTGTCCCCGCCGGCCGCGAGGAAGTTGTTCACCGTCACCCGGTAGGTCGCGGCCGGGTCGACCGGGACGCCGTTGATCGTGATGTTCGAGACGCGGTCGCCGATCGGGTTGGCCAGCGTCTGCGTGTAGTGCAGCGTCGAGGACGGCTGCAGGATGCGCGTCAGACCCGGGAGCCACTGCTGCTCCAGCACCTGGTCGATCTGGGCACCGGTGTAGGTCAGCGTCTGCAGGATGTTGCTGAACGGCTGCACCGTGAAGGCGTCCTGATACGTGACCACGCCATCGGGCGCGAACACCAGGTCGGCACGGACGCCGCCGGGGTTCATCAGCGCGATCTGCGCCCCCGCCGACTGCTCGGTGGCGGCGAGCTGCGAGTCGGCGATCAGGTTGCCGAGCGGGCTCTCTCCGGACGCCACCGGAGCCTTGACGATGTCCGCGGTGATCTTCCCCACCTGCTGGTTGGCGATGGGGGCCGCCTTGGTGACGGCCTCGTCGACGATCGCCTGCACGGCCGGGTCCGGCGTGACGGTACGGGTGACGATCTCGTTCCTGGCCGTGCTCGCGTCCCGGATCACGTCGCCGGTCTTCCGGTCGATCTTCAGGTCGACGACCGAGAGCAGCCGGCCGAAGGACAGGCTCTGGATCACCGTGCGCAGCTTGCCGGCCGGGTCGGGCAGCTTGCAGTTGTACTGGGTGTGGGTGTGCCCGCTGATGATCACGTCGACGTTCGTGGACACCGCGGCGTTGATCGCCGACAGCGGCCCGCTGGCGGCCAGGTTGCAGTCGTTCGGGCCCCCGCCGACCGTGCTGTCACCCTGGTGGATCACCACGACCTGCGTCTTGACGCCGAGGCGCTGCAGCAGCGCTGAGGACCGGTTGATCGCGGCCGCCTCGTCGCCGAACGAGAGGCCCTGGATGCCGTCCGGCGACACGATCGTCGGCAGGTCCTTGAGGGTGGCCCCGATGATGCCGATCTTCGCACCGTTCACGATCTTGACGGTGAACGGCAGCGTCGCCGGCAGCCCGGTCTTGGTGAACGTGATGTTCGAGGCGAGGTACGGGAACTTGGCTCCCGGGTACGGGTTGTGGAACTGGCAGCCGTCGACCGGGTGGCAGCCGCCGAACTGGATCCGCAGCAGCTCCTTGTAGCCCTCGTCCAGCTCGTGGTTGCCGACGGCGGACGCGGTGGTGCCGATCGAGTTGAGGAACTCGATCGTCGGCTCGTCGTGGAACAGCGCGGACGCCAGCGGCGAGGCGCCGATGTTGTCGCCGCCGGTAAGCACCAGCGAGTTGCGCTGTTCGGCGCGCAGCTGCCGGACGTGGGTGGCCAGGAAGGCCGCGCCGCCGGCGTCGACGGTGGTGCCGTCGCTCTGCACCACCCGGCCGGACGAGCCGGTCGGGGGCTCGAGGTTGCCGTGGAAGTCGTTGAGCCCGATGAGCCGGACCGTCGTGGTAGCGGGTGCCGCATTGTGGCCGGGAGCCGCCGTCGCGGGGGCCGCCACGGCCACCCCCACGGCGACGGTCGCCACCGCGAGCACCGCGGTGCGTCGCAAGAACTGGTTCGTCACGAGTCCTCCGCTGGATGCCAGCGACGTCGCGGTCGCCACGCCGCGGACCGGAGTCTGCCCTGTCCAACCCGTGCTGCGCGAGTGACCGATGCACGCCACTGCGTTGACCACCCGATTGCCGTGCGCTGTCGAACCCGGGGGAAACGCGCTCGTCAGTACGGCAGAACGACGAGGAGGATCATGTTCCGCGATTGCCTGCCCAACCTCTACTGCGCGGACCTCGACGCGGCACTCGGGTTCTACCGGGAGCTGCTCGGGTTCACCGAGACCTTCCGGTACCCTGCCCGGCGACCCGCGCCGGGGATGACCGACGCGCTCCGGCCCGAGGGGTACGGCTGGCTGCAGGAGCGGACGCGATGACGGTGGTGGACGCGGTGCGGGGCTGGCGGCGGGACCACGCCGCCGAGGTGCTGCGCGAGTTCGCCGGCCTGGTGGCGCTGGACAACGTGACCGGGGACGTGCCGGCGCTGCGGCGCAACGCCGACGAGATCGTCGAGCGGCTGCGCGCCCGCGGCGTGGAGGCCGAGTCGGTTGGGCCGGACGGCGTCGCGCCACTGGTGATCGGCCGCGTGCCGGGCCGGCCCGGCGCGCCGCGGCTCGGGCTGTACGCGCACTACGACGGGCAGCCGGTGACGCCGGCGGACTGGACCACACCGCCGTTCGAGCCGACCCTGGTCGGCCCGGACGGCGGGACCGTGCCGCTGCCCGCGCCCGGCGCGCCGGTCGACGACGAGTGGCGGCTGCGGGCGCGGGCCGCCGCCGACGACAAGGCCCCGATCGCCGCGCTGCTCGCCGCCCTGGACGCCCTGGGCGGGACCGAGCGCGAGGTCGAGCTCGTGCTCTGTTTCGAGGGCGAGGAGGAGTCCGGCTCGCCGCACCTCGGCGAGCTCCTGCTGGCGTACGCGGACCGGCTTGCCGCCGGCGCCTGGCTGATCTGCGACGGCCCGGTGCGGCAGGGCAACGCGCCGCAGGTGGTGCTCGGCGTCCGCGGCTTCACCGACCTGGAGCTGACCGTCTACGGTCCGGCTCGGGAGCTGCACAGCGGCCACTACGGCAACTGGGCGCCGAACCCGGCGCTCGCGCTGGCCCGGCTGCTCGCCTCGATGAAGGACGACGCCGGCCGGGTCACGATCGACGGCTTCACCGCCGACACCCGACCGCCGACCGGGGCCGAGCAGGCGGCGCTCGACGCGATGCCGCCGGTCGAGGACGAGCTGCTCGACCGGCTCGGGCTGGCCGCGGCCGAGGTGCCGGGCAGCCGGCTGCTCGACCGGCTGATGCTGCCCTCGCTGAACGTCCGCGGCCTGCGGGCCGCCGACGTCGGCCCGGCCGCCCGCAACGTCATCCCGGCCTCCGCCACCGCGTCGATCGACATCCGGCTGGCCGCCGGCGACGACCCGCGGCGGATGCTCGACCGGGTCCGCGACCACGTCGCCGAGCAGGGCTACCTGGTGCTGGACCGGGAGCCGACCGACACCGAGCGGCGCGCGCACCCGGCCATCGCCCGCATCGACGCCAGGGTCGGCTACCCGGCCGCGCGGGCCAGGGCCGACCTGCCGATCGTCGGGCACCTGCTGGAGCTGGCCGGCCTCGCGGCCGGTCGGCCGGCGGTCGCACTGCCGACGCTCGGCGGCTCGGTGCCACTGCATCACTTCGAGCAGGCGCTCGGCACGCCGGCCGTGATCATGCCGATCGCCAACCCGGACAACAACCAGCACGCGGCCGACGAGAACCTGCGGCTGGGCAACCTCTGGTACGGCGTTGACCTGTTCGCGCTGCTGCTCACGACGCCCTGGCCCGGCTAGCCCGGCCGGTGTCGCGACGAGGCCCCGCTCCGCGGTCGGAGCGGGGCCGTCGCGGGACGAGTCAGACGGCCTCGATCAGTTCCTTGCTGAACGCCGGGACGTCATCCGGCTTCCGGCTGGTGATGAGCGTGCCACCGCCGTTGGTGTCGACGACGACCTCACGGTCCACCCAGGTGGCGCCGGCGTTGCGAAGATCGGTCTGGAGTGTCGGCCACGACGTCATCGTGCGGCCTTGCAGTACGCCGATCTCGGTCAGGATCCACGGCGCGTGGCAGATGGCCGCGACGGGCTTGCCGGCGTCGAAGAACGCCTTGACGAAGCGCTGCGCGCTCGTGTCGACGCGCAACGCATCGCCGTTGGCCACTCCGCCGGGGAGCACGACGGCGTCGTAGTCGCCCGGGTCGGCGTCGGCCACCGGCCGGTCGACCGGGAACGTGTCCGCCGGGTCGAGGTGGTTGAACGCCTGCACCTTGTCGCCGCTGGTCGCCAACAGCACCGGACGGCCGCCGGCCTTCTCCACCGCCTGCCACGGTCCGGTGAGCTCGGCCTGCTCGATCCCCTCCGGCGACGTGAGGAATGCGATCGTCTTGCCCTGCACCGACATTGCGGACGATTCCTTCCTTCGCTCCGGACGCTCGGATCTCAAGCGCCGGTAGCTGACCCCTACCCAGCGCAGGACACCGCACGCGCGTACGCGGAGCCCGGTCGGGTTCGGCTGATCACCGACGGCCGCGCCGGTCGCTTCGGTCGCCGGGCGCGTGCTAGAGCTTCTCCAGCGGGGCGTAGCGGAGCAGCAGCCACTTGGGGCCGATGTCGGCGCCGAAGTCGATCTGTGCCTGCGCCTTCTCCGCCTCGCCGCGGACGGCGACCACGGTGCCGAGCCCGAACGCGTCGTGGTTGACCTTGTCGCCGAGGTCGAGCGCCGGGATCGGCCGGTTGCCGGCGCCGCCCTTGAGCGTGCCGCGGGCCAGCGCGGTCGCCGCCACCCTGGCCTGGGCCGGTGGCTGCCGGCGCGGCTCGGACCGCTCCCAGTCGATCAGCTCCTCCGGCACCTCGTCGAGGAACCGGGACGCCGGGTTGTACGACGGCTGCCCCCAGGCCGACCGGGTCACCGCCCGGGACACGAACAGCCGCCGCCGCGCCCGGGTGATCCCGACGTAGGCGAGCCGCCGCTCCTCCTCCAGCTCCTGCGGGTCGCCGAGGGTGCGCAGGTGCGGGAAGACGCCGTCCTCCATGCCGGTGAGGAACACGACCGGGAACTCGAGGCCCTTGGCGGTGTGCAGCGTCATCAGCGTCACCACGCCGCCGTTGCCGTCCGCGTCGGGGATCGCGTCGGCGTCGGCGACCAGCGCGACCTGCTCGAGGAAGTCCTCCAGGGTGGCGCCGGCGTCGCCGCGGGTCTGCTCGTACTCCCTGGCCACCGAGACCAGCTCCCGGACGTTGTCCACTCTGGACTCGTCCTGCGGGTCGTCGCTGGCCTCCAGCTCGCGCAGGTAGCCGGTGCGGTCGATGACCGCCTCCAGCACCGCCGCCGGCCCGTTGCCCTCGCCGGTGGCCACCCCGCGCAGCTCGGTCATCAGCGCGACGAAGTCCTTGATCGCGGCGGCCGACCGCGGCGCGATCCCGGGCGCCTCGTCGGCCCGCTCCAGCGCGTCGCCGAACGCGATCCGCTCGCGCGCGGCCAGCGCCTCGACGCATGCCTCGGCCCGGTCGCCGATGCCGCGGCGCGGGGTGTTGAGGATCCGGCGCAGGCTGACCACGTCGGTGGTGTTGGCGATCAGCCGCAGGTAGGCCAGCATGTCGCGGACCTCGCGCCGCTCGTAGAAGCGCACCCCGCCGACCACCTTGTAGGGCAGGCCGACCCGGATGAACACCTCCTCGAACACCCGGGACTGCGCGTTGGTCCGGTAGAAGACCGCGACGTCGGCGGGCTGCACGCCCTCGGTGTCGGACAGCCGGTCGATCTCGCCGGCCACCCAGGCGGCCTCGTCGTGCTCGTTGTCCGCGACGTACCCGACGATCTTGTGGCCGGCACCGGCGTCGGACCACAGGTTCTTCGGCTTGCGGTTGGGATTGCGGGAGATCACCGCGTTCGCGGCGGACAGGATCGTCTGGGTGGAGCGGTAGTTCTGCTCCAGCAGGATCGTGGTCGCGTCCGGGTAGTCCCGCTCGAACTCCAGGATGTTGCGGATGCTCGCCCCGCGGAACGCGTAGATCGACTGGTCGGCGTCACCGACGACGGCCAGCTCCGCGGGCGGCGGCTCCCCGCCGGCCGGGCCGACGAGCTCGCGGACCAGCACGTACTGCGCGTGGTTGGTGTCCTGGTATTCGTCGACCAGCACGTGCCGGAACCGCCGCCGCCAGTGCTCGGCGGCCGCCGGGAACGCCTGCAGCAGGCTCACCGTGGTCATGATCAGGTCGTCGAAGTCGAGCGCGTGCGCCTGCCGCAGCCGGGTCTGGTAGGCCGTGTAGGCCTCGGCCAGCACCTTCTCGATCCCGCTGCTCGCCTTGGCGGCCCACTCGTCCGAGTCGACCAGCTCGTTCTTCAGGTTGCTGACCTGGGCCAGCAGGCCGCGGGACGGGTAGCGCTTCGGGTCGAGGTCGAGGTCACGGCAGACCATCGTCATCAGCCGCTGCGAGTCGGCCTGGTCGTAGATCGAGAACGTCGACTTCAGCCCGAGCGTCTTGTGCTCGGCGCGGAGGATCCGCACGCACATCGAGTGGAACGTCGACACCCACATCGCCCGGGCCCGCGGGCCGACCAGCTGGGCGACGCGGTCCTTCATCTCGCCGGCGGCCTTGTTGGTGAACGTGATCGCGAGGATCTCCCCCGGCTGGGCGCCGCGGCGGGCCAGCAGGTGGGCGATCCGGTAGGTCAGCACCCTGGTCTTGCCGGAGCCGGCGCCGGCGACGATGAGCAGCGGCGAGCCGGCGTGCTCGACCGCGGCCCGCTGGGCCGGGTTGAGGTCGTCGAGCAGCCTGTCCGGGTCGACCGCGAGCCGGACGCGACGGGGTCGGCGCGGCTCCGGGGCGGAGTCCCCGGACTCCGTCGGGATCTCCATCTGGCTGCTGCTCATATCCGAACAAGCGTACGACCGGCGCCGACATTTTCGGCGACCGCTTCCGGCGCGCCGATACCGCTGGTAAAGTCCCCGCTCGTGCAGGCGACGACTCGATTTTTCTATGGGTACCGGTCCCCGGTATCCGTCGCCGTCTGACCCCAGACACCGCAGATACCCCGGGCCCATCGCCCGGGGTTTCGTGTTCTCGGGCGCCGGGCCTGGACCGCCGACCTACCGGAGCCCACAGTGACAAGCATGCTGACCTCGCCCACCGACTCCTCCGACTCCCCGGCCGGGGAAGCGGAGATCATCCCGTTGCTGCGCACCCAGATCGACGCCATCGACGCGGGGATCGCCCGCCTGGTCGCCGAGCGCTCCCGGCTCTCGTCGCGCATCCAGGCCGCCCGCATCGCCTCCGGCGGCGTACGGGTGGAGCTCGGGCGGGAGCGGTTGGTGCTCGAGGGCTACCGGCAGACGCTCGGCGAGGACGGTGTCGCGCTGGGCAGCGCGGTGCTGCGGCTCTGTCGCGGGCCGCTGCCGTCCTGAGCCGTCCGCCTGGGGCGGAATCACCCCGTCCGGTACGGGACCCGGGCGTACCGTCACGGCCATGGGCGATCGTGACGAGATCCTCCGACGACGACGGCAGATCTACGAACAGATGCGGCTGACCGGGCAGAAGCTCGGGCCGCTGCAGCGGTTGCGGATCCGGCGGCGGTTGCGCCAGCTGGTGTCCGCCCCGCCGTACGGGCCACCGGGTGGGTGGCGGGACGGTGAGGAGGGCGGCGCCGGCGTTCGGGAGCCGCGCCGGCCGCTGCCGCGCTCCCCGCAGGGCGCCGCCGAGCTCCCCCGCGACCCGGCCGACCGCTGACCGCCGGCCACTGACGGCCGGCACCGACCGGCACTAGCTGCGGCCCTGGTCGGCCTCGTCGTCGCCGTCCGGGTACGGAAGCAGGCGGAGACGCGCGGGACCGACCCCGCGGGCGGCCGGCTCCTCCGGTGGTTCCTCGACTGTGGGCGGTGCGCCCGGCGCGCCGACCGCGAGCGGCGGCTCCGGCATTCCAGCCGGGAGCCGAGGCTCCGGCACCCCAGCCGCCAGCGGCGGCTCGGGCACTCCAGCCGGGGGGCGAGGCTCCGACACCCCGGCCGGAAGCCGAGGCTCCGGCACCCCGCCCGCCGGCCGAGGCTCCGGCACCCCAGCGGCCGGCGGCGGCTCCGGCGGTGCGTCCGGCGCGGCGACCGCGAGCGGCGGCTCGGGGGCCGGCTCCGGCACCTCGGCCGCGGTCAGCTCGTCGTCCTCGGTCCGCAGCCGGGCCGCGCCGACCCCGCGCGGCGGCCCGGCGAGCAGCGCGGCCAGCTCGTCCGCCGGCACCGGCCGCGAGAACAGGTAGCCCTGGGCGGTCGTGCAGCCCAGCGCCCGCAGCAGCGCCCGCTGCGACTCGGACTCGACGCCCTCGGCGACCGTACCGAGCCCGAACGTGTCGGCCAGCCCGACGATCACCCGCACCAGCGCGGTCGACTCGGCGTTGGTCCCCAGCCCCTCCACGAACGACTTGTCGATCTTGAGGACGCTCGCCGGCAGCCGGTGCAGGTACGCCAGCGACGAGTAGCCGGTGCCGAAGTCGTCGATCGCCACCTGCACCCCGAGCGCGGCCAGCGCGGTGAGCCGGCCGATCGTCGCCTCGGCGTCGGCGACCAGCGCGGTCTCGGTCAGCTCCAGGGTCAGGCAGTGCGGCGGCAGGCCGGCGTCGGCCAGCGCGTCGGCGACCGCACCGACCAGGTCGGTGGAGGCGAACCGGTCGGCGGTGACGTTGACACTCACCGTCACCCCCGGCCGCAGCGCCTGCCAGCCGGCCGCGGTCCGGCAGGCCTCCTCCAGCACCCACCCGTCCAGCTCGCCGACCAGTCCGATCTCCTCGGCCAGCGGCACGAACGCGGCCGGCGGCAGCAGCCCGCGGCGCGGATGCTGCCAGCGCACCAGCGCCTCGGCGCCGCGCACGTCCCTCGAGTCGAGGTCGACCACCGGCTGGAAGTGCAGCCGGAGCTCGCCCCGCTCCAGCGCGTGCCGCAGGTCGGCCTCAAGCTCCGCCTTGGCCACCACGGCCCGGCGCATCGCCGGCTCGAACTGGCGTACGCACGCCTTGCCGGCGGACTTCGCCGCGTACATCGCCACGTCGGCGTCCCGCAGCACGTCACCGGCGTCGCCGCCGACCTGCTCGACCACGCCGATGCTGACCGTGACCCGGACCGTCCGCCCGGAGAACTCCACCGGGGCGCCGAGCGAGTCCAGCAGCCGGTGTGCCGTACGCAGGCCGGCGCCCGGTGCCTCGTCCTCGACCAGGACCGCGAACTCGTCCCCGCCGAGGCGGGCGACGACGTC
>Ga0079219_10000021_pt1 | contig 18015 bp, 17 predicted proteins | sample GAControl_FD_77074 | JGI IMG/M metagenome (GOLD analysis project Ga0079219, IMG submission 77074) | Agricultural soil microbial communities from Georgia to study Nitrogen management - GA Control | ecosystem: Environmental > Terrestrial > Soil > Agricultural land | place: USA: Georgia...
ACGGTCAGCTTGCCTTCTCGGTGGGGAGGCGGCGGGCGGGTGTGTCGGCGTCGGTGATCTCGGCGGCGTCCGGGAGGCCGATCTTGCCGCCGGCGGCGATCTGCGCCTTCACCTTGGCCGCATAGAGGTCGACGTACTCCTGGCCGCCCAGCTCCATCAGCTCGTACATGATCTCGTCGGTCATCGACCGCTCGACGAACCGGTCGCCGGCCAGCCCCTCGTACCGGGAGAAGTCCAGCGGCGGGCCGAACCGGATGCCGATCCGGCGGATGCGCGGCAGCTTCTTGCCGATCGGCTGCACCTCGCGGGTGCCGATCATGGCCACCGGGATCACCGGCACGCCGGCCTCGAGGGCCATCCGCGCCACGCCCGTCTTGCCCCGGTAGAGCCGGCCGTCCGGCGAGCGGGTGCCCTCCGGATAGATGCCGAGCAGCTTGCCGTCGGCCAGGATCCGCTTGCCCGTCTCCAGCGCCGCCTTGGCCGCCGACCCGCTGCTGCGGTCGATCGGCACCTGCCCGACACCGGTGAAGAACAGCCGGCTCAGCATCCCCTTCATCCCGCGGCCGGTGAAGTATTCCTGCTTGGCCAGGAACGTCACCCGCCGCGACACCATCAGCGGCATGAAGATCGAGTCCGAGAACGACAGGTGGTTGCTCGCGATGATCGCCGCCCCCTCGGACGGCACGTTCTCCGCACCCTCGACCCTGGGCCGGAACAGCAGCTTCAACCATGGACCCAGGAGAACGAATTTCAACAGCCAGTAGAACACCACGTCCTCCTTCGTCACCGGAAGCCTACGGGCGCGCAGGCGGCTGCGACAACGACGGCGACGGCGGCCCGATATCGCCGCCTGGCGTACCCGGCGCGGCAGCCGGGAACCCTCGCCACTTCATCTGCTGGACGTGCGACGATGGAAGGGCAGCGGCGACAGGAGGTGCGTTGTGGGCGTACTGCCCGGCGCGGAGCCGTTCGCTGCCGACGGCAGCGAGGTCGGCGTGCTGCTCAGCCACGGCTTCACCGGCTCGCCGCAGAGCCTCCGGCCGTGGGCCGAGCACCTGGCCGCCGCCGGGCTCACCGTCCGCCTCCCCCGGCTGCCCGGGCACGGCACCCGCTGGCAGGACCTCAACGACACCCGCTGGCCGGACTGGTACGGCGAGCTCGAGCGCGCGTTCGACGACCTGCGCGGCCGCTGCCGGCTGGTGTTCGGGATGGGTCTGTCCATGGGCGGCACGCTGGTCATCCGGCTGGCCGAGCAGCGCCCGGCCGAGGTCGCCGGCCTGGTGCTGGTCAACCCGTCGCTGGGCACCGAGCGCAAGGACGTCAAATTTGCCTTGCCGCTGCTGCACCGGGTGGTGCCGTCGCTGGCCGGGATCGGCAGCGACATCCGCAAGCCCGGCGTGACCGAGCTGGCGTACGAGCGGACGCCGCTGCGGGCGATGCACTCGCTGTCCCGGCTCTGGCCCCCGGTCGTGGCCGACCTCGGCCTGGTCACCGCGCCGGTGCTGCTCTACCGCAGCCGGGTCGACCACGTCGTCGAGCCGATGTCCGGCCGGCTGCTGCGCGACGGCGCCTCCTCCACCGAGGTCACCGAGGTGATCCTCGAGGACTCCTACCACGTCGCCACGCTCGACCACGACGCGCCGGCGATCTTCGCCGGCAGCCTGGACTTCGTCCGCGCCCACATCTCCGCTCCGGCCGCGGGCTGACATGACGGGCGACAGCCGGCGGGGACGGCGCGACAACGGGCTGGACGCGGCCGCGTTCGTCCCGCTGCTCGACGTCGACCCGCGGGTGGGCGAGCACCTGCTGGACGTGCTCGCCTCGGCCGGCGTCCCGGCCTACCTGGAGCCCTCCGCCGACGTGGAGCCCTATACCCGCGCGCTGTCGCTGCCCTCGCCGCCGACCGACCGGCTCTGGGTCGACCGCGACCAGCGCCGGCAGGCCAGGATCATCGTCGACGCGGAGACCCCGCTCGGGCCGCGGCCGGTGCCGCCGCCCCGGGACGACGAGCCGTCGCACGGGCTGGCGACGCCGAGGAGGAGCGGGCCTGGCAGGCGATCATCGCGGGTTTCGACGCGCCCGCGATCGACCCGCACCGGTCGGCCGACCGGCCCGACCTCGGCGACGGCGACCGGCTGCCCGGCCCGCAACCCCGGCCGGACGAGGCGCACCCGGCCGAGGGCGCCGACTGGTTCGGCGACCCGCCGATCGGGCGGCCCGGTCCGGAGCGCGACGACCTCATCGTCGACCCGTGGAGCGACCTGGAGACCGGCCGCCGGGGTCGCCGCTGGACCCGCGGCGGGGGCGGCACGGCCGACGCCGACCGGCTGCCGTCCGGCAAAGACCTGGACAAGGCGGCCGACGCCAGGGCCAGGCACGAGGCCGAGGCGGCCCGGGAGGACGCCGAGGACGTCTGGATCGACGGGCCGCCGACCCTGGACAGCGGCGACGACGAGCACTTCGAGCCGCCACCGCCGCCGCCGTTCCCGCGCCCCTCCCGCAACACGCTGCTGGCCATCCTGCTGGTGGTGATCGGCGTGCTGCTCATCGCCGTGCCGCAGCTGATCGGCATGGACGACCGCACCGGGATGACCCTCGGCGTGCTCGCGGTGCTGTCCGGCGGCGTGCTGCTGGTGCTGCGGTTGCGGGAGGCCCGTGACGACGACGACCCGGACGACGGCGCCGTGGTGTGAACCCCGCCTGACCGCGGCGTTACCCTCCCGCCGTGAAGCTCACCGAGACCGTCGAGATCACCGGCCACCTGATGGACACCGGCGTCCTGGCCCGGGTGCTGGACGACGTCCTGGAGTACGGCGGGGACTACAAGGTCGACCGGCTCGACCTCGGCCGCGAGCACGACGACGAGTCGTACGCGCGGATCGCGATCGGCGCCGACGACGCCGACACGCTGCAACGCATCCTCAACCGGGTGCAGATCCACGGGGTCAACCCGGTCAACGCGGTGGACGCGGACCTGCAGCCGGCGCCCGCGGACGGGGTGTTCCCGGACGAGTTCTACTCGACCACCAATCTGGACACCCAGGTGCGGCTGCACGGCCGCTGGCACCCGGTCGACCGGGCCGAGATGGACTGCGGGCTGGTCGTGCGCGCCGGCCGGGTGCACAACGTGCCGGTCGCCGACGTCCGCGCCGGCGACCTCGTCGTCTGCGGCGCGACCGGGGTGCGGGTCACCCTCCCGCTGCCGGACCAGCTGGCGGACGAGCAGAGCTTCGGGTTCATGGCCTCGACGGTGTCGAGCGAGAAGCCGCAAGCGCTGCTGGTGCGGCGCATCGCCGAGCGGATCCGGGAGGTCAAGGCCGCCGGTGACAAGGTCCTCTGGGTCGGCGGCCCGGCGATCGTGCACACCGGCGCGGCGCCCGCGATGGTGGCGCTGGTGCAGGCCGGGTTCGTGGACGTGCTGTTCGCCGGCAACGCGCTGGCCACGCACGACATCGAGGCGGCGCTGTTCGGCACCTCGCTCGGCGTCGACCTGAACCGGGGCTCCGGGGTGCCGCACGGCCACGAGCACCACATCCGGGCGATCAACCGCATCCGGGCGGCCGGGTCGATCGGCGCGGCGGTGGAGGACGGGGTCCTCACCGGCGGCGTCATGCACGCGATGGTCAAGGCCGGCAAGGACATCGTGCTGGTCGGGTCGGTGCGCGACGACGGCCCGCTTCCGGACGTCTACACCGACGTCATCGAGGGCCAGCGGGCGATGCGAGCCCGGCTGGACGGCGTCGGCTTCTGCGTCATGGTCGCGACCATGCTGCACTCGATCGCGACCGGAAACATCCTGCCCGCGTCGGTGCCGCTGGTCTGCGTGGACATCAACCCGGCGACGGTGACGAAGCTGGCCGACCGGGGCAGTGCTCAGGCGATCGGCATCGTCACCGACACCGGCCTGTTCCTCGAGCAGCTCGCCCGCGAGCTGGTGCCCGACTACGCCGGAGCCTGACCCGACCGCCGGGGCCGATCGGTCACGCGCCGCCGGCCGGCCGGACCGGCTGCCCGGTGCGCCAGGACCGGTCGGCCGCCACCGCCAGGTCGTACGCGGCCAGCGCGTCCGCCCCGCCGACGGCGACCGGCTGCCCGGCGAGCACGCACCGGGCGAACCCCTCCAGCTCGGCCTGGTACGCCTCCGGGTAGCGCTCCTGGAAGTCGCGCGGGATCCCACGGATGTCCGCACCGGGGGTGAGCCAGCGGACGTGCCGCGGCGGCCGGTTGTCGATCCGCACGGTCGCGGCCGAGCCGACGACCTCGGTCGAGCACTCGTACCCGTAGCCGGCGCTGCGACTGTTGTCGATCACGCCGAGCGCGCCGGACGCGAACCGCAGCGTCACCAGCGCGGTGTCGATGTCGCCGACCTCGGCGAAGCGCGGGTCGGACAGCGCGGCGCCGGTCGCGTACACCTCGACCACCTCGCCGACCATCCACCGGGCGACGTCGAGGTCGTGGATGCTCACGTCCAGGAAGAACCCGCCGGACGAGGCCAGGAACGCCGGGTCCGGCGCCCGCATGTCCCGCAGCGACGTGCGGAACAGGTAGACCTCGCCGAGCTCCCCGGCCCGGATCCGCTCGGTCGCCGCGACCCAGTCCGGGTCGAACCGGCGGTGGAAGCCCACCTGGAACGGCACGCCGGCCGCGGCGACCGCTGCGAGAGTGTCCACAGTGGCCGGTCGGTCCAGCGAGACCGGCTTCTCGCAGAACACCGCCCGGCCGGCGCGGGCGGCCCGGGCGACCAGCTCGGCGTGGGTGCCGGTCGGGGTGGCGACGACGACGGCGTCCACCTCGGACAGCAGCGCGTCGAAGTCCGGCAGCGCCGGCACGCCGGCCTCGCCGCCGACCGCGGCGGCCACCGCCGGGTCGGCGTCGGTGACCGCGACCAGCTCGGCCGACGGGCAGTGCCGGGCCAGGTTCGCCGCGTGGATGCGGCCCATCCGGCCGAGCCCGGCCAGCCCGATCCGCAACCGTTCCACGGGTCCGCCTCTCTCCGCGCCGGCGCGAGGTCAGGAGTCCGGCTCGACCGGGCCGGCACGGACGGCCCGCGCGGCGGCCCGACCGGTCGCGGCGGTGCCCAGCGGGCCCCGGCGGATCACCGGCCCGCGCGGTCGTTCGCCGCGATGAGCGTCTCGGCGGCCAGCCGGAGTCCTTCCACCGGGTCGTACGAGGCGTCCTCATGCTCGATGTTGACGGCCATGTCCGGGTCCACCCGGGACAGCGCGGCCAGGAACCGGGCCCAGAACTCCACGTCGTGCCCGCGTCCCACGTGGACGAACTCCCAGGCCGGGTCGGCCGGCCACCGGTTGAGGTAGCTTCGCCCGCCCAGGTTCAGCGGATTGTCGCTGACCCGGGTGTGCCGGTCGTCGAGCACGCCGTAGATCCGGCAGTTGTCCTCGTGGATGAGCGTGTCCTTGGCCGCCGCGTGGAAGACCAGCTCGCCGAGCCAGTCGACCGCGGCGATCGGGTCGATCCCCTGCCAGAACAGGTGGCTCGGGTCCATCTCGGCGCCGACGTTGGTGGCGCCGGTCCGCTCCACCAGCCGGCGCAGCGTCGGCGGGTTGAACACGACGTTGTGCGGGTGCATCTCGATGCACACCTTGACGCCGGCGTCCCGGGCCCGGGCGTCGACGTCCCGCCAGAACGGCACCGCCAGCTCCCACTGGTAGTCCTGCACGTCGGTGTACTGGCTGTCCCAGGTGTTGACCACCCAGGACGGGTACGCGGCGCCCGGGTCGGAGCCCGGCACGCCGGACATCGTGACCACCCGGTCCACCCCGAGCAGGCCGGCGACCTCGATCGAGCGGTGCAGGTCGGCCGCGTGCGCCGGCCCGATGTCCGGTAGCGGGTTGAGCGGGTTGCCGTTGCAGTTCAGGCCGGTCAGCGTGATCCCGGCGTCGCGGAAGCGACCGAGGTAGTCGTCCCTGGCCGCGGCGCTGGTGAGCAGGTCGTCCATCGGGATGTGCACCGGCGGCAGGAACCCGCCGGAGTTGATCTCCGCGCCGGTCAGGCCGAGCTCGCCGAGCACCTTGAGCGCGTCGGCCAGCGGGCGGTCGTGCAGGACGGCGGTGTAGGCGCCGAGCTTCATGGGCGTCTCTCCTCAGTGGACGGTCACGGCGATGCCGCCGGCGGCCGCGGACTCGGCGACCGCGGCCAGCACCCGCAGGTTGTGCAGGCCCTCGGCCAGGGACGGGCAGGGCGGCAGCCCGGACAGGCCGGCGACCTGCTCGAGGAACGCCCGGGCCTGGTAGACGAAGAAGTCGTTCTGCCCGTGGCCGACGCCGGGGAAGTCCATCGGCAGGCCGCCGGCGAGGTACGGATGAGAGGGTCCACAGAGGACGGTGGTGCCACCGAGCATGAACTCGGCGGCCCGGTCGAGCGTGAACGACCCGCCGCCCCGCTCGCAGGCGACCTCGAAGGTGAGCGTGTTGGCGTGCCCGTGGGCGATCCGGGACACCGCGAAGGTGCCGACCGCACCGCCGGCGAACGTCGCGGTGAACGTGGCCACGTCCTCGTTCTGCACCGGCTCGCGCTCGTCCCCCACCGTGACCCCGGCCGCGTGGCCGACCGCGACGCCGAGCGGCACCGGCCGGTCCTTCACCGCCTTGAGGAACGTGCTGCCGGCCACCGACGCCACCGGCCCGCAGCAGAACTCGCCGAGGTCGACCAGGTGGCTGCCGATGTCCGCGAGCGCGCCGGAGCCGGCGCCACCGCGGTAGCGCCAGCTCATCGGCGCGTCCGGGTCCGCGCCGTAGTCACACCAGTAGCGGCCGGTGAAGTGCTGCACCGGGCCGAGCACGCCGCCGCGGACCTCGTCCCGGATCGCGTTGACCGCCGGCGACCGGCGGAAGGTGAGCCCGATCGCGCTGACCCGGTCGGCCGCCTCAGCCGCAGCCACCATCGCCGCGCCGTCCGCGACGGTCGGCGCCAGCGGCTTCTCGCAGAGCACGTGCTTGCCCGCCGCGAGCAGTCCCTCGACCACCTCGCGGTGCAGGGCGTTGGCCACCGCGACGCTGACCACGTCGATGTCGTCGGCCGCGGCGACCGCCTGCCAGCTCGTCTCCGCCCGCTGGTAGCCGAACCGGCGGGCGGTCTCGGCGGCGAACGGCTCGTGCGTGTCCGCGATCGCCACCAGCCTGATGTCCGGCAGTCCCGGCCCGTACACGGTGCCGGCCTGCCGGTAGGCGTTGGCGTGCGCGCGGCCGACCATGCCGGCCCCGATCACGGCCACGCCGAGCGAACGGTTCGGCATCCGGCGACCTCCGATTCCTTCTCGACGAACCCCCGCGGCCGGAACCGGCCGCGGGCGAGCGGGGTGGAAGAGTCAGGCCCAGGACTTGACCGCCTGCTCGATCCGCTCCCGGTTGACGCGGGCGGACTCGTGCGCCCGTTCCTCCCAGGCGAACACGCAGACCGTCATGATCGTCTCGTCCCGGCCCCCGAAGCCGAGCTCGCCGAGCGTGCCGAAGAACTCGTCCCAGTCGACCTCCCCCTGGCCGATGTCGAGGTGCTGGTGGATGCGCGCCGGCGACCCCGGCGGGTTGACGATGTAGCGCAGCCCGCTGGAGGCCCGGAAGTCGAACGAGTCGGCCACGTGCACCTGGGTGAGCAGCTCACCCGCGTAGCGCATGATCCCGGCGACGTCGCCACCGGGCCACTCGGTCTGGTGGAACGTGTGCGGTGCGCAGTAGAGGAACGACACGAGGTCCGAGTCGATCCCGCGGATCATGTCGACCGCCACCCGGCCGTCCTCGACGAAGTCGTCCGGGTGCGGCTCCAGCCGCAGCCGCACACCCTCCCGCTCGAAGACCGGCAGCAGCTCCTCCATCGAGCGCCAGAACTGCGCCTCGGACCGGGACGCCTGCTCGGGCCGGCCGTTGAACTCGGAGTTCATCACCCGGCAGTCGAGGTCGACGGTGAGCTGGATGGCCCGCTTCCAGTACCGCACCGCCGCCTGCCGCTCGTCCTCGTCCGGGCCGGACCAGCGGTAGAGCGGCAGGTGCGAGGCGATCCGCACGCCGGCCGCGTCGAGCTCGGCCTTGAACCGCCGGACGGTGTCCCGGTTCGCCCGCGGGTGCAGGAAGAACGGGGTGAAGTCCGGCCGCGGCGACAGCTCGATCCACTCGTAGCCGAGGTCGGCGACCACGCCGGGCAGCTCGGTCAGCGGCGTCGTCCGCAGCATGTACGGGTCGAGCGCGAGCTTCATGCCGGCCTCCTCACTTCTCGTACAGGGCCGGGCGGTCGCCGAGCGAGACCGGCACCCGCTCGCCGGTGCGCAGCGCGGTCAGGCCGGCGTCGGACACCGCCGTCGCGGCGTAGCCGTCCCAGGAGCTCGGGCCGAGCTCGCCGTCGCCGGCCACCGCGTCGACCCACTCCTGCAGCTCGACGTCGTACGCGCGGACGAACCGCTCCCGCCAGTCGGCCGGCACCGGCTGGGCGACCGTGCCGGCCCGGCGGACCCGGACCGGCGACGGCTCGCCGAGCTCGGCCGTGCCCTCCTCGCCGACGACCTCGCCCCGGATGTCGTAGCCGTACCGGATGTTCACCGAGATCTCGACGTCGACGAGGATCCCGGACTCCATCTCCAGCAGCAGGACGAGCGGGTCGCGCAGCTCGCCGCCGTTGCGGCTGCGCCGCGGCGTGAGCACCTGCGCGGCGACGATCTCCTCACCGAACATCCAGCGCACCATGTCGATCTCGTGCACCGCGGTGTCGCTGACCATCATCTCGGCCACGTAGTGCGCGGGCACGCCGGCGTTGCGGTGGGTGCAGTGCATGAGCAGCGGCAGGCCGATCGAACCGCCCTGCACCACCGCCCGCAGCGCCCGGTAGTCGGCGTCGTAGCGGCGCATGTAGCCGACCTGGACCAGCCGCCGGCCGGCCGCGGTCTCGGCGGCGAGGATCCGCCGGCAGGCGTCCTGCGTGGTCGCCAGCGGCTTCTCGCAGAACACCGGCTTGCCGGCGGCGATCGCGGCCAGCACGTACTGCTCGTGCGTCTCGCCCCACGAGCAGACCACGACCGCGTCCACCCGGTCGTCGGCCACCAGCTGCTCGCCGGTGGCGTGCACCGCGACGTCTCGCAACCCGTCCGCGACCGCCCGGGCCCGCTCGCCGTCCACATCGGACACCGCGACGACGTCCACTCCGGACAGCACCCTGGTCAACCGGCGGATGTGGTCCTGCCCGATCATCCCGACCCCGACCACGCCGACATGCACCGTCATACCAAGCCTCCCGTCAGCCGCCGACGCCGACGGTGCGCAGGTAGTCCCTGGTCCGGGCCGCGATCGGGGCCGGCACCTCGAAGTCCACCGGATACATGTCCTGCTCCACCACGACGAACATCTCGGTGTCCAGTTCGGACAGTGCGGCCACGACGGACGGCACGTCCGGCAGGCCGGCCGGTGGCTCGCAGGACGCGCCGAGCGCCACCGCCTGACCGAAGGCCAGGTCCTCCCGCTCGGCCCGCGCCACCACGTCCGGGTCCATCTGCTTGATGTGCACGTAGCCGATCCGCTCCGGGTAGCGGCGGATCAGCTCGACGCTGTCCGCCCCCCGGTACGCCAGGTGCCCGGTGTCGAGGCACAGGTTGACGTACCGGGGATCGGTGTCGGCCAGGAACCGCTCGGTCTGGTCCTGGGTCTCGACGTGACTGTCGGCGTGCGGATGGAACTGCAGGGCCACGCCGTAGTCCCCGGCCACCACCCGGCCGAGCTCGTCGGCCGCCCGCACCATCGTCGTCCACTCCTCGCCGGTGAGCTCGGCCGGCTCGAGGTAGGCCCCGGTGGTGTCGTCGCGGTAGCCCGGCACCGGAACGAACACCAGGTGCCGGCCGCCGACGGCCGCGGTGAGCTCGGCGACCTTCCGGGTCTTGGCCTCGATCGCCGGCCAGTCGCCGCGCCGGTGCAGCCCGCTCTCGCCGTGCATCGTGCCGCCGGCGACGGTCAGCCCGCGCCGGTCCAGCTCGTCGGAGAGCCGGGCCGGGTCCGTCGGCAGGTACCCGTACGGGCCCAGCTCCAGCCACTCGTAGCCGACACCGGCCAGCTCGTCGAGGAACCGCTGCCAGGGCGGCTGCCGGGGGTCGTCGGCGAACCACACGCCCCAGGAGTCGGGGCAGCTGCCCAGGGCCAGCCGGCGGGTGTCGACCGTCATGCCGTGGCCCCCGGGCTCCCGCCGATGCCGAGCTCCTTGAGCTCCTCCTCCATGGTGTGGCCCGCTCGGGCGACGGCGCCGCCGACGCTCTCCAGTTCGTGGCTGAGCTCCTCGAGCTCGCTGCCGCCGGCCATCAGGGCGGTCAGCTCCTCGCGACTGATCTCGTCCTTGCCGTAGTAGCCGAGGGTCCGACCACGCTTGAGCAGCAGGAAGCGGTCGCCCACCGGGTAGGCATGGTGCGGGTTGTGGGTGATGAAGATGACCCCGAGGCCGCGCTCGCGCGCCTGGAGGATGTATTTCAGCACGACGCCGGACTGCTTGACCCCGAGCGCCGCGGTGGGCTCGTCGAGGATGAGCACCTTCGCTCCGAAGTAGACGGCCCGGGCGATGGCGACGCACTGGCGCTCGCCACCGGACAGCGTGCCGATGGGCTGCTCGACGTCGCGCAGGTCGATGCCCATGTCGGACAGTTCTTTCTTGGCTGTCTGGCGCATGAACCCGATGTCCATCTTGGACACCGGCCCGACGCCCTTGCGCACCTCGTTGCCGAGGAAGAAGTTGCGCCACACCGGCATCAGCGGAACGACGGCCAGGTCCTGGTAGACCGTCGCGATCCCGTGGTCGAGGGCCTCCCGGGGCGAGCCGAACTGCACCGGCACGCCCTCGACCTCGTAGGTGCCCTCGTTGTGCTGGTGTAGACCGGCGATGATCTTGATCAGGGTGGACTTGCCGGCCCCGTTGTCGCCCAGCACGCAGGTCACCTCGCCCGCGCCGACCTCGAGGTCGACGCCGCGCAGGGCGATGATGTTGCCGTAGCGCTTGCCGGCGCCGACGAGCCGGACGAGCGGCGTGGCCGTGGTCTGGTCGGCCCCGGTGCCGGGGCCGGCGGTGGTCGTCGTCATCGCATTGCCTCCGCTCGCTGCCGGACCCAGCCGTTGAGCAGGATGGCGCCGAGCAGCAGGGCGCCGAGGAAGAAGTAGAACCAGTCGGGGTTCCAGCCGGCGTAGACGATGCCCTGGTTGGTCATGCCGAAGATGAACGCCCCGATCGCCGCGCCGATCACCGAGCCGTAGCCGCCGGTGAGCAGGCAGCCGCCGACCACGGCGCCGACGATGTAGATGAACTCGTTGCCGATACCGATGCCGGACTGCACGGTGTTGAACGCGAACAGGATGTGCATGCCGGTGAACCAGGCCATCACGCCCACGAACATGAACAGGCCGATCTTCACCCGGTTCACCGGGACGCCGACGGCCCGCGAGCTCGGCGCCGAGCCGCCGGTGGCGAAGATCCAGTTGCCGAGGTGGGTGCGCAGCAGCACCCAGGTCGCGATCGCCACGAACACGATCCACCAGATGACCGTGATGCGGATGTTGACGCCGCCGAGGCTGAACGACGAGGCGAACACCTTCCGGGCCGAGTCGAACCCCTGGATGTTCGACACGTCGTCGGTGCCGACGTTGCCGGTGACCTGCTTGGTGATCGCCAGGTTCAGTCCGCGCAGCATGAAGAACGTGCCGAGGGTGACGAGGAAGCTGGGTATCCCGGTCTTCACGACGAGATAGCCGTTGATGAACCCGACCACCAGCGCGAAGACCAGCGACAGCGCCACGCCGACCCACATGTTGGTGCTGAACTGGAAGGCGAACATCGACGCGAACAGTGCCGAGGCGGTCACCGCGACGCCGGCGGACAGGTCGAACTCGCCGCCGATCATGAGCAGTGCGACCGCGACCGTCGGGATGCCGTAGGTGGAGCTGACGTAGAGGATGGTCGCGAGCGAGTTCACGTCCCGGAACGGCGGCGCGACCGAGAAGAACACGAGGTAGATGACGATGGCGCCGAGCAGTGCCCCGACCTCGGGCCGGGTCAGCAGCCGGGCCAGGGCGGAGCGCCGGGCGACCCGCTCGTCGGGCGAGGCCGGCGGGGGCGCGACGCCGGCTTCGAGCGTCTGACTCATGAAGACCTCCGAGGTCCTGGGTGGTGGCGGGCGGGGAACCGCCGAGCCGGGCGGCTCCCCGCCTGCTGGCTACCGGGTGCCGTTGGCCGCGAACTTGCCGACGACGGCGATGTTGGCCTTGTCGACGAGGAACGGCCCGGTCAGCGTCGGCTTGCCGCCGCCGAGGATGTTGCCGTTCACCTTGTAGAGCCAGAGCGAGTCGATCGCCTCGTAGCCCTGCAGGTAGGGCTGCTGGTCGATGGCGAACTGGAGGTCACCGGACTCGATCTTCGGCGGGATCTGCGGGTTGAAGTCGAACGTGGCGACCTTCGCCTTGCTGTTGGCGTCCTTGATCGCGTCGATGGCGTTCAGCGCGATCGGTGCGCCCAGCGTGAGCACGAAGTCGATGCTGGGGTCCTGCTTCATCTTCGCGGCGATCGTGGTGCGCACCGACGGCAGGTCCGAGCCGTTGACGTAGATCTTGTCGTACTTGCCCTTGAACGTGGACTGCGCGCCGGCGCAACGGGCCTCGAGCTGCACCTGGCCCTGGAACTGCACGACGCAGAGCATGTGCTTGAAGCCGTCCTGGGTGGCGCGCGTGCCGCCGGTCTGGCCGGCCAGGCTCTCGTCCGAGCCGAAGTAGGACAGCGCCCCCGACTCGCTGTACTGGCCGATGCCGGCGTTGAACGCGACCACCGGGATGCCGGCGGCGATGGCCTTCTTCACGGCGGGGGCGATGGCCGGCGGGTCGGGCAGCGTGACCGCGATGCCGTCGACCTTGCTGTCGATGGCGCTCTGGATGAGCGTCGCCTGCTTGCCGGAGTCGGGGTCGGAGGAGTACTTGAAGTCGACGTTGTCCTTCGCCGCGGCTGCCTGCGCGCCCTTGCGGATGATGTCCCAGAAGGTGTCCCCCGGCGCGCCGTGCGTCACCATCGCAATCGTGATCTTCGGGGTGTCCGCCTTGCCCGCGCCGACCGCGTTGTTCGCGCTCTCCTCCGCCTGCTTGCCGCCGGTGCTGCTGCAGCCGGCCAGCACGAGGGCGACCCCGGCCACCAGCGCCGCCCAGCGGAGCCTCGTGTTCCTGGACATGTCTGTCCTCCTGATCGTTGGGGCGTCGCTCGCTATTGAGCGGTCGGGAAGTGGTAGCTGGCGTCCGAGGCGTGCTCGACGTGCGGCCAGCGGGAGGTGACGACCTTCGCGCGGGTGTAGAACGAGACGCCCTCGGGGCCGTGCACGTGCTTGTCCCCGAACAGCGAGTCCTTCAAGCCGCCGAAGGAGTAGTAGGCCATCGGCACCGGGATCGGCACGTTCACCCCGACCATCCCGACCTTGACGCCGCGGACGAACCGCCGCGCCGCCTCGCCGGAGGCGGTGAACACCGCGGTGCCGTTGCCGTACGGGTTGGCGTTGACCAGCGCGATCGCCTCGTCCACCGAGTCGGCCCGCAGCACCGAGAGCACCGGGCCGAAGATCTCCTCCCGGTAGACGTCCATCTCCGGGGTCACCGCGTCGAGCACGGTCGGCCCGACGAAGAAGCCCTGCTCATACCCGGGCACGACCAGGCCGCGCCCGTCCACCGCGAGCCGGGCGCCCTGCCGCTGGCCGGCGCCGATCAGGCCCTCGATCCGCTGCTTGGCCTCGGCGGTGACGACCGGGCCCATCTCGCTGCCCGGCTCCCGGCCGGCGCCGACGGCCACCTTGCCGGCCTTCTCGCTGACCACGTCGACCAGCGCGTCGGCGGCCGGCCCGACCGCGACGGTGGCCGAGATCGCCATGCAGCGCTCGCCGGCCGAGCCGAAGGCCGACGCGACGAGGTGGTCGGAGGCGAAGTCGAGGTCGGCATCGGGCAGCACGATCGCGTGGTTCTTGGCCCCGCCGAGGGCCTGCACCCGCTTGCCGGTGGCACTGGCCTTCTGGTGGATGTAGCGGGCGATCGGGGTGGACCCGACGAACGACACCGCGGCGATGCCGGGATGGTCGAGGATCGCGTCGACCGCGACCTTGTCGCCGTGCACGACGTTGAAGACGCCGTCCGGCAGTCCGGCCTCCTGCCACAGCCGGGCGACGACCTCCGACACCGACGGGTCGCGCTCGCTCGGCTTGAGCACGAACGCGTTGCCACAGGCGATCGCGACCGGGTGCATCCACATCGGCACCATGATCGGGAAGTTGAACGGAGTGATCCCGGCGCAGACCCCGAGCGGCTCGCGGATCGAGTAGAGGTCGACGCCGGTGGAGACCTGGTCGGAGTAGTCGCCCTTGAGCAGGGTCGGCAGCCCGCAGGCGAACTCGACCACCTCGAGCCCGCGCTGCACCTCGCCGCGGGCGTCGGAGAGCACCTTGCCGTGCTCGTCCGAGACGATCCCGGCCAGCTCGTCGATACGCGCGTTGACCAGCTCGCGGAACGCGAACAGCACCTTGGTCCGGCGGGACAGCGACGTCTGCGACCAGCCCTCGTACGCGGCCGCCGCGGCGGTCACCGCGGCGTCCACGTCGGCCGGTTCGGCCAGCACGACCTCGGCCTGCTGCGCGCCCGTCGCCGGGTTCCACACCGGTCCGCGGCGGGTGCCGGCGCCGGCGGTGGCGACCCCGCCGATCCAGTGCTCGATCGTCCGCATGCGACGCGTCATCCTCTCGGGTCCAGGTAGGGGCGCTGGGCGGCCTTCGCGGCCTCGTACGACTTGCGCGCCTGGGTGGTCGACTCGAGCCGGGACACCTCGGCCACCGGCACGTCCCACCAGGACTCGCTCGACGGCGCCGGCACCAGCGGGTCGGTCTCGACGTGCACGAGCACCGGACCGCCGGTGTGCGCGCGGGCCTGCGCGAGCTTGGCCCGGAAGTCCTCGATCCCGCCCGCCCGCAGCACCCGCACGCCGAGGCTCTCGGCGTTGGCCGCCAGGTCCACCGGGAGCAGGTCGCCGTCCAACCGGCCGGTGCCGGCGGCGCGGAACCGGTAGCGGGTGCCGAACCGCTGCGAGCCGAGGCTCTCGGACAGCTCGCCGATCGAGGCGAAGCCGTGGTTCTGCACCAGCACCACCAGCAGGTCGACGCCTTCCTGCACGGCGGTGACCAGCTCCTGCGCCATCATCAGGTACGACCCGTCGCCGACCATGACGACCGCGCGGCGGTCGGTCTCGCCGGCGTCCCGGATGGCCAGCGCCACGCCGAGGCCGCCGGCGATCTCGTAGCCCATGCAGGAGTAGCCGTACTCGACGTGGTAGCCCTTGGGATCGCGGGTGCGCCACAGCTTGTGCAGGTCGCCGGGCATCGAGCCGGCCGCGCAGATCAGCACGTCCCGCGGGCCGGTGCCGGCGTTCACCGCGCCGATCACCTCGGACTGCGCCGGCAGCGGGCCGTGCCCGAGCTCGTACGCGCGCTGCACGGTCGCGTCCCACTCGGCGGCGAGCCGGCCGGCCCGCTCCCGGTGCGCGGCCGGGACCGGCCAGCCGGCCAGCGCGGCGGTGAGGGCCTCCAGCGCCACCCTGGCGTCGGCGACCAGCGCGGTGCCGGCCTGCTTGGCGCCGTCCACCGCGGCCACGTTGACGTTGACGAACCGCACCCCGTCGGCGGCGAAGGCGGTCCGGGACGCGGTGGTGAAGTCGCTCCACCGGGTGCCGACGCCGATCACCACGTCCGCGTCGGCGGCCAGCCGGTTCGCGGCGGTGCTGCCGGTGCTGCCGACCGCGCCGACGGACAGCGGGTGGTCGTAGGGCAGCGAGCCCTTACCGGCCTGGGTCTCGGCCACCGGGATGCCGGCCGCCTCGGCGAACGCCCGCAGCGCCGCGGTCGCCTCGCTGTAGATCACCCCGCCGCCGGCGACCAGCAGGGGCTGGCGGGCCGACCGGATCACCTCGACCGCGCGGGCCAGCGCCGCCGGCTCCGGCACCGGCCGGGCCACGTGCCAGACCCGCTCGGCGAACAGCTCCTCCGGCCAGTCGTACGCCTGCGCCTGCACGTCCTGCGGCAGCGCGATCGTGGCCGCGCCGGTCTCGGCCGGGTCGGTGAGCACCCGCATCGCCCCGAGCAGCGCGGCCGGCAGCTGCTCCGGCCGCCACACCCGGTCGAAGAACCGCGACAGCGGCCGGAACGCGTCGTTGACGGTCACGTCCTGGCCGGCCGGCGACTCCAGCTCCTGCAGCACCGGGCCGGACACCCGGGTCGCGAACACGTCGCTGGGCAGCAGCAGCACCGGCAGCCGGTTCACGGTGGCCAGCGCCGCGCCGGTGAGCATGTTCGACGAGCCGGGTCCGATCGAGGCCGTGCAGGCCCAGGTGGTCAGCCGGTTGCGGTGCCGGGCGTACGCGGCGGCGGCGTGCACCATGCCCTGCTCGTTGCGCGCGGTCACGTACGGCAACCCTCGGGGGGCTCCGCCCCCCGAGTGCCCCCCGACAGGTGGAGCTGCGCGCTCATCCCTTCCGACGGCCGAGCTCCGCGCATAGCTCCCGTACGAGTCGGGGTGGAGCTCGGCCTCCAGCAGCGCCTGGCCCACGCCGGCGACGTTGCCGTGGCCGAAGATGCCGAAACAGCCGGCGAACAACGGGTGGGTCACGCCGTCCCGCTCGCTGCGCTGGGCCGCGAGGAACCGGACGACGGCCTGCCCGACGGTGAGCCTCACGCGTCCCTCCCGAACGGTAGCCGCGGATCGATCGCCTGGTCGGCCCAGGTCGAGCGGACCCAGGCGTGCGCCGGGTCGTCGCTGATCAGCCAGGCCCGCTCGGCGGCGGGACCGGCCATCACGTTGAGGTAGTAGAGGTCGTAGCCGGGGGCGGCCATCGACGGGCCGTGCCAACCGTCCGGGATGAGCACCACGTCGCCGGTGCGCACCTCGGCCAGCACGGCCGAGCTCCCGTACACCTGCTGGTAGCCCGACCCACGGGGTGCTCCGCCCGCCGTGTCCCCCCCGCGAGCAGGCGCTGCCTCGATCGGCTCGACTTCGTAGTAGTAGATCTCCTCCAGCACCGACTCCCCCGGCCGGTCCTCGTCGTGCTTGTGCGGCGGGTAGGAGGACCAGTTGCCAGCCGGAGTCAGCACCTCGCAGGCGATCAGCTTGTCCGCCTCGAACGCCTCCGGCGTGCAGAAGTTGTTCACCTGCCGGGAGCAGGAGCCCGCGCCGCGCAGCTCGACCGGCACCTTGCCGGCCGGCTGCACCCGGAAGTCCAGCCGCCGCGACGCCCGCGCCGCCGGCAGCGCGAACCGGCCGCCGTCCACACTGGACACCGTCACGTCCGAGCCGACCGGCAGGTAGGCGAAGTCGGTCGGTCCACTCCGGACGGACGGTCGGCCGTCCAGCGCGGCGGCCGACCCGCCGCAGGTCACGGTGGCCGAGCCGGACAGCGGCAGCAGCAGCATCTCGTCCGGCCCGGTGTCGAAGGAGATCGACCCGCCAGCCGCCAGGTCGAGCACCCGCAGCCCGGAGTATGCCCAGCCGGCGGTCTCCGGGTCGACCACGCAGGCCCAGCCGTCCCGGGCGAGTGTCCCGTTCGGACGGTGCAAGCTCGTGCCGCGCCCGGTCATGCCGCCGCCTTCCGGTGCACCAGTCCGGCCGCGACGTCCACGGCTCCCGCCACGTCGCCGTCCGGCGGGTAGAGCAGGGTCCGGCCGACGACGAGACCGCGCACGCCCGGCAGCGCGAGCGCCTTCTCCCACTGGCCGTAGGTCTCCTCCGGATCGCCGTCCGGGTCGCCGCCGAGCAGCAGCGTCGGCAGCGTGGTCGCCGCCATCACCGCGTCCATGCCGGGCACGACCGGCAGCTTGAGCCAGCTGTACGCGCTCGTCGCGCCGAGGCCGGACGCGATGGCCACCGAGGTCACCACCGCCTCGACGGACAGGTCGTTGCGGACCTGCCCGTCGACGCGGTGGGACATGAACGGCTCCACCATGGCCATCAGCCCGTGACCGGACAGCCCCGTGACCGCCCGGGCACA
>Ga0079219_10000028_pt1 | contig 16457 bp, 14 predicted proteins | sample GAControl_FD_77074 | JGI IMG/M metagenome (GOLD analysis project Ga0079219, IMG submission 77074) | Agricultural soil microbial communities from Georgia to study Nitrogen management - GA Control | ecosystem: Environmental > Terrestrial > Soil > Agricultural land | place: USA: Georgia...
AGTCCGGGACCGGCGATCTGCTCCGCGGCCCAGTGGTGAAGCCGGTGTTCCGCCGCTACAACTGATCCAGCGGCGCGGCCAGTGCCGCGCTGGTGCCGCTAGGGGCGCGCCGGCGCCAGCGAAGCCTCCGCCGCGGCGAAGTCCTCGAGGGTGTCCAGGTCGATGGAGCGGTCGGCCGGCATGAGCACGCCGACGGTGCCCGCGCCCATGAAGGAGCCGGTCTCGAGCAGGTCCTGGATCCGGGCCACGTGCACCTTGACCAGGAAGCAGTCCTCGCCGGTGATCCGGTGACACTCGCTGACCTGGCCGATCTCCCGGGCCAGGGCGGCGATCCGGTCCAGCTGCCCGGCGGTGGGGCGGATCCGGGCGAACGCCGTGACCGGCAGGCCGAGCGCGGCCGGGTCGACCTCCATCCGGAAGCCGGTGATCACCCCGGACCGCTGCAGCCGCTGCACCCGCTCGGTGACCGCGGGCGCCGACATGCCGACCCGGCGGGCCAGCGCGGACATGGTGATCCGCGGGTCGTCGTGCAGCTCCCGCAGCAGCCGGCTGTTGACCGCGTCCAGCAGCTCGGACCGGCTCTGAAGCTCAGCCATCGATCTCACCTGCACATCCCTGGAAATCGGGCCGTTCGGCCGTTGATCGGCCATGGTGGTACGCGGTTCCGCCTTGGACGATAGGCCAGGTGTCCGTACCGACCGGGCGAGTGGCCGGCGCCGTCGCGGCGCTGCCGCCGAGCTCGTTCTTCCTCACCAGCGCGGTCTTCCACTACCTCGGGCCGTCGCTGGCGGTGCTGCTGTTCGCGCACGTCGGGGTGCTCGGCGTGGCTTGGCTGCGGATCGCCGCCGCGGCCGTGGTGTTCGCGCTCTGGCGCCGACCGTGGCGGGTGCTGCGCGCCGCCCCGCCGGACCGGCGGCGGGTGCTGCTCGCCCTCGGCGCCGTGCTCGCCGCCATGAACTCGCTGTTCTACCTGGCCGTCGACCGGCTGCCGCTCGCCACGGTCGGCGCGGTCGAGTTCCTCGGCACGATCGTGCTCGCCGCGGCCGGCGCCCGCACCCCGCGCAACCTGGTCGCGCTGGCGCTGGCCGTCGGCGGCGTCGCCGTGCTCACCGACGTCCACCTGGCCGGCGAGCCGCTCGGCTTCGCGTTCGCGTTCGCCAACTGCGCCGGCTTCGTGCTCTACGTCGTCCTCGGCCACCGCGTCGCCAGCAGCGGGGCCGGTCCGCTCGCCGGCATCGACCAGCTGGGCGCCGCCATGCTGGTGGCCGCGGTGGTCGCCACCCCCTTCGGCCTGCACCAGGCCGCCGCGGCGTTCGGGCACCCGCTGTGGCTCGCCTGGGGCATCGGGGTCGGCGTGTGCTCGTCGGTCATCCCGTACGTGACCGACCAGCTGGCGATGGCCAGGCTGCCACGGGCGACGTTCGCGCTGAGGGTGGCGCTGCTGCCGGCGGCCGGGACCGTGATCGGCCTGCTCGTGCTGGCCCAGGTGCCGACCGGGCGGGACCTGCTCGGCATCGCGCTGGTGATCGCCGGCCTCGCCGCCCACCAGGCTGCCCACCAGGCCGCCGATCCGCCGGTCAGTCGTGGCCGAGCACCGGATGCGGCCGGTACGGCGCCTCCAGCCGGGCGAGTTCGTCCTGGTCGAGCGTGACGGCGACCGACGCGATCGCGTCGGCGACGTGCCCGATCTTCGTCGCGCCCACGATCGGGGCGGTCACGCCGGGCCGGCCGGACAGCCAGGCCAGCGCGACCTGCGCCGGCGGCAACCCGCGCGCGGCGGCGACGTCGACGAGCGCGTCGACCACGTCGAAATCCCCCTCGCCGTACGTCGCCTCGGCCAGCGGGTCGGACCGGCCCCGGACGGTCGTGGTCCGGTCTTCGCGGCTGCGGGTGCCGGCGAGCAGGCCGCGGGCGAGCGGGCTGAACGGCAGCACGCCGACCCCGGTCTCCCGGCAGTACGGCAGCATCTCCCGTTCCTCCTCGCGGTAGGCGAGGTTGTAGTGGTTCTGCATCGACACGAACGGCGTCCAGCCGGCCGCCCGCGCCCGCTCCTGGGCCTGCACGAACTGCCAGGCGTACATGGCCGAGGCGCCGAGGTAGCGCGCCTTGCCGGCGCGCACCACCTCGTCCAGGGCCTGCATCGTCTCCTCGATCGGCGTCAGCGGGTCGTACCGGTGGATCTGGTAGAGGTCGACGTGGTCGACGCCGAGCCGGCGCAGCGAGCCGTCGATCGCGCTGAGCACGTGCTTGCGGGACAGGCCGCCGGCGTTGGTCACGCCCTCCCGCAGCGGGAAGTAGACCTTGGTCGCCAGCACGTAGTCGTCCCGGTGCGCGAACAGCCGGCGCAGCAGGGTGCCGGTCGCCTCCTCGCTGGCACCGCGGTCGTACATGTCCGCGGTGTCGAACAGGGTGACGCCGGCCTCGACGGCGTGCCGGACCAGCGGCTCGGCCTGATCGGCGGTCAGGTGCCAGGCCCGGCGGCTGGTGTCGCCGATGCTCATCATGCCGAGACCGATACGCGAGACGACGAGCCCGGTCCGGCCGAGCCGTCCGTACTGCATCTTGGGTTTATCTCCTAAACTAAAGACTTTAGGTCATATACTAGCGTCGTGGTCAAGGCCGATTTCCCGGTCGTCTGGCTCTCCCCCGAGCCGGAGGACGGCCGGCGGCTCACCCGGGCCGCGGTCGTGCGGGCCGCGGTCGCGGTCGCCGACGAGGCCGGGACGGCGGGCCTGACGATGACGGCGGTCGCCGGCCGGCTCGGCGAATACAGCCCGATGGCGCTCTACCGGTACGTCGACAGCAAGGACGGGCTCGTCGACCTGATGCTCGACCACGTGGTCGCCGAGATCCCGCTGCCCGACCCTGCCGCCGGCGACTGGCGGGCCCAGCTCCACCGGGTCGCCCTGGACAGCTGGGCGATGGCCCGCCGGCACGTCTGGTATGCGCAGCTGGTGCACACCCGCCCGCCACTGGGGCCGAACCTGCTGCGCCGCACCGAGGCACTGCTCGGAACGCTGGTCGCGACCGGCCTCGACCTGCCCGAGGCGCTGAGCTACGTGCAGCTGCTCGACCGGCACGTGTACGCGGCGGCGCTGGCCGACGCCGAGGAGCAGGCGATGCTGCGGACCTACGGCGTCGACGGCGACGGCGAGTTCACCGCCGCGGTCCGCGACTTGCGCGAGACGGTGGCGGCGAGGCACCCGCTGCTCGGCCGGTGGATGGCCGCGCCGACCGGCCCGACCCCCGAGGAACAGCTCACCCGCGGGCTGGACTTCCTGCTCGACGGGATCGCCGGCCGCGTCGCCGGCCGGGTCGCCGCCGGCACGTCGCGACCATGACGACCGCCGCCCCGCGGGCTGCCGGGAGGTAGTTCGGCCGCGTCCGGGACGGCAGACTGGGCGGATGAGCGACGCGCCGGTGTGCTCGGTCGACCCGTTCGACGAGGCCGTGCTGGCCGATCCGTATCCGATGCACGAACAGTTGCGCGAGCTCGGCCCGGTGGTCCGGCTCTCCGCCTACGGGATCTGGGCGATGGCCCGGCACGAGCAGGTGCAGGCGGCGCTGGTCGACCACGACACGTTCTGCTCGTCGGCCGGAGTCGGGCTCAGCGACTTCCGCAAGGAGACGCCGTGGCGCCCGCCGAGCCTGCTGCTGGAGGCCGACCCACCCGCACACACCCGGGCCCGCCGGCCGGTCACCCGGGCGATGTCACCGGGAACCGTGCGCCGGCACGCGGAGTCGCTCGTGACGGAGGCGAGCGCGCTGTTCGACCGGCTCGCCGGTCGGGACGAGATCGACGGGATCGGCGACGTCGCGATCCCCTACCCGCTGACCGTCTTCCCGGACATCGTCGGCATGCCGGCGGAGGGACGGGAGCACCTGCTGCCGTACGGGGACCTGGTGTTCAACGGGTTCGGTCCGCGCAACCGGCTGTTCGTCGAGGCTATGGCCGGGGCGCCGCCGGTGCAGGAATGGGTGGCCAAGGCCTGCCGGGCGGAGAGTCTCGCGCCGGACGGGATGGGCGCGCGGCTGCACGAGTACGCGGCCGAGGGCGGGTTCCCGCCGGAGCAGTCGGCCCTGCTGATGCGCTCCTTGCTGTCGGCCGGGCTGGACACGACCGTGCACGCGATCGGCAACGCCTTGTGGTGCCTCGCCACGAACCCCGACCAGTACGCGCTGCTGCGCGCCGATCCGTCCCGGGCCGGGGCGGCGTTCGAGGAGGCGCTGCGGTACGAGTCCGCGGTGCAGACGTTCTTCCGCACGACCACGCGCCCGGTAATGGTCGGCGACGTCGAGATCCCGGCCGGCGAGAAGGTGCTGCTGTTCCTCGGCGCGGCCAACCGGGACCACCGCCGGTGGCCGGACCCGGACCGGTTCGACATCGCCCGCAAGGCCAGCGGCCACGTCGCCTTCGGCGCCGGGATCCACGCCTGCGTCGGCGGTGCTCTGGCCCGGGCCGAGGGCAGCGCGGTGCTCGCCGAGCTGGCCCGCCGGTACGCGACGATCAGCCTGGCGGGGGCTCCGGAACCGCAGCTGAACAACACGCTGCGGGCGCTGCGGCGGCTCCCGCTCGCGGTCGGGCCATGACATCGTCGGCCCGCTGGTGGTGCGGATAACCGCACCACGATCGGGCGGTCAGCCCTGCTGCCCGCGGTCGTCGCCGAGACGAGGCTCGACGCCATGGACGACGTGCTGGAGCTGACCGGCGTGACCCGGCGATTCGGGCGAGCGGGCCCGGTCGCCCTGCGGGGCGTCTCGCTGCGGGTGCCGGCCGGCTCGTTCGTCTCGGTGATGGGCGCGACCGGCTCGGGCAAGAGCACGCTGCTGCACTGCGCAGCCGGGCTCGACCGGCCGACCGCCGGCACGGTGCGCCTCGCCGGCCGGGACATCTCCCGGATGCGCGAGCGCACGCTCACCCGGCTGCGCCGGGACCGGATCGGGTTCGTCTTCCAGTCCTACAACCTGCTCTCCGAGCTGACCGTCCGGCAGAACGTGCTGCTCCCGTTCCGGTTGGGCGGCCCGCGCGGCCGGCCGCTGGCCGAGGTGCTGGCCCGGGTGGGCCTCGCCGGGTTGGAGCGGCGGCCGGTCGGCGAGCTGTCCGGCGGTCAGCGGCAGCGGGTGGCGATCGCCCGCGCGCTGGTCACCGCGCCGGAGGTGGTGTTCGCCGACGAGCCCACCGGTTCGCTCGACCCGACCACCGGCGGGCAGGTGCTGCGGCTGCTGGGGGACGCGGTCCACCGGGACGGGCTGACCGTGGTGATGGTGACCCACGACCCGCTCGCGGCGGCGGTGAGCGACCGGCTGGTGCTGCTGCGCGACGGCCGGCTCGTCGCCGACTCCCCCACGCCCGACGCCGCCGAGATCGCCGCCCGGTTGCGCGCGGTCTCCACCCCGGCCGTCACGGTGCCGGCATGAGCGCAGGGCTGACCCGGCAGGCATTGCGCAAGCACCCGTGGTCGTTCGCCGGGCCGGTCGCGACGCTGACGCTCGGCGCGGCGGTGGTCAGCGCCGGCGTCGGCGCGCAGGCCTCGTTCGGCGGCGCCGGCCTCGACGCGGCCGGCAGGAGGGCATTGGCCTCGACCGATGCGGCCGACTTCGCGACGGTGCTCGTCCTGCTCGGGATCTATCTGTCGATCCTCATCGTGGCCGTCACGATGGCGGCGACGATCGCGCGGCAGGGCCGCGACATCGCGTTGCTGCGCACGGCCGGCGCGACCCCGGGCCGGGTCCGGCGCGCGGTCGCGATCCAGGCCGCCGTCGTGGCGATCCCGGCGGCGCTCGCCGGCGTCCTGCTCGGCACGCTGGCCTGCCGGGCCTGGGTCGGCAGCCTCGCCGGGCACGGCGTGGTCCCCACCGCGGTGGCCTTCCGGTTCAGCGCCGTCGCGTGGCCGGCGGCGCTGGGTGTCGCGCTCGGCGCCGGCGTGCTCGGCGCGCTCGCCGCGGCCGTGCGGCCGGCCCGGGTGCGCCCGGCGGTGGCGCTGACCGAGACGGCGGTGCCGCGCCGGACCTTCGGGCCGGTGCGGACCGGGCTCGGCGTGCTGCTCGCGGTCGGTGGCACCGTGCTGGCGGTGGCGGCCTCGACGCTGTCGGCGGACCAGGCGGAGGACCTCGGCCTGCTCGGGGTGCTGGCGCTGTGCGTGGGCGCCGGACTGCTCGGGCCGGCGCTGCTGCGGGTCGCCGCGCCGCTGGCGCGGCCGTTCGGCCGGGTCGGCGCGCTGGCCGCCGACAACGTCGCGGTGCGGGCGAGGGCGCTGTCCGCGGCGCTGGTGCCGCTGGTGCTGTCGGTCGGGTTCGCGGCGATCAAGATCACCGCGCACACCACCGCCGCGCACGTGCGGGGCACCGCGGACCCGGCCGCCGACATCTGGCTGGACTACTCGGGAACCGCGGTCTTTGTGGCGTTCGCCGCGGTCGCGGCCGTCAACGCGCTGATCACCCTGGTGCTCAGCCGACGCGGAGAGCTGGCCGCGCTCCGGCTCGCCGGCGCCACCCGCGGCCGCGTGCTCGGCGTGCTGACCTGCGAGGCTCTGGTCGTGACCGGGACGGCGCTGCTCGCGGCGGCGTGCGTGGCGGCGGTGACGCTGCTGCCGCTGCTGCACGGCGCGCTGGGCACCTTCCTGCCCTACCTGCCCGCGGGTTGGCTCGCGGCGTTCGTCCTCGGGGTGTTCGGGCTGGTCGCGCTGGGCATGGTGGCGCCGGCGGCAGTGCTGCTGCGCCAGCCGGCGATCGAGGCGGCCGGGGTGGAGCCGTGATCCGCCGGATCCTGCTGGCGCCGGTCGACGGCCGCACCTGGCGCGAGTTCGGCTACGTCCTGGCGAGCCTGCTGCCGGCGGTGCCGGCGTTCGCGCTCGCCCTGCTCGGTGCGGTCGCGTCGGTGCTGTCGCTGTTCACCGTCGGGCTGCCACTGCTGGTCGGCGTGCTGCTGCTGGCCCGGGTGGCCAACCGGGCCTTCCGCTGGCCGGCGCGGATCGTCGGCTGGCACTGGCCGCTGCCGCCACCGGTGCGACGCGACCACGGCCGGCTGCGCTGGGCCCGGGCGGTCCTGCTCGACGGCGCGGGCTGGCGTGCCCTGCTCTACTGCTTCGTCACGCTGCCGGTGACCGCGCTCGCCGCCTACATCGCCGCCGTCTCCCTCGCCGTCGGGCTGGCGTTCCTCACCTCTCCGGTCTGGTGGTGGCTCACCCCGACCGGCTTCGGCGAGATCGACGACCCCGGCTGGGCCGGCACCTGGCTCTACGTGCTGCAGGCGGTCGGCGTCCTGCTGGTCTGGCCGTGGTTCCTGCGCCTGCTGGTCAGCCTCGATCGCGTAATGGTCCGCGCGCTGCTCGAGCCCAGCCCCGACCGGACCCGGATCGCCGAGCTGCAGACGAGCCGGGCCCTGCTGGCCGCCGACGCGGCCACCGTCCTGTCCCGGCTGGAGCGCGACCTGCACGACGGTACCCAGGCCCGGCTGGTCTCGCTCGGCGTGACGCTCGGCCGGATCCGCCACCGGGTCACCGATCCCGAGGTGCGGGCGCTCGTCGCCGGCGCCCAGGAGACGGTGACCGACGCGCTGGGCGAGCTGCGCGACATCGTCCGCGGCATCCACCCACCGGCGCTGGACGCCGGGCTGCCGACCGCGGTCGCGACCCTTGCCGCCCGCAGCCCGGTGCCGGTCGAGACCGCCGTCGAGCTGACCAGCGAGCCGCCGGCGGCCACTGCGAGCACGCTCTACTTCAGCCTTGCCGAGCTGCTGACCAACGTCACCCGGCACGCAGGTGCGACCAGGGCGCGGCTGCGGTTGGCCGAGGAGCCGGGATGCTTCCTGCTCGAGGTGACCGACGACGGCCGCGGCGGGGCGACCCTCGACGGCGGCGGCACCGGGCTGGCCGGCCTGGCCCGCCGCGCGGCCGCCCTCGACGGCACGCTACGCGTGCACAGCCCGCCCGGTGGGCCGACCGCGGTGACGATGACGCTGGCGAAGGAGGGGTGAGCATGCGCGCGGTGATCGCCGAGGACAACCCGCTGCTGCGGGACGGCATCTCGCTGCTGCTCGCCGACCACGGCATCGACGTCGTCGGGGCGGTCGACAACGCCGACGGCGCGGTCGCGGCCGTGCACGAGCACCGGCCGGACGTCGCGGTGCTCGACGTGCGGATGCCGCCCACGCACACCGACGAGGGCGTCCGCGCCGCCATCCGGATCCGGACCGACCGGCCGGAGACCGCGGTGCTCGTCTTCTCCCAGTGGGTCGAGACCAGCTATGCGCGCCAGCTGCTGGCCGACGACACCGCCCGGGTCGGCTACCTGCTCAAGGACCGCATCGTCAGCACGGACGCGTTCATCGAGGCGCTGCACCGGCTGGTCGACGGCGGCACCGTCCTCGACCCCGAGGTGGTCCGGCAGCTGATCTCGGCGGCGGCGATCGACGCGGGGCTGGCCCGGCTCACCGACCGCGAGCGGGAGATCCTCGGCCTCATCGCCGAGGGCCGGTCCAACGTCGCGATCGCCGAGACGCTGCACCTGGCCGGCCGCAGCGTGGAGAAGCACGTGAGTGCGATCTTCACCAAGCTCGACCTCCCGGCCGCCGACGCCGACAACCGCCGGGTCCTCGCCGTACTCCGCTACCTCAACACCCTCCGATGAGCGCCACGCCGGGCTCAGTGCGAGTCGCGGGTCACGATCGAGCCGCTCGACCCGCGGAGGAAGTCAAGGTCGGCCCCGGTGTCGGCCTGCCCGACGTGGTCGATGTAGAGGCGCTCCCAGCCGCGGGTCGGGCGTGCATAGCCCGCCACCGCCGCCTCGCTCGGCGTGCGTGCGGCCAGCTCCTCGTCCGGCAGGTCGACGTCGATGCGACGGGCGGCGACGTCGAGGCTGATCATGTCTCCGGTCCGGATCCGCGCGAGCGGCCCACCGGCGGCCGCCTCCGGCGCCACGTGCAGCACCACCGTGCCGTAGGCGGTGCCGCTCATCCGCCCGTCGCAGACCCGCACCATGTCCCGCACGCCCTGCGCAAGCAGCTTGGGCGGCAGGGGCAGGTTCGACACCTCCGGCATGCCGGGATATCCCTTCGGCCCGCAGCCGCGCAGCACCAGCACCGAGTCGGCGTCGACGTCGAGGTCCGGGTCGTCGATCCGGGTGTTGAAGTCCTCGATCGAGTCGAACATCAGCGCCCGGCCGCGGTGCCGGAGCAGGTTCGGCGACGCCGCCGCCGGCTTGACCACCGCGCCGTCCGGCGCGAGGTTGCCGCGGAGCACGGCGATCCCGCCCTCGGCGGCCAGCGGCGCCGAGCGGGAACGGATCACCTCGGTGTCCCAGATCGGCGCGTCGTCCAGGTGGTCCACCAGCGGCCGCCCGGTCACCGTGAGCGCGGTCGGGTCGAGCAGGTCGCGGACCTCGCGCAGCACCGCCAGCAGGCCGCCGGCCCGGTGGAAGTCCTCCATCAGGAACCGCCCGGCCGGCAGCAGGTCCACCAGCACCGGCACCCGCGACCCGATCCGGTCGAAGTCGTCGAGCGTGAGGTCGACCCCGAGCCGGCCGGCGATCGCCAGCAGGTGCACCACCGCGTTGGTCGACCCGCCGATCGCCGCCAGCGCCACGATCGCGTTGTGGAACGACGCCCGGGTCAGGAACGAGCGGGGTCGCCGGCCGGACGCGACCAGCTCCACCGCCAGCCGCCCGGTCTCGTGCGCCGCCTCCAACAGCCGGCTGTCCGGCGCCGGCGTCCCGGCGACACCGGGCACGACCGTGCCGAGCGCCTCGGCGACCAGGGCCATCGTCGACGCGGTGCCCATCGTGTTGCAGTGCCCGCGACTGCGAACCATCGCCGACTCGGACCGGGCGAACGCCTCCGGCGCGAGCCTCCCCGCGCGCACCTCCTCCGACAGCCGCCACACGTCGGTGCCGCAGCCGAGCGGCACGCCGCGGAACGTGCCGGTCAGCATCGGCCCGCCCGGCACCACGACCGACGGCAGGTCGACCGACCCGGCCGCCATCAGCAGCGACGGGATCGTCTTGTCGCAGCCGCCGAGCAGCACGACGCCGTCGATCGGGTTCGCCCGCAGCATCTCCTCGGTGGCCATCGCGGCCAGGTTGCGCCAGAGCATCGCGGTCGGCCGCACCTGGGTCTCGCCCAGCGACACGACCGGCAGCTCCAGCGGCACGCCTCCGGCCGACAGCACGCCGTCCCGCACGGAGACGGCCACCTCGGTCAGATGCCGGTTGCACGGGGTCAGATCCGATGCGGTGTTGGCGATCGCGATCTGCGGCCGGCCGAACGCGTCGGCCGGCACGCCACGACGCATCCAGGCCCGATGGATGAAGGCGGACCGTCCATCGCCGGCATACCACTGCGCGCTGCGGAGCTCCACGGGCACCGTCCCTTCCTGTCGTCCCCCTGGATGGTCGAGCCGGCCGGCCGGATCGTCTACATCGGAGTGTCCGGCCGGTCGGGCCGGCTCGAGCCCCGCGCGCTCGTGCTCGAGGATGTCAGGTCGGTCGCGAACCGGTCCGCCTCACCGGGTCTCGACGCCACCATCGCGGCGTGCCCGGCCGGCGCCGTCGGCCGCGCCGGCTCCCGGCCGCGCCGGCTCCCGGCCGCGACCGCCGGCCCCGACCGGGTCGGCGCGATGATGGCCGGCGAGTGGCCCGCCGAGGCCGGTCCGGGGCCGGAGATCCGCGTCGACCAGTGGCTGCGCTGCGCCGCGCCGCAGCGCCAGCCGGACGATGCCCGGCGGAACGAGGAACGCCTCCGCCTCCAGCGCGGCCAGCGCGACCCGGGGCAGCTGCCGGCCGGACTCGTAGCAGAGGTAGCGCGGCTGCCAGCCGGGCTGGAACTTGGCGTTGAAGCGGTGCAGGGTCTCGATCTGCCACCAGCGGGAGGCGAGCAGCAGCATCGAGCGCCACAGTCGCGCCACCGGACCGGCGCCGATCCGCTCGCCGTTCTCCAGCGCCGCCCGCATGACCGCGAAGTTCAGCGACAGCCGGGTGACGCCGAGGCCGCCACATTGGCCCGCCAGCGCCACGACCATGAACTCGTTGATCCCGTTGTCGGCGTCCCGGGCCCGACGCATCAGGTCCAACGACAGCCCGTCCGACCCCCACGGGACGAAGTGCAGCAGGCCGCACAGCGACCCGTCCGGCCGCCGGGCCGTGACCAGCACGCAGTCGGGATCGGTGGGATCGCCGAGCCGGGACAGCGCCATCGAGAAGCCGCGCTCGACCCCGCTGCCGCGCCAGGCGTCCGCGGCCGCGGCCAGCTCGACCAGCTCGGCCGCCGGGACGTCGCGGGCACGCCGGACCGTCGACGTGATCCCGGCGCGCTGCACCCGGGCCACGGCCTGCCGGATACCGCGCATCGGCCGCCCGTCCAGGCTGAACGCCGGCACGTCGAGGACCGCCTCGTCGCCGAGCTCGTACGCGTTGAGGCCGGACCGGGTCCACACGGTCGCGCCGCGCTCGCCGCAGCCGATCACCGCCGGCGTCCAGGCATACCGGCGGGCCAACCGCAGCGTCGCCTCGATCGCCCCCGGCCACGCCTCCGGGTCGCCGACCGGGTCGCCGCTGGCCAGCAGCACCCCGTGCAGCACGCGGTAGGTCACCGCCGCCTTGCCCGACGGCGAGAACACCACGCTCTTGTCCCGGCGCAGCGCGAAGTAGCCGAGCGAGTCGCGCCGGCCGTGCCGGTCGAGCAGGCCGCGCAGCCGCTGCTCGTCGCTCGGGTCCAGCAGCGCGAGGGGCTCGGCCGGGCGCAGTGCGAAATAGGCCGTCACGAACGCGGTGAGCAGCCCGAAGCCGAGCAGCGTCGCCCCGACCAGGTCCGCCGCGCGGTCCGAGGTGAACCCGACCGGGCCGGTGACGCCGACCAGCCCGACCAGCACCTCGGTCAGCTGGGTGCGCAGCGACGGCCGGCCCGCGAGCTGGCCGGAATACGCCTGCAGCAGCAGCATCCCGAGTGCCACGCCCAGCCCGGCCAGCTGGACGAACCGCCGCACCGCCAGCCGCCGCCCGACCGGGTCGGCCTCCGCCCCGAACTCGCGCCGGCAGCCGAGCAGCAGGCCGAGCACCAGCGCCGAGGCGGTCGCCTCCTCGACGTCGAGCCCCTTGGCCAGGTGGGACAGCGCCACCACCGCGGTCACGACGACCGCCGCCACCCAGGCCCGGCGCTTGCGCCGGCGCAGCCCACCGGCCAGGTAGAGCAGCAGCACCCCGAGCGCGGCCGCGACCGCCGCCGCCGCGTCGGCCGCCTGGTAGGGCAGCAGCTCGGTGAGCAGTCGCAGCCGGGCCCGGTCCGGCGGCACCAACGCGCTGGCCACCGTGATGATCCCCAGCAACCACGTCGCAGCCGCCACCACGGACGCCGCCCGCGATGCCACCCCAGGCCACCGCGACACCGGCCAGTGCGACAACCGCCACCGCGACAACGGCCAGCGCGCCGACAGCCGCGAGCGGGTGCGGCGGGTCGCGTCGAGGGTCACGGTCGACCGGGTCACGTCGTGGTCCTCCTGCGGTGCGGGATCGCCGGTGCGACCCGGCCCGGTGTCGGACGACCCAACTGTACGAAAGGCCCGGCCAACGGCCGGGAACTCCTCGGTCAACGGACCGTCAACGCGGGCGCCGACCTGCACAACCCGTGCCACCGTGGACGGCGTGAGCGTGAACGATACCCTGCTCGCCGTCGAGCAGCCGGAGCCCGAGCCCGAGCCCGACCAGGCCCGACCGGCCGCCCCGGCACGCGGCAAGACCGTGCCGGTCCGGCGGGCGGTCGGCTCGGCGATCATGCTGGTCGCGATCCTCGCGGTCACCCTGTTCGCAGTCCCGCTCGCGGTCGCCGCCGCCCGGCTGTACGAGGACGAAGCGTTCGGCCGGCTGTCGGCCGAGGCCAGCCGGGGGGCCGGCTACCTGTCCGGCGACGCGCTGCGGCCCGGCCGCCCGCCCGGCGCCGGTTACGCCCTCCCCCCGGTCCGGCACGCCGGCATCCGGCTGGCGGCATACCGGGCGGACGGCACCCGGCTGATCGGCTCCGGCCCGGAACACAGCGGCCTTGCCGTGCGGGTCGCCGCCAACCGGGACGAGGAGCACGACCTGGCCGGCGGCGACCTCGAGGCCGCGGTGCCGGTGCGGGCCGATGGCCAGGACGTCGTCGTCCGCGCCGCCCTGCCCTACTCGGATGTGCTCGACGACACCTGGCTCACCTTCGCGGTGATGGCCGGGCTCGCCGCCGCCGTGCTCGCGTTCTCCTGGGCACTGGCCCGCCGGCGGGCCGCCCGGATCGCGGCGCCGCTGGAGGAGATGACCAGGGTCGCGCACGCGCTGGGCGCCGGCGACTTCGCGATCGAGCCCCGCCCGGCCGCGATCTACGAGGCGGCCGAGGCCGGCCGCGCGCTGCAGGCGACCGCCCGCCGCCTCGGCGCGCTGCTCGAGCAGGCCCGCTCGGCCGCCGCGGACGCCTCGCACCAGGTCCGGACGCCGCTGACCGCGCTGCGCCTGGGCCTGGAGCGGGTGCTGCTCACCCCGGACGCGGACCGCGACACCGCCATCCGGGAAGCGCTCCGGCGGGCCGAGCGGGTCGAGGCCACCGTCGCCGAGGTGCTCACCCGGTCCCGGGATCCGCTCGCCCCGGTCGAGCCGATCGACGTCGGCGCCGTCATGGTCGCCGCCCGCGCCGGCCGCTGGGGCGAGCTGGCCCGGGCCCGCCGGCGCACCCTCGACCTGGCGATCGACCCGGGCCTGCCGGCCGCTGCCGCCACCACCGCCGTGCTCAACCAGGTGCTCGACGTGCTGGTCAGCAACGCCCTGGAGCACGGCGCGGGCACGGTCACCGTCGCCGCCCGCACGGCCGGCGGCGGCGTGGCGGTGGACGTCCGCGACGAGGGCGGCGGGTTCGACCCGGCCGTGCTCGCCGGCGCGTTCCGGCGGCGCAACCCGCGCGCCCGCGGCAACGGGATCGGCCTTGCCCTGGCCCGCGACCTGGCCGAGTCGATCGGCGCCCGGCTGACCGTCGCCGAACCCGGCCCGGGCCCGACCGTCACGCTGCTGCTCCCGCAGTCGTCGCCGGCGGGATACTCGACCGGTGGCTGAGCTGCTCCTGGTCGAGGACGACCCGGACATCGGCGACCAGCTCGCCGCGGCGCTCGCCGGCCAGGGTCACCAGGTGCGCTGGGCCCGCACCGGACGGGCCGCGCTCGACCACGTCGGCCGGGGCGAGCGGGTCGACCTGGTGCTGCTCGACCTCGGCCTGCCCGACATCGACGGCACCGCGCTGTGCCGGCGGCTGCGCGCCCGCCTGGCCGACACGATCATCGTCATGCTCACCGCCCGCACCGACGAGATCGACGTGGTGCTCGGTCTCGACGCCGGCGCCGACGACTACCTCACCAAGCCGTTCCGGCTGCTCGAGCTGCTGTCCCGGGTCCGCGCCCACCTCCGCCGCGGCGGCGGGTCCGGCTCCGAGCAGCCGACCGTGGTCGGCCCGCTGCGGCTCGACCCGCGCAGCCGGCGGGTGACCGTCGACGGCGCCGAGGTCGCGCTGCGGCCCAAGGAGTTCGACCTGCTGGCGGTGCTCGTCCGCAACGCCGGCGAGGCGCTCACCCGGGACCGGCTGATGGCCGACGTCTGGGACGAGAACTGGTCCGGCTCGACGAAGACGCTGGACATGCACGTGCTCGCGCTGCGCCGCAAGCTCGCCGCCGCCGGCCTGCCCGGCGACCCGATCCACACCCTGCGCGGCTACGGCTACCGGTACGAATCGGCCGGGGCCCAGCCGCCGCACAGCAGACCTGGCTAACGTCCGTCGGGTGACGCGACGGTGGCCGGCAGCCGCGGCGGTGCTGCTCGTCCTCGTGCTGGCCGCGTGCACGTCGTCGAGGCCCGCACCCGCCACACCACCCCCACCCTCCCCCGACGGCATCGGCCGGGTCGCGTCCGAGCAGGCCGCGCGGCACGCCGGGGCGCTGCTGCGGGCCGGCAGCGGCGGCCACTTCTGCTCCGGCACGGTCGTCTCCGGCGGCGCCGCCGACCTGGTCGTCACCGCCGCACACTGCGTCACGTCCGGCCCCGGCCCGGCCGCCTACGCCGACCTGGAGTACGCGCCGGCCTACCGGAACGGGACCGCGCCGTACGGGGTGTGGAAGGCGGCCCGGGTCACCCTCGACCCGCGCTGGACCGGCGGCGCCGACCCCGACCTCGACGTCGCGTTCATCGAGCTCGCACCGCGGGACGGGAAGCGGGTGACCGACGTGGTCGGGGCCGAGCGGATCGCGTTCGGCACGCCGGGCAGCGGCACCGTGCGGCTGACCGGCTACCCGGACGGCGCCGACGACCCGCTCACCTGCCTCGGCACGATGACCCGGCGCGCCGACGGCCAGCTGCGGGTCGCCTGCACCGGCTACGCGCCCGGCACCAGCGGGACGCCGTGGCTCACCGACTTCGACCGTGACGCCCAGACCTGGACGGTGGTCGGCGTGATCGGCGGCTACCAGCTGGGCGGCGACACCGACGACGTGAGCTACAGCCCGTACTTCGGCGCCGACGTGCAACACCTCTACCAGCAGGCGCTGCAGGCCGCCTGACCCCGGACTACGCCGCGCCGGTGAGCGCGCCGACCTCCGCCGGGGTCAGCTCTATCGCGGCGGCCGCGACGTTCTCCTCGAGGTGCGCGACCGAGCCGGTGCCGGGGATCGGCAGCGCCACGGGCGAGCGGGCCAGCAGCCAGGCCAGCACGATCTGCCGCGGGGTGGCGCCGTGCCGGTCGGCGACCTCCTGCACGACCGGGTTGCCGTCGAGGTTCTGGATCGGCGCCCACGGCAGGAACGCCAGCCGCTCCTGCTCGCACAGGTCGACCAGCGACTCGGACTGGCGGTCGTCCAGGTTGTACCGGTTCTGGACGGACACCACCGGCGTCAGCTTCTGCGCCCGGCGCAGCTGCTCCTCGCTGACGTTGGACACCCCGATGTGCCGGATCTTGCCCTGCTCCTTGAGGCCGACCAGCGCGCCGATGGAGTCCTCCAGCGGTACCCGCGGGTCAGGCCGGTGGAACTGGTAGAGCGGGATCTGCTCCAGCCGGAGCCGGCGCAGGCTGCCCTCGCAGGCCTCGACCAGGTGCTCGGGCCGACCGTTGGCCGGCCACCTCCCCGGCCCGGTGCGCTCCAGCCCGCCCTTGGTCGCGATGACGAGGTCCTCCGGGTACGGGTGGAGCGCCTCGGCCAGGATCTCCTCGCTCACGTGCGGCCCGTACGAGTCGGCGGTGTCGATGAAGTTCACGCCGAGCTCGACCGCCCGGCGGACCACCGCCTTCGCCACGTCCCGGTCCGGCGGCGGACCCCAGATGCCGTGCCCGGTGATCCGCATCGCTCCGAAGCCGAGGCGGTTGACCGTCAGGTCGCCGCCGACGTCGATGGTGCCGGCCAGCCCGGCGTTGAGGGGTCGCGACTCGGACATGATCCCGACCCTACCCGCGTCCTGCCGGCCTCTCGGGC
>Ga0079219_10000030_pt1 | contig 16173 bp, 38 predicted proteins | sample GAControl_FD_77074 | JGI IMG/M metagenome (GOLD analysis project Ga0079219, IMG submission 77074) | Agricultural soil microbial communities from Georgia to study Nitrogen management - GA Control | ecosystem: Environmental > Terrestrial > Soil > Agricultural land | place: USA: Georgia...
GCTTCCTCTGGGGACCAACCGCGATCAAGACGTTTGAAAATAATTCCGCGCCCTATACCGAGTTTATATCCCCATTGCGAGACGGTGAGAACTTTCCCTCTTGCTCTTAATTTTACGTTTGATCGCTTGTTGTTCAGTTGATCTCTATAAGTCGCCCAACGACAATTTCTTGGTTCGTAATTGCCGTTATTGTCGATGCGTTCCAAGCAATGATTTTTGCTTGGTCTAGGCCCCATATCTTCTAGGAAACGTTCGAATGATGACTTCCATTTATCACAAACTAAAATACCTCTGCGACCATGATTCTTGGAAGATGGATGAGAAAAATTGTAGCAACGAGTCAACATCGCTCTGTAGATGTGGTACTCGCTCGTCTTTGAGAATCCATGATTTAGCATATTTTGGAGCATAGCATATGGGAACTCGCTACACAAGTCAGGCCACATCAGGCTACAACGCCTCACCGCCCCCTGACGACGGTACTCAGGTCGCCTCCAATCTAATCACCTGGGCTGGGGTAAAGACCAAGCTCGCCGATGTGCTTAAGACTTTCGGTGAGGCTATCAATACCGCTCTTGTAGCTGCACTTGATCTCTCAGCAAGAGCTATATCCTCGAACGATACAGCCATAGCCTCGGATCACTGGAAGACTCTCCAGGTTACAGGGACTACAACGATATCTCTTTCCTCTGCGGCCTCTATGGGGTCGGGGTATGAGGTAGGAGTGTTGAATATAGGCTCTGGCGTCGTAACTGTGACCCCTGCTGGTAGCGACACTATCAATGGTCTTTCTGCAAGCATTACAGTCCCGATCAAGTCCACGGTAGTCTTTAGAACAAATGTTGCTCTTACTGGCTATAACGTCGTAGCCCAGAGCAACAGGATGGACGCAGGGAACATAGACGGAGCGGTGATAGGAGCGACGACTCCAGCGGCCGGAACTTTCACGACTTTATCGGCATCGAGTGGGCTTACTCCGAACTTTACATCTTCTGAAACTGCGATAACAGCAGCGGGAGCCACAGCTACTGTAGCTCATGGTCTTGGTGCTGTACCGAGGTCAATCTCAGTTGTTGTCCGAAACAAAACTACTGAACTTGGATATAGTGTAGGAGATGAAGTCCAATGTCCCGGAGGGACAACTCTTGGATTTTACATATATGCAGATGCTACCAATGTAGGTCTTATGCTTGGCGCTACTGCCGGAATAGCTGTTCCTAATAGGAGTTCTGGGAATGCAATTACAGCTATTACGGCTGGGAATTGGAAGTATGTTGTTCGAGCGTGGAAATAATCAAAAACTAAATTTGACCCCGATTGAACGATTATGGTGCACCGTCTCAGCTTCTATTCCGATCCATACGTATTGCCAGCCTTCGCGCCATCCTCGCGGCAAGACGTAAGAAACTGCGGCATGGCCGACAATAGCGGCAACGGTCAGATTGTTCGCTTTCCCAGATGACGGATTCGGTCCCAAAATAGGATTCGTTTCTACGTAGCTATCCGACGTGCACTGAGACGGACTAAGTCGTGTTCCTGAAGTGCAAATAGTACGTGTAGGTTGTTTGATAAACCATCGTGTCTGTGCCCAGTCCGCGATTACTAACGTTGTAAAAGCGGTCTGTCTCACCGTATCTCCCGTAGTCCAGTCATCTGCTAGACACGATGTTGACCACAAACACAGGAGCAAGAGCCATCTCATGGGCCAATCCCCTGCTAGGGAGGGTTGGCTTACCAAGATCAGAGTTATCAACAAAACCTTGGGATGGAAGGGGCATGGGGAAGCAGGGTAGGATTCCCCAAGGGTTAAGACCTTGCGAAGCGAAGCGTAGAAAGGGCTCATTTGTTGATACTATCACCAGAGTTATCCACAGGCTGTCGAAAGGATGACACATGAGAAAAACTAATGAGTCAGCACTATGAGGTTGTCAGGAATGTTGCACTGAAACATGAAAATTCATCAATTGACAAGTTTTCCTAATGGGTAGAGGTTTCAATCCAGTAGCCATAGAAGACGGAGGGACTTCAGCTACTACTCCGTTTTCTGCTAGGAGGGCGTTAGGAATAAGCGAGGGCGCATCTACGGATGATTTTCTCTTTGCAGGAGATATGTCTCCGTCTGCTTCTTCCGCCGTAAATACGTCGGTCATAACGGACCTATTGGCTTTAGCGAGAACCAAGGGAAGTAAGACGGTCGTCATGCCGGGAGGTATTTTCAGCGTTGCAGGATTTAGACCGCCTGGGACGGCTCCTATCGCTACAGACTTTCCCTCACAAGGAATCACGTTAAGAGGTTCCGGGGATGGATACCAACAAGCAGGAAGTACTACTAGAGGGATAGCCACAATTCTTCGTTTCACCTCCGGTGCGACTTCTGGGATTGGCGGTTCTACTACGTCCTATGGAATCTACCAAGACAATGCGGTCCAATGGTGCAACTTCGCGGACTTCATGATCGATGGTAATTCTGTAATCGATTACGGGCTTCGTATCACGTCTCAGATCAACGTCCGTAGGATCACCTCGCGTGGCTGTAATGTCGGAGGATTTCGTGGGCAGACGATGGACACAACCTACTGCGAACGCTTGGTAGGAACGTCCAACGCGGGAGCTGGCATCGTCATCGATCATGCGAGCGCTTCCGATAGCACGAACGCCACACCGAACACAGTATCGCTTTTCGTGGGGTGCGTATTCAGTGGGAACACTGGAGCAGGGATGGTACTTAATGAAGGGTCGTTCCTCAAGTTCCTCTCCAACGTGATCCAGAGCAATACGTCCTTTGGTGTGACGATGAAAACGGCATCTGGACTTCCAGGGCCTAATTCCTGTGAGTTTGATAGTTGCTGGCTCGAAGGAAACGGTGGCGGGGTAGACAAGTATCAAGTGGTCATCGACTCCCTGGACGCTTCGCCGAACTATCCGAGTTTCAATAAGTTCAGAAACTGCCGGATGGACCCGCTTACGACGAATAAGACCATCCACATCGTAAAGGGCATAGGCAACATCTTCGAGGACAACCAGTACACGGCAGGAGCTGTAGGCGCTATAGACCTCGACGCGGGAGCTAGTGATAACCGTTTCAAGGGTGTGATGGTTGGGACGATCACTGACGCGGGCAACCGTAATTACCAGTATGACCGTTGGGTCACACCATCTTTTTCCGCTGGGAATTTTACTGCTAATGGGGCAATGACCTGGACGGTGGACTCCGGGGATGTAGCTACTTATATCTGGAGCGTAAGAGAAAAGATGATGACTATTGCGTGGTGGATAAATACCACTACGGTAGGTGGTACATTGAATACCAACCTCCAGATTGCGATACCTAATGGCTTCCTTTCCGCTGGACAAGTAGGGGTCCCGTTCACATATTCCGATAATGGCGCTCAAGCCTTTGGCTTCGCAACGGTTTCAAATGGGGCGGCTAATGTCACTCTCCAGACGGGAGCGGCTGTTTCAGCTACCACAGGGAATTGGTCGGCCTCTACGAACAATACTGCGGTCGCTGGAAGCATTACATTTCCTGTACAGAATCCATTGAACACATGAACCTCAGCGAACACTTCACGCTTGAAGAACTCACGGCTTCCGGAGTCGCGCTCCGCAAGGGGCTCGACAACACTCCCGATGCAGAAACCATCGAACATCTCAAGCTTTTGGCCGCGACTCTTGAACAGCTTAGAGAGATACTTGGGCCAATACACATTGACTCCGGATACAGATCCCCCGAGGTCAACTTCTACGTCGGCGGAAGTTCTGGTAGCGCCCACCTTCAGGGATATGCGGCAGACATTATCGCCCCGGGCTTCGGGAGTCCTCTTGCAGTCTGCAAAGCTATCCAGAGCTCGGGCGTACCTTTCGACCAAGTCATCCTGGAGGGAACCTGGGCACATTGCTCGATTGACCCGCGAACGCGACGAGAGGTTCTTACAGCGCATTTTGCCGGTGGGAAAGTGAGCTATACGGAAGGATTGGCATGAACGAATTTATCTCAGTAGCTAACCTATTGCTGAATATATTGGTCGTCCCTCTTCTGATCATCTTGAACGGAATCAGGAAAGAGGCGGCGAAGACTAATGCCAATCTTGATAAACATATCGCCGTAACCAATATCCTTTTCGAGGCATACGGAAAGAGATTAGACATTTTGGAGAAGAAATGAATTCCCGACTGATGAGCCGGTCCTCAGAGGTCTTGGGATATTGCGTCTGTCTGGTAAGACACCCGCCCGGAGTAAATAAAAGAAATGAAAGGGCCATGTGGAACGAAGGAGAGACAACGATCTACAACTTGCTGACCACGAAATAAGACTGGTAAAGGCCGAAGGAAAACTCGATGGTCTGCATAGACACCACATAGAGGACAAGCTTCTACAGAGAGTTATCCAACTCGAAAGGATAGGAGGTAACGGTGCCGTTTTCACTGATGCACAAGCTAAACGGATCAAAGAGTATCTCGAAGAAGCGTTCATTGCCTTTCTCGGAAGCGACGCTCTTAACGGGCGAATTGATACTCGGCTCGAATTCAACGATGGGAAAAAGGCTATTAGAGTCATTCTATGGGCATGTGGGACGGCTACTGCGATCTCCACGGCCATTCTACTTGGATATTTCGGGATCAAAGGACATTGAACATGATAAAACTAGTGGATGACGCCAAGCAGGCGTGGAAGTGGCTGTCCGTTCAGCTTGCTGTGGTCGCTGGGATAGCTTTGGAGTTGTACGAACAGTTCCCGCAGTTTCAACAATGGCTCCCGGACAAAGCTTTCCACAGGACTATGACGGTCCTGGTTCTCCTGATTATTGTCGGACGGCTTATCCAACAAGGAAAAAAAGATGCTCAGCCTCCTGCTCAATAAGGTCTGGGGATATGTCCTAGGGGCTGGAGCTTTGCTCATCGCTGTTCTTGCGGCTTTAGGACTTGCCAAGCGAGCCGGGGTGAAACAGGAGCAAGCCGCCGAAACTGAGAAGGCTCTGCAACAGTCGAAGGAATCCAATGAAATCGATACTCAAGTGCGCGCTCTTTCTGAGTCTGACCTTGATAAGCAGTTGCGCCGCGATCAGAGGGACTGAGTGCTCTTGGAGCAAGACCATCACGGTCTCCAAGGAAGATGTCCTTACTCGGACCACGAAAGAGGAGATAGTCGCGCACAACGAGAAGGTCAGAAAGTTCTGCAAGTAAGGCGCATTCGACCGCATGGCTTGTTGTTCATGGGCTGGTGCAAGGGATGTTATGTACCGCTGCCTCGAGGTAAGCCTCTCAGGTGGGACCTGCTGTGCGAGAAGTGTGCGCTAGGGGATGAAGTCGAAGGGAATATCTCGATACCAGCCGGAGCAATCGTCAACTCCTAGACTCCCGGCCCACCCGGGAGTTTCACCGCACCCCACTCTTTCGCGTGCCGGCGTACTGTCTCGCAACAGAAACCCAACCTAGCGGCGAATTGCTTGGCCGAAAGCATCACAGAGCCTTCTTTCTGATCTCGGCGATGCGCTCTTTTCGTTTATTGAAATCGTCGTAATCTGCGTATTCTTCCCACCCGTCCAACGCCTCGCGCAGGAGCTCGCGCATCTGGTCTAGGTCGCGATCCTTCTCGGAACAGATTGCAAGGTGGCGAGCAATATCGTGTTTCAATTCGTCCCGCTCCACCTCCAGCGCGTGAAGGTCATCTACAGCGGCACGAAGTAATCTAGCCGTATAGTGAGCACCTTCCTTGTCGCACTCGTCGGCCTCCACTTGCATATTCCGTACTAGCGCTGAGATGTCTGGTGAACCGCTCGCAGGCCGCTGACCCGCATCGGGCATTTGCTCTCGGCTAGACACCTGCGGCGGTTCGTTGATCTGTGGAGCGGCGGCTAACATTGCTCGCCACGCTTGTTTCAGCGGCGGGTCATCATCAGGCCAGTCGGCTTTCCGTCCCCGCGCAAGCTGCATCTCGGCGCACCATGCGTCAATCGTTGCGAATGCAGGCTTTGCAGCGTCCAACATTTCCTTCGTCGGTTCCAACGGCACCCACCTGCCCGAGCCCTGGCGTTCGAGCGCTGCTGACCAAGCAGCACGTGCTGCATTGATGGGAGACGGATAACGTGAAGCCTGACGCTGTGATAGCCATTCGTAATACCATTTTTCAAAATCCGTACTACGTTGTACTTCGCGGTCAATATCCGAAATAGCTCGGTCGCACACATATCGCCATTGTTCCTGAGAGCATGGTGGAATATGGTGCCCGAGCAAAGCCTCTTTAAGTCCGACGATCTGCTCCCTGCTCAACACCGGCTTATCCTGGCTCATGTGGGATTCCATTCAGATATTTGCGTATTTCTTGCTCATGGGTCGTGCCGTTCTTCCGTACAGCACGGATAATTGCTGCTGGTGGTACGCCGAGTATTTTGATCCATCCCCTAACAGAATCTCGCCTGCTATCTATCTCAACAACGATGGTGCCACAACGTCTGTTTAAAGCCTGCTCCTTACGAGTCGCCCAACGGCAATTTTCCTTGCAGTAATTACCATTGTTGTCTATGCGCTCAAGCGTCAAGTCCTCCGGCGCGCATCCCATATCGCTAAGGAAATTCATGAATTCGTTCCAGCGTTCACATACCTTAATACCGCGCCCTCCGTAATTCTTGTAATGCTGACTGTGCGGGTTAAGACATCTCATCCGCATAGAATTCCAGACTATGTACGTGTCTGGATATTTGTAGCGACTTTTCACTTGCCCCCCTGCTTCAGCTTGGCGACGCATTCGCGCGCTTTTGTGAGAGCCGCGTGGAGTTTATCTTTGCTGAACTCCTGCCATTCGCCATTAGGTGAGTTGCGCCAAAACCAAATCCCGCGCTCGCATTTTTCTTCGTAGTACATTTACTCGCCCCCGGTCTGCGGGGAGGGTGGGGCAGATTTCGCACCAGACACGCCCGGATGACTACAGTCCGTGTGGTAAAGCCCTTCTTCGCCTCTAAACCAGCGAGGCGGCTTGCTGTGCCACGATCCACTTACAGGAGACTCGCCATAGGCGAAGCGTTGACCACATCGACAACAACGTGTCAGTAACCAGCGCCGAGCGTTTTGCCAAGGACGGACTTGGATACTCCAATGCCAGACGTGCCAACGCGGGTGAACTTGCCACCAATGCGTCCGCGACGGTTGATGCAGAATCCTTCTGATTGCGCCGTTCAACGGCTGGAACCGTTTATGCTCCGGGCTGTCTGGATAATGTGGCGGGTTGTCCAGCAGCGTTTCTAAGTCCCACATGGCATTTTGCAACTCCTTCTCCAGTGGGCCGAGCTTGCGCTTGTGGTTGAACCAGTCGCACGAATCGTCTGTCCCATCCTTCTCTGGATCAACGTGCCAGATCGTGATGAAAGCCTCACGGTAGGTCTGCGTAAAGGAATCATTCGGGCGCGCGGCACGTTCAGCCTTGCTATAGACCCGCCACGGATAGCGAATCTCGAAAGCAACCGACATTGGATCATGCATCGTTTTCTCCTTTGTTCTCCCCCACCGGAGCCTGATGGGAGCGGAACGCCGCTATACGCATTTCCTGAGCGATCTGCACGAACTGTGGCGTATAGGCATTGGGCGCTTGCATCTTGAACGCTAGTTCCTCGACGCGATTAGCAAATCGACGAAGCTCCTCCGCCAGTCCCGAAGCTGCGGAGGGTGCGGGTTCGGCGTGAGTGGCGAGGCGGGAGTCTCTAGCCCCATCAACATATCCTTCGTTGTATGCGGAGCGCAGCTTTACGGTGACTCCGGATTCATGCTTGAACGCCTCCAACTCCGCCCGGCAGTCGGCGAGTTCGCGTTCGGCAATGTCAGCGCGTTCAATTGCTGCACGAAGAGCGGCCTCTAAGATTGCGTGGTCCGTCGGCCTGCTGGCACTCTTGGGGTCAGTCGTCATGGGCGGTTCCTCCAACGATAGGCTCAACATACGGAACCCACTTTCCGTCCTGTTTCATTTCGATCTTTGTGCGTGGCGAATCAATCTCTTTTTTCACATAGGCATCAACGAGAGCCTCCTGCCCGGTTCGCTTGAATACTTCCATGCGATGCCAGTCCTTGAACTTCTTCGATGTTGCCATCTTCTCGAAAGCAATCTGTCGGTTCTTCGCTTGCGAGCGTGTTTCTTCGGCGTACCCGTGAGCACCTGACGGACGGTGCATACAGTGAACAGCGCTCGAAGTCTTGTTCTTCTTCTGCCCACCTTTCCCAGTGCCGCGTGTATAGGACCAATCGCAATCCTTGGCGGTCACGCTGAAAAGTATCTCACCCACGCTCATCTCCTGAAGTGCGGCGGGCGGCGGTGTGCCAGTCCGTTTGCCATCCAGCATTTCCCCTGAGCGCCGCGATCTGAGCATCGATCTCCTTCTGCAATTCGTTGACGTGATTCCGGGCAATGGTTTCGTCGGATTGGGCAGCACTTGTCCGAGAGGCGGCTTCCTTCAGGTCAAAGTTCGCTTGGTCAAGTTGGACAAGCAATTCGGCTAGTTTCATTTCCGTCCCTTTCGTTGGCGGGCGAGGGTGTAACCTTCCTGCCATGCAGCCCACAGTGCCTCGATGGTTAGCGGATGCTGCTCGGCCATATAATACGTAGATAGCCAAGCATAGAACGCCGCCTTCACCATGGCCCTCTCGCGTGCGGTCATGGGGAAGCCTTCACGTACTTGCCGCCGACAGAATGTACAAGCATAAGAGCATGGGATATTCCGTCGTCGAATCCTTGATAGCGGTCTGCGTTTTCACTGGCATAGGTATGCGCCCGAGGAACCTTCTGGAATTTTGCGTCTATCTCGCTCAGGATTTCGACCAGCGTCTCCTCCCGCACTAAGGCTACAAGTTCGCGAGCGGCACGCTCAATCGCAGGACGTAAGTCGCCATCTAAATTTGCAGTTCGGGCCCACTCCTGTATCTTTCGCTCTAGGGAGGTCATTTCGTCACCTTCAGCTTTCCCGTCTCGAACAAATAGAGCAGAGTTCTCTCGAACCCGCGTTGCCAGTAGTAACGCCTGTCGTCTTTCTCCAGACGTTGAGTACGGTGGTCGATTGCCGAATGACATGCCTCGCAGGCGAAACAAATGTAGCAGTCAGCCACCTTGTGCCCCACGCCCTTGCCATGCTCTTGCCAGTTCGAATGCGCAGCTACCACAGTCTCGGGATTGCCATTACAAATCCCAGGAATAGCCGCGAGACAGGGCGCACCTTTCGCCAAGGCTAGTAAGCGGGCGTTGCGATAGGTCACCGTAGCCCCATTTCGGCTCGCCTTGTGCTTTCTTGGCTGCGTCTTAACTCTGCAAGGCTTTGCGCTGCTTTGTACATGGCGAGCTTTATGTTCGCTTCCGTCTTGGCGGTTATCATCTTCGTCTTGTGCAGCTTGTATTCCGGAGAAGCTAGGGCCTTAGACTTCCGCTCGGCATAAGATTCCCCTTCGGCTTGGTTCGTGATCTCCGCGAGAATCAGCCTGTCCATCTCTTTCAGAGACCTCCAAGTCTCGTCTGCCTCGGCCCATTCCTTAGCGGCCTTGACTATCGCTTCGTAAACTTTGTCGGCGTCGAGCATCAGAATGGAATATCGCTATCCGTGTTGGCCTTCGCCTTTTTGTCCTTCGGCTTGAACGCGAGCGACTGCCATCTGCCTTTCTCGCCTTCCTTCGTCCAGGCCGATATCCAATATTCAACCCCGCCTATCAGAGCAGAGCCGGTCATGTTCGGATGCGTGTCCTTTTCCTTCTTGTTGTTCTTGAACAGGCTGCCTTGGCCTTCTTTAAGCTGGAACGTCATCTTTCATATCCTTTAGGTCTCGAATCGCCCTGCGTTGCTTTCCCAGTTCGGTCAGTGCCGTCCGATAGTCAGATCGGAGGAGCTTCCAACAAGCGACTTTTGCATCGGCGTCGAAGTTCGCGGCCTCCAGCCAGTCGAAAGCCTTCACCGTCTCGCCCTTCGCCATCATCGCCGTCACTTCCTGAGCGGTGTCCCTCACGAAGGCTTGCATGTCCGCTTCCAGATGCTCCATAGCGCCGTCAGAACCGCTGTGGGGCTCTGTAGGGATGTCCCGGTACTTGGTCCCGTCCCAAAGGCCGGCGTAGATGTCTGCAGCGACTCCTAGAGCCTTCATGGCGACCGATAGGGCGTCGGTGACAGCCATCTTGTAGGCTTCGTCGTTCCCCCGGAGACCGGCTTTCTCTTGGGCGACCATTGCCGAGCCGCCAATCCCGGGAATCGAGGTCGGATGCTTGGCAATGCGCAGCGTCACCATGGCGAAGGCCATCGTATGCCCTTCAGGCCCGGGTTCCGTCCAGAGTTTGTCGATCGTGTACCACCAGCCCTCACCGCATGGCCCGAAGGTCTCCGTCATTACCTTGAACCGCCATTGGGGATTTACGTCCGTCATCCCCGCTAGACGACCGCCCTTTATCGTTTTCAGGGCCGCTCGCGGGGGTCGGGAAACCTTGTCCCATATATCGAGATTGCTCATCGCTGTCCTTTCTGCTCGGCAAGCTTTCTAACCAAGATTCGTACTCCCTCATCTCGTCCAGCTGCCATTGGTGGTCTGCCCGGGACACATCAGTACCCTTGGCTCTCTAGCCAACTCCACTTTCTATGGCGCTTGATCTCGCTTATTGTTGTCTGTGACACGCCGAACTCGCGGGCTAAGACTTTCTGCTGGGCATTGCTCGCTCGGATCTCAAGAACGTCCTGCACTCTTAGCTTGCCGCCTTTCCCTCGATTTGAAACGCCATGCTTTATTCTGTCCACGTGATTTTCCTTTGGGACTCCATAGCAAAGGTTTTGCAAGGTATTATTAGCTGGATTGCCGTCGAGATGACGGGTCTCCATACCGGAAGGGCGAGGACCGACGAATGCCTCAAGCACGAGATGGTGAACAAGCCGAGTTTTCGTGAAGATGCTCACCTGCTTGTGCCCTTTAGGCAAAGTTCCATACTTGAGGATGAGCGGTTCTTTTCTCCGGGGATGCCTACTATTGCACCAGGAGCGCACCAAACCGGTATCGCTTACTTCGTAGTAGCCGTCAGTGTTCGGAACTGAACGCCATTCCATGTCAATATCCAATACTGGCGAGCCAGTCGGCTATTTGTTCGCGGGTCGCGCCTGAGTCGTTTTTCTGGTAAATCTGCTTTGCGAGGGCGGAGAATCCTCCTCCATTGGAATTAACGAATTCCGGGCAGGCTTCTCTGACACGATGTGGAATTCCTTCATCGAAAAATGGCTTAATGCCGCGCGCCTCCATTGCCGCGCCCATCGCGCAACTTCTTCCCGCAAGATCGAAAAAGACTCCGATGCCTTGCGGCCTCAGCCTCGCCCCTATGCGTATCGCCTCGCTCAACTTCAGCTTTCCTACCTGCTGCTCGCCCTGCGGTCTCAACTTAGTTTCTACGAACATATTCAGCCTCCGAGATAAGTTCTGCGATGCTTACGTTGTAGCGGTACCGGAGCCTTTAGCTCCATGAAGGGCATCAGCTGTCTGCAATCCATACTCAGGTCCGTTTTCACCACCCAATAGTAGGGACATGACTTCACCAAGGCTCTCAACTGCTCCTGGCGCTCTTGCTCGGCATAGTCTCGTTTCGTGTCCATGAACAACACGCCCACAGCGAAGCCGAATACGAGAGCGAAGGCGAAGCGGATCACCGCAGCGCCCCCACAATGAACAAGATCACCACCACATATCCGAGCCAGAAGTAACCAGCGGGGGTGAGCTTCATGTCGCCTCGCACTCTGCGGAGAGTAGGTAATTGGGAGCTGCGAGACCGGGCCGACTGCTATCCACACCAGACGGTGCTTCGGGAGTCGTACCAGCCGGAATAACCCAGCTCGCAGCAATGGCTTTGCATACGTGACATACAGTTTCCCTACTCGCAGGTAGGAAATCGCATGCCACACACCGAGATGGAGATGGGGCGGTCATAGGTGCTCCCGTATCCAGGCGGCGATCTCGCGGAATGTTGAACCGCCATCGTTCATGTCGATTAGCTTTCCCATTGATGCACTCGGCAGGAGTTTCCCTTGATGGACATCGCCGAGAGTTGATTCCCATCTAAGCTTTTCCTTTGGCACTCCGGCGACACGACAAAGCACGCCCAAGCAGCAATAGCCGTAGTTATCGGTGAGTACGGTTCGCGTTTGCTTATACCTGCCGCTCTCCAGCGCCTTCACCCACTTCATCTTGAGTTTCTTGTCCATGGCTACCATCTCCTGTTGTCATCGAGAAACTCATCTTCCCCAGCACGCGGGTCCACTATCGGCTCCTCTGCTGTCTCCAGGCATTTCTTGAGCTTCCCAAAGTGATACTCCAGATCCGCGTACTGTTCGTGCCGGTCCAGTTCGTATCTGCATTGCAGCCTTGCCTGTACCATCTCCAGGATGGATAGAGCTATGTCGAAGTCGAAGGCTCCGTATTGGTCGTTCGCTTCTTGCACGGCTGCACCGAGGTCGAAGGTGGGAGAGTTCATGATTGTTTCCTCGCAATCTGGAAGCCGCTTTCCTTGAGCGAACATTTCTCAGCAAGCTTCATCAAGCGGCGGAAGTCATAACAGGCGAATATCGCCTCTTGGGTAACTTCCTCGACCGTCCATTTCTTCTCGTCCCGAGGGCGTTTGCTTAACGGTTCCTTGTCGTAGTAAGTGCAATAGTCCCCGGAGTGTCCATAGTCCCAGCCGTACCAGAACCAACCCTTGGCCAGCAATGAATCTCCGGCTTTCCCGAAGGTCAAACCACCGTGGCAATCCAGTGGGATATCGTCGTAACCGAAACCCGCGAGCGGATGAGCTTCAGGAACGCCGAGATACGCGCAAAGATGGGACGGCCCGCGCATGACGACTATGCGAACGCCTTCGTTGATCGCGTCGTAGAAAACATGGCCGACTTCCGCGCGCACCACTTCGTTCCAGGGCTCGCTCGAATGTCCCTCTATCGCTTTTGTGTTCATGCGTGCCCCCATTCTTCTCCGCATTCATCGCATTGCCAGTAGAACGGGCCCCACATTCCAGAGCCGTGCTCGGAAACTTCCTCACTACCGCATTTCGGACACGGGCCGTCGCCGACAGGACCAACGCAATGCACGAGCCGGATAGGCTCTTGATCTTGACTCTGTGTGGTTTTCTCATCGTCTTTTGTGTTCATCTTGTGCTCTCCTTTCGTGCGTAAGTGCGCTAGGTGGGACGCTAGTACTCGCGTCGGAATCTGCGGAGCATTTGCAGGGCATAGGCGTCGGCATCGCGTTCGCTGAATCGGCCCTTCGCCCCGTAGACCTTGCCGCGTGTATGCGTGGCTTGCCACAGGTGGCGCAGTTCGTGGGCCAGCAAGATCACAAGCGCCTCTAGGCGAGAACCGATTACCATGGGCAGGTAGCCGCCGCACGCTTTGCGGATATGCCTTGCGCGTTTCTCGGTCTTGGCAATCCGGCACACGATGAATGGGGCGGCGGTTTCGTGGTAGCCCGACCCTTGGGAGTAAGCGCGGCCCGCCATGCCGAATTGACTGTTGCTCACGCGCACATCGAAGTTGCTGATCCCGGAGGGGCGGACAAAGCGGATAAGTTCACGCACCGTTTCGTCAGGGATGTCCGTATAATTCTTCAGGCGCATTGCTCTCTCCATGGTAAGTGCGAGGGGGCTAGGCTTTTGCAAAACGGGCCGCTATTTCCCAAATCCAGTGATCGGGATCGTCTAGGCATCCGCCGCGATGGTTCTGGTGGAAGTACCCAGCGGCGTCCTCAGCTAGTTCCGTAAGGTTCGTCTCTCCGGTGATCGAATCGACGAACAAATACGCCCGACCTTGCATGAACTTGCGAACTACGTTCTCGGTGAATTCCATTCGCCTTCTCCTTGTCTGCCCCCGCATAGCGGGTATGGGTGGATTATACCGAACGCGGTAGCCTTGTCAACCGTATCCGGTAGGGTGGGGGCGAAATAATACCGCACGCGGTGGTGCGGCGCAGCAAGTCGGGGTTACTTACGGAAGCGCAGCAGAGGGGCTACGTTGGCCGGCGCCGAGTATCCATTACCGCTAATGGTATAGGCACAGCCCTACCAAAGGCGGTTGCAAAGGCTACCGGATGTGGTAGGATGGCGCGCATGGACGATCTCCAGTTAATCAAAGAACGGCTCTCCGGCATTGCAATCTCCGATCTGAAAGACTTGGGCGAAAAAAGTGGTGTGCCCTTCGGCACGCTCTTCAAGATCAAATACGACACGACGAAGAATCCGCGCTTCGACACAGTGAAACGGCTCGCGGATTATTTTCGCCAGCAAGAGACGGCAGCATGATTTTCTCTCCCCGAGTTTCCCTCCTTGCTCGGGGCGCCCCCGCTCTCATCCTCCCGAGAGCTGGGGGCATCTTCACAAAGACCGACCGCATGAGTTCTCCCTGTCTTGGCTGCGGCCGGGTGCAGCATTTGTATGACATTGGCATCTTATACCGCCGTCGGTATGGCGTCAACTACGCTTAACGGTGGGCGTGAATTACTACCCCCACCACATCGGCGACTTCAACAATGCAACGCGTCATCTAACGCGCGTTGAACGGTCGTTATATAGGGAGTTGATCGAGATGTACTACGACACTGAACAACCGTTGCCGGCGACCGACATGAACGGGCTTTGCAGACGTGTTTTAGCGCACTCGGACGAGGAAAAGGCAGCTGTTGAGGCCGTGCTGAGCGAGTTTTTCGAGCGTGACGGAGAGGTATGGAGGCATGCCCGTTGCGATAAGGAAATCAATGCCTTCAAAGCGAAACAGGAATCTGCTATTCGGGCTGGTCGAGCATCGGCTGAAAGCAGGTTCAACAAGCGTTCAAGGCGCGTTCAACGACCGTTCAACGCCTCGGCAACCAACCAGAACCAAGAACCAGAACCAAGAACCAAGATAACTACAACACCGTTAGCTCAAGCCTCGCGGCTTTCGCTCAACGGCAGCGAATTGATACCCCTGAAAGACGGAACCGCTTGGCAGGTACCGATCGAGTTCCTTGGAGAGCTTGAGCGTCTTTGTCCTCGGGTCGATGCATTGCCGACGTTGCGGGAAATCAGGTTGTGGTGTCTCGGGAACCAGGACCGCTGCAAGACGAAGCGAGGGGTTAAACGTTTCGTCACTCGCTGGTTCGCAAAGGAACAGGAGAAGGCGCTTGGTCATAAAGGCTGAGGCTGAAAGCGCGCTGTGTGCGTACAACGATTACGGTGCTATCTGCAATTTCAGAGGGATCAGATCGTTTAGCACTTTCGGCGGTCCGTGGTTTTGCCGCGAGCATTACTACAAGATGATGGGCTACAACGGGATGGAGGGCCGACATGGCAATGAATTGCCTGACCCTGTTACCACCCCGCTTACCGAAGAATTCCGGAAACAACTCAAACCTCGCGACTGCATGCCGATGGAGAAATATTTCCCGCGCGTTCCGGGCCAAGACGACGAAGAAGTGGCCGCATGAACCGCAAGCGCCATCACTCTCCCAAGGTTATTTGCCGGGACTGCAAGAACTTGCGGTTCCCGTACAACAATGTGGACCTGTGTCGCGGTTGCTACCTCCAGAGGAAGAGACAGGTGTACCTGAGTCGCGGGATAGAGTTCCCGAAGAACTTGGGCAAGAAGTGGAGCTGGGAAGCTCTGGAGAGCGCGATGAGGAAAACATGAAGCCTAGTTTGGCTATTGACCTGTTCTGCGGGCTCGGTGGTTGGACGGAAGGCTTGCTCGCCGAGGGCTGGTACGTGGTCGGGTTCGACATTGAGCGGCACGTCTACGGGGAGCATCGGTATCCCGCGCAACTCGTGCTTCAGGACGTGCTTACGCTCCATGGTTCGCAGTTCAAGGATGCGGACCTGATCGTGGCGTCCCCGCCCTGCCAGGCATACAGCTATCGGGCGATGCCTTGGTCGAGGGCGAAGGCTCTACCGCCTCCAGACAATACACTCTTTGATGCGTGCTTCCGTATCCAGCGCGAGGCGTGCGAAGCGGCTGGAAGGCACATTCCATTGATCGTCGAGAATGTCCGGGGTGCGCAGAAATGGGTAGGGCGAGCTCGGTGGAACTTCGGCAGTTTCTATCTCTGGGGCGATGTGCCGGCGCTGATGCCGGCAACGGCAGGCCGTAATCCGGTTCTGAAGCCACAGGAGTATCAAAGGCGACACGGCACCGGATCATGGTTCGCTATCGACATGAAATCCAAA
>Ga0079219_10000033_pt1 | contig 15748 bp, 17 predicted proteins | sample GAControl_FD_77074 | JGI IMG/M metagenome (GOLD analysis project Ga0079219, IMG submission 77074) | Agricultural soil microbial communities from Georgia to study Nitrogen management - GA Control | ecosystem: Environmental > Terrestrial > Soil > Agricultural land | place: USA: Georgia...
CGGAGCCTATCGAGGTTGCTCAAACAGGACTGGCCACGGAGCTTAGAGGAATTGGAAGAGATCAAGAGGATTCGAAGCTGAAAAGGCTCTGTTTTAAACTGTTCCATCGATCGCGTGAAAGCACAGCCTGGATTGTGCACGGATGTAGAGGCAAACGGTTTGAAAGTTTTTCTTGCCAATCAGATCTGCGGCTCCAAAATTTCTAGGCCGTCATATCGGTCCATGAGGTAGAGCTTGCCGTCCGTATCATGGAAGACGTCGTTGCTCATGACGACCTTCTGGTCCTTGCCGGGGTTGGGAATGTAGTAGCCGACTTCTTTGGGCACGTACGGATTTGAGAAATCCACTGCGCGCAGGCCGCCGCCGAACCAGGTGACATAGAGCGTATTGCCGTAAACTTGTTCCGCCGGTTGATGCGCGCCGAAGCGGAACTCGTTAGTGGATTGGCCGTCGAAGGGCACGATGAACGTGGCTACCGGGAGCGGCAGCTCTTCCCTGGTGATGTCGACGACCCAGAGAAAAGCATTGTGAGTGTCGTTCAATTTCTCGCCAACTTCTTCGTCGGTGACGATCAACCAGTCGCGCTCCATGATTTTGTTTAGCATCGGCAAGGTAGTGTGGGTCGGGCAAGGGTAGGGCGGGCTCCAGTCGAGGGTGCTGACGGTTCGCGGCTTGCTCAAATCGGAAATATCGACGATGGCGAAACCGCCGTGCCAGTAACTGATATAGAGCCGATCGCCGCGGCGAATCGGATGATGGCAGCGCGTCGCGGTGGCATGCCAGGTTGCGGTTTCGCCGCCGGCGGTCCACTGTCCCGGCATCCACCAGCGCATGACCTCTGCGGGTTTTTCGGGATTCTTCATATCCAGCATCATCGCGATGTTACCGTTGTAGCCTTCCACCGTCGGGGAAATGTAAGCGTAGCGACCGTCGAACGTGAAACGATGAACGCCCTTGCCGGCGGTCTTGTAGAAGTAGATTTCGCGCGGTTTCGCGCGATTCGAAATGTCGAAGACTTTAAGCCCGGCTTGTAACTGTTGCTTCCCCTTATAACGCTCGTAGTTAATCAGCATAATGTCGCCGCTGACGCGAACCTTGTGGGAATGCAAACCTTCCGGGATTTCCAGATGCGCGACGATTTTCGGATTTCTCGGATCTCTGACATCGATGATCGAAGTGCCGTGCGGTGGATCCATATGGCCGACGTAGGCGTAGCCGTCTTCAACGACAATGGAGCCGCCGCCGGGGAGATCCATGCGGCCGAGTTGCTTGATGTTTTTGCTTACTCCGACTGGAGCAGTGCCGTTCGATGTCATGATTACCTCCTGCGATTTGATGAGCCCCTCGATTCGTTTGGGTAAACTGACGCGAGAAATCTGAAGATGGAGAAAGATCCCTCACATCCGTTCGGATGACAAATGGGCGCGTTTCTGCACGAGTATTATGATGCTCGCGACTTTTCAATCATCTCGATCACCTGATGGGTCGTACGCACGCGCGCCATGCGGGGAAACACGAGTTCCATCAACATGTCATGGGCGCGCTGATCGTGGGATGTGCCGCAGGCGTCGCTCACGACGATCATGTTATAGTCCAAGTCTCGGCCGGAATACAGAGTCGATGTAACGCCGACGTCAGTCGAGCCGCCCGAAATAATAATAGTATCGATGCCGCGAGTTCGTAGCGCCAGATCCAAATAGGTTTGGAAAAAAGCGCTCCAACGGTATTTGACGATGTAATAGTCATCTACCCTCGGCTCCAAATCGGCTAGCACCTCGGAGCTTTTGTCGCCCGCGACGACGTGCATCTTGGTTTTGGTCACTTCGCCGTGCGGCCACGGCTGCAGGGAATTGTTCGTATCCGTGAGAAGCAGGGCAGTCGTGGCATTGTCGGGTCGGTGATTGCCCTTGGCAAAGAAAATCGGCAAGCCCGCGTCGCGGCCCGCTTTGCTCAATTTCACGGCGTTTTGAATCCATGACTTCAACGCCCGCGGTTTCCCGGGCTCGGCCTCGGCGACGTACCCGTTCAGGATGTCGAAAAAAAGCAGCCCGGTTTTGTTAAGATTGAAATCGTTGACGTTCACGTGAGCTCCTCCTAACGGATTTTAACGCCGCGTTGCTCCTTGTCCTGTACGACTCTCCAACCCTCTTTTGCATACCATTCGATCTGGCGAAACATGCCCGTGAGTATTCTTACGTCTTTCTCTTCCAAACCGGCGCGTCCGAAAATGCGGCGAAACGCGAGCAGCATATGCTCGGGGTTTTCCGAATCCAAAAACCCGATCTTCAAGAGCGAATTGCGCATGATATCGAACAGACGCTCGATCTGTTCGGCATCGGCTCTCTTTATTTCGGCATTCTCCCGATCGGTTAGAGAAGCCAGGTAAAGCTCATAAAGGCAGATCACCGCGGCCTGGGCGACATTTAACGACGGGTAATCGGCATGGGTCGGAATCGTGAGCAGCAATTGGCAGTGTTCCAAATCCTTGTTGCTCAGGCCGTGATCTTCCGGACCGAAGAGCAGGGCAACTTTCCCGGTCTGTGCGGCGGCGACGATCTGCGGCGCGAGTTGCCTAGGCGTTTGACTGTGTTTACGGTAAAGACCAGAGCGGCAGGTCGTACCCACCACGAGACGACATTCGGCAATGGCTTCACGAATCGTGGCATAGCTTTTTGCCGCGCTCAAAATTTCCCTGCCGTGGACGGCCATCGCGCGCGCCCAAAAGCTGCGAGTGCGCGCCCGCCCGACGATGGCGAGCTCGCTGGCGCCGACATTTTTCATGGCCCGCGCCACCGAGCCGATATTGCCGGAGCCGCGCGGACGAACAAGAATCACTCGAACATTAGACAACATAAATCTCGGTACCCGGTCTTAGGCGAGACTCGCGGCCATATTTCTGAAAATTTTTTTCCACAGCGCCTAGCACTATTGCCTACTGCTTACTTTCTGGCAAATGCGCACAAGCGATTTTTCTGGATGACGGCGCGGTTCTTGGCATCAAATTCGGTCCGGTAGCCGAACTCTTCATGCATGATCGAATTTGGATCTTGGACGTGTTCGGCGCCGAAAACGTGGCCAAGTTCGTGAATCAAGGCGACGACATCGAACTCGGGTTCGTCGTTTGCGCCTTGGTAATGAAAGATTTTCGCGGTTGGCACGACCACGTAGCGGGCCAGACCCTGGCTGCAGTTGCCGATACGATCCACCCGCGGCCGCCCGGCGGCTAAAACCCTACTGAGGCCCTCGGCGCTAAAAGTTACGATCAGGTCATAGTCATCGGTCGACTCAGCGCCGAACTCTTTTTTGACTCGGGCGAGCAATTCCGGTGTGGAGCGCACGCGATCTTTCTCGGGCCAGGCAAAAACGCTTTGTGTAACGAAGCGGATATCGAACTCGCGCTCGTAATAGTCCGAAGCGGACTCGATCAGGCCGCGAGCCTCGTCGCGCCAGTCTGGATTACGTGCCCGGAAAGAGACGTCGGCGAGCACTTTGACCTGCACGATCCGCTGCGAATTAGCGGAATTTAAAACGGCACAGGAAGAGATGAGGAGCGCGCTAAGGATTAAGCAGGTTGTCCGTCGGCGCGTAATCATCGGTCAAAATCGGCACATCTTCGGGAAGCGGTTTATCGAAGTAAGCGACCTCGATGTCTCGAATCGGGTCCGGAAAAAGCCCCCGGTCGATCGCCGTCGCGCGTTTGACGATCTCCTTAATATCGAGCCGCTGTTTGTCGCGCGTGGCGACCACGATCACGTTTTGAATCGTATCCAAGCTCGCATTATCAGGACGGCGCGCGGCAAAAACATAGGCCTGCGGAAAAATTTGCCGCTGGGTCCGAACAAAAGCGCGGGCGATCCTTCCGGAAGGACCGGTCACCGCACTAATTAAATTGGCGACGATGATACCGTTGGGCGTGAGTTTTTTTTGCGCCAACTCGAAAAACTCCTTGGTGGTCAGGTGAAACGGCATGGTATCGGTAAAGTAGGCGTCGAGCAGAATGATATCGTACTGATTCGGCGTGCGCGATAAAAATAGCCGGCCGTCTTGCGCATGGATGTGGAGATTGTTGGTTTCCTTAACATTAAAAAACTCTTTTGCCATCTTGATCACTTCGGGATCGATCTCCACGGCGTCGATTTCGATGTTGGGAAATTCTTTCTGGATTTTTTTCGGGATGGAGCCGCCGCCGAGGCCAATGATCAACATTTTTTTGGCATCCGGTCGGAAGGCAAATCCCAGGGAGGTGTAGCGCGAGTAGATCAAGCGTAGTGCCGTAGGATCTTTCAGATTCATGGCGCTCTGGAGCGTGCGGTCGAAGTACATATAGCGCGCTTCGTCGTCCTCCTCGATGCGGATGCGATGGTAAAACGTATCCTTTTGCAAAAGTGTCTTCGCCCATGTCGCGGGCGTCCCAATTAGGTTGAGTGACCCCAACAACACTGACACCGTCGCGATGGCGCGTGACAATGAAACGCCTTGGAGCCGGAGCAACGGTACTACAACCAGGGACAGACATACCAGAGTGATGCCAAGAACGTGAATGATATTGCTGACCCCGAGCACCGGAATAAGGTAGAACGCGGTGAGCAGAGTGCCGGCGATGCTGCCACACGTCGAAACGGCGTAGAGCGTCCCCGCGGTACTGCCGACGGTGTGCAATTGTGTGGCAGCGAGGCGAATCACATAAGGCGAGATGGTGCCAAGGAATATTCCCGGTAGGAGGAAGAGCGCGCTGCACGCGATCAGCGGGTTCAGGCGATGACCAAAATCAATGCTCGCAATCCATTCGTTGATCGATGGATAGATCAAAGGCAGGAAAAAAATCATGATCCCAGGAGTCAGCAGAAGGATGAGAAGCTTGCCATAGGACGGTTCGCGCGCTGATAGCCAGCCGCCCCAGTAGTAGCCGATGCTCAGGGCCGTCATGACCACTGAAATTAGACTGCCCCAGACGAAAATGGAACTGCCGAAATAGGGCGCCAATACGCGGCTGCCGACAATTTCCAGAGCCATCAAAACCGCGCCACTGATGAAAACGACGATGTTGAGCAGAAGTTGAAGCATTAATTAATTCTCCCAGTCCCAGTAGGAGCCCTGCGGTACCAGCGCGACCGGCTCAAGCAGCCTTTGCGGTATGCCATCGATGAACTGTGATGGTTGCGAGAGCACCATGCGCAAGGTCTTATCGAAGACACGCGTCGGATAACTGATAAAAAGGTTTTGTTTGGCGCGGGTTGCTGCGACGTAGAGCAGCCGGCGCTCTTCTTCGAGATCTTCCTGCGAGTTGATGTTGTAGAAGGAGGGAAATCTGCCCTCCAACGCCCAAATGATAAACACCGTATGAAACTCCAAGCCTTTCGCCGAATGAATCGTTGAAAGGATCAGTGGGCCTTCATCCGGATCGACCGCCAGAACGCCCCCGATGCTGTCATTGGGCGGTTCGAGCGCCATGTCACTCAGCAGTCGCTCGAGGCTTCGGTAGCGCTCAGTCATGCCCTGAAAATGCTCCATGTCGCGCAACCGCTTAGGGTGATCGTCGGGATAATTCTGCTTGAGGATCGGAATGTAATACTGCAATAGATACTGGGATTGCTCCGATGGCAATTCAGCGTGTGCTGCCTCTTCCAGGACTTGCGCGAGGGTTCGTAAACCCTGAGCGATTTTGCTTTTGGCCGGATACGAACGCAGTCGCTGGACCGCACTGCTGCCGTTGAGCAACCATTGGGTAATTTTTTGGCTTGCGCCCGGACCGATTCCCTCCAGCAGCATCAGCACGCGCTGCCAGGAAATCGTATCCTGCGGGTTGGCGAGAACGCGCAGATGAGCCAGTAAATCTTTTACATGGGCGCTCTCCATAAATTGAAAACCGCCGCGCTTAACGAATGGAATACTATGGCGTGCAAGTTCGATTTCGAGATCGAACGAATGGAAGCTCGATCGGAACAGAACAGCGATATCCCAGAGCGGCACACCTTCCTCGCGCAGCTCGAGTATCTTCTGACAAACGAACTGCGACTGCATCTGCTCACTTCCCGCCTGGATGAGCTTGGGCCGCGTGCCGGAATGTTTCCGGGTAAAAAGTCGTTTTTCATAGCCTTCCGTGGCGCGTTGTATAATCTCGTTCGTGACGTTCAAAATCGGTTGCGTGCTGCGGTAATTTTCTTCGAGCTTGATGATGCGTGTTCCCGCGAAGTGCTTCGGAAAATCCATGATGTTGCGGAAATTGGCGCCGCGGAAGGAATAAATGCTCTGCGCATCATCACCGACCACGGCCACGTTTTGGTGTGTAGCGGCCAGCAGGCGGACGATCTCGGCCTGCAGATGATTCGTATCCTGATATTCGTCCACCATGATGAAGCGATACGTATCGGATAGCCGGTTTCGTACCCCGATATGATTGGCCAACAAATCGCGCAACAACGTCAAGAGGTCATCGTAATCGAGCAAGGATTTGGTGCGCTTATAGTCGGTATAACGACCCAATAGCTCGCCGAGCTCATGGTCCATTTCGACCAGATGAGGATATTCCAGTTCGAGCAAATCGCTCAGGCGGACTTGCTTATTCAGGGTCATGCTGAAGATTTCGCCGACCGTTTGTTTGCGCGGAAAACGTTTTTCTTTGGTGTTCAGGCCCATTTCGGTGCGTATCAGCTGAATGACGTCTTCGCTATCGGAGCGGTCCATGATGGTAAAGGAGGACGCGAGACCGAGATGGCGGCCGGACATGCGCAACACGAGGTTTGCGAAGGAATGAAATGTGCCGCCGGCCACCTGTTTACAGCGTCCGTCAATCAACAGACTGGCGCGTCGAAGCATCTCTTCGGCTGCGCGGCGGGTGAAGGTCAGCAACAAGATCGAGCGCGGATCAACCCCCTGGTCGATCAGGTGAGCGACTCGATAAACCAGGGTCCGGGTCTTGCCGGTGCCGGCGCCGGCGATGATGAGAAGCGGCCCCTCCATGCTGGTTGCCGCCTCATACTGTGCGTCGTTTAATTCTTTTCGGTAGTCTAGCCCGGAGGTATTGCGATCGGCCGGTATAAAATCTTTCAAAATATAAGTGCTCGTCAAGAAAGCTCCATTTGCCTAGGTAAATTACCCGTTTTCCTCTGGTCCAGCAAGCGTTTGGACGCGCTAAAGCTCGCGTAGTTTGAGTAATAGAACGACCCGGCGAGTTTTTACATGGGCGTACGGCGATTGGATGAAGCAAATTCACGTAAGCTGTCTTTATGCGGTTTAGAAAATAGCGATAGGTCGAGTCGTCTGTCGGGTCAGAATGTTATCAATCCGAGTACTTTTTCACCTTCCGCGCGTAGGGTTTGTCATACAGCGCGACGCCACCCATAAAAGGCCAGTGCCTGTATATTGGACGCTTAACTGAGGAACCCTTCTTGGTACAGCGCTTGCGGATCCGCTAAAAGAATGTTGTCGCGAGATAACGTAAAATTTTCTGTAGAGGTGGAGAGCGATGCATAAAACAACATTCGAGACCACCGTTGGGGACCTCATCGTCGCACTTACGGACGAAACTCATCGACAGGTGCGCGATGAGAAAATGACCTATGAACTCGTCGCATATATTCTCGCGGACCTTATGGAAAACTCGCGGCGCGCGCGCCTATGAGCAACTTGCGTGTAGAGTGGCGCCCGCAACAGAAACTGATTCGTCTTTGTTCAGATCTAGAATGCCTGTGCCTTAACGTCAAAATTCTCCAAAACACGGAGGTGTTATGATGAAGAAAGGCAAGTTCGTTTCGCTCAGTGCAGCGCTGTTTGCGTGCGCGCTGCTGTTTGGAGCGTGTGAAAAGAAGGAAGACCAGACGGCACCCCCTTCTACAAGTACGAGCCAGGCGCCGGGCGACAAATCACCTTCGGACCAATCGACTGCGTCGCCGAGCATCGGCGGCAGCACTGATAGCGGGTCTCCTCAGAAGCCGGACGATACCAGCAAAGCGCCAAAAGGATAAATCTGCGCGAAGTGAGCCGATCCCGATGAGCAAGATTGGCATTGTAATTTCTTTGCTGCTAGTTCCAACGCTTCTAAGCGCCGCCGAGATACGAGGGACGGTTTTGAAGGTCGACAAAGTCGAAAAGCGCGTTGTCCTCCGGACTGAACGAGGCGAGGAGACCTTCTTGACGACGAAGGAAACCAAAGGTATCGAGAACGCCAAGGAAGGCGCTAACGTAATGCTGATCTTCAGTGAGAAAGACGGCCAACCTAAAATCAGCGAAATTGCCCCGAACAATTAGGCAAGCCGTCTATTTACCTGCTTCCATTGCGCTGCGTGGCTAGGTTGGCCGCGCAGCGCACCCGCCAAAGTCAATCAACTCTGAATTTCTACCTAGTTTTTTAGAGAGAAGATCAGAAACGACTGGCGATCCAGGAAATCCAATTGCTGCTGCAAGGTGTAGCCGGCTTGCTCCATCTCCCGCTTGATCGTTTCGCTCGGCGTGTAGTGGCCTAGAAGACCTTCCAGCCATGCGCGGCGGTCGAGATCGATGATGGCAATTCTGCCGCCCGGACGCAGATATTTGCGCGCATTTGCAAAATAGGCGGATCGATCGGCAATGTGATGATAGGTATTGACGGTGAAAACGAGATCGACCCCGGTTTGGGGCAGCCGTGGATCCGTTGGGGTTGCTAGGATTGTTTCGACGTTGTTCCCGGATTCTTCCTTAAGTCGCTTAGAGATGAGCTCGATCATATCTTCGTCGACATCGACGGCGTAGACCTTTCCGGAGGGTGCAACCGCTTTTGCCAGCTTGAAGGTGAAATAACCACCGCCCGAACCGAGATCCGCGACGATTTCTCCGGGATGAAGATTAAGCGCGGCGATGACTTTGTCCGGCTGCTGCCAGGAATCGCGATTAAAACCTTCATATGCGAATTGCTTTAACCGGGCGCAACCGGCAATGAGCAGCGCGGCGATCAGCGTCAATAGGACGAGCTTGGGATAATCGGACCGTCTCAAATTGTATCGACGCATAGAAACGGTGCGTAAGGTTATGCCGAGGGCATGTGCGATTTCACATGCTCGATTGCGCGGGCGACCTTTTGGCGAAGCTCAATGACATCAAACGGTTTGCCGATGAAATCAAAAGCACCGGAGTCACTTGCTTTGGTCGCGAGTTGCTGGGAATTGACGCCGGTCAATATGATAACGGCACAATCGGGATGGATCTCTTTGATGCGCCGCAATACCTCGATGCCGTCGGTTTTTGGCATCAGCACATCCAACAGCACCAGGTCGGGGCGAGCGTTTCGGACCTGCGCGAGAGCGCCGTCGACGTTATCCGCCTCCAGCAATCGATAGCTTTTGCTGAACACCATTTTCAATGATTCCCGCACGCCGACTTCGTCGTCGACGAGGAGCAACAAGGGGAGATCTGCAGACATGCTACGGCAGATTAATTCGCTTGCCGACCAGTCGATTCGTCTAGTTGATGCTCATCTCGCCGCGACTTCGACACACGGCGCTGGTTGCTTCAAGTGTTTGGTACATTCGTTGCGCACATCCGTGGACGACTTCTCAAACGTGCTCTTTAGGTATTCCGCGCTGGTTGTAAAGCAGCCATTCCGATCATCCTGCTGGTTGAACGCGGTACAGAAAGGCAGCGCATAGCGACCGTCCCAAGTATTGTCAATCAAAGCGTAAACCACGCCGCGCATGCAGGCCGCTCGACCGGTTCCGTCGACGAGCTCGCATTTCTGTGCGGCGGCGCGGCCATCGCCAAAGCGCACATCGTTGGACAAATCCCGTCCGGCGGAGAGTAGGCAGGGTATACGGAACTCGCTCGCCCGGTCACATTCCTTCAATATTTGTTCGGTCGTCAATCCCATTTCCGCCATGCGGGAGGTTTGCATGGCGTAACATTCTCCCTTGTATCGGGCGGCGATCCTGCTACATGGGTAGTGGTAATCCGTCGGGCTCAAGTCTCGGCTTTCCGGCGTCGCGCTCGAAACGTTCTCCATGAACACGCCGCCGTAGCAGGAGTTGCGGTTCCAGTCGTCGGAAAGGGCATCACAGATTTCCAGTGATTGGTTCAAGTTATAACGGGAAAAAAACATCAGAGCATGGCCGAGCCCGTGCAGGCACTGAAAGCGAAATCTCAGCGCGATGTTCGGATCGCACGCGCTCGCCGCTTTCTGTTTAAGCTCCGCAATGCTTGGATGGCGATCGACCGCTGCGTAAATGCTGTCGCCGCGAAGAAATCTTTCCACCGAACCATGGTAACAGCCGGAATGGCAGGTCTGATCGCAAGCTGCAAAGGCCTCGTGAATATTACCCTTCAGGCGAAACGTTTCCCGCCCTATGGCATGCACCACCGGGTGACAGTCGCGCCGAAATTCCGGATCTTCCGCCTCGTACCGCTCGACCAGTTGCAAGACTTCCTTGACCGAGTGAGTCTTCAGCGCTTCACGGATAAGTTGATCGAGACATTCGGCGGCGGCGCTGCTGCTCATGCAGCTCTTCGCCGCCTGCAATGTCGGCAGCGTTGACGCTTGAGCACCGAGCAGACCGGAATCCTGCGCCGCCGACGGCAATACCCAAAACCCAATAAGCAGCGGAATGGAAAAAATATTTGCGAATAGCCGCAGGCGAATTCGTTTGAGCATGAGCACTCCCTATATTGTCGTCGCTGGATACTACCCAAATCGGCCGCTCTCTGCAATTTTTTTTCAGCGAAAACAGACTCTTTGTCAGTTGCTCAACGAACATACCGGCGACAGAGGACTGGCCGGATTTATTTAGCGTGAATTTATGTTATTTTTGCGGATAAACTATTGCAGGCTTTGTTCGTCCAATACCTCATTATGCGCGCGTCCAAGCTGATTGTCGCAACGCTTGCTATTCTTTCTTTCTGCCAATCCGGCGCTTTTGGGACTGGTCAAACCCTGATCAAACCCGAGGCCGTGCCGGTCTATCAGCCGAAGCATTATCCATTCGAAGCCGGCGAAAAAGAACTTTACTCGGCTTCGTGGAACGGCATTTTTTCGGTTGCGACTGCAGAAATCTCGATGACCAGCACCGTGATCGATGGGCAAAAAGTCTACCATGTGCAAGTTCAGGCCAAGAGCTCAAGAATTCTCGATTTTATCTGGAAGATGCGTGACACCATCACCTCGACATTTGACGCCAAGGCGTTATCGCCTGGGCATTTTACGTTCAGCCAGCGGGAAAACGCCAAAGTCATCGACACCGAGGCCCGGCTCGATCCCGCCACTAAACGATGGGCCGTGAGCCGGCAGCAAGTGGGCCAAGAACCCCAGGTCTACGAATTCGAGTCGGAAAATACCTTCGACCCGATCACGGCTGTTTATCTTGCGCGCAGCATGGAATTCAAAGTCGGCGACCGGCTTTATTTTAAAATCTTCGGCGGCCGATATCGTTATTTGCTGGAACTGTTGGTTGAAACAAAGGAGCCGATAGAGCTCGCATCCGGAAAAAAAGTTGAAGCCTATCGCATTATTCCGCGCCTCCAGAACCTCACGAAAAATGGCTATGCCGAGCGCTTTAACGAGGCGACGATTTGGATGTCTGCGGATCAGCGGCGCCTGCCGGTGAAGCTCAGCAGCAAGATCGTCTTTGGCAGCGTTTATTTGGAGCTGGTGCAAAGCAAGCGGGCAACCAAATCAACTGCGGCTGAGCCCAGCCAGCCAGCCTCTTGACCCGAGCGGCGCGACGTTGTTCCATTTATTTGATGGGACGGGAACAGCTGCTCGAATGTTCTTTACCTAGAGCTTTGCTCCGGGTCGTGTCGGAAATCACCGACCAGAGACTGCAAAAAAGTCTCTTGGCCTTGCTGGTTTTTGCTGCCGCTTTGTCCTCGTGTGTGATCGCCACGGAGCCACCCAGCCGGCGTGCTCCTAGTGGCGATTCTTCTTCATCTCCGCCGACTTCCGCAGGCCGCGTCGATCCGCGCGACGCCAACCGCTTGCGTCAAGTCATGTTGCCGCTCCTGCAAGCGATGGATCATCCCTGCCGCACGGATCAGGTGCGTGTCGGGATCATAAACCAGAACGATATTAATGCAGCGAATGCTGGGAATTGCGAATTTTATGTCACCATGGGTTTGTTGCGGCGGGCCAATGACGATCAACTGCGCGGAGTACTGGCGCATGAGATCGCCCACCAAGACCTCGGTCATGTGGCAAAAGCGCAAGTACTTGGCGCGGGATTAAACATTGGTGCAGCAGTCCTGCAACAATTGTTTCCGGCGGCCGGTGTGTTGGCGCCCGTTGCCGGAGAGCTTGTGGCGCGGGGCTATAGCCGAACAGAAGAATATGCTGCCGATCGCCACGGCGTAGACATTTTGCGTCGTGCGGGCTACTCCAAAGAAACTATGCTCGATGCGCTCACCTGGGTTCGGAGTGTTGCGGGCAGTGGAGGCGGGGGATTCCTTTCAACGCATCCTGGCATTGATGACCGCATCGCGACCATCGAACGACTCCGCTGACCACCCCCTCGCGCATCCAGTAAACAAACTTCACAGGCTAGCGTCTAAGGGTCTAGGAGGCGCAAAAAGATGAATTCTCAAAAAGCCGCTTTAATCATAAAATCTCCCTTTATTGCAAGTTTGGCACTCGGCGCCACGTTGCTGGCGGGATGCGCCGGCGGCGGACTGACAACACGCGAAAAAGGCGCGGGAATCGGCGCCCTGGGCGGAGCTGCCATGGGCGGTATTATTGGTTCGGCCGTGCATCATCCTGCAGCCGGCGCTGCCATTGGCACTGCCTTTGGTTTGGGGGCTGGAGCTCTGGTCGGCGACCAGCTACAAGGCAGGGAAAATGCAGCGTACGACCAGGATCAGCAGATCAATGCGAACCAGCAGGAGCTCCAACGGCAGCGGCGTGAGATCGACGATCTGCGAAACCGGCCCGAGTACTAGTTCCAGTCTTGCATCAGGTGCAAAATGGGGGGCCACTTGCCCCCCATTTTTTTGTTATGCCAATAAAAAGGGACATCTGAGCCATGCTGCGCTGCAAATTCAACCTACTCAGGATCAGCGCTGATGGCCTAAATTGCATTATGGGGCTGCTTGGGTTGCTCGCTTTGGGCGGTCGCTCAGCATATGGCGGATTTCTCACGGTCGGCGATCACGTGATCACGGTGCAATATGGCGCTCGTGAACGGTCCGCCATTGTCCATGTTCCTGTGCGGGCGCCGGAACGGCGCGACATTCCTGTCATTATCAATTTTCATGGTGGGGGCGGCCACGCCTCGAACGAGCAGGAGTATGCGTTGATGGATCGTCTTGCTGATCGCCAGCTGTTTCTTGCCGTGTACCCCAACGGCACCGGACGGTTCAGCAAACGCTTGCTGACATGGAATGCGGGAAGTTGCTGCGGCTACGCCGCTGTTCATCAAATTGACGACATTGGATTTGTCCGTGTTCTCATCGACAAAATTGCCGAAGTGATGCCCATCGATCGCAGGCGAATTTATGCCACCGGGCTCTCCAATGGCGCGATGATGGCACATCGCCTCGCGGCCGAAGCCGCCGATTTGATCGCCGCAGTAGCGCCGATCGCCGGGGGTATGGTTTTGCCGGTGATAAAATCTCGGCGCGCGATTCCCGTGATGCATATTCATAGTCTCGACGATCCACGCGCTCTTTACGCTGGAGGTCTGGGTCCGCCATTTCCTTTTACAAACAGCCGCGTGTTTCATCCTAATATCGATCAGATGATCTCGCGTTGGGTGAAGCACAACGGTTGTTCGGCCGAGCCAGCGATCGATCGACAGCTCGAAAGCAAGGAACCGCGCCAGAGCGCAACCCGCTACGTTTACCGTGGCTGCCGAGAAGGTTCCGAAGTCGTGCTCTGGAAGCTTAGCGGCGCCGGTCACGTTTGGCCTGGCGGCAAGCCAAAAGTGTTGGAGCGAATTCTCGGCCCCTCGACGGAAATTATCGACGCCAATCAGGAGATGTGGGATTTTTTTCAGCGGTTCTCACTCCCATCGTAGCTCACGAGAACGTCGCACGGCATCTGTCATTCGACTGGAAGGCGAAATCTTTCTTTGATTTCACCTGCCGCTGTGCGCTGACGAAGATAGGAAAGATTTCTCTTCGGAGTTTACCCTGAGCCAACGCCTCTCCGGGTGCGAGCTTTGGCAGTCAAGCGATAAGGTGTGCTCTGCGCGCAGGATTTACAAAGGCCAGGGTCGGAGCAAACCTTGCGTAGCTACTGGCCCGCCAATCGCTTGATTGCTGCTAGACCTCTCTTTAGACTCAGCGGCTGTGAGAGTTCTCATTACAGGCGCTGCGGGGCTCGTGGGCAGTCATCTAACTCGCCGACTCCGGCCAGAACATGAAGTACTATCCCCGACGCACGGCGACCTCGATATTACCGATGCCTCGGCAGTCGAGCGCTGCTTTGCGAACAGCAAACCTGATCTGATTATCAATTGCGCCGTGCTCCAAGTCGACGATTCGGAGCTCGATCCGCAAAAAGCCGCGGCGGTGAACATCGAAGGTCCGCGGTTTTTGGCGGAAGCGGCAAATAGGGCTGGCGCGGAAATCGTTCATTTCAGCACGCAATACGCATTTGCCGGCGAACCCCTCAATCGCGCGCCGTACACGATCAGGGATAAGCCATCGCCGATCAACGTCTACGGCAAGACCAAAGTGATCGGCGAAGAGGCAGTGCGTGAGGCCTGCGCTCGCAGCTACATCATCCGAACGGCTTGGGTCTATGGCGCCGGCAAAAACAGCTTTTTGTGTACCGTGTACCACGACCTCAAAATGGGTAAACGAGTACGCGCCATCGATGACATCTGGTCGAGCACCACCTACATCGAGGATTTGATCGATCGGGTGATGATGATTCGACGAGCTGGGCTTCACGGTATCTATCACATCGTGAACACCGGGATCTGTAGCTACTACGAATTTGCCCTCGAATCTGGGCGGCTGGCCGGACTGGATGATTGTGAAATCGACTCGTTGATTGAAATCATCCATGAACGGGACATGAAGCGAGCGGCGAAACGGCCGCGTTGGACGCCGCTCCGCTGTTTGCTGTCGGAAGAACTTGGGTTAGCGCCGATGCGCGACTGGCGTGCTGCGTTGGCGGCATACGCGGGATCAACTAGCGAAGTGTTGGAGTGATAAGGCTGTTTGACTCGCGTCGCGCGTAGGGTTTACAAGAAAAGCGAAATCCCAGTTAGCAAGAAGCGCTATGGCGAGCTTTCCCGTGATCGATACCGATGGGCATGTTCTAGTGCTACGCTCTGGTACACGGGATTGTTGAAGTAAAACGCGGCGCGCCAGTGGATTGGGTGCGCACGGCACAACCGATTGTCACCGGTTTGAAACCGATCGGACTCAGGGCCAAGGCGCAGCATCCGAACGCCGGCAAGTTATTCATCGATGTCGCGTTATCGAAGGAAGGGCAGGAGTTGCTCAAAAGCTTCAATCGCATACCCGACCGCGGCGATGTCACTTCCGATCTCAAGGAAGGCACCAAGCTCTATCCTGCGGATCCACGCTGGGGCGACAGTTATGCGAAGCACGTCGAAGAATGCCGCGAGATTTTTTCAAGTGAGCGTCTTGGGAGCAGAAAAGAATCGCACCGCGGAGTCACAGAGTACGCGGATTTTTCTATTTCAAACTCGCGGCACTCTGTGTTCTCAGCGCCTCTTATGAAAATTCCGATCAGCGCAAAAATCGCCCGGTCCTACGGCCCGCCCCCTTTGCAAAGGGGGCTATTGGGGGATTTCTCGGCGTTGGTCCCGACCACTGCGGCTCA
>Ga0079219_10000046_pt1 | contig 14931 bp, 13 predicted proteins | sample GAControl_FD_77074 | JGI IMG/M metagenome (GOLD analysis project Ga0079219, IMG submission 77074) | Agricultural soil microbial communities from Georgia to study Nitrogen management - GA Control | ecosystem: Environmental > Terrestrial > Soil > Agricultural land | place: USA: Georgia...
CCCCGTCGGGGTCGCCGGGGATCAGCTCGGCCGGGTCGGCGCCCGGCGTCACCCCGGTCATGCCGGCCCGCCGTCGGCCCCGCGGCCGAGGTGGCCGCGCAAGCGCTGCTCGGCCTGGTGGTATTCGCCGGCGGCGGTGTGCAACCGGCGACCCAGCAGCGCCGCTCGCTCGGACACGCCGCGCAGGCTCAGGCTCCAGGCGTCGAGGAAGGCCTCCGCCGAGCGGATGACCGGCTCGGAGCCGGCGCGGCTGAGCTGGTCGGCGATCTCGCCGCGGGACGCCTCGAGCGCCCGGGACACCGCGGCCACGTCGCCCAGCGCGCGGGTGCTGGCAGTGAGCTGCTCCGGCTGGACACGCAGCATCAGGTGGTCACCGCCCCGAGCGAGATAGTCGCGTGCACCCCGACCGCTCCCGGGTGCAACCGCAGCGGGTGCTGGCCGGCGATGTCGAGGACGAGGTCGTAGCCGGCGGGCAGCTGGGCCAGCAGGTCGGCGCCGGTCATCGAGAACCAGCCGACCGTGCCGCGGGCCAGCGCCAGCTGCTCGACCGAGCTGAACACCGGCACGACGCCGGCGTCGGGAGTGCCGAGCGCCCGGAAGCCGGGAGCGGCGGCACGCTCGCAGTAGACGGTGGCGGCGAGGAAGGCCTCGTGCAGCCGTCGCGAGTCGGCGACACCCAGCGCGACGTCGCGCGCGGTGTCGGCGAGACTCGGTGCATGTGCAAGCACGTTCTCAGCATAGGGGGTTGGACATAAAAAGCAAAGGGGGCAGACAGCACGAATGGGACGTCGTGCTTGGCGTGGCGCACGGCAGCCGCAACCCGGCCGGTGTCGAGACCGTGTCGCAGCTCGTCGACGCGCTGCGCAGGGCCGCCCCGTCGCTGGAGGTCAGGGCGGCGTTCATCGAGCTCGCCGAGCCGGACGTCCGCACCGCGCTGGCCGGCATCCCCGCGGACCGGCGGGCGGTGCTCGTCCCGTTGCTGCTGACCTCCGGCTACCACGACCGGGTCGACCTGCCCACCGCGATCGCGGCCGCCCGTCCGGGCACCGCGCACGCTCCGGTGCTCGGGCCGGACCGCCGCCTGGCGGTCGCGCTGGCCGACCGGCTGGGCGAGGCCGGCCGGCAGCAGACCGACGCGGTCGTGCTGGCCGCGGCCGGCTCCACCGACCCGGCCGCGATCGCCTCGGTGCACGCCCAGGCCGGCCTGCTCGCCGCCGAGCTCGGCACCGAGGTGGCCGTCGGGTTCGGCTCGGCGGCGGCGCCCGACATACCGACCGCCGTGGCCGCGGCCCGGGCGGCCGGCGCGCACCGGGTGGCGATCGCGCCATACCTGCTGGCACCCGGGCACTTCGCGGACCGGCTCGCCACTGCCGGCGCCGACCTGGTGGCCGAGCCGCTGGGCGCGCATCCCGCGGTGATCGAGCTGGTGCTGGACCGAGTGACGTCAACTCGGAGTTGACGCTGTCCTGCCGTCAACCTACGGTTGACGAATGACCGAAGCCACCCCACCCGTGCGCCTCGACGATCTCATCGCGGTCGTCCACGCGACCCACCCGGACGGCGACGCACTCACCCACCTGTCCGACGCCGTGCTCGTCGCCGAGCAGCTCACCGACAACGCCGACCACCTGGTCGGGCACTTCGTCGACCAGGCCCGCCGGGCCGGCGCGTCGTGGACCGAGATCGGCAGCAGCATGGGCGTGAGCAAGCAGGCGGCGCAGAAGCGGTTCGTGCCGCGCAGCTCCCTCGAGGTGCCGGAGCTCGGCAACTGGTCCCGGTTCACCGACCGCGCGCGCAGGGCGTTGGCGAGCGCCCAGCGGCTGGCCGGTGCCGCCCAGTTCGAGGAGGTCCAGCCCGGACACATCCTGCTCGGCCTGCTGGCCGACCCCGAGGGCGTGGCCGGCCGGGTGCTGGCCGCCCAGGCACCGCTGGACCGGATCGGGGCCGCGGTCACGACGACGCTCGGCACCGGCACGCACGACCACCAGGGCGAGACCGTGCCGTTCTCCCCGGACGCCCGCCGCGTGCTCGCGATCACCCTGCGCGAAGCGCTCCGGCTCGGCCACAACTACGTCGGCACCGAGCACATCCTGCTGGCCCTGCTGCAGGACGAGGGACCGCTGCTGGCGGCGCTGACCGGCGCCGGCGTGACCAGGGAGCGGACCGAGGAGCTGACCCTGCAGACGCTCGAGGAGATCAAGCTGCGGCTGCGCGGCTGACCGACCGGGCACGGTCCCGCGAATCGCTTGCGACTTGTTACCGATGGGTAATACCGTGGGGTTACTGACGAGTAGCCGCATGTCGAACGGAGCTCCCTCGGCAATGGGTCACTACAAGAGCAACCTCCGGGACATCGAGTTCACCCTCTTCGAGCTGCTGCGCGTGCAGGACCGCCTGGGCAGCGCGCCGTTCGACGAGGTCGACGAGCAGACCGCACGCGGGATCCTCGCCGAGGTGGAGCGGCTGGCCTCCGGCCCGGTGGCCGAGTCCCTGCTCGACTCCGACCGCAACCCGCCGGTGTTCGACCCGCAGACCCACTCGGCCCGGCTGCCCGAGTCGTTCAAGAAGTCGTTCAAGGCCTACATGGACGCCGAGTGGTGGCGGATGCAGATCCCGGCGGAGCTCGGCGGGACCGTCGTTCCTGCCTCGCTGCGGTGGGCCGCCGAGGAGATGATCCTCGGGGCCAACCCGGCCGTGCACATGTACGCGTCCGGCATGTCCTTCTCCACCCTGCTGCATGTGATCGGCACCGAGGACCAGAAGAAGTGGGCCCGGTGGATGGTGGAGAAGCGGTGGACCTCGACCATGATCCTCACCGAGCCCGACGCGGGTTCCGACGTCGGCGCGGGGCGCACCCGGGCGGTCGAGCAGCCCGACGGGTCCTGGCACATCGAGGGCGTGAAGCGGTTCATCACGTCGGGCGACCACGATCTGAGCGAGAACATCGTGCACTTCGTGCTGGCCCGGCCGGCCGGCGCCGGGCCCGGCACCAAGGGACTGTCGATGTTCGTCGTGCCGAAGTTCCACGTCGACCTCGAGACCGGCGAGCTGGGCGAGCGCAACGGGGTGTTCGTCACCAACGTCGAGAAGAAGATGGGCCTCAAGGTCTCCACCACCTGCGAGGTGCGTTTCGGTGAGGACCCGGCCCGGCCGGCGGTCGGCTGGCTGGTCGGTGGCGTGCACGACGGCATCCGCCAGATGTTCAAGATCATCGAGAGCGCGCGGATGATGGTCGGCACCAAGGCCATCGCGACGCTGTCGACCGGCTACCTCAACGCGCTCGACTTCGCGAAGAGCCGGGTCCAGTCGGCCGACCTCACCCGGATGGCCGACAAGACCGCGCCGCGGGTGACGATCATCCACCACCCCGACGTGCGCCGGATGCTCATGCTGCAGAAGGCGTACGCGGAGGGGATGCGGGCGCTGGCCCTGTTCACCGCGACCCAGCAGGACGCGGTGCTGGTCGACCCGACCGACGAGGCCGCGGCCCGGCTCAACGACCTGCTGCTCCCGCTGGTCAAGGGCCTCGGCTCGGAGCGGTCGTACGAGCTGCTGTCGCAGTCGCTGCAGGTCTTCGGCGGCTCCGGCTACCTGCAGGACTACCCGATCGAGCAGTACATCCGGGACGCCAAGATCGACACCCTGTACGAGGGAACCACCTCCATCCAGGGCCTCGACCTGTTCTTCCGCAAGATCGTCCGGGACAAGGGCGCCGCGCTGACCGCGCTGGCCACCGAGATCGGCACGTTCGCCGCCGGCGAGGCCGGCAACGGGCGGCTGAAGGAGGAGCGGGCGGCGCTCGCGGCCGCGCTGGCCGACGTGCAGGCGATGGTCGCGGCGATGGTCGGTCACCTGATGTCGGCCCAGGAGGACGTCAGCCAGGTCTACAAGGTGGGCCAGAACACCACCCGGCTGCTGTTCTCGCTCGGTGACCTGGTCGTGGGCTGGCTGCTGGTGCGCTCGGCCGCGGTCGCGACGGACGCGCTCGACGCCGGGTCGGTGTCCGAGCGGGACCGGGCGTTCTACGAGGGCAAGGTCGCGGCGGCCCGGTTCTTCACCACCACCGTGCTGCCCGAGCTCGCCGCCCGGCGGAAGATCGTCGAGTCCACCGACAACGCGCTGATGGACCTGCCGGAGGAGAGCTTCTAGGACCCTCGGGGGGCTCCGCCCCCCGAGCACCCCCCGACAGGACGGAAGAATCCACGACCCTCGGGGGGCTCCGCCCCCCGAGCACCCCCCGACAGGACGGAAGAATCATTTCGCGCGATGTCGAGAACCGGCTGACCCGCGCGACGCGTTGTCGTACGACACACACGACGCGAGGAGACGAACGATGCGGGCTCTCATGCTGCTGAAGATGAGCGAGCAGGTCGGCCAGCCGCCGGAGTCGCTGTTCCAGGCGATGGACGAGACGATCAAGGAGATCGAGAAGACCGCCACGATCATCGACACCAACGGGCTGCTGCCGACCGCGGACGCGGCCACGAAGATCCGGGTCACCGGCGGCAAGACCACCGTGCTGGACGGGCCGTTCGCCGAGTCCCGCGAGCTGGTCGGCGGCTACGCGCTGGTCGAGGTCGACACGTACGAGCAGGCGGTCGAGGCCGCCCGCAAGATCATCCAGGTGCACACCGACCACTGGCCGACCTGGGAGGGCGAGGCCGAGGTGCGGCAGGTCATGGGCTGAGCAGGCCGGCACTTGCGGATGCCGTCCCCGCCCGGTCTGATCGGGCGGGTGACGGCACCCGAGGTTGTCAGCAGGATCTGGAGGACCGAGGCCGCCCGGCTGGTCGCCGGGCTGACCCGGATGACCAAGGACCTCGGGCTGGCCGAGGACCTTGCCCAGGACGCGCTGGTCGCGGCCCTGGAGCAGTGGCCGGAGTCCGGCGTGCCGGACAACCCGGGTGCCTGGCTCATGGCGGTCTCCAAGCGGCGGGCGGTCGACCACTTCCGCCGCTCGGAGCGGTTCCGGTCGGTGGCGCCCTATCTCGCCGCGGAGGCGGTCGTGCCGGACCTCAGCGCGGATCTCGCCGCCGCCGTCGACCACATCGAGGACGACGTTCTGCGGCTGATGTTCATGTCCTGCCATCCCGTGCTCACCAAGGAGTCGCGGGTGGCGCTGACGCTGCGGCTGGTCGGCGGGTTGTCGACCCGGGAGATTGCCCGGGCGTACCTGTCCACCGAGACGACGGTCGCGCAGCGGATCAGCCGGGCCAAGCGGACGATCGCCGAGGCCGGCGTGCCGTTCGAGGTGCCGTCCGGACCGGAGCGGCCGGAGCGGCTGGCCTCGGTGCTCGAGGTCGTCTACCTGATCTTCAACGAGGGGTACGCGGCGACCAGCGGGGACGACTGGGTGCGGCCGGCGCTCAGCGACGAGGCGCTCCGGCTCGGCCGGCTGCTGGCGTCGCTGGCGCCGCGCGAGCCGGAGGTGCACGGGCTGCTCGCGCTCATGCAGCTGCAGGCGTCCCGGTCGGCGGCCCGGACCGGTCCGTCCGGCGAGGCGGTGCTGCTGCGCGACCAGGACCGGGATCGGTGGGACCGGGAGCTGATCGCGGCCGGGCTCGAGTCGCTGCGCCGGTCCGGCAGCGGACCGTACGGGCTGCAGGCGGCGATCGCGGCATGCCACGCGGTCGCGCCGTCGGTGGAGGAGACCGACTGGGTCCGGATCGCCTCGCTCTACACCGAGCTGGCCGTGGTCACCGGGTCGCCGGTGGTGGAGCTGAACCGGGCCGTCGCGGTGGCGCAGGCGTACGGGCCCGCGGCCGGGCTGGAGATCGTCGACGGGCTGCGCGAGCACCGGGCACTGCGTGACTACCACCTGCTGCCGAGCGTCCGCGGCGAGCTGCTCACCACGCTGGGGCGTGCGGACGAGGCCAGGGCCGAGTACGCCAGGGCCGCGGAGCTGGCCACCAACGAGCAGGAACGTGCCTTGCTGCGCCGCCGCGCCGCCACCTGACCGGTACGCCGCCGCGCCGCCAGCTGACCGGGATGCGCCGACTGACCGTTACGAGGTCGCCGGCCAGAGGCGCGTGCTGCCGACCGCGAGGTCGAGGTGGAAGGCCGAGATCGCGCCGGCCGGGGCGAACGCCTCCAGGGCGGCGCGGCGGAGGCCGGCGGCGGTCGCGGCGCCGGCCAGCTCGCGGCGGGCGGCCTCGGGGTCCACGGTCTCCTCGACGGCGAGGCAATAGACCTTCAGGCCGTCCTCGGTGACGCCGCGCAGCAGCGCGATCGCGCCCGGCCTCGCCTCCGCGTACTCCACCAGCACCGCGTCCTGCTCGTCGGGCCGCGGATCGCCCTTCCCGACCGCCGTGTCGCGGTCGATGCCGATCACCGTGAAGCCGTCGACAACCACGTCACCACGCGCGTCCTCGGTGTCCCGGGTCGGTGGGGGGCCCTGGTCTAGCACGGCCGGCGGGTCCGGCCGCTGCGGGCTGCCGCCGGTCGGGCGGGCCGGCTCCGGCTGGGCGCGCTCGGTGCGCCGGGTCCAGATCCGGGTGGACGCCCGGGTCAGCCGGAGGTGCACGGGGTCGAGGCCGCGGGCCGGCGCGAACGGCTCGACCGGCGCCGGGGCCGAGGCGCGGATCTCCTCCGGGTCGGCCGCGCCGTCGAGCGCGACGCCGACCACCAGCCGGTCGTCCCCGGTGTAGGCGGTGACCAGGCCGACGACGCCGGGCCGGCCGCCCGCCCAGTCGACCAGGCCGGCGAGCAGCGTCCCGTGCCGCGGGTCGTCGACCTGCGGCCCCGGTCGGAACGCGGCGTCGTCGGGGAGCGCGTCGGCCGTCGTCGGCGGGGTCGGCGGGGTGGGCCAGAGCGGGCGGCAGCGGGCTTCGAGCCAGCGGTGCGCGTCGGTGACGTCCGTGGCCGCGAGCACCTCGACGCAGCAGCGCGCCCCGCCGGACCGCTGGAGGACGTCGACCAGGGCGGTCCGCTCGGCGTCGACGTCGGCGATCGAGCCGCGGTTCACGTAGCCGAGCACGACCCGGACCCAGCTGCCGGCCGGGTCGTGCACCCAGGTCCGGAACAGCGCGGCGGTTCGCGAGCTGGCGCCGGCGTGCGCGCGCAGCGCGGCGTCCACCGGGTCGTCCTCCTCGGCGCCGGTGTCGAACTCCCACTGCAGGTTCGCCGCGATCAGCTCGAACGGAGCACCGGGAACGTCCCCCGGCCCGTTCCCGGTCGGATCCGGCTGCGCGGTCTCGACGGCGACCGGCCGCTCCTCGACGGCGACCGGCCGCTCCACGGCCGGCTGCTCCACGACCGGCTCGTCGCGGGCGGGCGGCTGTGCCCCGGCGGCCCCGGCGGCCCCGTCGGGGACGGGCGCGTCCACGACTTCCGGCTCGGGGGCGGTCTCCTCCGGCTCGGGGACCGCGGGGTCGGGCCAGATCCGGGTGGCGGCCGCGGCGACGGCAGCCTGGCGTGGGTCGGCGAGCGCCGGGTCGGCCGGCACGGGCACGACCACGCAACACGCTCCCGCCGCCGCCACCGTGGCCGACAGCGCCCCCGCCACCGCGACCAGGTCGACCGGCCCGCCGAGCACCGGCACGTAGACCCGGACCGGCCCGCCGGCCCCACCGCGGAACTCCTCCCACGCCCGGCGCAGCTCCCGCACGCCGTCCACAGTGGATACGGCAGTGCCGGCGGCCAGGTCGACCCCGTCCACCGGACCGCCGGACAGCGCCGACCGGGCCGAGACCGCGGTCGCGGCCGACGGCTCCTCGGCGTCCCAGCCGGCCAGCTCCGCGTACCGCGCGCCGGCCGCGTCGAGCCGGGCCCGCAGTGCCGCCAGCCCGAGCGTGTCGTCCTGGAGCACCAGGTGGAACGGGACCGGCTCGCCCTCCTCGGCCCTGGCCCGGGCGACCTCGCGCACCACCTCGACCAGCCCGCGCAGCTCGCCCGCGGGCGAGGCCGCGAGCAGCAGCGACGACCGGCTCACCACCAGCACGTGCCCGGCGCCGGGCAGCCAGGACATGTCGGTGAGCAGCGCGGCCAGCCCGGGCCAGTCCGCCACCGGGTCGCCGGGCAGCTGCAGCGCCGCACCCACCTCGTCCAGCAGCCCGTACGTCGAGCGTCCACAGTGGCCGCGCAGGTGCCGGACGACGATCCCGTCCTGGCCGAGCAGCCAGCCGAGCTGGCGGGCGTCGGCCGGCGCGGCGTCGAGCAGGTGGATCCACGGGCCGGTGGGCCGGGCCAGCCGGGCCAGCTCCGCTTCCGGCCCGGGCGGGGACGGGACGACTCTCACCACCCGGGCATTCTCACCCTCGGGGGGCTCCGCCCCCCGAGTGCCCCCCGAGGGCGAAGCGCTCCGCACGGGCTCTCACCCCCGAGTGCCCCCCGAGGGCGAAGCGCCTCGCACGGGCTCTCACCCCCGAGGGCGAAGCGCTTCGCACGGGCAGTCACGATCACAGCAGTGACATCCGCTCCACGGCGCGCATCTTGTTCATCGCGTCCAGCGCCGCCACCTTGTACGACTCGGCCAGCGTCGGGTAGTTGAACACCGCGTCGACGAGGTAGTCGACGGTCCCGCCGCAGCCCATCACGGTCTGTCCGATGTGGACCAGCTCGGTCGCGCCGGTGCCGAACACGTGCACGCCGAGCAGGGTGCGGGTCTCGGAGTGCACCAGCAGCTTGAGCATCCCGTACGAGTCGCCGAGGATCGCGCCCCGGGCCAGCTCCCGGTAGCGCGAGATGCCGACCTCGAACGGCACCGAGTCCTCGGTGAGCTGGTCCTCGGTCCTCCCGACGTAGGAGATCTCCGGGATCGTGTAGATCCCGATCGGCTGCGCGTCGTTCATCGGTGTCTGGACCGGCTCGCCGCAGGCGTGGTAGGCCGCGCGCCGGCCCTGCTCCATCGAGGTGGCGGCGAGGGCCGGGAAGCCGATGACGTCGCCGACCGCGTACACGTGCGGCACCGAGGTGCGGTAGTCGTCGTCGACCTTGATCCGGCCGCGGTTGTCCGCCTCGAGACCGGCCTTGTCCAGCTCGAGCTGCTCGGTCACGCCCTGGCGACCGGCCGAGTACATGACCGTGTCGGCCGGGATCCGCTTGCCGCTCTCCAGCAGGGTCAGCGTGCCGCCCTCGTGCCGCTCGACCTTGGCCACCGACTCGCGGAACCGGAACGTCACCGCGAGGTCGCGCAGCTGGTATTTCAGCGCCTCGATGATCTCCAGGTCGCAGAACTCCAGCATCCGGTCGCGCCGCTCGACCACGGTCACCTTGGTGCCGAGCGCGGCGAACATCGACGCGTACTCGATGCCGATCACGCCGGCGCCGACCACGACCATCGAGGCCGGCACGTGGTCCATGGCGAGGATCTGGTCCGAGTCGACCACGGTCCGCCCGTCGAAGTCCACAGTGGACGGCCGAGCCGGCTTGGTGCCGGCCGCGACGATGACCTTCTCCGCCGTGTACTCGCGCTCGTTGCCGTCCTCTGCGCGCACCACGACCGAGTTTGGCCCGCTGAACCGGGCGGTCCCGACGAGCATGTGCACGTGGTTGCGGGCCAGCTGGCTGCGGATGACGTCGATCTCCCGGCCGATCACGTGCTGGGTCCGGGACGTCAGGTCGGAGACCGTGATCTCCTCCTTCAGCCGATAGGACTGGCCGTAGAACTCCCGCTGGGACAGGCCGGTGACGTAGAGGACGGCCTCGCGCAGGGTCTTGGACGGGATGGTGCCGGTGTTGATGCAGACGCCGCCGATCATCTGCCTGCGCTCGACGATGCCGACCCGGCGGCCGAGCTTGGCGCCGGCGATCGCCGCCTTCTGCCCTCCCGGTCCGGAGCCGATCACGAGCAGGTCGTAGTCGTACTCCATGTCAGCCTCCCGGAGTCGCGTCCGGCTCATCGTCGCAAGCGACCGGCCGGCGCGCACCCTTTCAGCCGTTCGGCGCGACCAGCCCCAGCCGCTGCTTGGCCAGCAGGACCCGCTCCGCCGACCGATCGACCCTGGCCCGGAAGGCGGGGTCGCGGGCGGCCCGGTCGTACAGCGCGTCGAACATGGCCGGCAGCGTCGCGGGGCTGACCGTCAGCACCATGTCGCCGCCGGCGGCGACGAACCGGACCGCACGGTCGCCGGCGGCCACCGCGCTGACCTGCCGGGCGGCGCCGAGGTCGTCGGAGACCACCACCCCGTCGAAGCCGAGGTCGCCACGCAGCAGGCCGGTGATCACGGTCGGCGAGAACGCGGCCGGCTGCGCCGGGTCGATCCTGCTGTAGACCGCCGAGGACATCATCACGAACGGGTGGCCGGTGCGGATCACCGCCCGGAACGGGGCGAGGTACGGGTCGGTCCGGGTGGTCACGCGGTCGGTCACCCCGCTGCTGACGTCGGTGTTCGCGCTGACCCGGCCGAGGCCCGGGAAGTGCTTGGCGGTCGGGACCACGCCGGCGTCGGCCAGCCCGGCGGCGAACGCGGCCGCGTGCGTGGCCACGGTCGCCGGGTCGCTGCCGTACTGGCGACCGAAGGCGCCGATCGGCGGGTTCGACACGCCGGGTGGCACCGTGTCGGCGACCGGGGCGAGGTTCACCCGGACGCCGGCGGCTCGCAGCTGGCCGCCCCAGTCGCCGGCCCGCGCCCGCAGCTCGGCCGCGCTCCACCGGCCCTGGCTGCGCGCGCTCGGGATCGCCGAGAAGCCCGGCCCGGTGAGGACCTGCACCGCACCGCCCTCCTGGTCGGTCGCGACCAGCACCGCGGGGCCCGGTACGGCCGCCTGCACGCGGGCGGTCAGCGCGGCGGTGGCGGAGGTGCCGGCGTGGCTGCGGCCGGTGAGGATCACGCCGCCGACCCGGTAGCGGCCGAGCTGGCGCAGCGCGGCGTCGCTCGTGCCGCCCGCCGGCACGCCGACCATGAGCAGCTGGCCGACCCGGGCCGCGAGCGGCAGCCGGGCCAGCACGGACGGGACGGTCGGCCGCGGCGTCGCGGTCGGGTGCGGTGTCGGTGTCGGGGTGGGGGCCGGCCCGGTGGACGTGCCGCCGGCCGTCGGGGTGGGCAACGGGGTGGTCGGTGTCGCGGAGGCCAGCGGGGGCTCGGGCGGCGCCGCGCTGCACGCCGTCGCCGCGCCGAGGGTGACGGCGACCGCCACGGCCACGAGCGCGCGCACGCCACGACGCTACGGCACCGACGCCACGGCACCGACGCCACGCAGTCGCGCGGGTCGGCATAGGGTCGAAGGCGATGACCGACCAACCCCGCTGGCTGCCGCTCGACGGCGCCGCCAACGCCCGTGACCTGGGCGGGCTGCCGACCGACGGGGGCGCCGAGACCGTCCCGCACCGGCTGCTCCGCTCCGACAACCTGCAAGGCCTGACCCCGGCCGACGTGCGCCTGCTGGTCGACGACGTCGGATTGCGCACGGTCGTCGACCTGCGTACGGACGTGGAGGTCGAGCTGGAGGGGGCCGGCCCGCTGACCCGCGAGCCGCGGGTGGAGATCCGGCACCTCTCGCTGTTCCCGGAGAGCGGCGGCCGCACCGACGTCGACGCGGACGCGACCCTGCCGTGGCAGGCCGACGGCGAGGACGCCCGCCGCGGCTCGGCGTTGCCCGGGGCACCGCCGGACCAGCCGCCGGAGCCGGGCAGCCGGGCGGTCGCGTTCTACCTCGCCTACCTGCGCGACCGGCCGGACAACGTGGTCGCCGCCCTGCGCGCGATCGCCGACTCGGACGGCGCCGCGGTCGTGCACTGCGCCGCCGGGAAGGACCGCACCGGCGTGGTCGTCGCGCTCGCGCTGTCCGTGGCCGGCGTACCGCGGGAGCGGATCGTCGCCGACTACGTCGCCACCGCCGAGCGGATGGAGCCCCTGCTGGCGCGGCTCAAGGCCAGCGACACCTACCGCGAGGACCTGGACAGCCGGCCGGACGACTCGCACCGACCGCGGCCGGAGACCATGCGGCTGTTCCTCGCCCACCTCGACGAGCAGCACGGCGGTCCGCTCGGCTGGCTGGCCACGGCCGGGTTCGGCCCTGACGACGTGGCCCGGCTGCGGTCCCGGCTGGTGCGGTCAGCCGTGCGGGTCCAGGACTAGCTCGACCCGGGTCGGCCCGCCGGGCACCACCCGCAGGTCCCAGTCCCGGCGGGCCAGGTGGCACGCCGGGTGCTCGGCCACCTCGGCGCAGCTGGCCGCGTAGGCGGTGGCGCGCAGCCGCTGCTCCGAGCCGATCCGGATCCGCCGGGTCAGCTCCGGGCCCTGGCTGGCGCCACCGGCCAGGCCCGTGATGGTCAGGCTGGTGGCGGGGCCGTACCGGTCGTCCAGGGTCTCGCCGGGCGGCGGGGTGAACGCGACCGTGACCGTCACCTCGCCCGGGCCCACGTCGACGGCCCGGCGCAACGGCAGCCGGGTCAGCCGGTGCGCGGCCGACTCGACCACGACCAGCTGGTCGCCGACGACCACGGCCCCGGTCGGCTCGGCCAGGTTGCGCGCGAGCGTGTCCACCGTCCGGGTCGCCGGGTCGTAGCGCCGGACCGCGCCGTTGTACGTGTCGAGCACCGCCACCGTGCCGTCCGGCAGCAGCGTCACGCCCAGCGGGTGCTGGAACCGGGCCTGCTCGGCCGGACCGTCGACCAGGCCGAAGTCGAACAGCCCCTCGCCCACCGCGGTCGCCAGCGTGCCGTCGTGCAGGGTGCGCAGCGACGACGTCTCGGCGTCGACGAACCAGAGCGTGTCGCCGTCCGGCGCCAGCCCGCTCGGCTGCGCGAGCCAGCCGTCCAGCGCCGGCCCGTCCCGAAGGCCCTCCACGGTCGTCCCGGCCAGCAGCCCGGTCGGGGAGACGAGCAGGTGCACGCCGGCCGCGGCGACCGCGATCCGCCCGTCCCACCAGGCCACGTCCCAGGGCGAGAAGACCGGCGGCACCCGGCCGGTGATCGTCCGGGCGCCGGCCAGCGCGCGCGGCAGGTCGACCACCGTCGTCACCTCGCCGGTGTCCAGCCGGATGCCGCGGACCAGGTGGTTGGCGGTGTCGGCGACCAGCACGTCCACGCCGGGGACGGCGCCGGGCGGCAGCACGGTCAGCCCCTGCGGCTCGGCGAACGATGCGGCGTCCGGACCGCCGTCGGCGCGACCCCGCTCGCCGGAGCCGATCCGGCGCAACAGCGTCACCCCGTCGTCGGCGAGCTCGGCCACCGAGTGGTGGCCGGCGTCGGCGACCAGCAGCGTGCCGGCCGGGGTGACCGCGATCCCGCCGGGGAACCGCAGCGTGCTCTCCGGCTCCGGCGCCGGCCGCAGTTCCGGGCCGCCGCGGCGCAGCCGGTCGCCGTACTCGGCCACCAACGCGTCGATCAGCCGGCCGAGCTCGGCCGCATGCCCCTCACCGGGCAAGGTCGCGATCACGTAGCCGTCCGGGTCGACGAGGACCAGGGTCGGCCAGGCGTTCACCGCGTACTGCCGCCAGGTGGACAGGTCGGGGTCGTCGAGCACCGGGTGCCGCACGTCATACCGGCGGACCGCCGCCTCGACCGCGGCGTGCTCGGCCTCGTGCGGGAACTTCGGCGAGTGCACGCCGATCGTCGTGAGCACGTCGGCGTACCGGGCCTCGAGCGGGCGCAGCTCGTCGATGACGTGCAGGCAGTTGGCGCAGGCCGAGGTCCAGAAGTCGAGCAGCACGATCCGGCCCCGCAGGCCGGCCAGGGTCAGCTCCCGGCCGCCGGTGTTCAGCCACCCGCCCGCGCCCCGCAGCTCCGGCGCCCGCACCCGTCCCGTCACCCGCACGCTGCCCAGAACGCAGCGGACCCCGCAGGGGTTTCCCTGCGGGGTCCGGCTATCCGATCTAACGGTTGATCTGCGCGGTGGTGAAGGCCCGCAGCTCCTGCTGCAAGGTCCCCGCCGACACCGCGTCGGTCGCGCGCCGTACCAGCCGGTCGCGCCGAGTCACCGAGCGTCGATCACGCCACCTGGTCATCCGGGACTGCACTGTGCTCATCCTCCTCGTCATACGTCCTTATAGACGTACGGCGAGCAGGTTTCATTCCCTTCGAATCGTCACCCGAAGGCCAGTGCGAGCCCTGGATCAGTCAGCACCGCTGCGATATCGGCCAGGAACTCCGAGCCGAGCTGGCCGTCGACGATCCGGTGGTCGAAGGACAGCGAGAGCTGGCACACCTGACGGACCGTGAGCTCCCCGTCGACCACCCACGGCGTCTCCCGCACCGCGCCGAGGGCGAGGATCGCGGTCTCCCCCGGGTTGAGGATCGGCGTCCCGCCGTCGACGCCGAACACGCCGACGTTGGTGATCGTGATCGTGCCGCCCGACATGTCCGCGGGCGTGGTCTTTCCGGCGCGCGCCGTCTCGGTCAGCTCCTTGATCGCGTCGGCCAGCTCCCTGGTGGTCAACCGGCCGGCGTCCTTGACGTTCGGCACGACCAGACCGCGTGGGGTGGCCGCCGCGATGCCGAGGTTGACGTACTCCTTGACCACGATCTCCTGGGCCTGCTCGTCCCAGGCCGAGTTGACCATCGGATGCCGGCGGACGGCGAGCAACAGCGCCCGGGCGGCGAACACCAGCGGCGTGACCTTGACCCCGGCGAACTCCCGGGAGGCGGCGACGCGGTCCCGCAGTCGCATGGTCTCGGTCATGTCCACCGTCAGCCACTCGGTGACGTGCGGCGCGGTGAACGCGCTGGCCACCATCGCGGCGGCGGTGTGCTTGCGGACGCCCTTGATCGGGATGCGCTGCTCCCGCGACGCGTCCCAGGTCGGGGCGGCCGGCGCCGGGGTCACCGGCTCGGGCTGGGCCGCGGACCGCGCCGCCGCCTCGACGTCGGCGCGGGTGATCACGCCGCCGTCGCCGGATCCGGTCACCGTGCCGAGGTCGACTCCGAGGTCGCGGGCGAGCTTCCGGACCGGCGGCTTGGCCAGCACGCTCACGCCGTGCCCGTTGGACCCCTGCCGGGCCGGCTCGGCCGCCGCGACCGGCTCCGGGACGACCGGCTCCGGGACGACCGGC
>Ga0079219_10000047_pt1 | contig 14641 bp, 9 predicted proteins | sample GAControl_FD_77074 | JGI IMG/M metagenome (GOLD analysis project Ga0079219, IMG submission 77074) | Agricultural soil microbial communities from Georgia to study Nitrogen management - GA Control | ecosystem: Environmental > Terrestrial > Soil > Agricultural land | place: USA: Georgia | collected...
GCCTACGTCGGACGGGCCGCGGCCAGAGCAGCGATGAGAGTTACGGCTGCGGGCCCCGCGACGGTTACGGCGTCACAGGCAGGACCGCCGTCTTCGAACACCCCAACACCCGCCGGTGAGAATCCGCAGGCTGGTGTGTACTACGCAGGCACTGCGTTCTCGGTCTACTACTTCCCGCGGTCGGTGGCCGGAACGTCGGCGCCGCAAACCGCTGCGTTCACGAACCCCGCAATAGTCTGGTTCGTCGACCGAAACCCAGCAGACAAGTAGTCCCAACTTCGCCGTCCTAGCGCGCCGCCGAGTGGATCCGGCGGCGCGTTTTTTATTTGCGGGTGCGGGTGTTTGAAGGAATGTTTGTGCGCGATGACTTTCGTACTCTGGCTGGTCGCGGTGCTCCTCGTCACAACGATCGCGACCGCGCTGACCATTCGCCGGCGCGGGTCGCGTATCGCTGTGCGCGCGGTACACCGCTCCCGGGCGCGAATCGATCGATTCAAGCTCACCAGAAAGCCTTTCATTAGAGAGACGCTGCTCTCGGATTCAGAGATTGCAGCTGCAGTGACTGAGCACGCGCGTGAGCAGGGAGTGAGCGAAGAGCAGGGCTGGCAGCGCGTCGAGACCTACATCGACGAGATCGTCCCGTTCTTCAACATTCTCACTTACTACAAGGTCGGACTCGTCGTCGGTCGCGCGCTGCTCAATTTCTTTTACAAGGCGTCTGCGGAATACGCGGGCAAGCGTGACGCGCTGCCCAGAGACTCGATCGTGGTTTATCTGATGAACCACCGCTCCAACGCCGATTACGTGCTTGTTGGCTACGTCCTCTCGGGCCAGGTCGCCATTTCGTACGCTGTTGGCGAATGGGCGCGAGCGTTCCCGCTTGAATACATCCTCAAATCTTTCGGCGCCTACTTCGTGCGACGCAAATATCGCGAGAAGCTTTACCACACGGTGCTCGAGCGATATGTGCAGCTGATCACGCGAAACGGCGTCACGCAGGGAATCTTTCTCGAGGGCGGTCTGAGCAGGGACGGTCGGCTTGGAAAGGCGAAGATCGGTTTGCTCGACTATGTGATCGGCGTCGCGCGCGAACGTGATCTTACCGACAAACTGTACGTCGTGCCGGTGGCAGTGAACTACGATCGGGTGCTCGAGGACCGTTCGTTGTTGCGCGAGCTCAGTGCGAGAGAGGGAACAACGCGTCCATCCCGGCTCGCGCAGTTCGGCGAGGTTGCGCGGTACGTGTGGTGGAATCTCGCTCGTGTCGTCGTGCGTCGGTGGAAACGCTACGGCCGCGCCGCGGTTGTAATCGGAGAGCCGATCGCACTGGGGCCGTGGCTTCGTGAGCAGCATCGGCAGACGGGCGATCTCTTTTCCGTGGATCGAACCGAGCGTCTCGCCCGCGTGCAAGTCCTCGCCGACTCGGTTCTATCCGAAATCGCGCAACTGATTCCGGTTACACCAGTCACGCTCGCGTGCGCGGCGATTCAGAGTTTCGACGGCGACTTCATCGGCCACGCCCAGCTTATTGAGAGAATGGGTGAGATGCGCGATGTGCTCCACGAGCTCAATGCGCGGGTGATACACCGTGAGGGAACCGTCGAGCAGATCTTCGATCGCGCGTGGCGGATGCTGAGTATGAGAAGGATCCTGGTGCGCTCCGGCAGTGGTTACTCGGTGCTCCCCGCCGGCAAGCCGCTTGTGAGCTTTTACGCGAGCAGCATCAACCATTTGCTGGGTGGGTTCGCTCAGGGAGTGGCTGAGCGCGATCGACTGCCCAGCCACAGGTCGGAATTTGTAAGGCTCGTGTAAGGCTAGGCGCAAACAAAAGGCGTCCGAGCTGCTCCAGGGAGGCAGCTCGCCCCTCACCAGCATCAACCCATTTGACATTGCCGAAGAGGACTCTTATGGTAGCTCGGCCCGACTCCGGGCTAGTACTTAGCAGCACACCCGTCCTGCTGGAAAACTGAAGTACAGAAGTAGATGGCGTTAGCGAGAGCGCGCACCGTCCCGCGCTACCCGCAACGCCAAACTCGCACTCGTGTCTGCTGCGACACGGTGGAGGGGAGAATGCGTTCTCGCAGTTATCTCCTTGCGGCAGCGGCATTGTTATTCCTGCCCGCTACTGCACGCGCTCAAACAATCATCAGCGGTCGAGTACAAGGCGAAGACCGCGCGGCCGTGTCCGACGTCGCCGTCACCATTCCTGAGCTTGGGCTCGGGACTGTCACTCGCGATGACGGCCGCTACTCGATCACGGTGCCTGGAGCGAGAGTGCTCGGGCAAACAGTGACCGTCGCCGCGCGGCGCATCGGCTACCGCGCCCAGAACGTTCGCGTGACACTCAATCCGGGCACGATCGCCACCGACATCACGCTCGCCGCGAATCCGATGCAGCTCGGTGAAGTGATCGTCACCGGCGCGGGAACGACGAGCACTGTCGAGAAGCTCGGCAACGTGCGCAACGTCGTTTCGCCCGAGCTGATAAAAAAAGCGAACGAGGCCAACCTCGTTCAGGCGCTGGCGGGCAAAGCGCCGAACGTCCTCGTGCAGCAGACCGCAGGAGATCCGGGCGCTAACTCGCGCATCCAGATTCGCGGCCTCCGTACGATCAACGGCAATACCGAGCCGCTGTTCATCATCGATGGCGTTCCTGTGTCGAACTACACCTTCTCGACGACCAATTTCAATCCGGTCGACGCCGGCAGCACCAGCGGTGTTGGCGGTCAGGACAACGGTGGTGAGTGGGAAGGCACGTCGGCACCAAACCGTATGATCGATGTTAACACCGATGACATCGAGAACGTCGAGATCCTGAAAGGCGCCGCGGCTGCCGCCATTTACGGCGCGCGTGCGGCAAACGGAGTCGTGCTCATCACGACCAAACACGGCAACGCTGGTGGCACCAGATACTCGGCGCGCTCATCCTACTCGAGCGACGAGATCACCCGCCACTACCCACTGCAGGACACGTGGTCGCTGGGGCGGTTCAATGTTTCGGCCTTGCCCTGCGAGGACATCGGCAAGGGAACGTGTACGCGCAGCTGGGGGCCCCAGATTGCGGCGGGGACTCCGGTCTACGACCACGCTTCAGAGGCATTCCGCAACGGACACATCGCTGACAATGCTTTGACTGTCTCCGGCGGCAATGAAAGAACGACCTTCTTCCTCTCCGGGAGCGGGCTAAAAAACCAGGGCGTCTTCGTGGGCCCCAACAATTATTTCGACCGCGCCACCGTCAGGCTGAACGCTACCCATCAGCTGGCAGATGCGCTGAGCCTCGGCGGCAATTTTTCGTACGCGGACACGCGTGGGCACTTCACGCAGCGCGGCAACAACGTGAACGGATTGCTTCTCGGTCTGCTGCGCACACCGCCCGAGTTCAACAATCTTCCCTATCTGGATCCGACGTCAGGCTTGCACAGGTCTTATCGGATGCAGAATCCCGACGCGACCACAGCGGGTCAGTCGCGCGGCTTCAACAACCCGTTCTACACGCTTTATCAGGAGCTGAATCAGCAACAGGCAGCGCGGTCGTTCGGCAACGTTACCGCCGAGTATCGCGCGGCTGAGTGGCTGAAATTCAACTGGTCGCTGGGGGCGGACTACACTAACGACGAGCGACTGGAAGGCTGTCCCGCGGAATGTTCGGACGTCGCGGCTGGCGGAAGAATCACCGAGGGCAAGATCATCAACTATCAGATCGATCACAGCCTGACCGGAAACGCGACCTGGAAGCCGTCCGACGCAATCGGTCTCACGTTCACCGCCGGCCAGAATCTGAACGCGCGCAACTATCGCACGTTCTCAGTCGTCGGCCGCACCCTGATCGCGCCGACACCCTTCAGCGTGCTCAATACTCTTACTCGCGACCCGCCGAGCGATTATCAGACGGAGGTACACAACTCGTCGGGCTTCGGGCAGCTTCAGCTCGACCTCATCCAGCAGCTGTTCCTGACGGGTGCACTGCGCGACGATTGCTCGACCACCTTCGGCAAGGCGAATCGCTGCGCTGTATTTCCGAAGGCGAGTGCGGCGTGGTCATTCACCAACGCGTATAAACCGCCGGGAATTACGTTCGGCAAGCTGCGTTTCTCATACGGCGAAGCTGGCAACGAGCCGCAGCCCTATCTCAGCTCGGTGACCTTCAGCGGTACGAACCTGGTTGGCGGCATTGCGCAGGGAACTGGTTTTACACCGACGCAGAGCGGTCGCGGTGGTTTGTTCTTCACCTTTACCAAGCCGGCGACGTCACTGAAGCCGGAACGCACCAAGGAAGCAGAAGGCGGATTCGACGTCGGCTTCCTCGGCGAGAAGGCTGATCTAAGCGCGACATGGTATCTCTCCAGGACATCGGACGTGATTCTGATCACACCGATCGCGCCTTCGTCCGGTTACTCCAGCGAAGCAAAAAATGCCGGCAAGCTGCGCAACTCCGGAACGGAGCTGCAGCTGAATTTGCGGCCGCTTACTCGACCCAATTGGTCGTGGGACGTAGGTGCGGGCTGGGCGGCTAACAAGTCGAAGGTGGATACGCTGATTGGCGCGCAGTTCCTTTACGATCCGTCGGCGTTCACCGGCAACGTCTTCATGATTGGCCAGCCGCTCGGCGTGATTCGCGGCGAGGGCTGGGTGCGTTGCGGGATTAGCCCAGACGACGCTGTGCCGGGGATCAGTCTTGCGTCGTTCTGCGGCGGCAAGCCGAAGGGCACGCTCTTCATCGACGACGGCACGCACTGCTACGAGATGGGAATGCCGTGCGAGGACACTCAGCTTCGCATTCTCGCCAATCCGAATCCGAAGTGGACCGGCAACGTGCACAGCACCTTCCGCGTTGGGAAGTTCGCTTTCTCCGGATTGCTCGACATCAAGAAAGGCGGCGCGATGTGGAACGGTACCAAGGGCGCGCTCTGGAGTTATGGGACGCACAAGGACACCCAGAATCGCGCGGTCTGCACGGGCCCGACGAACGCCGACTGCACGGGTAATCCTCACGCGTTCGGTGATGCCGACTGGTATCCTGGTCCTGTCGTCGGGCCGGGCGCCGGCGCCAAGATTCCGATCGGTGAGAACTGGTATCGCAGCAGCAACCTCGCTGCCTGTCCGTTCACCGGTATCGACGAGCCGTGCATTGAAGACGGCGGCTACGTCAAGCTGCGCGAGCTCTCAGTCGCGTACAGCTTCACCCAGGCCTGGGTCAGCCGCTCGCTCGGCATGTCCAGCATCGACTTCAGGCTGTCGGGAAGGAATCTGAAGACGTGGACCAAGTACACCGGACTCGATCCGGAAACGACGACCGGTCAGTCGTACGAGCGCGTTGGCGGTGCTGATTATTTCAACCTGCCGCTTACCCGCTCAGTCGTCTTCACGCTCACCCTCAACCGCTAAGCGACGGAGGTAACGATGCTCAGAAAAACGCGCTACGCCGCCGCCGCGATCACACTGATCGGCGGAGTTTATGGCTGCAACAATTTCCTCAGCGCCGACAAGGCGGTGTCGAATCCGAACCAGCCGACGGTCGCGTCGGTAAATCAGCTGCTGGTCGCGATCGAGGCTAACATCTTCGGCCAGCAGGAGGGTCCGGCCGAGATGCTCATTTGCGAATGGATGCAGCAATGTGCCGGCACTGCTGGACGATTCGTGGAAGTGCAAGGTGCCTACACGATCAACAACAACAGCTTCGACGGTTCCTTCAACAGCATTTATACCGCGGGCGGTTTGCTCGCGATAAAGGATGCGGAGTCGCGCGCTGGTGCTATTCCCGACCAGCAGTACACGGGAGTCCTCGAGGTGCTGGAGGCGTTGAACATGTTGTTCGGCGCCGACAACTGGGGCGATATCCCATACCGCGAAGCAATCACCAGCAGCACGCCGCACTTCGATCCGCAGCTTCAGATCTACGACGATTTGCTGGCGCTGCTGGACAAGGCGATCACGGATCTCGGTGGCTCCGGATCCGGTCCCGGCAATTACGATCTGATCTACAACGGTGACAATACCAAGTGGACGCAGGCCGCTCACATGCTGAAGGCGCGGATTTATCTGCACCTCGCCGAGGCGCGTGGAGCGTCGCAATACGCGCTGGCGCGCACCGAGGCGCAGGCTGGAATCAGCAGCCCCGCCAACGATTTCAAGGATGTTCACTCCGAAGCGACGTCGGAGCGAAATATGTGGTTCCAGTTCCAGCTGACTTCATTCGGCCAGGATCTGGTCGCTGGCGCGCGACTCGTTGGAATTATGCAGTCACAGAGCGACCCACGTCTGCCGGATTATTTCGGCAAGAACTCCGCGGGCGGCTATGGTGGTTACGACGTCGCGACACAGAAGAACGTGGGCGAGCCGTCGCCGATCGCCAACTCCGGTCGCAACGTCGCCACGTACTCGCAGCCGATAATTACGTGGGACGAGCGTCAGCTGATCATCGCCGAAACCGCATTCAGGGCGGGCGACATCGTGGGTGCGGCAACGGCGTTGAATAGCGTGCGCGCTGAATACGGCAAGGCACCGATCGCGGCGCCGACGCTGAGCGACATCATGACGGAGAAGTACATCGCGCTGTTCCAGAACATGGAGGCCTGGAACGATTACAAGAGGACGTGTCTGCCAACTTTGACGCCTGCGCTGGGCCGGACTGTCGTGCCGGGCCGGATCCCGTACGGCTATACGGAGCTGCAGACGAACCCGAATGCAGAAACCGATCCGGGTGCGACGCTGGTCACCGGTCGCAACGCGAACGATCCCAACGCGTGCTGATCGCGGCTGATTGATTGAAAGACGGAGGTGACGCATCGTCACCTCCGTCACCGCGCTTCCTCGTTTTTACATGACCCGCTTCCTTCGTACTGTCTCAGGTCTTTTTTGTCTCACCGCACTCAACGGTTGCTACGGCCTTTACGTGCCGCAATCGCCGCGGCTTACTGGACGCGAGCTGGAGCTGACGCTCACCGATTCCGGAAGCGTAATGCTGACGCCGCGAGTAGGGGTCGCGGTGCAAGCTGTCGACGGTCGATTGCTTACCGATTCGGCCGGAGTTTATGCGATGGCGGTAGAGAGCACACGCCGCCGCGATGGAATCGAGAATGGCTGGCGTGGAGAGCTCGTCGAGATTCCACACGCGTTCGTTGCAAGTCTCGCTGAGCGGAGGTTCTCGACTGCCCGGACGGCTCTGTTCGCTGGGGCAATGACGGTCGCGCTCGCTGCGATCAAAGGGATTTTCGCTGGAGCGGGTGGCTCCAATTCTCCAGGCGGAGTGCCGGGCGGTCCCAACCCCCGCTGACTCGCTAGTGCACGACGACGCTCGAGCGTGCGAAGCTGTCCTCTAGCTGCCAGGTCACTTCGTCGCCGGGCTGTGCGTGCAGAGTCTCGGTCCTGATCCCGGTGTGCATTCCCACGGGCTCACCGACAAGCTGATACTCGCGCCCCGCGCCGAACACTCTTAGCGGCACGTTGAAGTCGGTGGTTGTCGATGCCACAGCGAGTCCGAGTCGATCGCGTCGGCTGTCGTGCGCGATGTAGAGCTCGACATCGACGCGATTGCGGTTGATCACCTTGATTGAAATCGTCTCGGCGCCGGGATCGAGCAACGGCTGATCGGTCGGCTGTTGATGGCAACCGAGAAGAAGAGTTGCGAGGATGGCCAGGCTTCGCCTTGCACGGCGAGCGATCACTGCAGTCGGTTCTCTGCCTTTCGATGGAGCCATGACTCTAAGGTAGTATGCCTCGGGATTTCTCCGAAATCTGAGGACGACGAGATGTTATTCGCCGTCTGATAGAAGACACTGCCCCGCGTTTACAATGTATACAGTCCTAAAGTCTTTGTTGACTCCGGTGCTACACATAGCTTTTATTCCGAGTTAGTTGTAAAAAGCACTCCGGACTTCCACTGCGCTTCGGCCTCCCGTCCTGCCGAACTACGCCGCCTGGAGGAACCGGCAATCAGCGCGACCATCATTTCACATCCGGATGTGCAACATCCGCCTTCGTGAGAGGGCAACACCGCGCACCTAATCTGGTGCACACAACAGGAGAAGCCAGCGGTATGAGGAAATTGTTTTTGTCCGTCATCGGCTTCGCCGCCCTGACGGCATCGACGGCTTTCGCGCAGGATGGTGCGAGAGTGTCGGGCCGTGTTGTCGGCGAGACGGGAGCGCCCCTCGTGGGTGCGTCCGTGTTCATCCCGGGCATGAGTCTCGGTAGCACCACAGCGGACGATGGAAGCTACAGCTTCGTCGTTCCAGCGAGCAGAGCGAACGGTCAGACGGCAACGCTGACTGCGCGCATACTCGGCTACACGCCGACGTCGGTGCAGATCGCACTTACGTCGGGCGCGAACATCAATCAGAACTTCACGCTTACGGCCAACCCGCTGCACCTCGGCGAGGTCGTCATCACCGGCGCAGGGACGAGCACGACTCGCGAGCGCCTGACGACGACGATCAACTCCGTGGACACCGCCGCTCTGCAGAGAGCGTCGCAGCCGCAGAACGTCGTCAGCGCATTGGCGGGCAAGGCGCCCAACGTCGAAGTTCGTACTCAGTCGGGCGAGCCCGGCGCATCAGCCTCGATCAAGATTCGCGGCAACGCGTCGCTCACCGGCACCAACCAGCCGCTGTTCGTGGTCGACGGTCAACCGATCGACAATCAGACGAACTCGACTGATCAGGGTCCGAACGACTTTACCGGCACGGGTGGTACGGTCTCGCAGAACCGCGCGGCCGACATCAACCCCAACGATATTGAGTCGATCGACATCCTGAAGGGATCGGCGGCAGCCGCGATTTACGGCGCTCGCGCCGCGAACGGCGTGGTTCTAATTACGACCAAGCGCGGCCGTCAGGGTCCGACGCGCATCACGTACAGCTCCACGGAGACGTGGGACCGCGTTGATCCGAAGCAGATTCTTCAGCAGCAGTTCGGCCAGGGCACGGCGCTGAATTCGTCCGGCGTTCCGTTCGCGGATGGGCCGCACGCGGCAGTCTGCGGTGGCCTCGACTGCGCCCTCGATCGTCGCTCGTGGGGGCCTGCGCTCGCACCCGGAACTCCGGTCTACAATCACCTCGACGAGATCTTCGACACCGGCATCACTGCCGACAACAACTTGTCGATCTCCGGCGGTAACGATCGGACGACGTTCTACGCATCGGGCGGTCTGACCGCGCAGAACGGCTACATCGTTGGACCGAACAACAAATACAACCGTGGCAGCGTCCGCCTCAAGGCGTCGCACCAGGTCAACTCGAAGTTCAACATCGGTGGAAACTTCAACTTCATCGACACGCGCGGTAACTACGTGCAGAAGGGATCGAACGTCTCTGGTCTCTTCCTCGGTGCGTTGCGCACTCCGCCGAACTTCAATAACCAGGATTACCTGACGGCGAGCGGACTTCAGCGTCCGTACCGTTTCCCGAATCCATCGAGCAGCGATGCGTTCATCGGTCGCGCGTATTACGACAACCCGTTCTTCGTGCTGAACAGCCCGGGCAATCGCTCGGAGCTGGGACGCTCGATTGCCAACGTCAACATGGACTACAATCCAACTGACTGGCTGCGGGTGCAGTACACGCTCGGTGGCGACTACTACAATGACTGGCGCCTCGAGGCGCTCCCGCTCACTTCTGCGGGGGACGCGAATGGTCGCGTCGTTCGTCTCGACCTCAACAATCTCGAGATCGATCACAACCTGATCGCCACGGCGAAGTACGACGTCAACCCGAACATTCAGACGACGTTCACCGTCGGTCAGAACCTCAATTCTCGTCGCTTCCGCGACATCTACAACGCCGGCGAACAGCTCATTGCGCCGTCGCCGCTATCGCTGAACAATACGGTTTCGGTGCAGGGAACGGAGTTCCGCTCGCTTCGCCACATCGAATCGTATTTCGGACAGGCGGAGACGAATCTCTGGGATCAGTTCATCGTCAACGTTGGTCTGCGTAATGATGGCTTTTCGACGTTTGGTGAGTCGAAACGTCGCAACACATTCCCAAAGGCGTCGGCGGCCTGGATTTTCTCCAAGGCTCTCGGCGATAGAGCATCCGGGTTGCTGTCGTTCGGTAAGCTCCGCGTTGCTTACGGAGAGACCGGTAAAGAGCCACCTGTGTATGGCGCCATCACGGCCCTAAGCTCCGCCTCAGTCTTTGGCAGCCCGGGCTTCGGTGATGTCATCACTTCGAAGTTTGGTAACGGTGGCCTGGTCACCGGACCAGTGCTCGGCAACAACGCCCTGCGTCCGGAGCGCACTCGTGAGAACGAGTACGGAATCGATCTCGGTCTATTCGACCAGAAGGCTGATTTCAGCGCTACCTGGTACAACAAGCGCGCGAGCGATGTGATCCTGAACACCCTGCCGGTTAACACCTCGGAGACGGGTGCCTTCTTCACAGTCGCCAACGGCGCGTCACTTACCAACAAAGGTTACGAGCTCGCTCTGAACGCGCGTCCGATCACACTGTCGAACCTGGCGTGGGATTTCGGTGTGCAGTTCGCCCACAACAAGGGCGACGTGACGAGTCTGCTCGGTGCGCAGTTCATCACCTACAACAACGAAGGCTTTACCGGTGCAATTGGATCGTCGACGCTCGGCTACGCGCCTGGTGTGATCCGCGGTAACGACTTCGCGCGTTGCGGCAATGGTGCCGTCGTGGACGATATCAACGGCAACTCCGTCGACGTCGACGCGTATTGCAACTCGGTTGGCGCGCCCAAGGGCGCATTGTATCTCGATACCAACGGACAGCCGATCAACGATCCGACGGATCGCGTGATTGCGGATCCGAATCCGAAGTACACGATGAGCTATACGACTTCGCTTAAAGTGTTCAACAGGATTACGCTCTCCGGCCTGCTCGACGTCCGCAAGGGCGGTCAGGTGTGGGATGGAACGCGTGGTATCCTGAACTATTTCGGAACCAGCATCGAGAGCGGCCAGCGGCGCACGACCACTGACGGCCAGTTCGGCGTCAACTACCTCACCGACAAGTACCCGGTAGTCACGGGTCCCGGTAAGGGCACGGTCGCGTTCACCAACTATGCTGACTGGCAGGCGTGGTACAACGGCGAGGGTGGCGGGTTCGGCAACACCGGCGCGCTCTTCGTCGAGGACGGATCTTTCGCGAAGCTGCGCGAGATCTCGATCGCCTACACGCTCAACGGAAACTTCCTCAAGGCCCTCGGTGGCTTCACTTCCGCCGATATCCGTCTGTCCGGAAGAAACCTGCACACGTGGACCAAGTACAAAGGCCTCGATCCGGAGGCAAACCTCGGCGGCGCCGAATACCTGACCCAGGGCGTGGATTACTTCAATCACCCGCAGGCCAGATCGTTCGTGCTGTCGTTCAGCCTCAACCGATAAGGCACAGGAGAAATTGTGAAGAATATTCGACGCCTCGCCCCCGCTGCAGCACTAGCGCTGCTCGGGATGGCGGGATGCAACTTCCTCACTGGGGGCGAAACCCAGGTGGATCCAAATCGCCCGACGGTGGCGACCAGCCGCCAGTTGCTGATTGGTGTGCAGGCGAACCTGTGGGGCCTCTGGGGCTCTGATCCTTCGCGTATTGCCGGAATCTTTGCGCAACATTTCACCGGCAATCAATCTCAGTATCAGTCTCAGATCCAGAATTACTCGCTCAACGAGACGGTGACGAACGGACTGCAAACCAGCCTGTACGGTGGTGGCGGCCTCGTCGACATCAAAAAGATCGAAGCCGGTGCAGTCGCCGCGGATGACAAGTTCTTCCAGGGCGTAGCACAGGTGCTCGAGGGAGCGACGATGGGAACGGGCGCCGATTACTTCGGCGACCTCGTGTACAGTAAGGCATTGCAGAACGTGTCGAACGGCATCCAGCAGGCAAGTGGCGATTTCCCGAATCCACCGCTCGATAATCAGCTGGCCGTTTATGACTCGGTGCAGACGGTTCTGTCTGCAGCGATCGCCAACATCAGCTCCACAAGAGCGTCCGACGTCGGTCCAACTGACGCGGATCTGGTGTATGGCGACCGCTCCTCGGCAGCGCAGCGCGCAGCCTGGATCGCAATGGCGCACACACTCAAGGCTCGCTTCTACATGCACACCGCGGAAGTTCGCGGCCAGGCTGCGTACGCAGCAGCTCTGACAGAGGCGCAGCAGGGAATCAAGCGCGATGCCGACAACTACGTTGGCGCTTTCCAGAACGCGTCAGGCTTGCAGAACTTCTGGTACCAGTTCGAGGTGACAGCCGCACGTACGGGCTACATCACTCCGAATCCGTTCTTCGAGAATTTCCTGTCGTCTCGTGGCGATCCACGTCGCACCGAGTATTTCCGCACGACTGCGGCAGGAGAAGACATCAGCGCCGCGCGGCTGGCTCCGGATTTCCAGCAGCCGTACGTGACGTACGATGAGAACACTCTGATCTGGGCCGAGGCGGCTTATCGGACCGGCGATCAGGTGACCGCGCTTGCGAAGTTGAACGAGGAACGCGCGAACCACGGGCTGGCACCGGAAGCGGTCGCCGGCCAGGCACTCCTCAGAGAAATTCTTTCTGAGAAGTACATCGCTGATTTCCAGCTCGGACCGGAAGCGTGGAACGATTACAAGCGCACCTGCTTCCCGAACCTGGTGCCGACCGGTACCGGCAACATCCCCGGTCGTTTGTACTATGACACCAGCGAGCGTCAGACCAATCCAACGAACATTCCGAATCCGGGTACTGATCCAAATGGAAGCCGGAATCCGAATGATCCGCCGAATGCAACTTCAGACGGCGACGGATCGGCCTGCCTCGGCCAGTAGTTAAAGGAAGGAATTTCGAAGTGGTTACGGCGAGCCCGACTGTATCAGAGTCGGGCTCGCTCACTTTTTCGGGTATGACTATGAACAAGCTCGTTGTAATTGCAGTGCTGTCATTGTGCGGCGCATGCTATCAGTATGCGGCCTTCCAGCCGTCGACATCGACGCTCGGTCAGGCCGTGCGAATCCAGCTGACCGATGCGGGGACCAGTCACGTCGCGTCTCTGGTGGGGCCGGGCGCGAGTTACCTGGACGGCAATCTTACCTCGCTCACCGATTCGTCCTTTACGGTTTCTGTCGTGGATCTTGGCAGGATCAATGGAACGGAAGAGACCTGGAAGGGTGAGCAGGTCACCGTCTCGCGGTCCGAAGCTGCCTCGATCGAATTGAGAAAAGCCGCACCTGGCAGGAGCGCGGCGCTGACCGCTGCCCTGGTGGGCGGTGCAGCCCTGGTTGCTCGCGCGATGGGTGCGGGCGAAGGCATCATCAGAACGAGGGTTGGCGGCGGGTCTACCGGGCAATAACCGCCAAAATCGAAACGCCGCGTCGTGTGACGCGGCGTTTTTTTTTTGTGGCGATTGGCTGGAGCTACCAGACGCCGATACTGGAGTGTTCGAGCTTGCCCTCGATGGTGAGCCTGATGGTGTTGCCGGTTCTGATCGAGATCGGCTCGGTATTGTAATCGTCGCGGCCGCCGATGCGATGCAGACTGAGTCTGATTGTTCCGGCATCGCCGATGAGGTGTGAAGGAATCTCGAAGGTTTGATCGCGTGCGGCTGCGATCTGGGCGAGTCGGTGGGTTCGGCCGTCATGAATCACGAATAGCACGACGTCGGACCAATTGTGGTTCTCGACCTCGAGCACGACGGGTCCGGAGACTGCCTGGGGCTCAGCGAGCTGGGGATTGTCGTCGAACCGATGGTGTCGGGCGCAGCCGATCGCCAACAGGCTGACAGCCAGGCAGGCTGAGACGTTGCTTCGGACTGAAAGCATTCTTCCTCCCACGCGTCGCGTCGCGGCGAGATGTCGCGGCGGGATGAAGCAATCTGACGCACGGACCGCGCCGAGTCGAGAGTCCGGCGACGGCCGACAATGTAAACGCGGTGGACGGAGTTGAGTCGGGGACGAATGAGGCTAGAACTACAAACTGCTTGCTGGCGGCTGGCCGCTGTGGGCTTGCAGCCGGCGGCTTGCTTGGAGCTTCAGAGCGTCGAGAAGCAATTCGTATGAAAGATCGCCGGCGGCGGGCCGAAAGCCGCCAGCCGCGAGCAAGCAGTCTGCAGTCATGTAAGGCGCTTGAGTTGACACAAATCGGTGTCTTGTCTAACTTTACCGGCTGCTCCGTCCGTGGATTGGGCGGAGTTTTTGCACCTTGGCACCGGTCCGTTTAACCAGCATTAATGCCGACTATCAATCAGCTCGTCCGCCAAAGCCGGCGCGACGTTCAGAAGAAAGAAAAAGCGCCAGCCCTCAAGTCGAATCCGCAGAAGCGTGGCGTTTGCACCCGCGTCTACACCACCACTCCCAAGAAGCCCAATTCTGCACTCCGCAAAGTCGCGCGTGTGCGTCTGACAAATGGGTTCGAGGTGACGGCCTACATCCCGGGCGAAGGCCACAATCTGCAGGAGCACTCGATCGTGCTCATTCGCGGCGGCCGTGTGAAGGATCTTCCCGGCGTGCGTTACCACATCGTTCGCGGTTCCCTGGATGCGTCTGGCGTCAACGGCCGCAACAAGAGCAGAAGCAAATACGGAACTAAGAAACCGAAGGCCGGTGGCGGAGGCAAGAAATGAGTCGGCGTAAGAAAGCAATCAAGCGTCCGATTCTTCCCGACGCGCGCTACGATAGCCAGACGGTCTCGAAGTTCATCAACGC
>Ga0079219_10000054_pt1 | contig 14277 bp, 24 predicted proteins | sample GAControl_FD_77074 | JGI IMG/M metagenome (GOLD analysis project Ga0079219, IMG submission 77074) | Agricultural soil microbial communities from Georgia to study Nitrogen management - GA Control | ecosystem: Environmental > Terrestrial > Soil > Agricultural land | place: USA: Georgia...
CCGCCGGCGCCTAGAGGTTCTGCTGCCCTACCTGCAGGCCGTCCCTGCTGAGCTCGCCCAGGACCGCGTGCAGACCATCGTCCGCGAGGAACGGGCTAAGTCGCGGAAGCGACTGGGCCTGGGCGGGCGATGACTGGACGTGGCGGCAGAGCGAAATAGACTTCAACCATCTCCGCGGCGTGCTTATAGCTCACCGCTATCATTTGAGCGGCATGGTCAGAGACCCCCAGCTGCGGACTCACGGCTTTTTTCGCGAAATAGTCACGCAGCTTGGTAGCTGCAGCGGTAGCTTGTTTGGAGTTCATGGTGCTTGTCCTTGCAGTGGAGGCACCAACCCCTGTGCGCCGACCGGTCCGTAGTCAGATGCTCTATCCAATTGAGCTATGGGTGCCCAGCGGTGTTAATTCCGCGTAGGCCGGTGTTTGTATCGAGGGGAGAAGAGGTTGTCAAGCGTGCCGCTGGTGAAAAGTGATGGGTGAGGGCGCAACTCCGCTCCCCTCCGGTAGCGGAGTTGCTACCGCCGCGCCGGTAGCTAAGCCGGTAGCAGCCGGAGCGGGTCCAGACGTCTGGACAGGGAGTGCGGCGATGTTCGGATCGGCCTCCCACCAGGTCCACGCCGCGGCCGTCCCGGGTGTGTGCGGCGTCCAGGTGAAGACGTTCTCCAAACCGCGCCACTGGGGCGGCGTGGCGCCGTAAATGGTCCGAATGAGATCGTCGCCGCTGCCCAATTGGCCCAGCTCGTCGGCCACCTGGGACGGGCTCACGCCGGCGGCCAGGCGCGCGGTGGCGTAGTAGGCCCGCAGGCCGTGCGGCCGCCGCGCCGGCAGACCCAGGCGCTGCGCGGCCGCCTGCAGACGTTTCGGCAGACTGCCGTCGGCCATGGGCAAGAGGTAGGGCTCCTGCGGATGGGTCGCCGCGTGCCAGGCGCGGATACGCTCGAGCAACGGCCGCACCTGGGCCCGGGCTGGATCGGCCAGCAGGAATTCGCCTTGCGTCGACTTGCCAGCGCGGCGTTTCGAACGCGGCACAATCAGCACCCGCTCATCATACCAGCCGGGTTCGACGTGGACGCCGTGGCGTTGCGGCCGGGCCCGCAGTTGCTCGAGCTCGCCGGACCGTAGTCCAGTCAGTGCGCCGAGCAGGACCGCCCAGCCGTGGACCACGGTCGCTTCACTGCGGAACAGTTCGGCGGCGAGCGCGTGGAGCTCGTCGCCGCTCGAGGGCATGGCATCGCGGGCGTGAGCAATGTTGGCCGTGTCCCGGTAGATCGTTTTGGTCGACCGGGGCAGCTCGTCCAGGTCGCCGCGGCGCCAAGCCCACTGCAGAACGTTGTTCAACGTGGTCAGCTCGAGCTCGGTGGTGCGGTCGCCGGTACCGCGCTGGACGGTCTCGCGCCGGTGGGCCCAGTAGTCATCCCGGTCGCGGTCGGTCACCCGCGCCGCCAGGCGGGTCGCCCAAAACTTACGCAGGACCTCGAGGTTGCGGCGCTCTGTTTCGAGCGCGGCTCCGCTGCGGGGACGGCCGCGGCGGTCCTGGCACCCGGCCGCGTCATACGCGTCGAGCAGCCGCCCGACGGTTTGCGATGCCCGCAACTTGGTGGCCTCGCGCAGCGCTGTGTATTGGTCCGGCCCTTTGAAATGCGCGGTGATGAGATCCCGCGCGGCTTGTTCCGCGGCCGCCAGGCTCAGCGCCAGCCCCGTGATTTTATCGCGAAAGCAATGCCACGTTTTTTGCCCGCGGTTGCCCCACCGCGGGGCGAAATACCACGGTGCGCCGGGCTTGTCGCTCCGCTGCAGCAGACTCCACGGCTTGCCCAGATGCTGGAAAGGATGGGATTTCATCGGAATTGAAATTTCTCGTCAGACCGCAGGGTTCCAAGGCGGATTACCAAGTCGTGGCCAACCCCGCTTTTGCCCGGGAAGTCATCGAACAGCGCATTGAACAACCCAGCTACCAAATCATCGGTGGCCGGGACATGTGTAAAGACAGCTGAGGCTGATCCCTGAAAGACGAAAGGCAGTGGCTTGCCTTCCTCATACCGATTGGCGGCGTGCACAGTCACGTCGAGACGCCACGCGTAAGATTTGGTGTTTTTAATCTTGGTGCGCAGCGTCGTCTGGGTGGATGCCAGAACCCGGCCACCGCCGAGCCGGTATTGCCAGCCGCTGAACGTGCTCACGTCTGTGTTGACGCCAACAGTCGTCTCAACCGAAGTTTGATTCTCCTCCCTCACAAGCCCGTAGTCCATCGCAACACAGTAGGCTGCAGCCGCCGCATTGGTAAACGTCCACCCTTTTTCCTCTAACAACGCGCACAGATGGCGAGCGAAATGCCGTTCTCGAGGTGAACCTCGGTCAAATGTGCCGTCTGAAAAGAACACTGCGAACGGCGCCGCCGGACGCCCGCTGAACTCGTGATATCGAACCGTGTAACCATGGATTAAGCGCTCAGGATGGCGACGATCCCACTCTGCCTGCTGTTTGGCCGCAGATTGCCGTGCCTCTACTTCCAACCTGGCTACACGTGTCTCATGGCTCCCGGTCTCGGAACACCCAGCAAGAGCAACCAGAAGGAGGAACAAATATTTCACGGCGGATGTTAGATTTGCGCCGACGCCGGCAATTAGACCTTATGGAAGGTCAGGCTGTTTTTTTCGCGATTTGCTCTTGGGCGCTGGCTGGTGCAGTGGTTCGCCGCCTGCCTCCTCTTTTAAGATCTCACCCTCGAGCCCTGTAAGGCCCCGCGCTATCAGGATGTCTAGGATGTTGGCAACGCTGCGCCGGTCCACCGCTGCGAGGTGCTCTAATCGGCGGTAGGTATCGGCGTCCACGCGTGTTCCTATGCTTCTTTTGCTCACGATTACGCTTCTTAGCAACTTTTCACTTTGTTGTCAATCGCGGTTACATTTAACACTTGACGCATTTGTTAACAATGTTATCAATCAAATCAGAAGATATGAAACGCCACATTGGCACCCGAGTCGAAGATGACGTTTACAGCCGAATTGAACGGCTGGCGGCACATGAGTTCTCCCAGCCGTCAGCCATAGTTCGCCGTTTGGTGATGCGGAATCTTGAGACACTTGAACGTGAAATCCTGGGAGAGCAATTCGTCGGCGGAATCAAATCTGCGCCCGTTCAAGTGCCGGAGTCGGAGGCCACCCAACCATGAACGCCGTCCGCCAGCTCCTGAGCGTTGAAGACCGCATCTTCAGCCAACTGCAGCGGCTCAAAGCCCTGGCTGCAACGGACCCACGCCTGGTGCCCATCCACGCCGACCTGGTAGGAGCCTGGGCCCGCCTGCGCGAGGAGGCCCAAGTCCGCGCCCGGGTCATCGAGGACCAGAAGGCCGCGGTCCGAAGCGAGGTGGTCGCATGAGAACAACCAAGGGATACGGCAATCATTTGGCCTTCAACCTTGCCTACTGGGCCGCGGCTTCGATCTCGTCGCGAGGTGATGAGGGCTGTTATCGCGCCTACGTCAGCGGCGCACGTTGGGCACTGACTTTGGCCGCGCGGGCCTGGTTGTCCGCAGGCGCGAGCCGGTCATCGCGGCGGTGGTTTGGGCAACAGATACGACATCACCTGGCTGCTCAGTTGGCGCACCGAAAAGGAAAGGCCGCTTGAAATCCACCCTCATCAACGCCAACGGCCAGGACGTAATCAACCCGCAGCCGCACCTGTTCATTGCGCCCAAGGGCCGGCGCTGTCGTGGCGAGATTGGCACGCACAGGCATCCCATCAAAACAGTGTGGGGCAACGTCCCGTTGTGGTCCGTGCTGTATGTGGACATGGCCTCCCCGGCGGAGACGAAACCCGGGATCTGGGGACACACATTCTGCCTCAATTGACCCTCTTATGATTTCACGACTTGATGCCATCGAAGCCCACGACCTGGCGCTCGTTATAGACGAGGAGTTGACCCACCAACGCGCGGGCATCGAGCGAGGCCTGCGGCAGCTTTTAACGCAGGGCGGCCGGCCGCCGGCTGGGCCTCATCAGCTCTGGCCACTGGGTTCGACTCCCGGCCCTGCTACCAATCCCCCAACGCCCCGATCCGCGCCGGCGGAGGCATTCGCCGCGGTTGGGTACCTATCGCCCATCACCACCGCAGCCGGCGCGGCTTCTGGGATCTGAACCATGGCGCTGTCCTTCGTCCAGCTCTGTGCCCACGGTGGCCACTGGTGCCGCCCGTGCCAGCGCTATGTCGAGCCGATGCAGGACGACCACGGCGAACCACGGCGCTGTCCGCTCTGCCGCAGCGTGCGCCTGCGCTGGGACCCGCCCGTGCCTGACTTCCACCCGGACGAAACCTTCCGAACCGCCCCGGAGAACTGCCACGTATGAACACCGCGTTGATTGTCCTCTTTGTCCTGCTGGCCCTTGGCGCCTTGGTCATGGTGCTTTTCATTTTGTCGCTGTGCCTGGCGGCCAAGCCCCCGCCGCCTCACTCACCTATGGGCCGTTTCCTGGCTCTCAATCACCCCGACTGGCGCGACCACTAATTTTCCCGGCAGTTCCGCAACCTCAACCAATCGCACAACCATGGCTCAAGAACCCGTCCGTCCCGTTATCGTTTGCACCACTCACCGCGGCGTCTTTTACGGCAAAGCCGCCAACACCACCGGCGACGTTATCCACCTCCAAGGCGCCAAGATGGCGATCTACTGGGGAACCTCGCGCGGTGTCATGGAATTGGCCGACACCGGCCCCACCGCGAAAAGCAGGATTTCCGCGCCTGCGGATATCGAGCTGCGCGGCATCACGGCCGTGTTTGAAGTGAAGCCCGAGGCCGCGGCGAAATGGGAGAAGGCGTAATGAGCTGGCCCCACGTGCGCGACCGTTTGACCGCGTTCGACCTCCTGGAGGCGGGCGCGTGTTTTGACGGCGTTCGAGACGCCGTGGCAAGCCACGGCATCCTCGCCGCGCCGACCAGCCGATGCCTGAAAGTCGCCGGCGGAGACGCGAAACACGTCATAGACGCCGCGTTTTTAGACGGCTCCGGCTCCGGCTCCGGCTACGGCTACGGCGACGGCTCCGGCTCCGGCGACGGCTACGGCTCCGGCTACGGCTCCGGCTCCGGCTCCGGCTCCGGCTCCGGCTCCGGCTACGGCTACGGCTCCGGCTACGGCGACGGCTCCGGCGACGGCGACGGCTACGGCTCCGGCGACGGCGACGGCTCCGGCTCCGGCTACGGCTCCGGCTACGGCTCCGGCTACGGCTCCGGCTCCGGCTACGGCTACGGCGACGGCTCCGGCTCCGGCGACGGCTCCGGCTCCGGCGACGGCTACGGCTCAGAATGAAGTTCGAGCACTACTTCACCATCGAGGAGCTTTGCCGCCGCATTCCGCGGTCGGCGAAGTTTTTCCGTGCAGAACTACAGCGCGGCGGCTTTTCGCCAGGCCGCCGCGCTGACGGATCGCCGGATACCTCCAATGTGCTCTTAATTGACGGTTCCTACTTTGTTCCAGCGTCCGGTGTGGCTCACTATCTCGATGCCCATCGCTTGGGCGCCGCGCGCTTGGTTGAGATGCTCGATCGTGAGCGGGACCTGCCCGTAGACGCCCCGGATTTGTCGGATTTTGGCGCCGGTGTGCCCGCCCGCAGTGCCGGCGAGCTGCGCCGCAAGTTGAGCGTCCAAACGTCTGGAGCCAAGGAGGCGCATGGCTGACGAGGAGGGCAAGGAGGTTGTCCCGGAACAGATGGAGCTGATGGACGACTCCATGCTGCCGCTGCGTCCCGACGTGGAGGAACTGGTCGCCAGCAAGTCCTGCGTGGGTGAGGCCAAGAAGGTGTTCACCTACTCGGGCAAGCTCATGCTGCGGCGGGTCTTATCGTGTCCAGAATTGGCCGAAGGGGTTTGCACGGCGCTGATGATGGGCCTGTCCGTCCGGCTCATAGCCAAGCGATTCGGCCTGTCCACCCGCTCCGTCATCAACTGCCGCAAGGCGATGACCGACCGTGGTGAGCTGGCATCGGTTCGCTCAAGGGTGGCGCAGAAACTCGACTTGGTCATCGAGCAAGGCCTCGAGCGCTGGCTCGAGGGCATCCTGGACGGGACCATTCATCCGGGTCAGCTACCCATTCCGACGCTGGCGGCGCTGGACAAAAAGGCCGCCATCGACGCTGGCCTGGTCGGCGACACCGGCGTCGGCGAGGCCGAGCTGCTGCTGCGCCAGGTGCGCGCCGCCAAGGAGCTCTATGACCTGGCTCAGGCCTCCGCATCTGATACGCCATCAACCGGCAGCCCGGCCGATGTCGTTGATGTGGAGTCGTCCACGGTTGCCCCGGATGCGTCAGCTACCGGGTCAGCTACCGCGTTGCCCGCTGCGGCGCCCGCCTGGGAGCCTCCGGTCGCGCCCACGCCGGCCGCGCTGGACGCGCTCGAGGCCGAGACGGGGCGGGGGGGATCGGACTCGCCCGCCCCACCACGAGACCAATCCAAGAGCTTCGGAAAATTTTAACCCTAAAGACCTCTTTTCATGGACGTCTCTCGCCCACGCCTCCGATGGTTCAAATACTGGTCCGCCGACGAACTCGGCTACGCCGAACTCGCCTGGTGTTCGCTGGAGGCGCAGGGCCTGTTCGGTCGCTTGCGCGCCTACCTCCACACCGTGTCCGAACCCTACGGATACCTGGGAGAAACCGGCGATGCGGACTACGTCAAAAAACTCGCGTTCGCCATCCGCGTGGCCCCAGAAACCCTCGCCCGGATGCTGGCCGAGCTCGAAAAATCCGGCGTCCTCGCCCGGGATGGATCCGGCAAGTTGTTCTCCCCGTGGATGGTGGAGCGCGAAGGAGAACGGCAGTCCCATGCAGAAAGGGGCCGCTCCGGTGGGCTCAAGACTGCTCAAGCAGTAGCTCAAGCAAAGGCTCAAGCACCTGCTGAAGCGCACGGTCAAGCACGTGCTGAAGCGGGGCCGACAGAACCGCTTAAGCACCTGCTCAAGGATCGCGTGCGCGCGCGCGCCTCCTCTTCCTCTTCCTCTTCCTCTTCCTCTGAGGGGGTGAAGGGGGAGGAACCGTTGCCGCCTCATGTTCCCACCCTGGAGGAGTTCGTCGCGCACTTCATGGCTGATGGCATTCCCGAGGATTACCTCGAGGAGCAGTGGACAAAGTTCGAGGCCAACCACGACTGGCTGACCAAGGGCGGGGAGCTGCGCGACTTCCGGCTGATCGTGCGCGGCCGTTGGAAAAAGGATGAGGCCCGGTATTGGAGCGATAAGCGCGATAAAGAAAACCGCGACCCGGTGGCGGGCGAGCGCGACCGAGAGACGCGCAAGCACGAGATCGAGCGGGCTCTGGAAACGGAACGCGACCCCGCCCGCCGCCTGGCGCTGGGCAAGGAGCTGAAAACGCTGTTCGCATGAGCCGCCCCGTCTATCGCATCCCGGCCAAGGTCCTGTCGCTGCTGCACGCGCGTGGCGTGACGGTGGAGCAACTGGCCGCCAGGGCCGGCACAGGCCGAGCACACGCGACCCAGGTGATGGCCAACAAGCCCGGCCGTGGTCACCACACGCGACCGCGTCTGGCGCCGCTCCTGACGGCGGAAGAACGGGCGTTGCTCGGCTGGTCGGAAGACGGCCGCCTGCATCCGTCCCACATGGAACGTTCCACCCCCATCCTCGACACTTTCCGCCGCAGTCACGCGGCGGAGCAACAGAACCCGACAAGGCATGAAAAACACTGAAATCACCCAGCTCCCCTGGGCGGCATTGAAGCCGAACCCCTGGAACCGAAAAACGTTCAGCCACGAGAAGCTGATCGAGCTCGCGGACTCCATCCGCGCCAATGGCATCATTGAGCCCCTCGTGGTGCGGGAGCTGCCGCCCGGAGAAGGCGGCAAGCTGCCGGGCGTTGCGATGGAGTTCCCCACCCACGAAATCCTGGCTGGCGAACGGCGCTGGAAGGCAGCCGACCTGGTGCCGCTCCTGACACTGCCGTGCATCGTTCGCGTCTGCACCGACGTGGAGGCCCGGCAAATCACCGCGATCGAAAACCTGCAGCGCGAAGATCTGTCCGCACTCGAGGAGGCGATGGGCTACCAGAGCCTGCTGACGGAGCTGGGCTGTTCGGTCGAGGACCTGGAGACGCGGGTCGGCAAGAAGCGGTCGCACATCTACGCCAGCCTGCGCCTGTTGAAGCTGCCCAAGGAGATTCAGCAGGCCGTGGTCGAGGGCAAACTGGAGGCCACCGTGGCCGGGCTGCTCGCGACCATTCCGAACCCCAAGCAGCAAAAGGCGGCGCTCAAGGACGTGCAGGAGGGCGGGGAATGGGTCAACACGAAGCAGCAGCCGATGAGCTTCCGCAAGGCCAAGGCCCGCATCGAGGAGAAGTATCGGTGCTCGTTGAAGGACGCTCCGTTTAAACTCGAGGACGCCAGCCTGGGCGCGCCGGCCTGCAGCGCCTGCCCCCTGCGCACGGGCAACCTGCCTGGCCTGCCGGCCGGCACCGCTCCAAACGTTTGCACGGATCCGACCTGCCTGAAGGCAAAGAAGGTCGCTTGGCGGGAAAAACGCCTCGTGGTGGAGAAGGAGAAGGGCCACACGACCGTGTCGCTCGCCGACATGGACCGTTACTGGAAATACGGCGCGTTGAGCAACGGCGCTCCCTGGGTTGAGGCCGGCGGTCACTTCTGGCTGAACGGCAAACAAGTGCCTTACAAAACCCTCGCGGCCAAAGCGAAGGCGCCGGAAATCTGGTCCGTCACACCCGACGGCGAGGTCATCAAGCTCTACCGGCGAAGCGATCTGGAATCCGTGCTGCCCAAGGAGAGGCGCGCGGAGACGCTTCGCCCCATGTCGCCCGAGGAGAAGGCGAAACACGAGTGGAAGGAGCAGCGCGAACGCGCAGGCTGGTCCGGTGTAGCGACCAGGGTGATCGAGGCGTTCTCGGAAGCCAGCGCGCCCGCGGTGGCCGTGGCCTGGGCATTGCTGGCCCGCTGGATGCTGACAGCCCCCGAGTTTAACGACGGAGCTATTGCCCTCCGCCGCGGATGGCCTGAGAACTGGACGGAACCCAAACAGTTCAGCGCCTTGCCGCTGAAGACTGCTGCGGAATGGCAGGGCCTGGCGCTGGAATTAACGTTGACCGATTTCTACGGCGACGCGGGCGGCTATGACCGGGAACGGCTCCAGGATCTGGCCAAACTCTTCAAGGTCGACATCGAGGCGGTGCGCTCCAAGGCCGCCAAGGAATGGGAAGCCAAGAACCCGCCGCCCGCTCAACCCGCCAAGGTCGCTGACCCCGCGCCCGCCGTTCCGGCCAAAGCCAAAGCCAAGCCGGCCAAATCCACCAAACCCGTCACCAAGGCGAAAAAGTGAACGGCGATTTTCCTCCACCCGCTCGGGTGAATGCCGAGCAGCTCGAGGCGGAATGCGATGCCGGCTTCCAGGTGTCGCTCAACCTCGACGTCAGCCTGACCACCATGGCGCACGTGGTCATGGCCTGCCAGTACGCGTTGCGGGCGCCCAGCCTGAGCGCGCCGGCGGCGGTTATCATCCGCCAGTTCGCCATCGATGCGACGGAGAAGGCCGCCTTCCCGCCCGAGCTGACGAAACTCATTCAAGCGGGGTGGCTATGACGAACGCCGTTGAAGCCCCCGCGCCCACGGCGCCAGAGAAACCCAAGCGCACGGTGGTGCGCACGGTGGCCGGCCGGCGCACGATCGCCATCAAGGACGAGCGTTATGTTTTCGAGATGCGGGCGGATGGCGTCCGCATTCGTCGCTGGCATGCGCCCGCCCGCAAGGCGCGCACCCTGACCTGGCTCGACCTGGTCACGACCGCGCTCGGCCAGCGCCTCCTGCCGTTGGAACCCGTCTCCACTCCATCCTCAAATGCAAAAGTATGATCAAAATCCAAACATCCAAAACTGCTGACACTCGCACCTGCGACTTCGCTAATACCACCAAGGAAACATTGCTGGCATCCAGTCGGCAACATATCGGCGACGTGGTGAAGGCGCTGGCGTTCTTCTCCTCAAAACTAACTGAAGCGGCTGGCGAACACGATTACGACAAACTGACGCAAATCGACTGGTTCCACGCCGACTTCGTAACTGGATTCAAGCAGACGGGTTGGTGGGACAATCATCGAGCAATTCATCGACACCATATCGACAAGCCGGATGGCGTTCCCCAAGACGTTAACTTACTTGATGTAATCGAGCACATCTCTGACTGCGTGATGGCAGGGATGGCCAGGAGCGGAAGCGTTTACGAATTGAAGCTTTCGGACGAACTATTGCAGCGGGCGTTTCGGAACACGGTTGAACTCCTGAAGGCGCAGGTGGTCGTGGAAAATCATAAAACATGAACACCTCCGAAATGATTCAGGCCCTGGAACGCCAGGAACAGGAACGCCACGCGGCGGTCCTGGAATCCCTCCACCACCTCGCCAAAACCCTGGGCGTGATCCCGCTCCTCCCCGCCCCCCAGAGCGCGGGGCGCCGTGCGCTGCCTGCGCCGCCCGTAGAGCCCGAGCCGCAACCCGAACCGGCACGCCGGCGGGGTCGCAAACCCAAAGTCAAAGCCGAGCGGGAGCGGCCCGTCATGACTGAGGCCGAACCGACCCGCTCCGTCCGCGCCCGCAAAGGGGGCGGACGCGCGGCCAGCGAATATCGCCTGCAGCTGGCCCGGGCCATCGCTGCGCTGGCGGAACCGTTCACCACCGGCCAGGCCATCGAGGCCCTGCAGGCGGCTCACCCGGCGGCCACGAAATGGATCGAGGCCCGCAATGTGCCGACCGCCTTGCTGGCCTTCACCTCCAAGGGATGGCTGCGTCGCCAGACGGCAGGCACGGGGCATCCGGCCACCTACACGCGCACGCCTCGCTTCAGTGAAGCCGAGAACGCCGCCGGCGTCGTCAACCGCTACGCCGAGTTCCGGAGCACGATCAAGACCCCGGAGGTGGAGGAGTGAATCTGCATCAACGGTGCGTGGCGTTGCGCTTGGTGGCGGAAAAGCTGCCCGATCCGAAGACGGCCGGCTTCATCCTGGACACCGCCTCCTGCATTGAGGTGCTCGCCTTTGAGGTGAACCGCCAAAACGCCGTGCTGCGCCAGATCGCCGATGCGCCCGGCCTCGAGAATGAAACCAACATCATGGCCTGCGCCGTGCAGCGTTGGGCACGAGAGGCCATCACCCCGCCGCCGCCGGTCCCGACGGCGCTCCCGAAAATCGACGGCTAAACCAAAACCAAAAACCAAATGAACAGAGAAATCACGACCCACAAAGTTAATTCAGCCAACGACACACTTACCATTGTGGCTATCGACGAACCCGGTGCTGGTGGAGCCAATCACCATTATCTCGTCATGCTTCCCTCGCATGTGGAGCAATGGCGAACTGACCAAGCGACCTACGGCGACGCAGAGCAACCGGTCGCAAATCTCTGTTCGATCCGATTCCAAAACGGCCCCATCCCTTCGAATGGCGTCAACGGGGTCACACAGGAGGTCCTTCTGGCCATCGTGCAAGACCGCCTTGAGTCATTTCAGGCCGGAAAGTTTCCCAGCGAAGAGAACAGCAAGGCGCTCGCCGCCGTGAAGGAAGCGCAGCATTGGCTTCAGTTTCGCACCCTTAAACGCATGGCCCGTGGAGTCGAAGGAACGCACCAAAAGTAATCATGGCCAAAAGGGGGGGATCAGGGAACGACCAGCTGCCGCCGCATTCGGTGGAGGCAGAGCAGGGGGTATTGGGCTGCGTGCTGCTGGCGCCGATGGACACGATTCCGCGCGTGCGGAAAAAGTTACGGGCCGAGGATGGCGAGGAGTTCTTCGAGCTCCGTCACCGCACCATCTGGCGGACGCTGGCCTGGATGTTCGACGAATTGCTGGCCGGGCGCTCCATCAGCGCCCGGCCGGAGGGGACCGCGCACAACGCCGACGGCATCGACATGCTCACGGTCATGCAGCGGCTCAAGGACAATCAGAACCTCGACGGCGTCGGCGGCACGGCCTACCTGGCCACGCTGCCCGATGCCGTGCCCAGCGCGGAGAATCTGGACTACTACCTCGAGATCCTGGTCCAGAAGTATGTCCTGCGCCAGCTGATCAGCCGCTGCACGGACGTGACTCGCCGGGCATTCGAGTGGCAGGGCACCATGCAGGTGCTGCTCGATGACGTGCAGCGCGGGGTCGACCAACTCCAGCGCTACACCATCTCCGACGAAGGGGCCACGCGCCGCCTGAAAGCCCCCAGCGATTTTGGCGAGGACTACTGGAAAGCCTGGTTTGGCGGCGAAGCGGACGCCGAGCCCGGATGCCTGTTGCCGGACTGCTTCGCCGGCTTCCCGTTCCGCATTCGCGAAGCGGAGATGACTCTGGTGCTGGGCGAGAAGGGCAAGGGCAAGACCACCTTGCTGAGCTACATCGTGCTGCACCTGCTGCGCCAGGACATGAAGTTCGTCATCGCGTCCTTCGAGTCATCGCCGCTCCGCACGCTGAAGCTGCTGCACACGCAACTCATAGGCACCAACCGGCTGCCGGAGACCACCCAGGGCCAGCGGCTCTTTCGCGAGGGCCTGGCGTGGTTGAACAGCCGGGTGGCCATCTACGATTTCCAGGGCATCGCCGATTATCGGGAGGTGCTGTCCGTGTTCCAGGCCGCACGAGCCCGCGGATTCTCCGGCTATGTGGTGGACAACCTCATGAAGCTGGGCGTGGCCGAGGATGACATGAGCGGCCACGGCATCGCGGCCAATGCGTTTGCGGACTTCGCGATCCAGCAGGCGGCGCACGTCTTCATGGTGAATCACCTGCGCAAATCGGGCGAGGGGAACATGCGCAACCGATCCCGCGGCTCGCTGCGCTGGGTGGACGCCAGCGCGAACGTGGTGGGCATCGAGCGCAACGAAAAGAAGTGGGAGAAGATAGCGCCGTTCCTGGACAATCTGCAGGCGGGCCGCATCTCGGTGGACGAATACAACGAGTTCACCAAGGAGGAGCGGAAGGAATGGGACGCCAAATTCATCCTGAGCAACCAGCGGCTGCAGGGCACGCAGCAGAACGGCAGCCGGGCGCTGTGGTTTCTGTCCCGGGCCTCGCAGTATTTCGACCACAATCACCCACTGCCCGACGAGACCACGAACTGGCTGCAGCGCTGGTGTGGAAGGGAGAAGGAGCAACACGCATGAGTGCAAAAGTAAACCTCTGGGTAATCCCTGGCCACATGGACAGCGTGATGGCCCGGCGCTACTCCAAACTGCCGCCGTCGCGACAGCCGGCCGACGATGATTTCATTTGGGTGCCACTCTCGATCATCGAGCACACGTCCCGCAACGTCGGCGGACATCACGTGGTGACGTTGCCGGATTGGTTCGTGGAAAAGGAGGGGTTGTGAGCGAGAGAATCGGTCCTCATGTCTCGCTCATCCCAGAGCGTCGACTCTTGGAATGCACGGGCTGTGTTTACCTTAAGCACAACCTGCTCAAGTCCGGCAGGAATCCGGATTGGGAATGCCTCTGCCTTCATCCTAAAGCGATGGAGCAACAGCCTAAACATCGTTACTGGTCGGGCAATGGCTCCAAAGGGCGTTGGATTGGGGAGCATCCCGAAACGCCCACGTGGTGCCCGGTCAGAAACGGAGCGAAGGAATGATCGAACTCCCCTCCACCCTCCCCCGCGCCGAGTGGCATCCGGTCGCCCCGGTGCTGACGGATGCGGACATCCGCCGCATGCTGCTCAAGCCGTACGGGGCGGAGCTTTACACCAACTGGCTGTCGAAGCACCTCCACCACCTGGCCCAGCAGGACTGGAACAAGTCCAAGCCGCTCGACTCGAATCCCTACTGGTTCCACTTCGAGCTGCCCCACTGGCTCGAGGCCCGCTACGCGGCCGGCCTGGTCCCGCGTTCGCCCGAGCAGCGGGCCGCCATCGGCCAGGCCTGGGCGCTGGCCCCCTACGTCCGAACGTTTGGACCGGCCTTGCGGGCGGCTGTGACGGATCCGGCGGTCTGGACCGTCGTGCCGGAGGATTGGAAAACCTTCCTGCTGATTTTGCTGGGCGGCAACCGTGCGGCCAAGAGCGAGCTGTGCGCCTTCCTCACCGTCGAGTCGGCCGTGCAGACGCCCGAAACGCTGATCGTCTGCTGCTCCAAATCGCAAAACTCCTCCCGTGAGACCCAGCAGCAGCTCATCTGGAAATACCTGCCGAAAAAGTTGAAGCAGCTCAACGGCCGTCAGGATCCGCGTGGCGTGGCCAAGGTGAAGTATTCCATCGCCGGCGGCTTCACCGAGGAGCTGCTCGTGCTGGACAACGGCTCCACCATCCACTTCCGC
>Ga0079219_10000055_pt1 | contig 14261 bp, 12 predicted proteins | sample GAControl_FD_77074 | JGI IMG/M metagenome (GOLD analysis project Ga0079219, IMG submission 77074) | Agricultural soil microbial communities from Georgia to study Nitrogen management - GA Control | ecosystem: Environmental > Terrestrial > Soil > Agricultural land | place: USA: Georgia...
AGATAGATCACCGCATCGGTGCCGCCAGCGCGGTAGACGCCGACCGGAATTCCAGTGTTGGCGCCTTCGCGCAAATAGCCGTCCATGCGCAGCGCGACCTGAACGTCCTGCTCTTCTGCCAGAAAAACTTCACCCATTGGCACTGGTTGCAGCGGCTCTTCCGGGATCTGGCGCAACACGGCCGCGGTGTACAAGCGAATCTCGGCGCGCTCGGTCGCGGCGAAGCTTGCGGCCGACGGTGAGCCATCGTGCCCGAGCACGTCGTGCATTGGCGACTGGAGATCTGTATAGCTGAATCCCTCGACCACGATTCCGTAGATGTGCGGAATGTGACCATCAACCGGCTGCGCACCGTCGACGCGGACGATGGTCCCAATCCCGACCGGCGAGTCGATCGCCGTCCAGAAATGGAACTCGTGCGGAGTGTTGGGCTTCCGCTCGGTTGCAACAACGCGACCCAGTGCTTCACTCATGAAATTGCACGCAGAAATTCTTCACAGTCTCTGACACCGTACGACATTTTGTCCCAGCGCCCGTCGGGGAGTGCCAATGGGTTCTTCTCGGCGAGGATCCAGCGCGAGATCTCGTCGGCGCGATCGGACGGATTGGCGCACTCCGACATCTCGACGCGTACCAGTCCCCACAGGGGATCGTGCCCTTCTGGGCTTCGCTGTCGGAGATACCAGCTCAGGACCGAATTGCGGGCCCGCGGCGAAACCTTGAACACCGACGATCGCTCGTTGACGCCGAGGTTGAGAACGATCTTGAGAGCGTCGTCTTCCACGTAAAGAGTGCGATGGCTCTTGATCACGCCGACAGCGCACCCCGACGAAGCGACGACAGCACTGCGATTGATGCCTCCATCGACGAATAGCGGGGCCTCGTTGCGAGCGCACCACGCCTCAGCGATTTGGTCTTCCAGCGTTTCGCGCTGTTGATCGATGGCGCGAATGGCGCGGTCGAGCAGCACCTGCGGATGCGGACTAGGGTAGTCTCCGTTCGCATCCGCCTTCGAGGTGTCGACAACCATAAGGCCCGTTTCTCCCAGCGGAAGATCAGCCAGCGGCGGCAGATACTTGAGCGGCAGATAAAGCCTGAAGTCGACCTTCGGCGGTTGATGTCCCCACGTCGTGAGCCGCCGATTCACGCGCACTCGCACAACGGCGGACGTGGTTCCGAGAACGAGCGGGACTCCTTCGTGTCGCGCGATCAGGCGAACCTTCTGAGCGCCGTCGAGGAATGCCCCAAAACCCGACTTCATGTCCCGGGAGACGCCCGGGACCTTTCGCGCCCGCATCACGCTCCCTTCGACGATCTGCGCTGAGCGGAGCTGAGGCTGGTCAAAAGTACCGGGCGAGTCGACTTCGACGCTGGTGTTGATCTCGCTGATACCGGGCAATCGCTGCATCAGCAGCTTCAGCGCGGTCCGACTGGCGTGGTCCGGACCGGAATTGATCAACTGCAACGCCCTACTCCAGCCCGATGTCCCACGCCTGCTCCAGATCCTTCTTCGAGTAGGCGCGAAATGCGGTGAGGGTGTGGGTAGACCTGATTCCGGGTACGACGGTGACTTCCTCGGTCACGATGCGGGCAATTGCTTCGTGCTCAGCGACTTCCAGCATCGCCACGAGGTCCCATTCGCCCGAAACGGAAAAGACCTGCGAGATGCCCTCGATGCCCGCCAGCCGCGTCGCGGCCTGGGCGATTCTCTGGGGCTCTGCTTTGATGAGAACGATCGCAGTAATCAAGAACGCTCCGGGCCGCCAGCCGCTCGCTGTCGGCGGCCTTTCAGTATCTTTGGTGAGCGAGTGCCGCGCATCTGGCGGCGAGTGATATAACGATATCGGCGAGGCGGACGCTCCGCCACGTTTTGAAATAGAGGTTGAGATGCCGGAACTGGAGGACCTTGGAGAGCGCGCGACGCCGCAGGCCGCGCGCGCGCAGAATCTCCTTTACACGCTGCCCCACACCACCGAGTCGATCGCGGAATTTTTGACGCCAGCGCTCGCCCGTGTGGATCGCGCAGCGGGCGGCACGCAGGTCCTCGTCGTCACGCGCGATGCCGAGACTGCGCTCACGATTTCGGAGACGATTCTTCGCATTTCCGGTCCGGCTGGCATCGAAGTCGTCCCCGCGACCAGCGCATCTCGCGCTGCGCGGATCTTCAAGACCCGTCCCGTTCTGGCGGTGGCGGGGCCGGCGACCGAGCTTAGCGCCCTCGTCAAGAATTCACTGCTCAAGCTCGACACGGTGCGCACCGTCGTCCTCGCCTGGGCAGACGACATCCTCGGCGAAGCTCCCGAGACGATTCGCGCGCTGGAAGCTCTGCTCGGCGAGATCGGCGATGCTGGCCGGGTAATCGTCGTGCGCAAAACAACACCCGCCGTTGAGAATCTGGTCGAGCGCTATGCCCGGCGCGCACGCAGGGTCGGCGCGGCCGAAGCGGAGGCGCCGGAAGTGCCTGCCGATTACGAGATGCCGATCATTCGGTTTGTGACGGTGGCGGCCAGTGCACGCGCCAGCTCCTTACGGAGACTGCTCGACGATCTCGATCCGCCATCGGCGATCGTCGTCGCCCGGGATCAGGCCGCGGCCGACGCTGCGACCCACACGCTCAGAACCCTCGGCTATCACCAGGACGACAAGACCATCAACGTCACGCGTGGTGATTTGGGCAGCGCGACCGCTCACACCGTGATTTTCTACCAGCCACCGGTCACCCCCGCCGAGCTACAGCGCATCGCATCCGCGAGACCGGTCGAGGTAGTCGCGCTGGCGACGCCGGGCGAAGTGCCGTGGCTGCGCGAGCTGGCGAGCGGAAGATTGACGCCGCTCAACCTCCACGGACCGGAGCGCCGCGCGCGAAATCGCGAGGAAGCGCTGCGCGAAGAGCTGCGCGCGGTGCTGGCGAACGGTGTTCCGCCGCGTGAAGTGTTGTCACTGGAACCGCTGCTTCGAGAATACGATGCCACCGAGCTGGCGGCAGGGGCGCTGCACATACTAGAGAGGGAACGAGCTCAGCGACGCGCGGCTGAGGCGAACCCCGCACCGCCGGCACGACCGAAACCGCCCGAGGTCGATCGTCCGCGCGACAGAGATCGCGATCGCGGTGGAGATCGCGAGCGTGGTGGAGATCGTGGTGCCCCGCGTGGACGAAGCTTCGATCGCGGAGACCGTGGCGATCGCGGTCGTCCCTTTGATCGCGGACGACCCCCTAACCGCGGCGGTGGGCCGCGACGTGATCGCGACCGGTCGTGAGCGGACCGAGTGGACCCTTCCACCAGGGCGGTGGCTGGGTTGAAGTCATTGCCGGGGTGATGTTCAGCGGCAAAAGCGAGGAGCTCATTCGCCGGGTTCGTCGCGCCGTCATTGCCAGAAAGCGGGTTCAGGTCTTCAAGTCCCACCTCGACTCGCGATACGCGGGGATCTACTCGGTTTCCAGCCACGACGGGCGCACCGTCGAAGCCGTTCCGGCCGACTCCGCCACCCAGATCGGCCAACAAATCGACCCGATGGCGCACGTCATCGCGATCGACGAGGCTCAGTTTCTCGACAAGGGGATAATCCCGCTGGTGACCTCCCTCGCCAGCCGCGGCAGGCGCGTAATCGTCGCCGGAACCGACACCGACTTCCGTGGTGAACCCTTCGGAGCGATGCCGGAACTAATGGCTATTGCCGAGGTCGTCGATAAGCTGCACGCGATTTGCGTTTTATGCGGAGGCCCAGCTAGCCGCAATCAACGGCTGATTGGGGGTCGGCCGGCGCCTTACAACTCGCCCCAGATCATGGTTGGTGGGACGGAGTCGTACGAAGCCAGGTGCCGGATGTGCCACAGCGTTCCCGCGGGTGATGCCGCCCAGGTCCCGCTGCTCTGACGGCAGGTATTTCTGTCAGAGAGACGTCAGCAAAGCTGCAAGCAGCTGTTTAGGCGTGACAGAGATGGAATGCGTTCCTATCTTGGCCACGCACGGCGGCTGAATTCCACCTCAATCCAGGGAAAATGATTCTCATCGGACTGACCGGAAACATCGCCAGCGGCAAATCGGAGGTCGCCCGCATGCTCGCTGAGCGCGGGGCGAAATTGATCGACGCCGATGTGCTCGCCCGCGAGGCAGTCGAGCCTGACACACAGGCGCTGAAAGACATCGTCAAGCGTTGGGGCAAGGACGTGCTCAAGAGCGACGGAAGCCTCGATCGCGGCGCACTTCGTCAAATCGTGTTCGCCGACCAGAACGAGCTCGACGCACTCAATCGAATCGTTCACCCGGGCGTGACCCGGCTTCGTGATCGGGAAATTGCAAAGGCGCGGGAGCGTGGAGACCAGCTGGTGGTCTGCGTGATCCCGCTTCTTTTTGAGCGCAACCTGGTGGACGAGTTCGACGCGATCGTGCTCGTCGATGCGCCGCGTCCGCTTCGCCTCGAGCGGCTGGTGAGAACACGCGGTCTCGATGAAACCGACGCGATGAACATGATCGTTTCGCAAATGCCCGCCGAGCTAAAGCGCGCGCGCGCCGACTACGTTATCGAGAATAACGGTTCACTGGATGACCTGGAGCGCGATGTCGACGAGCTCTGGAGCTCTCTTCACGTCGATGCTGAAGAGTCGACGCACCCATCGATAGACCTCACCGCGGGGTTCGAGCCGGCGCCGAGTCCGGCAGCGCAGCTTTCTTGACTCACTTTCGGGACGCCGATTAGACTTCGCGCCCTGAACTGGGCGCGACTCTATCAGCGGAGAAATTGTGGCAAACGTCCCTGGCGATCTCAACTACACCGAAGAGCACGAGTACGTGCGCAAGGGCAAGGACGGCAATGTTGAGATCGGAATTACCGACTACGCTCAGGGTGAGCTTGGCGACGTCGTGTACATCGAGTTGCCGAAAGTCGGCACGAAGTTCAACAAGCACGATGTATTCGGCACCATTGAGGCAGTGAAAGCCGTCTCCGAGCTGTTTTCGCCAATCTCCGGCGAAGTCGTCGCCATCAACGAGCGGCTCGACAAGGAGCCAGCTCTCGTCAACTCGGATCCTTACGGGGCCGGTTGGATGATACGGGTCAAGCCGACCAACCAATCTGAGATTGGCGCGCTCCTTGGCGCTGACGCCTACACCAAACACATCGGCCAGTAGCCGCTCCACCACCGGGCTTCCCGTCCGAATTTTTGTCTTGCCAGTTATCGGCGAGCGCCATATGGTGAAGCCCCAAGTGTTTTTGTAAGCCGCGTAACATGTAGGAGCGGGTAATGCGACTAAAGCCGTTCATCTTAAGCACCGCTTGCGTCCTCGCCGCCGGATGCGGCGGTGGCGGCTCATCGAGCGGGCCCTCTACGCTTTCCGTCACCATTCCGACGTCGCCTATAACCTCTGGCACATCGGTGCAGGCGGTGGCAAGCATCACTGACGCCTCAGGGGCCACTTCACCCGCCTCGAACGTGACCTGGTCCAGTTCAAACAGGAATGTGCTCGCAGTGACGTCGAGCGGTCTGCTTACCGCCGCGAAGGCTGGAGCGGCGATCATCACGGCTACCTCCGGAAGCCTGGTCGGCGAGCTGGCTGTCACAGTCATTCCGGGCGCGCCAAACCGGATAGTTATCTACTCGGGTGACGGCCAGGTTGGGAACCGCGGAGGGACACTGCCGGATCCTCTTTGTACCAACGTTCTCGATGCCGCCGGAAATCTTCTCACCGGCATTACCGTCACCTATGTGGTTGCGACGGGAGGCGGAGCGATTGCCGCGCCAACCTCGCCAGCAACCGATGGCCAGGGTATCGCAACCTCCGGTCACTGGACACTCGGTCTCGGCACCGGAGTGCAAACCGTAACCGCAACGGCGAGCGTTGGGTCCGTGACGTTCCACGCAAACTCGCAGTAGTCCACGTGACGAGAGTGCGGATTCTCGTAGTCCTCGCCGCGGGAATCCTTGTCGGTTGCAACGATGCGACCGCGCCTTCCGCTCCATGGCATCCGTCAGCGGTTTACCAGTGGGATTCTGTCGCGCTCATCGCGGTGCGCAACACACACCTCGGCCCGCCGATGGTCGCACGCGCCTTGGCTGTTGCGCACACCGCGATGTACGACGCCTGGACGGCATACGACGACAAAGCCGTTGGGACTCAGGTCGGCGGATCGTTGCGGAGACCGAAGAACGAGCGCACGACCCAGAACAAAGAGCGTGCAGTCAGCTTCGCTGCCTATCGTGCCCTGTCCGATCTGTTCCCCTCGGAGCAACTGACGTTCGACGAGTTGATGCAGCGATTGGGTGACGACCCGTCCAACACGTCTACGGACGCGACCACTCCCGAGGGAATCGGCAACGTTGCCGCGGCGGCCGTCATCGCCTTTCGTCACCACGACGGGGCGAATCAGCTGGGCGACCTCGCTGCCGGCGCGTACTCAGACTACACCGGCTACCAGTCCGTAAACACACCGTCGCAAATCAACGATCCGAATCGCTGGCAGCCTCTGCTCGTTTCGAACGGGCAGGGTGGCACAACCGCCCAGAAATTCATCGCCCCGCACTGGGGCAACGTGACGCCGTTCGCACTGACCTCGGGAGCACAATTCCGTCCTGCCTCCGTCCCAAACCTCTATCCGAGCGCGGGCTACACCACTCAGGCCCAGGAGATTATCGACCTCAGCGCGAACCTTACCGACGAACAGAAGACAATGGTCGAGTATTGGGCTGACGGTCCATCGTCGGAGCTCCCGCCGGGGCATTGGGCGCTCTTCGCCGAATGGGTCGCGCGTCGCGATCACCACACGATCGATGACGACGCCAGGATGTTCTTTGCGCTCACCAACGCGCTTCTCGACGCCAGCATTGCGGTCTGGGATTGCAAGCGGACCTTCGACTACGTGCGGCCTATCACCGCCATTCGATTTTTGTTTGCGGGTCAACAAATCAGAGCGTGGGGTGGGCAATTCAAAGGCACCCAAACGATTCCTGGTGAGCAGTGGCAGGCTTATCAAACCAGCGCCGTCCCGACTCCTGCCTTTCCGGAATTCAGCTCGGGCCACAGCGCGTTCAGCGCCGCGGGTGCCGAGATTCTGCGCTCCTTTACCGGCAGCGACGTGTTCGGAAACTCCGTCACCATCAAAGCTGGTTCGTCAGGCGTTGAACCTGGCGCGGTGCCGGCGTCGGATGTCACCCTCAGCTGGCCGACTTTCAGCGCGGCCGCCGACCAGGCCGGCATGTCTCGGCGTTACGGTGGAATTCATTTCCGGGAGGGCGACCTGCAGTCGCGCGCGATGGGCCGGTTAATTGGCGCGCAGGCATGGTCAAAGGCACAGGCGTACTTCGCCGGCAGTCTCTAGCGCTTCCAGGGTCGGCTGCTCAACGCCGCCATGCCGACTGTCGATTCGGTGTAGTTAAGTCTCCGAGCCTACATAGCTATCGGTCGGCGGACACGAGCAAATCAAATTCCTGTCCCCATAGGCCGATTCGACTCTAGCCACAGCCGGCCAGAACTTGAAGTCGTGCGTCCACTCCGCCGGAAATGCCGCGCGCTCACGCGTGTAAGGGTGCGTCCACGCCGACGCTGTCACCCGACTCACTGGATGCGGCGCGTTCTTTAGCATGTTGTCCTGACGGTCAGCTTCGCCGCTCTCGATCTCCCTGATCTCCTCGCGAATGGAGATCATTGCCTCGCAGAACCGATCGAGCTCTTCCTTCGGCTCGCTCTCCGTCGGCTCGATCATCAGCGTCCCCGGCACCGGGAACGACACCGTCGGCGCATGAAATCCATAATCCATTAGCCGTTTGGCGATGTCTTCGACGTCGACCCCACTTGCCTGTTTCACCACACGCGTGTCGACAATGCACTCGTGAGCGATCGTCCCGTGCGCTCCTTTGTAGAGCACGGGGAACGACGCCTCGAGCCGCCTCGCAATGTAGTTGGCGTTGAGAATCGCGACTTTGCTCGCGAACTCCAGCCCGTCGCCGCCCATCAGCTTGATGTAGGCGAGCGAGATCGGGAGAATGCTCGCGCTTCCCCACGGCGCCGCCGATACCGCGCCAACCTGATCGCGCCCATCGAGCCGGACCACCGGATGACCCGGCAGGAACGGCACCAGATGCTTCGCCACTCCGATCGGTCCCATCCCGGGCCCGCCACCGCCGTGCGGGATGCAGAAGGTTTTGTGGAGATTTAGATGGCAGACATCGGCGCCGATATCCGAAGGACGGCAGAGTCCGACCATCGCATTCATGTTGGCGCCGTCCATGTAGACCTGGCCGCCGTACTTGTGGACGATCTCGCAGATCTCAACGATCGATTCCTCGAACACGCCGTGCGTCGATGGATAGGTTACCATCAACGCGGCCAGATTGAGGCCGTGTTCCTCGGCCTTCGCTCTCAAATCAGCGACATCGATGTTGCCGCGATCATCGGTCTTCACAACGACCACCCGCATCCCCGCCATCACCGCGCTCGCCGGATTCGTCCCGTGCGCAGACTGCGGAATCAGGCAGATGTTCCGATGCGCTTCGTTTCCCGACGCGTGATAGGCATGGATCACCAGCAGTCCGGCCAGCTCGCCCTGTGACCCCGCGTTGGGCTGCAGCGACACAGCGGCGAAGCCGGTGATTTCCGAGAGCGCGCTCTCCAGCTCGTCGAACAGCTGTCGATAGCCGTCGGTCTGATCGAGCGGGGCGAAAGGATGGATCTTCGCAAACCCGGGCCACGTGATCGGCATCATCTCCGCCGTCGCGTTCAGCTTCATCGTGCAAGAGCCCAGCGGAATCATCGAGTGAACCAGGGACAGATCTCGCGACTGCAGCCTGTTCATGTAGCGGAGCATCTCGGTCTCAGCGTGATGCCTGTTGAATACCGGATGCGTCAGGAACGATGTCGTGCGATTGAACCGCTCGTCGTAGCGTGTGTCCGCGTTCAGAGCGAGATCGTCGACTCCGAAATCCGGATCCTTGCCGCCGTTGAACGCGGCGAGGAGGTTGGTGATGTCGTCGTCGTTCACGGTCTCATCGAGCGCGATGCAGATTGTGCGATCGTCCATGAATCGCAGGTTGATGCGGCGACCCTGCGCCTCATCGATAATCGACTGCGCGTTCCGCTTGCCGACCGCGACACGGATGGTGTCGAAGAAATCGTCGTGGACGATCGTGAAGCCGAGTCGACGCAGCCCCTCGCTGAGCGCGGTTGCGTAGCCGTGAACTCGACGGGCGATCCGCGTCAGTCCCTGCGGTCCGTGATAAACGGCGTACATGCTCGCCACCACAGCCAGTAGCACCTGTGCGGTGCACACGTTACTCGTCGCCTTCTCGCGACGGATGTGCTGCTCACGAGTCTGCAGCGCCATTCTCAGCGCCGGCTTGCCGTCGGCATCCCGAGAGACGCCGATGATGCGGCCCGGGATGTGTCGCTTGAACTCGTCCCGCGTGGCGAAGTACGCGGCGTGCGGTCCACCGTAGCCAAGTGGAACACCGAACCGCTGCGTATTGCCGACGACGATGTCGGCTCCCCACTCGCCCGGCGGAGTGAGCAACACCAGACTCAGAATGTCTGCCGCGACGGTAACCAGGGCGTCGCTGGCGTGCGCCTGCTCGACCGTCTTGGTGTAATCGCACACCGCGCCATCGGTCGACGGGTATTGAAGCAGAACGCCGAACACCTCGGGCGTGATCTTGAAATCCTCGAACGGCGAGACCCGCACCTGGATGCCGCGCACACTCGCCCTCGTCTTCACCACATCGATCGTCTGCGGATGACACTCTGCGGCGACGAGGAAGACTTCTTTCCCTTCCTTGCCCTTGAGCGCGTAGCTCATCGTCATTGCTTCGGCCGCCGCGGTCGCCTCATCGAGTAACGATGCGTTAGCGATTTCCATCGCGGTGAGGTCGATCACCATTGTCTGGAAATTGAGCAGTGCCTCGAGGCGGCCTTGCGCGATCTCTGCCTGGTAAGGCGTGTACGCGGTATACCAGCCGGGATTCTCGATGATGTTGCGCTGAATCACCGGCGGCGTGACCGTATCCGAGTAGCCCATGCCGATGAAGGACCGGAAAACCTGATTCTTGGCGGCGAGCGCGCGGAAGTAAGTGAGCACCTCCAGCTCGGTCAGTCCCTTTGGCAGCTCGAGCGGCTGCCGCGCCCTGATTTTACGCGGGACTGTGGCATCTATTAGCGCGTCGAGCGAGGGAAAGCCGATAAACTTCACCATCTCGGCCACGTCTCGCCCGTCGGGTCCTACGTGTCTTGGAATGAACGATTCCGCGGGCGGAATCGCGGTTTCAACGTGCTTGATTGTGGTGCTCATAGGAGTGACAATTTAACACTCTATGCACCACCGGCGAAGCAATCGGCGCTGGCGCTTTCTCCTCGCGCGGCCGCGGTCTGGCGCTGAAAATATGGCGCGAGATGTAGCACTCCAGGCGCGCGCAGCGCGAACGGGCGAAACGGTTTTCAGCGTTTATTCATGGTTGCGGCCAACGCTGTCCTTCGGCCGGAATCAGACGGCGACCGGATTGTACGATCTGGCAAAGATCCGCGCGGCCGAACTCGACGTGGTGCGTCGGCCAACAGGCGGACGCGCGATCCTGCACCATCGCGAGGTCACCTACAGCGTCACGGCGCCGATCGAAGACAGCGGCTTACACGAGACCTACGGCGCCATCAATCGCATCCTGCAGCTGGGACTGAGCTCTCTCGGTGTTCTGGTCGAGGCGTCTACCGGGTCAGACCGCGCCGAAGCTCCGAGTATAAAACCATGCTTCGAGACGCCGGCAAGAGGAGAGCTCATGGCCGACGGCGCCAAACTCGTTGGCAGCGCGCAGTGGCGTGAAAACGGAGCGTTGTTGCAACACGGCTCCATCCTCGTCGATGATGACCAGTCGTCACTTCTGGATCTGTCGGTCACACCGATCACGAGCCAGCACTGGACTCCACCGGCGTCGCTTCACGCGTTGCTCGGCCGCGCTCCGGATGCAGCGGAAGTTGCCACAGCGATGCGTGAAGCGGTGCGGTCACTCGAAGATGAAGACGTGACGGAGCTGGACGAAGACGAAGTGCGTGCGGCTATGCTGGAGCGTGTGCCGCAATTTCTCGACGAGGAGTGGACATGGCGGCGGTGAGGTACACGAGCGTCCTTTGCGCGCTGTTGGTCTGCGGGTGCGGCGGTGAATCTGGAAGAAGCGCCGGCGGCACAGTCGCGATCGCCGCGGGAAGCGACCCGGGCACGTTCATACCTGCGCTGGCGCAGACGACAACCGCGGCCGAGATCCTCGATATGGTCTACGATAGACTGGCCGATATCGGCGACTCGCTGAACATCGTTGGCGATCATGGATTCACACCAAGACTCGCCGACCGCTGGACATGGTCGCGTGATTCATTGAGCATCGCTTTCCATCTGAACCCAAACGCGAAGTGGCACGACGGCCAGCCCGTGCGCTCGAGCGACGTCCGCTTCACGATCGCCACTACCAAGGATTCGAGCCTTGCGGCTCCGACTGCATCGGTGATCACCAACATCGATTCAGTCAGCACGCCTGACTCCGCCACTGCGGTTTTCTGGTTTCATGCTCGCTCGCCACAGCAGTTCTACGATGCGGTGTTCCAGAATCCGATCATACCCGAGCACGTGTGGAAAGACGTCGCTCCCGCCAGCTGGCGCGCCTCTGAGCAAGCGAAGAATCCGATCGGCTCCGGCCGCTATCGCTTCGTACGCTGGATTCCCTCGGTCGCCGTCGAGCTCGCCGCGGATACAGCGAACTATCGAGGCGCGCCCAGGATCAGAAGGTTGATCTGGAGTATCGCGCCCGACTTCAACACCTTGCTCACCCGTTTCCTGGGCGGTGAGATCGACGTGTTTGAAAATCTGCGACCGGAGAACGTCGCGGCAGTTCAGAAACAACATCTCGGTGTGAAGCTGAATCCGTATCTCTCTTACAGCTTCATGACTTTCAATCTTCGGAATCCGGCCAACCATGATCGACCGCATCCACTTTTTGGCAACCGTGACCTGCGTCGCGCCTTGACGATGGCTGTTGATAGACCGGCGATCGTGCGCGCTGCTTTCGATACCCTCGCCTTGCCGGCACTCGGCCCGACCGTCCGCGCTTATCCGTCAACGGATCCGAAGATCCCGCAGATTCCCTATGACCTCGCTGCGGCCAGAAAGCTCCTCGACTCACTCGGCTGGCGAGTCTCGGGACGCGATAGCATTCGCGTGCGCAATGACCGTCCGCTCCGATTCTCCATTTCGGTCCCCGCGACCAGCGCTCTACGCATTAAGCTGGCGGTGTTGATACAGGAACAGCTGCGCCAGGCAGGTGTGCAGGTCGATGTCGAGCAGCTGACGTTGCCGGCGATAATCGACAAGGCTGGCAAGCACACCTTCGATGCCATCATCGGTCAGTGGAACACCCAGCCAAGTCCGGGCGGAGTGCGCGGGTCGTGGGGCATTGCCTCGTCCCGCGCCAACGGCAACAACTGGGGCTCGTATGAGAGTCCGACCTTCGACGCGTACGTCGACAGCGCGGTCAACTCGTTCGACGCGGGCAGGCAGCGACAGTATTTCACCAAGGCGTACGAGACGATCAACAACGACGCTCCTGCGATCTGGCTCGCGGAGCCGCGCCAGATCTTCGGATATCACTCCCGCCTGCAACTGGCGCCGATGAGAGCAGACGCATGGTGGGCGCATCTGCCCGACTGGTCGATTCCCGCGGACAAGCGCATCGGACGGGACAGCATTCCGCCAACGGCGGCCGCAACGACCGCCCCCGCGGAATCGGCCGGCAAGAAAACCCGGTAGCGGGTGCTCCGCTACTTCGCGCGTCGCCTCGGCCAGGCTGCGATCATCGTTGCGATCGTCGCCGCGATAACGTTTCTCCTGATCCACCTCGCGCCGGGCGATCCCTTCAGCGCGATACTCGACAATCCCAACGTCAGCGAGAAGGTGCGGCTGACGTTGCGCGCCCAATATGGGCTGGATCGGCCATTCGCCGAGCAGTTCTTCCGTTACGTAAATGCGCTCGCGCACGGTGAGCTCGGTTGGTCGTTCTCACACGATCAACCGGTGAGCGAAGTGCTGGCGACCGCTTTACCGAACACTCTGCTGCTGATGTCAGTTGCCCTGGTGGGAAGCTTCGTGCTTGGAATTTTCGTCGCGCTGGTTCAGGTCGCACGCCGAGGCACGTTCACCGATCAGGCGCTGAGCGGCATCACGCTGTTCTTTTTTTCGATGCCCGATTTCTGGCTCGGACTTCTCGCACTGCTTGCCTTCACCTACTGGCTGCCGATTTTCCCCGTCGGTGGCACTGTCGATCCGGTGATGCACGAGTTCCTCGGCTTCGGCGCTCGGATCATGGACAGGCTGCGGCACCTCGCGTTGCCAAGCCTCACACTGATTCTTCTCGCATCAGCAAGTGTCGCTCGATTCCAGCGCGCCGCGCTGCTCGACGTGTTGCCCGCAGATTATATCCGCACCGCCAGACTCAAAGGCCTGACCGAGCGACAGATACTGAGGCGACATGTTCTGCGTAATGCATTGCTGCCAATCATCACGCTGATCGGTCTCTCATTTCCTGCGCTACTCACCGGCGCTTTCTTCATCGAGAAGATTTTTGCGTGGCAAGGGATGGGATATGCGGTCGTCAACGCGATCGGTTCGCGCGATTATCAGCTGGTAGTTGGCGGCGTTATCATCGGCAGCATCATGGTGACAGTAGGCAGCCTGCTTGCAGATCTACTCTATGCCTGGGCAGATCCCAGACTCCGCGGTCACTGAGCCCGCGCGACCGCGCCAGTCGCCACTCGGCCTCGGCGTGCGCGCCATTCTGCGCAAGCGATCGTCGCGGGTCGCACTCGCGGTCCTCGGCGTAATCGTGATAATCGCGGTGCTGGCGCCGCTGATTGCGCCGTACGACCCTTACGCGCAGCCCGATATCGTCAGCGGGAAAGATCTCTCACCTTCGCTCGCTCATCCTTTTGGAACGGATCCTTACAGCCGGGATGTGTTGAGCCGGGTGATTTACGGCGCGCAGTTGTCACTGTCGATCGGCATTCTCGCGACGCTGGTCAGCCTGACCTTAGGCGTCGCTTACGGTGCCGTGTCGGGCTACCTCGGTGGAGTAGTCGACGCGATCATGATGCGCTTTCTTGATGCGCTCCTTGCTATTCCGCGACTTCTGCTACTTCTAGGCGTGCTGGTAGCGTGGCCTCATCTCTCGATCGGAGCGTTGATCATCTTCCTCGGGCTGACAGGCTGGTTCGGGCTCAGTCGCATTGTCAGGGGTCAGGTTC
>Ga0079219_10000056_pt1 | contig 14204 bp, 5 predicted proteins | sample GAControl_FD_77074 | JGI IMG/M metagenome (GOLD analysis project Ga0079219, IMG submission 77074) | Agricultural soil microbial communities from Georgia to study Nitrogen management - GA Control | ecosystem: Environmental > Terrestrial > Soil > Agricultural land | place: USA: Georgia | collected...
CGGAAATCACCAGATCGGATTGCCCGAGCTGTAATTCATTGATCCCCATGGAGACGGCTGCCAGTGAGCTGGCGCATGCCGCGTCCGTAACGGCATTGGTCCCGCGCAGATCAAACCGGTTGGCGATGCGTCCCGCCACAACATTCCCCAGCAACCCGGGGAATGTTGATTCATGCCAGGGCACATAATTTTTCGCTATGCGATCACAAATTGCCTGGGCTTCAGTCTCGGGAATTCCGCTCTCGCGCAGCGCTTTGGTCCAGACAGGCCGCTGTAGCCGGCTGACCATGGAGTTGAGCAATTGCTGCCCTGAAGTTACCCCCAGCACTACGCTGATGCGCTCGCGATCCATCGCGGCGAATTGCCCCTGGCTTGCGTCTTCCAGCACCTTTTGCGCAACAATGAGGGCAAGAATCTGTGAAGTATCGGTGCTGGGCATATTGCTGGGAGGTATGCCGAACTCCATGGGGTCAAAATCCACGGCAGAGAGAAACGCACCGCGCTTGCAATATGTCTTGTCCAGTGCGGAAGGTTCGGGATCGTAATAGTCTTCCACCAGCCAGTGCGTGGGAGGCACATCAGTGATCAGATCGCGACCGGCCAGGATGTCTGCCCAGAAGCCTCGTGCGTCAGCCGATCCCGGAAACAGCGCGCTGACTCCAACGACGGCGATGGGAACCATCTCCCGGTCTTGCTTCGACATATTTACAAACCCTCCCAGAAACGAGCTAACCCCAAATCAAGATAACGGCCGCGGACGATATTGAAACACAGACTCAGGAACGGCAACGCCATAAGTACGCGCCTGATGAGCGCGCGTCAGTACCGCGGCGCCCTCCAGTAAATTGCGCGCAATTTGCACGACACCGCGGTTGGCAGGCTCTGCCAGAAACGAGCCCCTGACCCAGCGATTGAATGAACCCATGGCAGGCCCGCACCATATCTGATAGTCAGTCCTCCGAGATGCATCGCCATCAATCCCCCAGCGGCTCGCTTTACCCAAATACCAGCGGAACACCAGCGCCATGCGATGCTTTGGATCTGTTCCGGCACGTTCCGCTTCTTCCGGATCGCGATGCTGCCAGAAGCGCTGTGTATCTGTCCATATTTCTTCAAAAGTCGCGCGTAAGACCTCACGTTCCAGGCGGCTACGTAAATCCGCCGGAATGGCTTCCAGAGATTCATACGTGCGATAAACCTCATATAGCTTTGCCGCGCGCACACCAAACATGGTTCCGCGCTTCAGCACCTGCACGCGGACGCCCAACTCAAACATGTCCGCAGCCGGAGCCATGATCACATCAGACAGGTCCGCTTCAGCCAGCATGGCTTTGCCCATCTCAGACAGTCCTGACTCCACTGCCGCCTGATTGACAGAGCCAGTGAGAACATAGGCTGCACCAAGCGCAAATGCAGCAGCGACCGCCGCTGGAGAACCTAGTCCACCTGCCGCACCAACGCGGATAGGCCGGGAGTATCCATATTGCTCGGTCAGTTCATCGCGCAGAGCCAGCATAATAGGAAAAAGCGCTACAAGAGATTGATTATCTGTATGGCCTCCACTGTCCGCTTCCACAGTTATGTCCTCAGCAACCGGCAGTTGTGCCGCCAGCTCCGCCTCAGTGCTGGTGAGCAATCCCTGAGCAACCAGGGCACGCAACATTTTTTCAGGAGGCGGTGACATGAATCGCCTTGCCACCTCCAGCCGGGAGAGCTTGGCAAAAATGTGATGACGGCGTTCCACGCACCCGGATACCGGATCGATCCGTAACCCCGCAGCCGCGCATCGCACCACCGCTGGAGTAAGGTCCATAAACGCAGAAGCGGAAATGCGCTTCACGTCCCGACGAATCAAAAGATCTGCAACCCGGTCCTCAAGTGCGGGCTCATGGGGAGAGTGAATCAGGTTCACGCCCCATGAGGTGCTTTGGCCGAGGGTGCGCTCCAGTTCGTTGATTGCCTGCTCAACACGCTCATAGGCGAGTCCTGCAGCACCGAAAAAAGAAAGCATTTCGGCCTGGCTCATTGCAATCACCATGCGCGTGGTCGCAATCCCGTTGGCCATTTCGCCAGCGATATAAGGGAACCGGACGCCATGAACTTCACAGAAGGACCGGTCACCCATCCACTCTGGATAAAGAGCAGGTAGCGTGGCCATGAGTGGATAGTCGCCCTGGCGGATTGAATCTGCGATTACAATCTCCCCCTCCAGGGCGACACCAATGCGACCATGTGCGCCATCGCGCACTATGTGAAGGGGTTCGCGCACTCTGGGGAGTAGCGCTGAGAGATCGTCCGCGCCGAAGGCAGGGCGTGACCGCCCTGATCGCCACAGCCCAACCGACGACAGTTCACGTGGGTTGATCAGGACCATCTTACCGTCCAAAAGCTAATGCTGAGAGCTGCTTGTTTAAGCTACAAACGATAGCATAGCCCCGCTGCCGCCGGGTGCGGGAAATGCAGAAAAAACAACAGTCTTTATAAATTTATGAGGAGAAACTTAGGTCGCTCAGGACCGCGGGACGTGCTTGACAGGTCATTGGCACCGGAGTACGCTCGGCTCCAGATCGGGGCAAATCCGATGCTTTTCTCGGAAAGAAACGCAGATGGGCTCGGCGGCCCGGATATTAGAAATACAAGATAGAGAAAGTATGAGGTACTGCAATGGCGGGGAATGAAGCAGGCGCCAAATCCGCTCAGGCAGATAGTCCGGCTGGGACATACACGGGAAGCTGTTTCCGTGACGTGCGCGCACAGCTACTCTCCGATCCGTACACAGTGCTGCCCCACCATCAGGTTTCGATTGGCTCAATGTTCAAGGCGGCAAAGAACATCCTGTTAAGCGATTCTTTTTCTCTTGTGGACCGTGATGCCGACCTGGTGCCTTATATGCAGAAGCTGCTGCATGCGGTCGGCATTTGCCTATTCGGCAGATGGACAATCACAGAAGATACTGGCTATACAGGTTGCTTCCGAGGCGGGACTGACCACCTGATCGTCGTCCGCTGCTCCACGCTGCTCTCGGCAACGGACCGCGGTATGCGGCGCGGATTTGGCTTTGCGGGAAAGATTTTTCCCACGCTCGATCCCAATGAGATAGTAAAAACCGCCAACTTCATCACGATTGACGTGCTCGGTGGAACTTTTGCCAAGCGGTTTTCTGACGTAAAGCTGACCAACTCCCCGGCCTTTGGCCTGAATTTCGGGCTTCTCAAGCTGGCTTTCGTTATGTTGAACATTATCTATGTTTTCAATCGTGCGGATAATGCACCTGACTATCGGCCTATTTATGCACTTTCTGAAGCCGGCCTGCTTCCTGGCGAGACACCCAAAGGGCCGAAATGGCTGCAACTAGCTGTAGAAGAAGGCATGGGCAAATCTGATGCGATTGATTTTCGCGATGAACTGCGTGTGGCCAACTACAAGGACGGCAAGTTGCGCTTCGCCATCTCCGTAGCAGATGAAAAGTCCCCGCAGGGACAGCAGTTGTGGCGTCGCATTGGCACCGTTGAACTGACGGAAGATGTGTGCTCGGAAAGTGGTGACCATCGCATCCGCTTCCGGCATCAACCCAATCGAGGCCACGCAGCTCCACCTAAATAAACTGGCTGGATTTCGGCAGTGCTCTCGAGCGATCTATGGGCTGGCAGCGGACTGCACCGGGTGGTTTGATTCATGTGTAGTCTGCTCCTGCCAAACGCGGTCCTCGCCAAAAATCATGTGTGGCGGATCAAGAATTGGCAGGACCTGGACTTGATCTCCCCAGCCAACCATCATGCATAGTGAGGGTTGGTCACGCAGTTCGCCGGTAAGCTCAAAGACACCAGGAACAAGCCCTGTCGGCAGGGGCGTGTAACCATCGTCAGAAGAATAGAGCACACGCAAGCGGCTGGCCTGGCGGACCAGCATGTCATAGTTGACAACGCCCTCAAAAAACATGCCGCGAACGATGGTGAGGGAACGGGCTGCATCCAGCACATGCTCAAGTTCAAGGCCAAGCTCACTGGCAGCGGCAGACATTGTGCGGCGGGCGCCCCAGGACAACTTTGCTTCGGTTCGGATAGGCGCACCTGTACCGGCAATGCCGGCATCGCTTCCGGCGATGCGTTGCCATGCTTCGCGCCCTCCATCCAGGATGATCCACTGCACCGCCAATCCCACATAAAAACGCGAACGCAGTGCGCCATGTGGCCATGCAGCCAGCGCCTGCCAGATCTGCTCAACATCTGTTCCAACTGGCACGGCAAAAGGGTCGATCTGCGGGCGCTCCCGCCGGGGAAAGCCCGCTACGTCACGCATGAAGTGTTGGGCGGGTCGGCTGAATACAGCTTCAAGACGCGTCATCAGCACCATTGCCAGCCGTCCTAATGTGAGCTGAAACTGGCGTACCTGGTCGCGTGTATATCGCTTGCGAACGGCCTGCTGCAATGGCTGCAAGACCTGCCAGGAATAGGGGTCGGTTGGCGAGATTGCCAGCGCTGTTTGCTTGACGAACGGGAGAAAATCATCCCAGAAGGCGGAAAGCTGCGCCTGGTCAATGCCGCGGCAGAAGCGCGCTCGCCGCCTCCATCCAGGAGCTTCGGAGTGGAACAGCTCCGGCGGAGGCATCCAGCGCTTCCACACATCCTCATTCAATGGCGTGGGCATCAGGTGCAGCCCCACCGGCCTTACGTTCCAATAACGGCCTGTCTGCTTGTGCTCTTCCAGCGTGGTAGAGGTAAAACGGTAAAGCGCAGCACGCGTTAGTGGCGGCGGGTAATCCGGAAAAGGTGATTCTGCAAACAGCTTTGTGCCGGGCGCGCCGGGTTCCAGCAACCTTTGCATCGTGCGGTCAAGCACGGATGACGGGGTGAACAGATATGGATTAGCCAGGCTGATTGAGTGCAGATAGCCTGTACCATCCACGCCGACTGCATCATAAAAGGTCTGATGGTCCAGCCGGGGATGATGGGGTGCGACAAAGCGTGGAGTGCTACGCTCGTCTGTCTGCGTGAAGCGGTATCGATATTTTTGCCAGTTCTGGCCGTCATGGCTTCCCTCCACCACGGTGACCCATCGCACCGGCGGCGCGGGGCTGGCGCGAAACACACCATAACTGTTGACAATCCTCAGGGGCTCCATGAAGCGGAGCAGCGCCAGCAGTGCGCGCAACGGGCCGCGAGGCAGGCGTTCAAAGGCCGCCCAGTGAAGGAAGCCATAGGTAAACCAGCTATTGAAAATTAAATAGACAGGCGCCGCCAGAATGATGAAGACCGCCACCAATGTAAAAGGCAGCCTCTCCGGAGTAACCAGTGCCGCAGGATGTGCCAGACCTGTGAGCAGGCTGGAAGTAATGTCGAGCGTGCACACGCACAGCATCGTGCTGAGCAGGTTGAAATACCCAAAATTGCCGGTAAGTTGGATGCCAATCATCTGCCCCACAATGGCAGCTCCGCCAACCAGGCGGGCAGGCCCCGGAAACAACAGGAGAATGGGGCTTATCAGCTCCACAAATCCAATGCCGGCCAGCGTCAATTTGTGCACTGCATCAGGAAGCTTGCTGAAACGCCAGCCAATGCGGGAGCACAGCGGCATATTCATGAGGAAATAGCGTGTGTAATTCCAGTCGTCGCGGCTGATGCCAAAAAATTTCGTCTTGCCAAAACCAAACAGCACTCGAAACACCAGCAACTGGAAAATAAATGGCAGCAGCGGATGTGGCAGCGCGTTAGCGGTAAGGCTCGGCAGTAGTTGTGTTCCGGGTAAAAATAGACACAGGAATCCCGCTTCAAGCAGCACAGTGTCCCAGGGATAGTTAAGCCGCAACGAGAAATGGAACGACAACCACATGACCCAGCAGTACAACGCACATGGCCAGGCGGCCGGACCGCCAAGAATCATTCCACACGCGGCAAGCATACCCACGCCAACATAAAGACGCAGCGCCGCATCACTGTGGGCCAGCCATAATAAGCTGGGATGCAGACGCAACCGGGCGATCAGAGGAAAGTCTTCGCGTATGCGTGACAACTGCAAACCAACGGGATCAATACCCTGGGTACCGAGCAGCGGCAGGATCTGACGCCACAACGAGGTATATGCGACGAGGAAGGTAAACCCGATGCCGCGTGGCATCAGGCCCCAGACGAGCCATCTCCCTGGCTCGCTCGCCAGTTGCTCCAGCAGATGATGCATCCGCGCACCCGGCTTTCAAAAACAGTTCGCCACTCTGAGGCGAACGGCAGTTTACACGGCTCTGACGGATGGTGTAAAGTCACGTCTCAGCGTCAACCAACTATTCACTCGTTAATCAATCCATTGCGGAAAGTTTGACGATAATTTTTGAGTATTTCTCCGGGCGGCATTTCCATTCTTGTTTGGAAAAGCAGCGTTTGGAAAGAGCACCCCTCCGGCGGAGTCCAAATGATAGAGCTCGTGGCGGGCAGTTTGACCTTTCGCTTGCGGACCTGGGGTCCGCCCGAAGCACCCCCGCTGCTCCTGCTTGGTCATGTTCCTGACGTTCCCTTCAGCCTTGACGGGCTCGCATCAGCATTGGCAGCGTCCAATCAAGCTCGCCGGGTGCTGGCGCCGGAGCGCATTGATCTTGGCCTTGACCATCAGTTTCAAGCCATAGCGGACGATATTGCAAAGCTGATTGAAGTGCTCGACTGCGGACGTATTGACGTGTTGGGCGTTGGATTCGGCGGCACCATAGCAGTATTCCTGAGTATGGCTGCGCCGCGTCTGGTGCGCTCCATTGCATTGATCGATAGCCCTCTTCCCAACCTGCATAGCCTCAACCCTGATTTAGTCCGCCGATTGAGTGAAACGTATGCGTATGTGGCAGATTTCCTCGATCCCGGGTTCGAAGCGGCAGTTGCCGCGGGTAATGACAGTCTTTTGCGTCAATTCTGGCAAGCCGCACCTTGGTGGCCAGAGCAGGAAGCGCGCTATCGAGCCGAATATACGCAGCCGGAATTCGTGGCCCGTGTAGCCGCCGCTTATCGTGCCAATTTCACGCTCATGGAAGCCGGCAGCGTCTTTACCGCGGCTGACGAACAACGCGTTTCAGCATTTGGCCGCCGCACTGCATCAGTTCGGGCAGGCGAGCCACGCCGTCTGGTTGCTTCAGCATTTGCACCACAGCTCGTCCGGCTTGAGGTGCCATCGCTCTATTACGCAAGCTGTCCGCAACTGTTGCCGCCAGAACTTTCCAGCCGCGAATTTCTCGGCCGATTCCTGGCCTCACCTCGCATCGCGCTGGGCAACACATCTGCCCTCAGCGCTCATGTCGGCAATCCTGAAGCGGTAGCGGCAGTGGTTGCTCAATTCTTTCGTGACGTCGCTGAAGCCTCTCCGATCGCCGAAGAAGCCGCGCCTGACCGTCAGCGTGAAACCAAAGACAGCCGTTACATTGTTGAGCAGTACGACACAAAAATCCGCGCCTTCCGTTCGCCCTCCATCAATGCCGGACGTTCCGCGTTGCGTGGCAGCCATCCCAAAACCCACGGAGTAGCACGCGGGCAATTTGTTGTAGCGCCGGACTTGCCCCCGGAATTAAAGGTCGGGCTCTTCAGCCAAGCCGCAGGCAGTTACGAGTGCGTGATGCGTTTCTCCAGTCTGGGCAAACCTGAACTTGAGGTCTTTCCCGACGGGGACCGCGATGTACGCGGCTTTGGCTTGAAATTACTGGGCAAAGACAAAGACGGCAATTCCATTACGATTTCTGATTTCCTGCTCAACAGTGTCCCAGTGCTTTCAACGCCACGCGGCCGCGATGTGGTGCCGCAGCGCCTTGACTTGATGGACCTGAACCGTCAGCTGATCTATGCGGACGATCTGATTGTGTCCAATGTCTTCGGCGTGCGTTACTTCAGCATCACGCCGTATCGATATGGACCGGGACGCGCTGTGAAGTATGTTCTGGTTCCAGGCAAAATGCCTGATCTGGAGAACGGTGCTTCCGCTGGCCAGCTGATCGATCCTCGCTCGCCGGATTTTTTACGCCATCGTCTGGAATACGTACTCGCCCATACAACATCTGACGTTGTATTGGATTTTTGCGTGCAGTTCCAGACGGACCCGGTGCTTGACCCGATTGAAGACCCACGGGTGGAATGGCGTGGCCCTTTGGTGAAAGTTGCGGAGCTTCGTCTCTCGCGGCAGGTGATCAATGCACCCGAGCAGGCTGCGCACGATGAAGCGCTCGCCTTCAATCTTTATCACTGCCTGCCGGAGCACGCACCCCTGGGTGAAATGAACCGCTCGCGGCGGGCCGTGCACTCAACTTCTCCTGCACTAAGGCGCAAGCTGAATGAACACCCGCGAGAGCTGTATCCACACCGCCCAGCGCCGCTTGAAATTTGTATCGTGGGTTCAGGCGTAGCAGGCCTGGGGGCTGCCATGGCTCTTACGCGCTTTGGCCATCGAGTGACAGTAGTGGAGCGGCGGGCCAATCTGGGAGGCCATGGCTGCTCCATTGAATTACCGGGAGGGCATTCCGTAGATCCCGCTTTTGGCTCTTTTACCGCCGCAGCGTATCCGAACGTCGCGCGTCTGTTTAGCGATCTGGGCGTGGAGATCGAGGAGCTTGGTTCATTCAAAGAGGCGTTGACCTACTTCTCTCTTGACCGTCGCCGCCAATGGGAGAAGCTGGAGGACATTCCTTTTTCACGCCATGTTCTGGATGAATTGGAGCGCTTTGATGCCTGGGGCATCCTGGCCGACGAAAACCTCGACTTTGTCACCGCGCGCGAGTATTTCGCACAGCACGGATTTTCCGAAGAGTTCATTCACTACGCTTTTCTGGGTTCTATTGTTTTTGTTTTTGTAGGCCAGCCCGCCAATTATTACCTCGACTATCCCATCCGCCAGTTGGTGAAGTACTCATATCTGCCGGTGGTCCTGGCAGGGCGAGAGCCGGTGTGCCGCGTTAAACATGGTTCTGCTTCTTACATGAAGCGCTTTACTGAAACGCTTGCCGCACAGGGTGTACGCATGCTGTCTGCCACTGAAACGCATATCTTGCAGCGTGACCCAGCTTCAGTAACGCTTGAATTGAAGCAGGCAGGCAAGCAGTGGGAGGAGCGTTTTGATCACGTAGTGCTGGCAGCTTCTCCACACGATTCGCTGAAAGTGCTGGGCGAGCGCGCCAGGGACGTGGAACGAGAAATCCTGGAAGCCATGCCTGTAACGAGTGACACAGTTGTCATTCATCGCGACCCACGCTTCATGCCCGCTGACCGTAAGCAATGGCGGCACGCCAACATGATTGTCCCCGATGAAGGTGAGACGGTCGACCGCGACCGCCCTTTCATGCTGACCAAGTGGACTAAAAGCAATCTTGACCGCACAACAGATGTTTTTGCCACCTACGCTTATAACCGCAAGCTTGATGTAGAGGGTGGCGTGCGCGTGACATTTGATCACGTGAAAGTTACGCCTGAAGTTGTGCGGCTGCGCCGCCGTTTGCGCGCGGTGCAGGGGCAGGACAGGGTATGGTTCGCCGGTAGTTGGATGCGGGCCTTTACGCTCCACGAAGATGGCCTGGTGTCCGGGCTGGAAGCAGCCAACGGCATTCTTGCCGGACTGCAGGAATATCCAATCATCAAGCCGCATGAGATCGGCGCAACAAAAAAGAAAGCGCCATGGGGACCGCAGCACACTTTTCTGGATGTCATTGAATACCAGGCGCGCCTTCATTCTTCCAAACGGGCGCTGATCTTTGTTGACGATGCCTGCAACGAGTCTGAAGTTCTGACCTATGGTGAGCTTATACGTCGCTCCCGTCGCGTGGCCGCGGCGCTGCTCGGCGAGTGGAAAGCCCAACCCGGCGATCGTGTGCTGCTGGTTTACCTGCCAGGGCTTGACTTTATCGTGTCGCTTATTGGGGCGATGATGGCCGGAATGCTTCCGGTACCGGCTTATCCACCCAATCCAAAAGATCTTAAAAACGACCTGCGAAGAATCTCCTCCATCGTTACCAGCAGTGGCGCACGCCTGGCGCTCACCTCGCGCAGTTATCGCAGGCTGGCCCGCATTGGCTCTGCGCTCTCTCCCGCTGCGGTATGGCAGTGGCCGCGCAATCTTGCCTGGCATACCACGGATGATATTGCCTCTCGCGACGGCGATCCGCCCGTACCCGCAACGCGCCCATCGGCAGATATCACGGCTTTTCTCCAATTCACTTCCGGCTCCACAGCCGAGCCGCGCGGCGTCATCATCAGCCACAGCAACCTGATGCACCAGTTGGCACTTATCACCGAATCACTGGGATTCAATGACACATCCATCGGCTGCTGCTGGGTGCCGCAATACCATGATCTTGGCCTTGCCGGCTGCATCCTGAATGCACTCTATAACGGTGCAACGCTGGTCTTCTGCTCGCCCATCAGTTTTCTGCGCGACCCGGCCATCTGGCCCGAGATGATGCATCGTTATAAGGCCACCGCAACGGCTGCTCCGGACTTTGGTTATCGCCTGCTGCTTAATCGCACCACTCCTGAACAGCGTGCGCGATGGGAGCTGAGCAACCTGCGCATGGCAATGAGCGCCGGAGAACCGGTGCACTATGAAACCTTGCGCGACTTCACTGCCGGCTTCGCCGCATCTGGAGTGGATGCGCGCGCTTTCTGCCCAGCGTACGGACTGGCCGAGCACGTAGTGGCCGTGACCATCGGAGGCGCGCGGCTCTTCCATCTGGACAAAAGCGAGCTAACTTTGCGCCACCGGTTGCGGCTGGGGGACCATCGGGTTGTCGGCTGCGGACGTCCGTCAGAGAGTGTGAAAGTAGCGATTGTCGACCCGAACACTCATCGCCGCTGCAGTGTGGATGGTGTTGGCGAAATATGGGTATCAAGCCCATGCAAAGCGGGCGGCTATTATGGCCAGCCTGAACTTTCGCGGGAGATGTTTGAGGCTCGGATTGAAGGCGAAAACGGCCACTCCGATGACCGTACGTGGCTGCGTACAGGCGATCTTGGATTTATTCACCACGATGAATTGTTCATCACAGGGCGCGCAAAGGACCTTATTATTCTGCGCGGCCGCAATGTCTATCCTGTAGACATTGAACGCGCCGCTGAGGCGGCCTCTCCGGCTTTGCGTCCGGGCTGCTCCGCGGTTTTTATTGCAGATGAAGAAAATGACGAACAGCTGGTGCTTTGCGCGGAGCTGCGCAATGGCCATCACGGCAAAGAAGAACTCAATACAATCGCCGCTGCCATCCGCCGCGAGGTAATGAAGAGTGAGGGCGTTCACGTGGGAACAGTGGCATTATTGAACGCGCGCACGGTGCCCAAGACCACCAGCGGAAAAGTCCGCCGCAGCACTTGCCGTAAGTTCTGGCTTGAAGGAAAGTTGAAAGCGCGCCTTCGCGATGAAGGGCCGGTGGCCGCGGCCCACCATCCAGTATGCGATCCGGGGCCGGTCCGCGCCGCCGCTTCCACTACTGAAGACGTGATTCATGCTGCAGTCTGCGAAGTCACGCGTTGCGATGTGGACCGCAATACCCCTCTGGCCGACCAGGTAAACCTGGATTCGGTGGAGTTCGTCAGCCTGGTCACTTTGATTGAACAACGTCTGCAGGTCAGGCTGCCGGTAACAATCCTGAATCGCTACCCAACCATCTCCGCGCTGGCGGAACATCTACGCAGCCGTCCTGATGTGGTATTGACGGACCCTGCCATTGTTACGCTGAATGGAGAAAGCGAGCACGGCGGCACGAATACATTGTTCCTGATTCATCCCGCGCGCGGCGGCGTGGAATGTTTCCTCGAGCTGGCGCGGCGGCTTGACCATCCGATTACGGCAATCCGCCAGATGGAAGATGGGAGCTCAGTGGAAGCGTTGGCAACACGCTACATCGCGGCCATAAAGACGGTGCATCCGCATGGTCCCTATCTGCTAGGCGGTTACAGTTTTGGCGCGACGGTATGCCGTGCCATGGCTCTTGAATTGGAGCGGCAGGGTGAGATTGTCTCCGGGCTATTGTTACTCGACGAAATCCACCGCCCCCCGGCTCTGGCTTCTGCCGCTCAATGGGGTGACCGCGGAGCAATGCTTTTTGAGATTGCTCGCGAATATCTACCCCCTGCTGACTTAAAAGTTCTGGAGAAAGCCCTTGCCGCTCACGGTGACGCAAGCCTTGGCCCTGTGCTCGACTCTGTTGGTGACCCGGAGCTGCGCAAGTCCATTGCGGAGCAGGTGCGCCGTTATGAGCACAACGTCAGCCTGGCGGATGTATTTCATGCGCCACCACCCCGGGCAAAGATGGCGTTGCTGCGCACAGCCAATTCGTATCATCGCGCCCCAGAAACAATGGCACAGATCTACCTTATACCCGGAGACCACTTTACGATGATGCGCCCTCCTCACGTGGACGCCATTGCCGAAGCAATGCAAGAGATGCTTGCAGCTTTTATGTCTTCCGCGGAACCCTCGCCATTGCTCAACCCAACTCCGGTTCCGATGTCTCAGGCGGCAACGGCAGCAAGCGGCCACGCTGAAGATTAATATTCCAGCCAACGAAAAATTAGCCCAGTCGAGTGATCTTTCCACAAGCTTTGCCACTTGTAGTGCGAGTAGTGCGAGCTTAAGCTCTAATGTTAGTTCGCAAAAAAGTCCGATAGAGCCACACATAGCCGACTCTGGTTGTGTAGTAATGGAGTCCCTGAAACTATGAACATTGGATTGTCATAACAATTTCAGGTAGTTCGGAAGATGCCCTGGAATCAGCAACTTCAGCGGATGGATGCGAGAAATGAAGGATTCAGTAGACAGTAGCGAGACATCTCTTCCCGGCCCTGATGATACCTCTCGACCGTGGCAATTGCTGACATGGTCCGCTGAGACACCTGCTGACCTGGACACCACGAGCAAGGACCTGGCCGATTTCCTGCATGAAAACAAACAAGTCAATCTCGCCGATGTGGCCTATACTCTGAAGGCTGGACGCCGTGCTCTTCCTCATCGCCGCATGCTTGTGTGCCGCAACCGTGAAGATGCGTTGCGGATCCTGGAGAACGATCCCGACCGTATTATCACCGCATCCGAAGAGCGCCGTGAGCGCAAGGTGGCTTTCCTTTTGCCAGGACAGGGGGCCCAATACGTGAATATGGGCAAGGAATTGTATGAAAACGAACCACAATTCCGCGCCGACGTGGACTATTGTTGCGAATATTCAAAGCCTTACCTGAAGCTTGATCTGCGGGATCTGCTTTATCCAAAGGACGGCAAATTGGATGAAGCTGCCGAGCAGCTCGCACAAACCCGGCTCACGCAGTCGGCCGTCTTCACAATTGAATACGCCGTCGCTCGCCAATGGATGCGATGGGGAGTGGAGCCAATGGCAATGATCGGCCACAGTCTGGGAGAATTTGCGGCTGCCTGTATTGCCGGCGTGTTCTCTGTAGAAGAAGGGCTTAGGCTGGTTGCGACACGCGGCAAGCTGATGCAGCAGGTTGCCGGGGGAGCAATGTTGAGCGTGCTTCTGTCAGAAGAGGAGTTGAAGCCGCTCCTGGATCAGATCGGAGGGCTTGAAATTGCAGTCATCAATACGCCTTCTTCCTGCGTCGTTTCTGGTTCCAGGCACAAAATTGAAACATTGGAAGCGGAGCTGACCCATAGAGAAATCATGACTCGGCGGCTGCGAGTCACCGGCGCTGGCCACTCGTCTGCAGTAGATCCGGTCCTTGAAAACTTCAGAAAAGTAGTGCTTGAAGTCCGTTTACAGGCTCCCAAAATGCCTTATCTATCAAATCTTACCGGCCAATGGATCAACGGTGAAGAGATTACAGACCCCGACTATTGGGTCAAGCATTTGCGGAACACAGTCCGGTTTTCTGACGGAGCTGCTGAGTTGCTGAAAGACCCGGAATTGATCCTGCTTGAGGTTGGGCCTGGAACAACACTCAGCAAGCTGCTTTCCCAGCATTCAGCTCGCCCTCCTCAGCTGTCGGTACTATCATCGCTACCTCCTGCCAGCGAACCACAACCAGATATGCAATATATGCTCGGAGGGTTAGGGCGGCTCTGGATGGAAGGAGCCAAAGTGGAGTGGAACCGATTCTATGAAACGGAGAATCGCCGCAGAGTTGCGCTTCCCACATATCCTTTTGAACGTGAGCATGCTCGCCCGGAGTGGCCGCAGGCAGAAGGAAATGCGGTAGCAACCTAGGCTACCTACTCCGCTGAACCAAAGAGAATCATGCCCCCTCATGGGAACG
>Ga0079219_10000059_pt1 | contig 14038 bp, 11 predicted proteins | sample GAControl_FD_77074 | JGI IMG/M metagenome (GOLD analysis project Ga0079219, IMG submission 77074) | Agricultural soil microbial communities from Georgia to study Nitrogen management - GA Control | ecosystem: Environmental > Terrestrial > Soil > Agricultural land | place: USA: Georgia...
ACTGGCGGAAACGCCCACCAAAGCAATTAACTGTGGCAAGGCAATGGGCGCTACATGCCATGCCAGTACTCGCCATGGCCCTGCGCCTTTGGCGCGCGCTGTAAGGACGTGCGGCATCTCACAGCTCTGCTGTAACAGATTTTGCGCATAGCGATAAATCTTGGGAAACACCAGCAAAGCGGCCGCAAAAGCTGGCGGCCAGCGCAACAAGAGAAAAACCAGTGCTAGAGCCGCTGCCGGAGTGGAAATAAAAATCCCGCTCAATCCATTGGCCAGAAAAGTAAGCACACGCACGTTCCAGGTTTGCGCAACAACGGCCAAAGCCAATCCCAACAGCCAACCCACAGCAAGAGCAAAGGCCAGATTAGCCAAAGTTACAGGCAGGCGTTCACGTAGTAGATCTTTTACCGGCTGGTTCAGCGAGCGCGAGGTGCCCAGATCGCCTTTTAGCAGCGATGCAAGATATTGCGCGTAAAAACGAGGGACATTCGCATCTGCCAGGTGCGCGTTACGAATGGCTTGAATACTCTGCGCGGAGAGGCCAGAGTTAAGCTCCTGATCATCTGAAGAAAAGCCTGGGGCAATGCGCATGAGCATGGCGCCCACAAAACTCGCCATGAGCATGACCGCCACCAGGCGCAGCAGGGCCCAGCCCCAGAAGCGCAGCATTACCCAGCCACCGCATCGCGGACAGTGCCTGGCCGCCGCACGTCAGCAACCGTATTGAGCACCTTAAGAATCTTGTGATGCTCCTGTTTTTGTATGTACATGCGGCGGTCTGCTTCCGCCAGAAGCTTCTCCGCGTCCACGCCATCCTCAGGATAAATAGCGCAACCGACGCTCAACGAAAGCCATTCCACGCCACAGACCTCGCGACCTGCGCTACCAGCAAGTTCGCTCAGGCAGATACCGCGCGCTTCTGCCGCTGAGGCGCTCAACCCGGGTGCAACAATTACAAACTCGTCGCCGCCCATACGGGCCACATAGTCATACTCTCGGCAGGAACCCTGCAAAGTTTCAGAAAAATGTCTAAGAATTCGGTTGCCTTCAAGGTGGCCAAAGCGATCATTAATGTTCTTAAACCCGTCCAGGTCGCAAACCATCACAGTTAAAGAAGTGTCCAAGCGCTTGCATCGTGCAAGTTCGCGGTCAAGATGGATAAACAACGAGCGGGCGTTCGGCAGTTCTGTAAGGTAGTCAGTAGTAGCTGAGCTCTCGGCTTCCTGGAAGGCCAGTGCGTTCTCCACCGACAAAGCGACTTTCGAGCTGATGGCCAGCAGGATGCGAAGATGGTCTGATGTGTATGCATCAGCGTCAGAATGATAGAGCGTCAGTACACCCACCACGCCCTGCAATCCTTCCAATGGCACAGAGATTGCCGAGCGCAAAGCACTGTATCTGTTTGGATCATGCACGTAACCGTGCTCGAGCGCCGGATTGCCATTGAGCATGGGTTTGCGGTTTTGCCCCACCCATCCTGACAGGCCTTCACCCAGAGGAATTCGCAGAGCGGCAAAAAGCCGGAAGTTATCTCCATTTACAAATTCCGGGAGCAATTCATTCCCGCGCACAATATAAGTAGCAATTGCGTCATACGGCACCAGGCGTTTGAGCCGCCCGCTAAGCACGGAAAGCGTCTCACTTAAGCTGAGCGAATTGCCCAGGTCCTGCGTCAACTCAAAGAGCGTTTGTGCTTCCTGCCTTGCCGCGGCAATTGAAGATAGGAACGCCGCCTGATTGCCTGATTCCGTAGTCTTGTCTGCTTCAAAACCGTTGGCCGGCTCTTTGCCGCGCTCAACCTTGAGATCAGTAGAAAGCTTCTGCCGATCAGGTAGTTGTGACTGCAAACGAACAATCGTTTCCAGTTCCTTATAGCTGGATTTGAGCATGCTGATGACGGTTGGATCGTAAGCCTTGCCTGCCTGGTCAGCGACCCATTGCATGGCGTCGTCAAGAGGAAGGGCCTTGCGATATTGGCGGTCGGTAGCCAGAGCGTCAAGACAATCCACGGCCGAAAGAATTCGTGCGCCTATGGGAATATCTTCGCCTTTTAATCCATCCGGGTAACCAGTGCCGTCCCAGCGCTCATGATGCGAGCGGACGATTGGGACCACAGGATACGGAAAATTTACGCGTTCCAGAATCTCAGCACCCACAATGGGGTGGATCTTCATCTTTTCAAACTCTTCCGGAGTGAGCCTGCCCGGCTTGGAAATAATGTGCTCCGGCACAGCCAACTTGCCAATATCATGCAGCAGGGCCGCAGCACGGAGAGCCTCTATCTCATCCGGAGGAAGGTTCAAGCGCTTCGCCATCTCCACGGCATAAACGCGGACGCGCTCCAGATGGTCATGCGTGGTCTGGTCTTTTGCTTCAATAGCCAGCGCCAGCGCCTCAATGGTACGCATGTGCAGTGCCGCCATCTCGGCTACGTGGTTTTTCTCATTTTCCAGCTTGCCCATGTAAAGGCGATACGAACGATAGATCACGAACATTGCCGGAAGCGCGAGTAACGTTGGCTGCCATCCCACCATTCTTGTAATCCAGCCAAACAACGCAGCCAACGCGCCGCCTGCAAGATAGTACGGTAGAGACCAGAAATAACAGTCCGTCCAGATTTTTTGCAGCTGCTTGTTTTCCGTAAGCGCGATGATCGTCGCCACTGGCAGAGTATTTAGCAGAAAGTAAACAGCCGCGGAAAGCATCAGGAGAAATGCAGAGTTCGGATGCAGCCGGGTATGCAGCGGCCCATGATAAACAAAATAAGCAACGGCAATGGCAACCGCTGCGCTGGAAACATTGAACAGAACCTGTTCTACCCTGGGCCGACGCCGCGTAACCAGGCACTGCACCAGAATCGCGGAGCATCCTAAAATCAGCGTCTCACTGAACCCTAATTCAGCAATGCCGATAAGAATAAAGAGGAAATTGACGGAAATCGTTCCCGTAATCTCTGGTAGCTCCACCTTAAGCTGTGAAGCCAGCATTGCGGTGAGCAGGTAAGCGCCAAACTTCGCCGGATCGTCGATTTTCCACACGATGCCGCCATAGATGATGGTCGCAAGACCAGCCAGGCATACTGTGTAAAGGAAGAATCGGGCCTGCTTTGACATAAATTTTGTAAGTATCCCCAAGTTAGCTAGGCAAGTGCCGGGCCAAACCCCGTGTGGAAAATGATGCCATAATTGGCTTTATTATCATTGGCTTACCGCTATCACTATGGTTGATAAAGCTCTTCTCATCCACCCCTGGGCGACACTTTTGTCACACCCCCGTCCGTTATCACGTGCCGAATTGTCACAGCCCATAGCAAGTGCAACAACCTTATATAAGGATCCTGTAACTCTACATTTCCCTTCTAAAACAAAAGAGGCTCCAAGCTGAAAGTTTGAGGACTTTAGTAATCAAGCTAAGGATCTTCTCGATTGCTGGTGTGACGGGATTGTCCCATCATTGCCCATATAGAGTGACAACTCGCGCTGTGTGCCACGGCGCGTGTATGGGGAGAAACAAGTTTGTCGACCGCGGTCCACAATTCGTGCGACCTGAACAGCCAGATCATCCGCAGCGACGCATTGAAACAAGTGATGCGGCTGGTGGAACAGGTGGCGTGCCATCCGGCGGCCGTGCTGATTGTGGGTGAAACCGGCACGGGCAAGGAAATGATTGCCCGCTCCATTCACGCACATTCTCTGCGCTGCAACAAGCCTTGGGTGGACGTAAATTGCGCCGCCATCCCTGAACATCTTGTAGAGAGCGAGCTTTTTGGATACGAAAAAGGCGCATTCAGCGGCGCCGATGCCCAGAAGATCGGCTACTTTGAAATGGCTGACGGCGGCACGCTGTTCCTAGATGAGATCGGCGACCTTGATCCTAAAGTGCAGGTCAAATTGTTGCGTGTGCTGGATGGCGTTCCGTATTTCCGTCTGGGTGGAAATAAAAAAGTCAATGTAAACGTGCGCGTGGTAGCGGCAACAAATCAAGACCTGGAAGAGCTGGTCCGCGCCGGCCGTTTTCGCAATGATCTGTACCATCGGCTGGCCGAATTCAAACTGGAGATCCCACCGTTGCGGGAAAGGCCGGAAGACCTCCTGGCAATCGCTGAACAGATTCTCCATCAGCATTATCCGAATTCGCGTTTCTCCCACGAGGCAGTCTCCGCGCTACTGACTTACGAATGGCCGGGTAACGTGCGCGAACTGCGCAACTCTGTTTTTCGCGCTGTCATGCTGGCCAAGAACGGCCACGTTGAGATAACAGCAAACGATTTGAAGTTGAGCCAGGGGGCTCAACAGAGCACTGGCAAAGTCCATTTGAACCATGGCTTGGACCAACTGGAAAAGCAGATTGTATTTGACACTCTGGAGCGTTGCGGCAACAACCAGGGCAAAGCGGCGGAAGCCCTGGGGATTTCACGCCGTACTTTATTGCGCAAGCTCAAAAGCTATCGGGAAAATGAAGGTGAAGCGATAGTGGGCACGTTGGGCGTGGAACAGCAGCGCTATTACCGCAAGCAGACCAGCTCTCCCATTAAGTTGAAATATGCGGAGGAATGGCTGGATGCAAACCTGCTCAACATCAGTCTGGGTGGCGCGGCGGTTTCCGTTCACAAGCTCCTTAGTCAGGGTGCGCCTGTAGCCATCCTATTCACAATTCCTGAAACAGAAATACAGGCTGAATTGCATGGACGCATCGCCTGGGCAAACAATGAAAGCCACCATGGAATTCAGTTTGACGAAGTGCCTTCCGAAATTCGTACGCACCTGCAACGCTGGTTCCAGGCAGAAATGAAGAAAGACGGCTGGCGTGAAGAGCTGGCAGGCTAGCGCTTGTCTTTATGGTCTTCCATCTAAAATTTTGAGAAATCAGGCTTGCGCCGCTGCATGAAAGCCATCATGGCTTCCCTGGCTTCAGGGCCTTGCAGGAGTGCGGCAAACTTTTCTGTTTCGCGCGCCATCGCGTCGGCAATCGAACCGGCTGTGCCACGTTTCAGTAGCGCTTTGGTCGTCTGCAGGGCTGCAGGAGGCTTTTCAGCCAGATGCAGTGCCTTGGCCGTTGCCGTGGACAACACTTCACTACCTGGGAGTACAGCATTCACGATACCCAATTCATGCGCAACCTCGGCACTGAACGGCTCGCAAAAAAACAAAAGCTCCGCCGCCCGGCGATGCCCCATCAATGCGGGCAGAAGGACGCTGGAGCCTGCTTCCGGACACAGGCCTAAATTGACAAAAGGAAGCTGGAAGCGCGCATTGGTAGCCGCATATGCCAGATCGCAATGCAACAGCATGGTTGTGCCAATGCCCACTGCTACTCCGCCCACTGCGGCAATCACCGGCTTTTGCGCGGCAGCCAGCGTCTGCAAATAGATAATCGCTGGGCTTGTCTCACCCGGTTTGGCGTTGGCAAAATCCATCAGGTCATTCCCGGCTGTAAAACAATCGTCGGAGCCAGTAATCAGGACCACGCGCACCGCTGGATCGGCTTCCGCTTGCTGGAGCGCTTCAATCATGCCCCGATACATACCGAGCGTTAAAGCATTTTTCTTTTCCGGGCGGTCCAGCCGGAGAGTGAGAACACGGTCCTGTATCGAAACAACAATGTGCTCCGCCATTTGAGTTCCTTTATTTATAAAAGTGGATATGCCAACAAGAATACCTGAGCACGTGCGCAACGCACACAAAACCTGCGCGGCATTCGCTATGAGCTATGGCCCGCGCATTGCAATACCCCAAGGTAGATGCTCCATGGTCCAACAGCATCCTGATATTGGTGCGCCATCACCCTTGAGATTTGGTGCAAATGGGTCAAATCATGAACTGCCCAGGTCGACAACAACTGTGCCAGAGTAACTACGCCAAGAGAGGGATGCTGTCCTCGCAATTCAAAGTCCTGTGGCCGCAGGTTCAGCGATCGCAGTTCGCTCAACTTTTCTAAACGCAAATGGGCAAATTCATCCAGTAATTGCGGTAGAGACTTTCCCTGGCTCTCCCGCTGCTGTCCTAAACGATCAAATGGCTCAAACGGCTTGCTCTCACCGAACTGCAGTATCATCTTTGCCCGCGGTATCCAATCCGTGCGGTCGCCGTGAATCAAATGGCCAACAATATCGAATGCGCTCCAAGTATTTTTGCCTTCATTGCGCAACGTCCACGTTGCCGGCAAGTCACGCAGAAGCGTGTTAAGTGTAGCAGGGGTGCGAGCGAGCAGCGAGATTGTCTGTTCCAGATTGTGCTCCATCACGCTCCTTAAATATAAAGAATGCAATATTTTTCAGGTTTCTTAATTGTACCTGCCAAAGCGATCTGTTCCTGGACCTGCTCCACCCGATCATCTTTTTGCGAACGAGGATGTTCGCTTCAGGTTTTCAGCAATTTCGCAGGGAAATGCGCGAGTTGGGTAGTTATCCTAGAATTAGGACACTACCGTGAGTTGACCTGTCTGAAGGAGCATCATAGAATCAATCAAGCTGGAATTGCTGATTCTTAAGGCGAATACCGGTTGCTGCTAATTAACTGCCCCCTCGTTCAATGGTAGGACAGCTGACTCTGGATCAGCATATCGGGGTTCGAATCCCTGGGGGGCAGCCAAATCTTTCAATCACTTACAAACAAATCGCGTCATGGTGGGCGATTCGCACTTGTTGAATTTGTTGAGCTTTTTTGAAATTTGTTGAAACCGTTGGCCATACTTTAGCCATACCGTCGGTATCAGGAAGCGCAGCATTAATGCCCTGCCGAACTCAAGCACGCGGCTCGTTTATTCGCAGAGAGAGGCCCGGTGAAGCCGGGCCCTCTTTTATGGTTGGGGCGTTAGCGGCGGCGTCAGTGAAGGCTGAGCGCCCGATGCTGTGGATTTCATACCTGCACCAAGCGTGCCTGTGGCCGAAACAGGCTGCGGCATGGCCGGCTTTGTTGCCGGCTTGTACTCTGGAAGCAATGCTTCGAACTTCTCCAGCACTGGGCGTAGATCTTCATACATCGCCTGGACGTCCCATTTTTTTTTGATCACTCGCTGCTTCGTGCAGTGTTGCAGATATTTGGAAATTCTCTCGGGAATTTCTTCGTACTTGGTCCACAGGTCCGGCCTGTTTAACGGCGTAAGATCGACAGTAGGAGTCTTTTGGTTGGGCCAGACATCTGGCTGCGCTATGCTCAAATCATCTGTACGCGAGGATTTCCCTCTAAAAAACTCGATCAGATTTCTGAAGTGCAGCAGGAACGCTTCCAAATACACCCACTCCTCTCCCTCAGACTTAAAAGGATCGGCAGACATGAGGCGGTCTTTGGTGAACCGCAGCATGTCGATTTCATAGAGCACGGTTTCATAATCTTCGAGTTTGTCAGGGCGGGTATGAAGAGCAGCAGACATACGATTTCCTCTCACCTCGATTATTATAAAGGCTCTCATCATCTGACACCGTGGCCTGGCCTGCGAACTCCACGCTGTGCATGTGGGAAAGAAGTTGACCCCAAAATCTCTTTTCAAAGCAGTTCTGCTGCTGGTTCATTGTGGTTCAGATTGTCGGAGCACTCGCTGCTACTGCGCTCTTCTACTGGCTCCCCGTCAACGCCAGAATCTGCCGAAGAACTTCTCGTTAGCAAAGCAGCAAGAAGAACCGCTTCCATGCCATGGAAGGGCCATTGCAGCCGGTAATTAGTTTTCAAGCACTTAGCAACCGGAAGATCCGGCAGAAATGGGCCTATTCGGCGCTATTTCCGGCCGATTTCCGGCCAAATTTTCAATATCAAAAACTGGGGCTGCGGTGGGCGGGGGTTCATTCGTCTCCAGCAAAAGTTGCCTTCAAATCTCCTCGGATAATGACTCCGAGGTCTTTAAAGTTAAGCAAATCAACGATCCTCCGCGTTTTGATTTTGCTGTCGCGACGAGAACGCTTGCCGACGGTTGTTCATCTGTGTAGGCCTCAGCTTCAGGAACACAGGTTCAGCTGACTTGCTAAGCTTGACTCGTTCCTGCAATCATCAGTAACTCTCAAATTTAGAGGTTAACGGTGAAGCTGCTCGTTCTCGACGTCGAAGGCACCCTGTATCGTACAAGTATCCGTTTGCCGGGCACTTCGATCGATTCGACGATTTGGCAGGCCATTGCCAATGAGCTGGGACCCCAAGCGATTGCAGAGGAAGTGCAAACACATCAAAAGTGGCATCGCGGTGAGTATCGGAGCTATTTAGACTGGATGAAAGACACGATACACATCCACCAGAGGTATGGATTAACCGCAAGCCTTTTCAAAAAGCTGATCGATGGTGCCGAATACAATGATGATGTTCCAGGGACCTTGGCGAGAATCGACCGATCACGATACGAGATACTGCTGATTTCAGGTGGCTTTCGTGAATTGGCTGCGCGAGCGCAAATCGACTTTTCTATCAGGCACGCATTCGCCGCGTGCGAGTACATCTTTGATCGTCAGGAGCAGCTGATTGGATATAATTTGCTGCCCTGTGACTTTCAGGGAAAGATTGATTTCATTCAGTTGATGATCCGTGAGTACGGGTTATCCAATGCGGATTGGGTATTCGTGGGGGACGGTGTTAACGATGTTCCGATTGCACGAATCGCACCCACGTCTATTGCATATGCTGCCCATAAGGATCTGAAGGCGGTAGCAAGCCATTCCATCACCTCCTTCAGGACATTGCTTGATTTGCTTTGAACTTTTGAAATGAAACGACAGCATCTAGGAACAGCCAAAATAATAGTCGTCGGGGTGATCGACGAAGAATTCGACGCAATTTGCCGTATCGGTGGACTCGCGCAGCGCTGTGCGCGACAGTATCATGTTCGCGCGCTCGATGCCCACAATAACTACGATTTGGTTGCTTGCCGAATGGATGGATGGGGCAACCTTGCTTCGGGAGAAGCCGTTGCGGATGCAATCGAAGACTTCCAGCGACCTTTCTTTATCATTCTCGCCGGAATTGCGGGCGGAATTGTGCGGCCCGGAGAACGAGATCCCATAAAGCTTGGTGACATTGTTGTTGCAGATTATATTCATTACTCGGAATTGAAAAAGCTAAGTGGCGCCACCACTTCGTTTCGCTACAAAGCCCACGATCACCCGTCGCATCTCCTGCGGGTCAGCTTTGCGGAACCGTTAAGGAGAGAGCCGCAACGATGGACGAATAGAATTCAAGCTTGCCCTCCGCAATCTCACACGCCAATAGCGAGAATCGAGAATCTCGTCACGGGAGATACTCTTCTTGGCGATCCCGCCAGCACATATCAGCAAATTGTCCTTAAGAACTACTACACTGCAACTGCCGTGGATATGGAATCAATGGGAGTTGGGCGGGAGATCTTTCACCAACGCCGCGATCCCTACTATAATCCGCAATTCATCGTAGTCCGCGGCATTTCTGATTTGGTGGAAATAGATGAAAAAAAAGGCTTCTGGAGACGCGCCATCGGTAGTGTTCTTCCACCAAACCACCCGCACACCAATCAGCAAATGCGAAACCAATGGCGAGCTTATGCGTCCGAAGCTGCGGCTGCGTTCGCACTCACGTTAGCCGACGACTTGTTGGCGGAGATTGCACGCATATTGCCTCCAGCTGCGGCCGGCGGCGGACTAGGGGTAACAAATGGCTGAAGCGCTCATTAAGCCTGATCAGATTGCTTCAATGTTGGCTCAACTAAGGTCACTCCTGGCGGACTGGGTAGAACCGCAGCCGCCATTTCAGTTCGAAATCGGATGGAGTAGCAGTTATGAGCGCCTCTTGCTGGAAGAGTTCGATTTAGGGATCACGTCCGCTACAGAAATACTGACTAGAGCACTAGAATCAGGCCGCGTTTTGATATCGGGACGTGCGGGTGCCGCCAAGACCACTGTTGTATACAGACTCGTCCGTGAACTCCTTAGTAAGCAATCTGTCCTACCGATCGTGCTCAACCTTAAAGAGTGGCAAGCACCGTTCTACGCAGATTGGAGCACGCTCCCGGAAGACTTCACGTTTCGACTGAATTTTCTGCTTGAGCGCCTTGCGGTTCCACGGATCAGCCTTGCGATTCTTGACAGCATAGATCCACGCGTTTTTCGGGTGTTGCTGATGGACGGGCTCAATGAAATCACACCACGAATCGCACAGGAGATCATTTCAGTATTTGACGAATACGTCCGTAGGGCATCGCAAAGCGCTGTGATTATTACAGACCGAGTGGTGCGACGCTCTTTCGCCGATGTATCGAGGTGGAGGCTTTGCGCCCTTAAGCCTCTGGCAGATGACGAAATACGAACCCAATTGCAGAGCCAACCTGAGAAACTCCAGGCATTTGACGCGTCGCTTGGCGGTCATCGCCAATTGTTTCGTATACCTCTTTTCTTAGATCTTTTCCTTCGCTCTGCCCGACTACCTGGCGGGCTCCTCACAACCGAAGAGGAAATGAGGTATTACTTTGAAGAGCAGATAGGATTGACGGACGAAGAGATTGCCGTTGCAGCCCGTGCGGCGTTCGAAATATATCAATCTCAACAAGCGCGAACGTTCCCAATTGCCACTCTGCAGGATAAAGTTGGCCAGGAAATAACCGCGAAACTGGCCGCTTCATCGATCAAAGTAACGAACGACGGGAGTGCGTATTTTTTTCATCATTTACATCACGATTATCTAGTCGCACGCTACATCGCTTCTAATGAATCGCAATGGACACAGGAAGGATTCGATGCTCTCACATTTAAGGCAGCGTCGTTTGACTCTCTGGCCCTGGCATTGGAACAGCTTCGAACAAGCGATCAGGCCGACCGGTTTATTCAGGCTCTATACGATTGGAACGTCTATGCTCCTGCCTATGCCTTAGCTGAGGCACACCAGGGTGGCTTGGTTGTCGTTAGTCCAGATATGCAGCGAGTTGTGTACGCAATGCTTGCAGAGAAGCGCTGGGACTTTATGCTTCAGACATCTGAGCGGGCTTCCGACGCGCTGTCAGTATTTCCGGAGGGATCCGATGCAAGAGAGCTTTTGGCACTCGGATCTCTTGAAGACCTCTTGAACTTCGTGAAGGCTTTGCATATGGCAGGCAATCGATATGCGAAGTGGCAAACGGTTTTTTGTTCCAGTGCCGATACCAGCTTAGAGCCAGATGTTTTCCGGGAGATCACTGCGCCAGACTCGATCATAGGCTGGACTCTTGCCAACGTCTTGAAGCGCACAATTACCTCGATGGATCGTCAACAAGAATTGCGAGATTGGGCAAAGCAACGCGGCTGCAACAGTACGGTGATATGGAGAATTGTGCATGTCCTGGGAGCGTTTCCCACTGAGCAAAATTTCAAATTCTTGCTCGATATACTCGACACACATACAGTCATTTGGCCACGCTACGGCGCATTGCGCTCTTTGGTGGAACTTGCGGGCAAGTCGCCGCAAACCGAACTGCGGACACGTGTATTCGAAGCGCTATCCAAGCGGGTCGCCGAACTTTCCTCCAGCCACCTCCTATTGGAACTGCAGCGAGCCCTATTTGTCAGGAATGCGCCTCCGGGATGGGCACAAGCCGCATTCCCTTTGGTCAACAGTATCTACGAACGGCAGACTCAGGAAGAGGATCAAAGGGCATGGATGAAAGTGGCCCAACAGCTGATCAAACAGTACCCATTGGGATAACGGAGCCGGATTTAGTGGGCAAGGCCTACAAATTGGGACCTGAAGGTCGAAAGTTCATAGGGTTACAACTCCTCGGCTGCGGCACGGCCTCCCGGAGGATGCCTTGGCCAATACAACTTACCGCCAACTGTTCCTTGTGGTTTTGTGTTTGATGCGATGGGCACTCAACCACTATCATTGTCTTCTCTAGATCGCTCAACAGCCGTCTGGCGGCTGTATTGCCGTGAGAGTGCAATGCAATTCTCCAGATTTCTCCCGTGCAAGAGCTTTCGGCTCTTTGGACTGGACGTATGGAGTGCACAACGGAACTGAACCTCTGCAAACACATTTCTGGGAGACTTTCAAGGAACCACAATGGACAGACTGACCAAAGAACGGCGGAGCTGGAATATGAGCCGTATCCGCAGCCGCGATACGCTTCCAGAAATACGCGTGCGCTCGTTGCTCCATTGCGAAGGGTTTCGCTTTTCTTTGTGTCGGAGAGAGCTCCCGGGCAAACCTGACATCGTCCTTCCTAAGTTCCGCACTGTAATATTCGTCCACGGTTGCTTTTGGCACCGGCACTCGGGGTGCAGAAATGCGGTTCTCCCTAAGACGAGGCCTGAGTTCTGGTATAAGAAACTCACGAGTAATACAGAACGCGATCTTCAGAACTATAGAGAACTGCAACGCCTCGGTTGGCGTGCCGTGATCGTCTGGGAATGCGAACTTAAGGATGAGGCCGGATTGAAAAAGAAATTCCGGCGACTTTTGCGGGCGAATGCTCACTGATTTGAAACAGATTCCCGTTATTGATCTCTTTGCCGGCCCAGGCGGTCTTGGTGAAGGTTTTTCCTCATTCCGTGGGGATGACAAGTGCCACACTTTCAAAGTATCACTATCCATCGAAATGGATGACGCCGCGCACCGGACATTGGAACTGAGAAGCTTCTTTCGGCAGTTTGCGCCAAACAGTGCGCCAAAAGACTACTACCTACATCTTCGAGGAATCATTACCCGCGAAGAGCTGTTTGTCCTCCATCCCAAGGAGGCCGCTGCGGCTAAAGCTGAGGCCTGGAAGGCAGAACTTGGCAAGGTCGATCCTTTGGAAGTTGATAGGAAGATCGTCGCGGCCCTTGCCGGCGCTAAGACTTGGATTCTTTGTGGTGGACCGCCATGCCAGGCATATTCTGTCATGGGGAGATCACGAAACGGCGGGATAGACGCGACGGACCATAGAATTTACCTGTACAAGGAATATCTACGGATACTGTCAGTTCATCGGCCCCCGATTTTTGTTCTTGAGAACGTAAAAGGCTTGCTTTCATCGAAGGTAGGAAGCAGCGCAATTTTCAAACAGATGATAGCCGACCTCAGCTGTCCCGGCGAGGCTGTTGGCGGCGGCAAATCACCCGACCCGGTGTACTCGCTTTTCTCGCTCGTTGTAACTCCAAAGACTCAAACTCTCGACGGCAATCCTGAATTCAGCTACCGTGACTTTGTCATCAAGTGTGAAGACTATGGCATCCCTCAGTCACGGCATCGGGTCATTCTCCTGGGCATTCGGCGAGATAATGTCCCGTCTTTGGTACCCACGCTCGCACCTTCAGGTCGAAAGGTATCTGCTCGCCAAGTGCTCAACGGTCTTCCGCGTCTCAGGAGTGGATTATCCCGCTCCAAGGATGGGAAGGCGGAATGGCGGCAGGCTCTAGCTGGAATCCTGACAAGTGGCGCCTTGAAAGAAATTCCGAATGGTATCGGCAATTTGCTTCGGGAGAACATCCGTTGGACTCTCGATCATCTTCGCGATATCCGCGCCAACCGCGGTGGGGAATTCATTCCGGGCGGTCTGAAAAGCAAATACCGGCCCGATTGGTACCACGATTACAGAATTGGCGGCGTCTGCAACCACACAACACGACCTCACATGACTGAGGATCTCTATCGGTATTTGTTTGCTGCATCTTTCGGAAGACTCCTGGGGCGATCCCCTGAACTTCACGACTTCCCAAACCAATTACTTCCCAAGCATAAAAATGTCCGCGACAAGGACAAGAAGGAATATTTCGACGACAGATTTCGCGTTCAACTTGCACACAAGCCTGCGACAACAGTCACGAGCCACCTCGCAAAGGATGGCCACTACTACATTCACTATGATGAGACACAATGCCGGAGTATCACTGTGAGGGAGGCGGCACGCTTACAGACATTTCCAGACAATTACTATTTCTGCGGCTCCCGAACCGAGCAATACGTACAGGTTGGCAATGCTGTGCCACCGCTATTGGCATACCAAATCGCGGCGGTTGTCGCTCAAGTCGTAAGGGGTCAAACCGTTGTCGGAAAGGAGCAAACGGCTCGGCGTGCGTCAGCCTCTATAGCCAAATAACTCCATGTCTTCCCCCGTGTCGCCTCCGGATTACGACCTCATC
>Ga0079219_10000062_pt1 | contig 13985 bp, 13 predicted proteins | sample GAControl_FD_77074 | JGI IMG/M metagenome (GOLD analysis project Ga0079219, IMG submission 77074) | Agricultural soil microbial communities from Georgia to study Nitrogen management - GA Control | ecosystem: Environmental > Terrestrial > Soil > Agricultural land | place: USA: Georgia...
GAGGTCAAGCTCATGGTCGAGCTACAGCTGTCAAAGCAGTAGCGAACGCTATTTCGGCTACGGCGCGCTCAGCTCGCGCATCGCGGGCTCGGGAAGCAGCGTGTTCAATGCTGCGACGTTCTCCTCCAGATGCCGCACGGTCGACGTGCCGGGGATCGGCACGATGTTGGGGGCACGCTGGAGCAACCAGGCGAGCGCGACCTGTGCCGGGGACGCGTTCAACGCCTCGCCCCATGCGCTCAGGCGCCGCATCTGTTCAGCGCTGCCGGTCCGCAGCGGGAGCCACGGCAGGTAGACGATGCCGTGGCGGGCCGTGTAGTCAACGGTCTCGCGGTCGGCCTGGTCGGCAACGCTGTAGGAGTTCGATACCGATGCGATCTCGGTGCTGGTGAGGGCGTATTCGAGCTGTGCCAGCGCGACGTTCGACAGGCCGATGTGATGCAGCATGCCCTCCTCTCGCATCTCGATCATGGCGGCCAGGGCGCGCCGAAACGGCACGCTCACCGACCGATCGCTGCTCCACCGCAGATGGACGATCGAGATCGCGTCGGTTCCGAGCAGACGGAGGTCGCGCTCCATTCCCGCACGCAGCCGCTCGGGTGTCTGCGCGGCCACCAGGCGACCGCCGTCGTCGTACTCCCAGCCGAGCTTGGTTGCGATCACGAGGTCGTCCGGATAGGAGCGGGTCGCCTCCGCCAGCAGCTGATTCGGGATGTCAGGCCCGTAGTACCAGGCCGTATCGAACACTCGCACTCCCAGCTCCAGCGCTCGACGAAGCACACGACGAGCTTCGGCGGGGTCTGGCGGAGGCCCGAACACGCCGGGGCCCGTCAAGCGCATCGTTCCGTAGCCGATGCGAGGCACGGGTGTGCCGACCACTTCCAGAAGACCGCTGCGAGCAACGACATTGGAATCCATGGCCATGTATTCAAGCAGATGCTTGAAAAGGTTGCAAAGGCCACGCGCCAAGTAAGCTGAGGTGGTGGCAGTTCCCGCCAGTCCGAGGTTGTCCGAGTCGCAGCTGGCGACGCTTGGCCAGATCGGAGAGCAGCGTACTGCGGACGTTGGCGACGTGCTGTTCCGCGTCGGCGACCAGAGCTACCCCTTCATCGCGATCATCGAGGGCGAGGTGGCGATCCTGGATGCGGCAGGCCACGAGGTCGTCCGCCATGGCACGTCGGGATTCGCCGGGGAGATGAACCTGCTGTCCGGGCAGACGGTCTTCCTGACGGCGGTGGTCACGCGCGCGTTGCGGTATATCGCGGTCGATCGCGAGGCCTTGCGATCGCTGCTGTTCGAGGATGGCCCTCTCAGCGACCTGCTGCTGTCGACGTTCATCGCTCGGCGGGAGGCGCTCCAGGGCGTGCATGGGATCGGGTTCGAAGTGCTCGGGCCGCGTTCATCCGAGGCAACACTGCGGATCGTCGAGTTCGCGCGGAGCAATCGTCTCCCGTTTACCTGGCGCGACCCGGAACAGGCGGACGATGAGGCGGCGGCCGTGCTGGTAGCGGCACTGGATCCCGCAGACGTTCCGCTGGTGCGGTTGCCGGGCGGCGTTGAGTTGCAAGGCCCATCGACCGGTCAACTTTCCCGCGCGCTGGGCGTCGGCCGCGAGCTCGCACCTCGCGAACGGGTCGACCTGGTCGTGATCGGCGCCGGGCCCGCGGGCCTGGCCGCAGCCGTATACGGCGCATCCGAGGGTTTGGAGACCCTGGTCGTGGAGAGCACAGCACTCGGTGGGCAGGCGGGCTCGTCTCGACGGATCGAGAACTATCTCGGTTTCCCAGCCGGAATCAGCGGTTCGGAGCTGACCAGCCGCGCGGTCGCTCAGGCGCGCAAATTCGAAGCTCGAACCGCGACTCCGTACCGTGCCATATCACTCGAACCCCTCGACGGAGGCTACCGAGTGGGCTTGGAGGAGGACCACGAGATCCTGGCGCCCACCGTGCTGCTTGCGACCGGCGCGCAGTACCGGCGGCTGCCTGTCGACGAACTTTCGGCCTACGAGGGCGTGAGCGTGTTCTACTCGGCGGGGCCGCCCGAGGCGCAGCTCTGCGGAGCATCGCGCGTCGGCGTGATCGGAGGCGGAAACTCGGCGGGTCAGGCTGCCGTCTGGCTGGCTCGCGGCGGCGCGCTCGTGACCCTACTGCACCGCCGCGACGATCTGCGCGAGACCATGTCTGACTACCTCGTGCGCGAACTCGACCGCTATGGCGTCGCGGTGCGTGATCGCAGCGAGGTCGCCGCCCTGCACGGCGACAACGGCCAGTTGGAAGCGGTCACGCTGAAGACCGGGGAGCGCCTGACCACGTCGTTCTTGTTCCTCTTCCTCGGCGCGCTGCCCTGCACGGACTGGCTCGGCGACGTGGTCGCGCGGGACGACGACGGCTTCATCCTCACAGGCAGTGCCGTAGGCGCCGAGACCCTGCTGGAGACCAGCCTGCCCGGCGTCTTCGCCGCAGGAGACGCACGCTCCGGCTCAACCAAGCGCTGCGCCACCGCCGTCGGAGAAGGAGCTATGGCCGTGCAATTCGCTCATGGCCGACTTGCCGAGCGCGCGCACCACACGCAGGCCAGGCATCGTGACGTCGACTGGCTCGCCGGTCGCTAGGTCGAGCGCAGCGACGGGTTGGCCCGCATCACGATGGTGGAGGCGCCGGGGTCGCTGATGGACTGGCGGGTGATCCAGCATCGCTCCCACTTCGTGTTGGTCGGGGCGCTGATGTGGACCTCCGCCGCGCCGTTCGCGCCGGCGTTGAAGGCGACTCCCGGCACGTCGTGGCCACCAGTCTTGAACCAGATCTCGTAGTACTGGTCACCACGCGCCGGGTCGAGGTGGCTGATGGACACGACGACGGGCTCGACGGCGCCGTCGGCGCGCCCGACGGCGACGTAGCCGGACGCGCCGCCGGCGCCGGTGAGCGTCGCGATGCGCTGGAATCCGGAGTGGCCGCCGGACTGTGACGTGATCGTGATGGTCACCGCGACCGCCGCAGCGGCGGCGATCGCGACGACGCCCGCGAGCGACCAGCGGCGTGACCATCCGCGGGAGCGGCGTGGCACCGGCCGCGTCGGGGCGGGCGAGTCGGCGTCGGCAAGAGCGGCCTGGACGGATGGGGCGACCAGGCTCTGAGGTACGTCGAGCAGCGGCGGGAGCGTATGCAGCCTGCGCTCGAGCGCCTGCAGGTCGGGCTCGTTCATGACTGCTCCTCCCGCTCCAGGATCTCGGCGAGATGCAGCAACGCGGCGCGGTTTCGCGTCTTCACAGTGCCCAGGGGCATGCGCAGTTCGGCCGCGATCTCGCTCTGGGACATCCCCTTGAGGTACGCGAGCTCGATGATCTCGCGCTCGTTCTGCGGCAGGCGCTCGATGCACACGTGGAGCTGGAAGGCTTCAAGTTTGTCCGCTGTCTCGTCCTCGGGCGTGGGTGACGGGTCGGCGCGGTCGGGTGCGTCGACCAGCCAGTGGGCCTGGCGGCGGCGGGCGGCCGCATATCCGGCGTTTCGCGCGATCGTGTACAGCCATCCCACCACCGCGCCGCGCTCGGAGCGGTAGGTACGCGCGAACCGCCAAACCGAGATGAACGCCTCCTGGACGACGTCGTCCGCCCATCCGGCGTCGCCAAGCTGCCTCACCATCAGTGAGTAGACGGATCGCGAGTAGCGGCTGAAGAACTCCTCGAAGGCGACCTGGTCGCGATCCTCGGCCACCAGCGCCAGCAGGTCCGCGTCCGATAGCCGGGTGTAGTCCCACGCCGATTGAGGCCGGGGGCTGAGCCGCGCGGGCGACGGTTGGAATCCGAGTGCCATCACCTGTCCTAGCGGTCGAGACCCGAATCGGATTTGGAAAACCGGTGTGCGGTTACCGCCGCTACCAATCGGAAACAGGAGGAAGAGACGAATGATCCGAACGGGAGACTCGATCGCAAACCCCGTCACCGGCGAGACGGTGACGTTTCAGCGGACGTCGGCGGACTCCGGCGGCGAGCTGGTGGTCGCCGAGGTCACGCTGGAGCCCGGGGGCTCGGCCGCCGGCGTGCACGTGCACCCCAACCAGACCGAGACGTTCCAGATCCTCGATGGCACGGTGGGATTCCGCCTCGGTCGCGAGCGACTGTTCGCAACGACCGGCGACACCGTGACCGTGGAGGCCGGAACTGCGCACACGTTCTGGAACACGAGCGAAGGCCGGGCCCGGTTTGTATGCGAGATACGACCCGCGCTGGGCTTCGAACGATTGCTGGAGACGATGTTCGCGCTCGCCCGGGACGGCAAGACCGACCGCCGGGGGATGCCGCATCCGCTTCGCCTGGCGGCAATCGCCGACCACCACCGCGACGACCTGCAGCTTCCGATCGTCCCTCTACCCGTGCAGCGGCTGGCGGCGAGGGTCGGCGCAGCCGCGGCGTGGGCACTTGCCGAGGTCGGGCCCACCTATGACGGCTCACAGCCGTGTGCCGGCGCCATCAGGCCGGCCCCGGCGCTACGCACCATCCACCCACAGAGGACAGCCTCATGACCAATCAGGAATACCGAAACACGACCACCCGGCGCGGAATGCTCGGCGTCGCCACGGTCGGCCTGGGCGCAGCCATCGGCGGCGTGCTCACAACCCCTGTCGCCGCCTACCTGCTCGCACCGACGACGCAGGAGGCAACGTTTCATCCAGTCTCACTGGGACCGGTACGTTCGTTCACGTCGGAGACCGGCTTCGCCCCGGCCGCTGCCCCGTACGTCGAGGACCCCGCCCAGCCGCTCTCGAGCGGCCTCGCCTACGTCCACTACACCGGCGGCAGCGACCGCGACTGGCTCGCCCCGCACGCGATGTTCGTGGTCTTCTCGAACCGCTGCACTCACGTCGGGTGCCCCGCCCAGGCCTCGGCAATCGGGTTCGCCTGCCCCTGCCACGGGAGCCAGTTCGACCAGCGCGGCGCCCGCATAGCCGGCCCCGCCCCCCGGCCGCTCGACCGCTTCCAATGGGAGATCCGAAAGGACGACCAGCTCTGGATCACCCAGCGCTGGAGCGTCCTGCTCAACGGCAACCAGGCGCGCTACTTCCCGGTCAAGGCGCCGGGCCAGCCGCTCGACGGCCAGATCCCCGCCGCGGAGGCGCTCTACCCAGCCGTCACCTATACGCACGGGCCCGTGCCCACGTCACGGTAGAGCACAGTCCCTGACGCATACTGGAAGTTGCGAGACAATGGCGCGACATGGCTGCGACCGGACTTCTCGCCCAAGCCCGGCGGGCAATCGAGGAGCGCTCCTGGCTCGAGGCGCGCGAGGCGTTCGCCCGCGCCGACCGCTCGGGACCGCTCGACGCTGAAGATCTCAGGCTCTGGGCCACAGCACAACTCATGCTGGCTCAAGACGAGGCGGCAATCGGGACACTCGAGCGAGCCCATTACCGGTACCTCGAGCGCGGCGAGACGGTGCCCGCCGCCCGGGCCGCGATCTGGATCGGTATGAACCTCGCCTACGGCGGCGCCGTCGGACGGGCCAGCGGCTGGCTGGGTCGAGCCCAGAGGCTCGTTGACCAGGAACCCGGGGAATCGGCGGAGCAGGGCTACCTTCTGCTGCCACTCGTGTTCCGGCACGAGGCCGCCGGGGAGTATGAGGAGGCGGCGGCCATCGCGGGCCAAGCGGCGGTGATGGCACAGCGGTTCGGGGACCCCGATCTACTGGCGCTGGCGGTGCACGCGCAGGGGCAGATGCTCGTAATGGCGGGACAGGTGGGCCCCGGGATGGCATTGCTCGACGAGGCGATGGTGGTGGTGACGAGGGACGAGCCGATGCCGTTCGTGGTCGGCATCGTCTACTGCGGCGTGATCCTGGCATGCCAGGCGGTGTTCGAGATCGGCCGGGCGCGGGAGTGGACGCAGGCGCTGACCGTGTGGGTGGCGGGCCAGCGTGATGTTGTCGCCTTCACCGGCCGGTGCCTGGTGCACCGGGCAGAGATCCTGCAGCTCGGCGGGGCGTGGCCCGATGCGCTAGACGAAGCCCGGCTGGCCAGCCAACGGTTTGTCGAAACCGGCAACCCCGCCGCGGGACTTGCCCACTACCGGCAGGGCGAGGTGCTTCGCCTTCTGGGCCGGTTCGACGCCGCCGAGGCGGCCTACCGCGATGCCAGCCGGATGGGGTGGGAGCCGCAGCCGGGCCTGGCGCAGCTGCGACTGGCCCAGGGGCGGGTCGATCTGGCCCTTGTCGCCATCCGCAGGGCAAGCGCCGAGATCGGCGAGCCCCTCAAGCGCGCGGCGCTACTCCCGGCGCACGTCGAGATCGCGCTCGCGGCAGGCGAACTCAGCGATGCGCGCGCGGCATGCGCGGAGTTGGACGCCCTCGCCGCACGATACGAGAGCCGGATGCTGACCGCCATGGTCGCCCACGCCGAGGGTGCCACGTCGCTGGCCGAGGGCGACGCCGGCGGCGCGCTCGCGCAGCTGCGCGCAGCCCAACGCGTGTGGATCGAGCTGGACGCACCGTATGAGGTCGCCCGCACCCGCGCGCTCCTGTCGGCGGCATGCGCCGCACTGGGCGACGGCGAGGCCGCGGCGCTCGAGCGCGAGGCTGCCGGCGAGACATTCCGCAAGCTGGAAGCGGCCCCCGATCTCGCACGACTCGAGGGCGTGCCGACCAAGCCGGCCCACGGACTCTCTGCGCGCGAGCTGGAGGTGCTGCGACTGCTCGCGCGCGGCAGGACCAACCGCGAGATAGCAGCCGTCCTCGTCATCAGCGAGCACACGGTCGCCCGCCACGTGCAGAACATCTACGCCAAGCTTCGCGTCGCGTCACGTGCAGCGGCGACCGCATTTGCATTCGAGCACGACCTCGTCTGACGGAGCCGGGTGGTCCAAATTGACCACTCGGCTCGAGGTCGAAGATGGTAAATCGGTGCGATGCGGTGCCGTCACCGGTGGCCTACGGTCGCCTCCTCAAACACGACGAGGAGGACCAGATGCAGCGTACAGAGCACTACCAAACCGTTGTCATTGGCGGCGGCCAGGCCGGTCTCGCCACCGGCTACTTCCTCAAACAGCACGGCCGCGAGTTCGTCGTCCTCGATAGCGGCAAGCGCATCGGTGACGGGTGGCGGGGTCGCTGGGACTCGCTGCGGCTCTACTCACCGGCGAGCCGCGATGGACTGCCGGGAATGGCCTTTCCGGCCCCGCGCGCGTCGTACCCCACCGCGGGCGAGATGGCCGACTACCTCGAGGCCTATGCGGCAGAACACGAACTGCCGGTTCGCAACGGCGTCACCGTCACCAGCCTCACCCGGGAGGACGACCGGTACGTCGTCCGGGCGAATGAAGCCTGTTTCGTGGCCGAGGACGTCGTAGTCGCGACCGGGGTATTCCGACGCCCACGTCTCCCGGAGTTCGCCGGCGAACTCGACCCCGGCATCACGCAGATCCACTCGAGCGACTACAGGAACCCGTCTCAGCTCACCGACGGGCCTGTGCTCGTGGTGGGAGCTAGCCACTCCGGCTCCGACATCGCCTACGAGGCCGCAACCGCCGGCCACGACGTCGTTCTCTGCGGCCCGGACACAGGACAGTTGCCGGCGCAGGTGGAGACCCGCCGAGGCCGGTTTCTCTTCCGGGTGCTGTTTCTGGTTGGCACGCACGTGCTCACTGTCGACACCCCGTTCGGCCGCCGCATGCGACCCCACATTCGGCACGGTGGAGGGCCGCTCCTGCGGTACCGCCGCAAGGAGCTCGCCGCCGCCGGCGTGGAACGCGTACTCGCCCGTACCTGTGGCGTGGAGGCGGGACGGCCGCTGCTGGACGATGGTCAGGCCCTCGATGTCCGAAACGTCATCTGGTGCACGGGCTTCCGGCCGGACTACTCCTGGATGCGCTTGCCGTTCGAGACCGGCGAGGACGGATATCCGGAGCAATACCGCGGCGTCATCGCCGGATCGCCTGGGTTGTACGTCGTCGGCCTACCGTTCCAGCACTCGTTCGCGTCGATGCTGATCGGCGGCATGGGCAGGGATGCGGAGCGCGTCGCGCGGCATATCGCGACCGTGCCTGCCCCGTCAGGGCGGTCCAGCGAACGCCGGACAGCACCGGCTGGCCGACAGGTCGCATCGTGACCGACCAAAGCTCAGCGTCGATCCTGGTTTGGAACGGCCGCCTGGTCCGTGCCGTTCCGCGGATGGACGAGGGCAGCGTCCCCAACCGGCGCGAGCTACCCCGCACCCCGGCCGCTTGCGGCATCAGCACGTTCGCCGAGGTGGGCCTCGAGCCGCCACAGGTTGTCGATGTGCTGGCTCGTCCAAAGCAGCACGAGCGCAGCGCGCGCCGCACCGTCGTCGCCCGTGCGGGCGGCGTCGCGCACGCACTCGAGCAGCCGGCTGCGCCCCTCGTCGTCGCGGATGTGGGGAGGCGGCACCGCACCCCGGTTCACGATCGCGTATCCGAGTGCCACGAACCACGCGTGCAGCGCGTGCAACTCACGATCGAGGTTCTCCCCACAGCGCTGGAGCCGGGTCGTGGGATTGGCCATCTGTCCCAGCGCGCCGAGCGACTGTCCCGCCCGGCGGACACGTGAGGCACCGCCGACGAACGCGGCTACCTCCTCGACCTTGAGATCGCTCGCGGAGCGCTCGGCGAGATACAGGCGGAAGGCGTCGTCGAGCCGGTGGGTGGCCGCATCCGCAACGCGTGCGGCGTGCGCGGCCTCCGCAGCCGCCGCTCCCGTAATCGACTCGCGGGCGGTGGCAACGACGTACTCCGACCCGCGCCCGTACGCCGTCGAGAGGTGATCTCGCAGCAGCGCGGCGGCGCCGCGCGGCCAGAACAGGACGCCGACCCCGAGGCTGATCGCGAACCCGATCGCCACGTCCTCGACGCGCACCAGGCCAATGCTCCAGCCAACCGGCTGGATCAGGTTGAACAGCACGAACAGGACGACCGTGAACCCCGCCTGCCCGGCGGCGAACGAGATCCCCCGCGGCGCGTAGGAGGCGACCAGAACCGCGACGGGCAGGACCCCCCAGAGCACCGCCTCGTGCGTGCCGATGGCGATCACCAGCAACGCTCCCAAGACGATCCCGGCGGCGGTGCCGGCCAGCGCGCTCAGCACCGACCAGCCCGTCGCCAGCGCATTCGACCGCAGCACCGAGAGCGTCCCGAGCACGACCCAGAAGCCATGCTGAAGGCCGGTCCGCTGCGCGATGAACACGGCGACGGCGAGTCCCACCGCTCCGCGGAAGCTATTCCGAAACCAGATCGAGCCGAAGGCAGCATGCTCGGCGGCCAGACGCTCCGTGGCCTCGAGCGCCCCACCCGCGGACGGCTGAGCGACGTCGGTCTGATCGAGCTCCGGAGCGTCGGCGCCGGTCGCGAGCAGTGCATAGCCCCCCAGCTGCCGGGCCGAGTACGACGCCGCCCTGATCCGAAACGGCGGCTCGACCACCTCCCTCAGCATGTCATCGCTCGCGTCGGCGGGGAGTTCGAGCAGCCGCTGCACCTCCGCCCTGGCCACTGACGCGCGGGCCGCGTCGAGTCGCTGAAAATCGGGCCGTTCATCGCCGCCGTCAAGCCGTGCGGCGCCTGACAGCAGCACGGCCGCAGTCGCCGCCATCGCCTCCACGTCCTGCTCGCCGCCCGACGCGAGTCCCGAGGATGTCACCGGCGGTGCGAGGAACGAGAGCAGCCAATCGAGCTCGTCCGGAAGCGCCGCCAGCGCCGCCGTGCGTCCGGTCGGCCCGGTCGGGCGATGCTGCGAACCGAGCGAGCGGCGGCCGAGACGGTCGACCGCGTCGCGGGCCGCCTGCAGGTTCTCGTCCGCGCCGTCCGGCGCGGCGGCCACCCGGGCGACAGCGCGCATCGCGCCGGCGGCATCGTGCTGCAGGTCAGCGCGCCTCCGCGACGGCCATAGCAGCATGACGGCGCAGATCCCTGCGCCGGCGGCCAGCGCCCAGCCTTCGAGCCGGTCCGGGATCGCGGAGTTCGGCGCCGGGATCGTGACGGGCAGGACGAACAGCAGCAATGCCCCGGTCGAGAGCGCCGCGACGTAGCCGTTGATGACGCTCGACATGAGTACACAGAACCCGATCACGGCCATCACGCCGGCGCCCAGCCACGCGTTGCGCGAGCAGACCGTGCCGAGGGTGATGAACATCGCCCCCACCGCCGCCAGTGCGAGATAGGCGAACAGCCGCGGTATCGGCGGCCCTTCCACGTCGACCAGCACCAGCATCGCGAACGATCCGAACGCCGCGAAGATCGACGTCTGCGGCTGCCCGATCACCGTGTCCGCGAAGGCGAACACCGCGGGCATAACGATCGCCGCGCGAGCGGCCGTCTTCAGCGCGGCCATGTCCAGCACGCTGGCGATCATAGTGACGCCACTCGGCGCGACGTGGCCGCTTGGTTGGAACCTCTGTCATGCTCCACCTAGGCCGACGCTGCGAACGGAATCGAGATCGTGACGACGGCACCGTGCCCGGCCAGGTTCTCGGCTGTGACGGCCCCGCCGTGTGCGTGTGCGATCGCCTGCACGATCGAGAGGCCCAGTCCTGATCCATCACCGGAGCGGGCGTCGTCTGGCCGGCTGAAGCGGTCGAACGCACGCGGTAGGAACTCTGGCGCAAACCCGCGGCCGCGGTCGGCGACTCGCAGTTCGAGCGCAGCATCACTGCGCTGGGCGCGGAGGGTGATGTCGCCTCGGCCGTAGCGAAGCGCGTTTTCGGCCAGGTTGTCCAGTGCCTGCCCGAGCCGGGGAGCGTCGACTGTGACGACGCCTTCGAACGCGTCCTCGACCACGATCCGGCGATGCTCCTCAGCGGCGCGGCGGCGGTGGCGCTGGGCGACGTCAACGAGTAGCTGGCCGGAAGGCACCGGACGGCGCGCTAGTGCCAGGTTGGCCGAGTCGGCACGGGCGAGCACGAGCAATCCTTCTGCCAGCTCCGCGACGCGGTCGGTCTCAGCCGCGGCCGAACGTATCGCCGCGACCAGGTCGTCCACCGACCGGGGCCGTCGAAGCGCCAGCTCGAGCTCGGTGCGAAGCAGCGCCAGCGGGGTACGCAGCTCGTGGCTGGCGTCGGCCGCGAATCTGCGCTCACGTTGCATCGAGAGCTCCAACCGCTCGAGCAGGTCGTTCAGCGTCGAGCCAAGGCGCCGGATCTCGTCGTCGGCAGGCGGCAGCGTCACCCGCTCGGGTGAGACCGCGCCGGACATGCGCTGCGTCTCGCTCCGCATCCGCTCGACAGGTCGAAGCGCGGCGCGAGCGAGTAGGTGTCCGGCCAGCGCGACCAGAGCCAGAGCCGCCGGGCCACCCAGCAGCAACTGGTAGAGCAGCGCGTCGAGGGCCTGGTTGCGATCGGCCAGCGCGGCTCCCACCACCACGACCAGCCGCTGACCCTGGGCCGACACCGGCACCGCCAGCAGGCGGTCCGGGCCAGACGTTCGCTCGTTCACGGAACGGTCGACCACGAGCTGTCCATCCAGGGCGCGACGTACCTCGTTCGCGGTCAGCAGTGGCCGTGGCGGCAGCGTGGGAGAGGCGTCGTACACGGAGCCTGAGCTGGTCAGGACCTGGGCGAAGCTGTCGCTGCGCGCAGTGGTGCCACCCTGGCGGAGGCCGTTGTCGGCCTGGCGAACAAGCGCCGTCACCTGCGACGCCTGTGCCTGCAGCGAGCTTCGGATGCCTGCGTCAAGCGTGTGCTGCAACCGCAGGTAGAGGAAGGCTCCGGCGCAGGCGAACACGACCGCCACGGCCGCGGTGAAGGTCAGCGTGAGACGTAGCCGGATCGGCAGCCGATTCATCTGGCGTCGCCTCGCAGTCGGTAGCCGGCACCGCGCACCGTTTCGATCGACGAGCGTTGAAACGGCAGGTCGATCTTCTTTCGCAGGTAGCGGATGTAGACGTCGACCACGTTGGAGCGGTTCTCGTACCCGTAGTCCCACGCGTACTCCAACAGCTGGGAACGGTCGAGCACCATTCCGGGTCGGCGCATCAGCGTCTCGAGCAGTGTGAACTCCTTTGTCGAGAGCCGGATTTCGGTCTCGCCGCGCCAGACGCGATGGCTGGCAGGATCGAGCACCAGGTCGTCGATCACAAGCTGGGTAGGTCGTGGCTGGCCGCCACGTCGACTGAGCGCGCGTAACCGTGCCAGCAGCTCACTGAACGAAAAGGGCTTGACCAGGTAATCGTCCGCGCCGCAATCGAGTCCCGACACGCGATCCAGCACCGAATCCCGCGCGGTCAGCATCAGCACACCCGTCCAGACGCCAGCCTCCCGGATCCGGCGACAGGCGCTGAACCCGTCCAGGCGGGGAAGTGTCACGTCCAGCACGATCGCGTCGTACTGGCTCGCCCGCGCCATCGCTACGGCCGTCTCACCATCCCCGGCGATTTCAACAAGGTGACCATCCTCGATCAGACCACGCCGTAGCAGCGCAGCCATCTTCACCTCATCCTCGACGATCAGCAGCCGCATGGCGTGTACCTTCGCAGCCGCACCTGAAAATGGCATGAGAGCCGGATGAGCGGCGCTCTAATCACCGATTCAGGTCGCCTCCCTACGGTGCCGTCGGTGCATGTCATCAACCAACAAGGAGGCACCACATGAGACCCCATCTGATCAAGGCAGCCGCGGTACTGGCCGCGGCGTCGGCGCTAACCGCCGGCGGCGTCGCCTACGCCTCGACCGGCGGCGGTTCCGCGTCGTTCAAGCATCCCCAGCTGGTCGTGACGGCGGCGGAGTCGACCTCGCCCGACTCCGACAACATCCAGTCGGGCGACCAGACAGGGCCCGACACGGCTGCCGGTGCCAAGGCGACCGCCGCTGAGACCGGCTCGGACGGTGAGAGCCCGGGCTCCGAGGTATCCGGCAACGATGGGCCCGGCGGCCACGCCGACGAGCCCGGCAACAGCAACGCCGACCACCAGTTCCAGGGTCAGGAGTAGCCGAGCCGAGGTGCGTGGCCCCGCCGACAGTGGGGCCACGCACCTCGATCTGCGGAGCCGCTGCCTGCAACCTGGTTCCGGATCGAGCGCGCGCCGGCGATCACCGTTCGAGACCCGTCGAGAATCGACGCTCGAGCGTTCATGCGATATTCAGGAGGCGAGATTACGCTCGGCTGGATGGTGTCTTATCGGCACGAACCTCGGAGGGCGTCATGAGCTGGGCACGGATCTCGTCAGTCGTCGCCACAACCGTGGCCGCAGGGTGCATCGTCGGCTGCGGTTCGAGCGGCACGCAGCTTTCGACCAGGAACACAACATCGACGGCGCCTGGGAGCACCGTGACAACGCCTCCTTCGGTGCCGAACGGACTCCCAGCGACCTACAACCCACACATTGACCCATCGCGGTTTACAAATCATGTTACCAACAGGTACTTCCCGCTCAAGCCCGGGCGCACCCTCATTTATGTCGGCGTTCGTGATGGTGCACCGACGCGTCACGTCTTTGCAGTGACTCATCAAACGAGGACCGTGCTCGGCGTGAAGTGCTTGGTGATCAGCGACGTCGTCACCAGCAACGGATCGCTCGTCGAGAAGACCACTGACTGGTATGCGCAGGACAGCAGCGGCAACGTCTGGTATTTCGGCGAGAACACCGCTGAGTACGTAAACGGAGTCGTCACCACGACAGCCGGTACCTGGGAGGCGGGCGTCGACAAGGCCAAGGCCGGGATTGTGATGCCGGCAACGCCTACGGTGGGCAAGGTATACCGTCAGGAGTATCGGCCGGGAGTTGCGCTGGACGTGGCCAGGATCATCAGCCTCAACGCTACTGCGACCGTTCCGGCGGGCACGTACCATCACCTCGTCGTGACCGACGACATCAACCCGCTCGATCCGAGCAAGCGGGAGCACAAGTGGTATGCGGCCGGGATCGGGTTCGTACGTGCGTTGTTGAAGGGAGGCGGTCACAGCGAAACGGTCCAGCTGAAGCAGATTCTGGGCTGATGAACCCCGCCGTTGCGATCGAGGCGCGCGGTCTGTACCAGATCTACCGCGAGCCGGAGACCGA
>Ga0079219_10000067_pt1 | contig 13805 bp, 23 predicted proteins | sample GAControl_FD_77074 | JGI IMG/M metagenome (GOLD analysis project Ga0079219, IMG submission 77074) | Agricultural soil microbial communities from Georgia to study Nitrogen management - GA Control | ecosystem: Environmental > Terrestrial > Soil > Agricultural land | place: USA: Georgia...
CCGCGCCGCCCGCACGCTGCACGAAGAGAGCCTCGCGATCGATCGCGAGCTCGGCGATCGATGGGGGGTGGCCGTCTCGCTGATCCACCTCGGTAGTCTCGCGATGATGCAGGGCGACTATTCGGCCGCGCGAGCGATGTACGAGGAGAGCCTTGCCATGTTCCGTGAGCTCGGCGACCGCGGACATATGGCGAACGCGTTGCGCAGCCTGGGCAACCTCTGCAATAACGAAGGCGACCACGTAGCGGCGCGGGTGCTTCACGACGAAAGCCTCGCGATCTGCCGCGAGCTGGGCGATCGTTCCGGCATCGCACGCGCGCTCTACGGCCTTGGCGTGACCGCGCGCCAGGAAGGCAACCGATCGGACGCCCGCAAGCTCCTCGACGAAAGCTTGACGATCTACCGCGAGCTTGGAGATCGGGAGGGCACCGGCAGCTCACTGAACCAGCTCGGTCATCTCGCCGTCGCTGCTGCCGATCATGTTTCCGCGCAGGAACTGCACGAAGAGAGCCTGGCGATCCACTGCGAGCTTGGCGACCGATCGGGAATTGCCGCGTCGATAGAAGGGATCGCTGAGCTTGCATCGGTTCTCGGCGAGCCCGGCCGCGCGGCATGCCTGTGGGGCGCGATGGAGCGACTCCGTGAGGATATCGGCGCACCGCTCGCGCCCAGCGAGCGCGAGCCGCACGATCGACATGTCGCCGCTGCCCGTGCAGCACTCACCGATGCATCCTGCTTCGACCGCGCGTGGCAGGAGGGGCGCGCGATGACGGCCGACGAAGCGATTGCGCAGGCATTGAGGCACGCGAAGCCGCCCTAGGCGGCGGGCCGCGCGCAAACATGAGAAACGAGGGAATGACGCGAGACGCACTTGCGCGAATACTTGAGAATTGTCCACTGTTGCAGGCTTCTGCCGCCGCGAATGCGTTACGCGCGGGCTGGAAGATCGAGGTGCACCACTCTTCAATGCCCTATGAGCAGCTTGCCGACATCTACTCACTTCGAGCGAACGACTGCGTCGAACGTCATCTGACCATGCAACGCAACTCGCCGAGTCCATGGACGAGTTCATCGCAAACCTCAACCAGTTTCGGCATTCCTCCCACTATTTCTTCACCATCAGCGGTCCCGAGGAACACGAGTTCTATGTTTTCTGCTCCGAGTCGAATGAACCTCTGGGGTGTCTGCGCACGGTAAGTGAATTGCGTGTGTCGGCGGAGCGATGGAATGAGATTTGGAGTTGACATCCGTTTCGCTAAGACCAGCGACGTCTCACGTGCGAATGTCGATGCGGTACTCATTGTAGGCAGCACTATGCTATTCGCTCCTCGCCGGAAGATAAGCGAACTCGCCAAAGAACACAGGTTGCCCCGTGATCTCGAACACCAGCGAATATGCCGACGCTGGCGCGCTATTGGCGTATGGCCCGGACGTCGGATACACATTCCGCCAAGCGTCAACGTACGTAGCCCGTATCTTGAAAGGCGCATCGCCGGCCGACCTGCCATTCGAGCAATCGACCAAGCCGAGGTTGGTCGTGAATCTTCAGATGGCTCGTGGACTGGACGTCGCTATTCCGCAGTCCGTCTTGCTGCGTGCGAATCAACTGCTACCTTGAAGTGCGCTGCCTATCACGCCGCTGGCGGCGGTTGCTTCTCGACCTGGGGCAACTCTGCATCGAGGCAAGCCCATCGAGGCGCAGACGACGTCCAGATCGACATCGCCGGTGTGGCGAGATTCGGATCGTCGAAGGTCCCGACGCGAACGAATACGAGATGGGGCCGCGCCTCCGCCTCGCTGAACAGCGGCGTCCCGCACGCGGGGCAAAAGCGTCGATGCATCCGGCTGCCGCTGTCCGCGAGGCTCGGATAATCCCGCGGCTCTCCGCTCACCGTGAACGTCTCGGTGCGGAAACACGCGTTTACCGTGCCGCTGCCGGCGCCGATATATTGGCAGTCCCTGCACCAACATACGCGCGTGACTACTGGCGGTGCCGAGCTTCTCCATTTAATCGCACCACACAGGCAGCGGCCTGTTATCGTCATGGAGTCCTCGCTGCAATGTCGCTCTTGCTTGATGGAGAAGAAGAACAGCTCAACACATGACCAGCGATTCAACCTAGACCGAGATGACAACGTATTCCTTGACCGCCATCCTCGTTGGCCTCGGCGCCACGCTGTTCATGGATCTTTGGGCTGTTTTCGTCAAGCGTGCGTTGGGCATCGCGCCGGCCAACTATTGCCTGGTCGGGCGTTGGGTTTGCCACATGCCTCGAGGCATCTTCACGCACGCGAGCATCGCCAACGCTTCGAAACGTCCGCTGGAATGCACGGTAGGCTGGATCACCCATTACGCGATCGGCGTCCTGTATGCGCTCGTGCTCTTCGCCCTCGTCTCCGATCGCTGGCTCATGCAGCCGACCCTGTTGCCCGCCCTGCTCTTCGGTGTCGGCACGGTGCTCGTGCCATTTCTGATCATGCACCCAGCCTTCGGACTCGGCGTCGCGGCCTGCCGAACGCCGAATCCATCGCAGGCCAGGCTCAAAAGCCTCATGGCGCATACCGCCTTCGGAGTAGGACTCTACGTATGCGCATTCGCGTCAAGCCGCGTGCTGACGGCGCAATTCGCGCACGCCACGACCTAGCTTGCGCCGCAGCAGCGTGCGCAACGTGACGCCATCCGCATAGCCGACTTCGCTGGCGATGGCGTCCACGCTCGCCGTGCCCGTCTGCAGCCGATGCACCGCATGCTCGATGCGGAGATCCTGGAAGTACGAGAGCGGTGTCTTGCCGAGCACCCGATGGAGGCGGCGCGCCAGCGTGCGTTCGCTGGCGCCGACGGCGCGTGCCGCTTCGGCTAGCGAAAAACCCTGCGCAAGCCGCGCACGCGCCCATTGCTCGAAGCGCTCGATGAGCGGATCGGCGTGAGCCAGGTGATCCGGGATGACGTACGCCGCTTGCGAGGCTCGCTCGTCGACCACGAGATAGCGCGCGACGAGGCCTGCAAGCGAGGGACTCTGCTGGCGAAGAATCCACAGCGCGAGATCGAGGTGCGCCAGTGCCGCGCCCGCCGTCACCACGGGGCCGGCCGGCACCACCATGCGCGACTCGTCGAGCAGTACGTCCGGGTAGCGCTGGCGGAAGAACGGCGCCAGCCACCACGTGGTGGTGGCGCTCCGGCCATCGAGTGCGCCGCTGGCAGCGAGCACGAACGTGCCCGTGCAGGCGGCGGCCATGCGGGTGCCGAGCGTGGCCCGCTCGCGCAGCAACTGCACAGCGTCGCGCACATCGCGCCGCTGAAGCGCAGCTTCCAAGGCTGACGGCATCTTGGCGCCGAGCGCGGGCGCCACCATAACGTCGGGCGGATCGCCCTGGACGGCCGTTTGCACGGGCACCTGCAACCCGAGATCGGTATGTACGCGGCGGCGTACAGCGACCGTGCGTACCCGCAGCGGTTTCAAGCCACCGGACAGTTCGTTCGCGGTGTTGAATACGTCGAGCAGCGCGGCGAGGCCGGTGTCGAAGACGCCGTCGAGGGCCAGGACGTCGATCTTCATGGTGGCAATAATAATATCATCAATGGCGTTTTTGCCAATGGTCGCCCAGGAGGGACGCCCCTATTCTTCGCCTCACCCAATGTTGGGTCGACACTCTCCAGGAGAGATGACATGACGGTTCACAAGGCACTGCTCGCCCGCCTCGAAGCCAAGCCGGGCAAGGAAGCTGCGGTAAAGGACCTGCTGGTCAGCGCGGTGGCGCTGGCGAATCAGGAAGCGCGCACCACGGTGTGGTTCGCACTGAAGCTCGGTCCTTCGACCTTCGGCGTGTTCGACGCCTTCGCCGATGAGGATGGGCGCCAGGCGCATCTCAATGGCCCGATCGCGCAGGCGCTGATCGCGAACGCGCCCGTGCTGTTCAGCACGCCGCCGAAGATCGACCCGGTCGACGTGCTGGCGGCGAAGCTCGTCTAGCGGGAAGTGGTTGAGACGTCCACTGGGCACAGCCGGGTCATCGGCAGTGCCCCGTGGTCGAAGGCTTCGAGCCACCTGCTCCCCGGGCAGAGAACGCCCACAGCCCTCGACACGCTGGAACGTCGTCGTGGCCTGGCGTTGAGAACGCGCGTGTGCGCGCAGGACAGCGCCTGACGGAGGGGCCGCCTTACCGGCGACGTTTCGGAAGATGGTCGCGATTGTAGGCGACGGCTTCGCGAAATAGCGCGCGGAAGGCGGCGCCATCCAGCCGATCATGCTGCCGCAGGTCGATGGCACGACGGACGTTCCCGTCGAGGCTCGCGTTGAAGAGCTTCTTCGGATCCTTCAGCGATGCGCCCTTGGCGAACGTCAGCTTCACCACGTGGTTGTAGGACTCGCCGGTGCACACCACTCCGTCGTGCGACCAGACCGGAGTGCCCATCCACTTCCATTCCTCGACGACGTCAGGATCGGCTTCGTGGATGAGCACTCGGACCTGCGCGAGCTTCTCGCCCCGCCAGTCACCAAGCTCCTGAATGCGTTCCGTGATCCGCTGAGCGGCCGATTCCTGAGAATTGTTTGCCGCTGGCTTCATCGCGCCCTTTCGACGGAATGGCGTTGGATCTCGCTCGAGCGTACATCGGCTCGTAAGCTAACGTCCAGATTCCTATGCCCCGACCGATGCGGAAGAAAACCACCGATGCGCGCGGTACATCGACCGGATTCTTCGCGGGGGCAAAACCGTCCGTCCTGCCGGTCGAGCAATCCACGACGGTCGAGCTGGTGATCAATCTCAAAACCGCGCGAGCGCTCGGGCTCGCGATCCCTCAATCGCTGCTGTTGCGCGCCGATGAGGTAATCCGGTAGTTTCTTGCGCGCCAGGTGCGAGGCCGCTTCTGAAGCCGCCGATCAATGCTCCCCGTCGGCCACTTTCTTGGCGAGCTGCTCGGAGAACTTGACCAGGTCGATCACGACGCGTCCATGTGTGCCGAGGCCGATTTCCTCGGCCCCGTCCATTGCGCTCACGCGAAATTCGAGGTGACGACCGGTCACGCCGGTGACCTCGGCGAACGCAACGATTTGCCGGCCGACCGGAGTCGCCGCAAGATGCCGCACGTCGACGCTCGTGCCCACCGCGCTTTCGCCGGGTTCGAAGTAGGGCTTGACCGCGTTGAGCGCCGCGTTCTCCATGGCCATGATCATCACGGGAGTTGCCAGCACCGCCGGAAGCGTCGCATCCTTGAACCGGTTGGCCAGGTGCTGCTGGGATACGATCATGGCAAACGAACCTCGGGTCCCGATGGGTACCGTGCGCATGAGATCTCCTGATGGCTGCGGCGAAAGTATAGGCTCCGCAAATCAAGCTGCGACTGTCGCGCAACGCACTCGATGAAGACTCGGACAGCTTCGTGTTCCTGCGGCCAACTGCGCATCGAAGTGCACGGAGAACCGCTCGGGGTAGGCGTTTGCCATTGCCTCGCGTGCCAACGGCGCACCGGCAGCGTGTTTGCGGCGCTGGCGAGCTTCGCGACGCCCTACAGGGTCTTCGGTAACGCGACCGAATACGTTCGTGTCGGCGACGCGGGTGCGCGATTCAGGTTTCGGTTCTGCCCCGTGTGCGGGTCCAACGTCTTCCATACCGAGGAGGATGGGGAACAATCATCCGTAGCGGTCGCGGTCGGCGCCTTCGGCGACCCGGGTTTCCCGGCTCCGCGCGATTCGGTCTATGACTGTCGCAGACATTCGTGGGTGTCATTGCCGCCCGGCATCACGTCGTACGAAAGAGATCCGACTTAGTTGCAGGTGTTCATTGATCGAGTTGGGAAACGCTCGACTGCGTGACAACCTGGTGCCAACGGTCGCTTTGCTCGCGCTATGGTTCGTCGCGTTCGTTGCCGCGGCCCAGCCGAGCACCCGATTGCCGCGGATCGGTTACGTCATGCCCACAGCCTCCACCTGGGCTGAAGCGAAGCTTTCGCCGACGGTGCAGGGCCTCGTCGCCGGCATGCGTGATCACGGCTACGTGGAGGGTCGCGACTATGTCGTCGAGGTGCGATCGGCCTATGGTGACCCCGAGCGATTCGCCGATCTCACCGCAGAACTGGTTCGGCTCGACGTAGACGTCGTGTATGTTCCCGTGTGCGGCGCGCCGCTCAACGCAGCGCTCAAGGCCACGGCGACCGTTCCGATCGTAGTTGCCACCTGCAACGACGATTTGGTTGAGACGGGCACGGTCAAGAGCCTGCGTCATCCCGGCGGCAACGTGACCGGGCTGTCGAAGCTGACTCCCGAGCTCGCGCCAAAGCGCTTGTCCCTGCTTAAGCAGGCAGTGCCGTCGATTGCTCGCGTGGCTGTGCTATGGAATCCGGATTACTCGGACTTCAAGGCGGATTGGCGCGAGCTCAGGGCCGCTGCCGAACGCCTGGGAATTACGCTGCACTCGTTCGAGTTTCGCCGCGCCGACGAGCTCGAGCTTGCGTTCCACGCCATTCGGCGCGCGCACGTCGATGCCCTGATCACATTTTCCGACCTGCTGACGTACGTGCACGCCTCGCGCCTAGCGGAGTTGGCCGCTTCTGCGCGACTACCGGCGATGTATGCCTTCAGGGAAATTCCCGATGCCGGCGGCCTCATGTCTTATGGTCCGAACATCGCCGATATGTGGCGGCAGTCGGCAGACTACGTGGTGAGAATCCTGAAAGGCGGCTCGCCGGGCGACATGGCCATCGAGCAGCCGAGGCGCTTCGAGCTGGTCGTCAACCTGAAGGCCGCCAGGGCCCTCGGCGTGTCGATTCCACAACCGCTGTTGCTGCAGGCAGACGACGTGATCCGCTGACGTCGGCTCCGACAAGCTTGAGCGATCGACGGTAGGCCATGTCAGAGCTGATCGCACGCTTTACGTCGCTTCCGAGCTACGGCGTTGGCGCGCTGCTCGTTCTATTGCTCTATGCGCTCGAATCCGAAATCCGCTTCGGCCCACGCGCGCGCGCCCACCGCGCCGGCGCATTCGATCGCAAGAGCACGTTGGCCGTCTCGTGTGCCGCTGCGGTATCCGTGCTCGGCTTCGTGCTCGCGATGAAATCGGATTCGGCCGATATCGGCGTTTGGCTTCCGCGCTGGTTCCGTACGGCGGCTATGCCTGGCCTGCCATCACCGCGTGGGGTGGGGTCGTGCTCGGTGCCATTGGCTGTGGCGTCCGCTTACGCCGACTATGGTCGCAAGGTGGGGGCGCTGCTGCCGAGGATTCGTCCATCGCAGCGCTAGCGGTTGCTTGACCCTGCCGGGGCATCGGCGTAGCGTCGCGCCGAACCCGTCGCAGCTGATCCGTCGCACGGGCTTGCGTCCAGGTCAAAACCTTCACACGATCGATGAAACTCGGCGTTTGGATAGCGGTTGGCATTGCGATCGGTGCGGCGGTGGGTGCCGCGACGCATCAAACGGCGATTGGCGTTGCCCTGGGGTCCGCATTTGGAGTGGCACTGGGTACGATTTTCACCAGAAGGAGCCGTTAACGAGAGCGCATGGAAGCCCGGCATGCCGTGGAGATCGACCGGAAAACGCCGTTGGCGTTCTGTCATTCGTTTCCGCCGTGCTCTCGCTCGCTCTTCTGGTCGCAAGCCTTCGGCCTCCCCCGTCCGCGGCGCCCGCCGACCTGCTCGCTTACGCGTCGAGCCATCGAGCACTCTACGGGCTCTTCGCAAGAGCCTCGTTTTGGCATGGTCGATGTTCTCGGGTGGCGTGGCGAAGTGCCGTGTGCCCAATTGGGTCGCGGTTGTCGGCATGGTCGGCGGCGTCACTGGTCTGCTGACGCTGGCGGTTTACCAGACGCCTGGGCTGGCGCTCGTGCAGCTCTCCTGCTTCACGATCTGGGGATTCGCTGCGGGTGTCACGCTGCTTCGCGCTCGCTGATCGGGATATGACACGCCTGCTGCGCTGGCTCGGCATCACCGTCGGCACCGTGATCGCGCTCGCGATCGTCGCGTACGGGATCGTATACGCGCTCTCCGAGCGAATCCTGCGACGCGTCTACGAAGTGCCCGCGATCGCGGTATCGATTCCAACCGATCCCGAATCCATTCGCGAGGGGCGCCGACTCGCCACTGTCCGAGGCTGTTTCAACGACTGCCACGGCAGACAAGCCGAAGGTCGCGTGCTGTTCAACGACCCGCTGATCGCGCGCATCGTCGCGCCGGACCTGACGATGGCGGTTCGCCAATACAGCGACGCGCAGCTTGCAGCGATCGTGCGCAACGGGATCCGTCCGGATGGCCACAGCGTAATGGTCATGCCGGCGGAGGCGTTCGCCAGTATGACCGACGCGGACCTCGGCCGCGTCATCGCGTTCCTGAGGAGCTTGCCGCCGGTTCCCGGACCGGGCCGCGAGGTTTCCGTCGGACCACTCGGGCGCATCGGCCTCGTAGCAGGCAAATTCAAGACCGTGGCGCAGCTGATCGCCGAAACCGTGCCGCCACCGGCAGCGGTGAATAAGGATGCGGAGCTCGGCCGGTATCTCGCGCGAACCATCTGTGCCGCATGCCACGGAACGAGCTTGCACGGTGCCGAGAATCCGGATTTCGCGAGTCCGGACCTGCGCGTGGTCGCGGTGTATTCGCCGGAAGCGTTTGCTCGGCTCATGCGCACCGGGATTCCGGTCGGCGATCGAAAGCTCGGCGTCATGGGCTCGCAAGCGCGCAACAATCTGTCGCAGCTCACCGATTCGGAGATCGCCGCGCTGTACAGCTATCTGCACGCCATGCCGTGAAACGTCGGCTCGGCGGAGCGACATACAGGAGAGGTCAAATGATTCTCGAGGTCGCAGTGCTGAACGTTCGCACCGGGAGCGAGGCTGCGTTCGAAGCGGCGTTCGAACAGGCGTCGCCGATCATCGCTTCGATGTCCGGCTTCATATCGCACCAACTGCAGCGCTGTGTCGAGGTGCCGCACCGCTACGTCCTGCTCGTCAATTGGCAAACGCTCGAAGACCATACCGTTGGCTTCCGTGAGTCGCCGCAATATCAGGATTGGAAGCGGCTTCTGCACCACTTCTACGATCCGTTTCCGACGGTCGAGCACTATCGACCGGTCCGTTCGAGCCCGTAACGCACGACGCTCGAGCGCACGACGTGCGGCTCCCCGACATTCGAATCGAGTTGCTCTCGAAGCATCCCCAATGTCTGCCCGTGCTTCAGGCTTGGACCCCGGGTAGCCGCCATCCCGGCCCATGGGCTGGTGCGGGGCTCGTGCCGCCGGGGTTCCGGCGTCGCGGGATCGGTGTCATGCTCCTCGCGAGGCTCGAGCGACTGGCCGGGCAGCTTGGGTACGAGCAGGTCTGCTGCGCAACCGTCACGTCGAGCACGCTGCTCGCTCGTCACGGATGGCGATTCATCGAGCGCATCCGGCATGACGGTGAAGACGTCGAGATCTTCGCGAAGACGTTGCAAATGCCATGACCTACTGGTTTCCCGCGAAGCGCTACGGCTGGGGCTGGAGCTATCCGACCACCTGGCAGGGCTGGGCGGTCATCGCAGGCTACGTTGCGCTCATAGGCCTGGGCATCTTCGCAATCCGTCCTGCGCAACGCCCCGGGTTGTTCTTCGCATACCTCGTTTTTCTCACCGCTGTGCTCATCGCGATTTGCTGGGCGAAAGGTGAACCGCCGCGCTGGCGCCGGGGCAAGCGCTCGTGATTCCCGACGATGTCAGGAAGTTCATCGCTCGCAGCTTCGAGCCCTCCGACCAAAGCGAGGCCGTGGCGCTGCTCCAGGCAGCCACGCTGCATGACGGATCGCCACCCGGACAGCGGTTATTGCGCTGCGCGGCCGTTGCGAGCGGAGGTTCACTCGACCGGCTGCGAATGGAGATCGAAACGCTCAAGCACGACTACCGCGACGTCATCGTGGAGGGCGAATACCTTCCGGACGGATTGCGCCTGATCAGGGTGCGCGATCTCAACCATCCCATTGCGGACGAGACCTGAGCTTTCAGCCGCCAGCGGGTCGGCGCATACTTTGTTTTGGCGGGCATCTGGACGGCGGACCGGTCGACACCGACGTCGAGCCCATTGCTGTGCGAGGCTCTCATGCGCATGCTTATCGCACTGCTGTTCGTCCTGAGCACGGGCGGACAGGCCGCGCCCTTCAATCCGACGGTCGATCTGAACAGTCCGGGCGCGCTCGAGTCGTTGCGCGCAGAACGACCCGAGCACTACGCCAAGGCGCGGGCGATACTGACGATCGCCGAGACGCGGCTCGGTCCGGATGTCGGGCGCTGGATCGAGGTTCGATTCGAGGCATCCGACGTCGAGCTGCTGCAACGGCAGGTAAGCGATCCGCCGAAGCTTCGCGTTTCCTTCACGCTCGACGCCACTCGCTACACGGCCGTCGTTGTTCCGTCGCTTTCACCGGCGCGGCCCATGTCCGCTCGCTGAATTCGTTGGTCGATTCAAGGCTGCCGGCGACGATGTCGGGCAGCGAGGAGGCGAAATGCCTGCCACGACGGCCGATGGTGGATGCATTTGCGGCGCGATTCGCTATCGCGTTACCGGCGCACCGACGAACAGCATGGTGTGCCATTGCCACAGCTGTCGCCGGGTTGCGGCCGCACCAGTGGTCGCATGGGTCACGTTCCCTACGACGGCATTCGAACTGCTTCGTGGCCAGCCGTCGGCGTTCCATTCGTCCGAGCCCGTGCGCCGCACGTTCTGCCCTGCTTGCGGCACTCCGCTCACGTACGAGCATCGGGATACGAGCGGGACGATCGACGTGACGACCTGCAGCCTGGACGATCCGAACCGGTTTCCGCCGACGCATCACTCGTGGCTGAGCCACGACCTGGCGTGGGTGCGGTTTGGAGATGGGCTGCCGACGTTCCAGGAATGGCGACAGAAGTCGGACGCCTGAAGTCGGACCAACAAGGCACCGCTGGAGCTTTTCGTGGCGAATCGGCGAATCTTCCTCGCAACGGCGCTGCTGGGCACGTGGAAGCCGTCGTTCGTCGCTGCGCAACCGACAGGAAAGGTCTTTCGCATCGGCTTGCTCGGCAATTCCCCGCTCGATACGCCGGAAAGCGTGGCGACATGGGACGCCTTTCGGGCGGAACTGCAGAAACGCGGCTGGTCGGAAGGACGCAATCTCGCGTATGTCCATCGATTTGCGGCCGGTGTTGCCGAACGCCACGCACAACACGCGCGCGAGCTGATCGACGCAAACGTCGATGTCATCGTGACGACGACCGGTTCGGCCGCGGCGGCGGCCAGGCGGGCAACGAGCACGATTCCGATTGTGTTCGCGAGCGTGCCGGACCCGGTCGAGCAGGGACTCGTAGCGAGCCTCGCGCATCCAGGCGGCAATCTGACGGGCCTCACGACGCTGGGCCTCGAGCTCTCGGGCAAGCGCCTGGAACTGCTGCACGAGGCGTTCCCGGCGGCGACACGCATCGCGTTCCTGGCGGCGAAATTGCCAGAGCGCGATCGGTCGGTCGATGAAACCGCGCGCCGTCTCGGCGTGCAATTGCTGCCCGCGCGAGTCACACGCGCCGAGGACCTCGCGGCGGCGATGCGCCTTCTGTCGCAAGCCGACGCATGGTTCGTCGGCGAGGAAATCATTTACTTCGCGAACCGCCGCACGATCATCGATTTCGTGCACGAGCAGCGCAAACCGGCGATGTACCCCAGCACGTTCTTCGTCGATGCGGGCGGCCTGATGTCGTACTCCGTGGCGCAGCAGGCCCAGTACCGCCGGCTGGCTATGCTCGTGGACCGGATCCTTCGTGGCGCGAAGCCAGGCGACTTGCCGGTGGAACAGCCCGCGCAGTTCGAGCTCGCGATCAACGTGAAAACGGCCAACACGCTCGGCCTCGTGATTCCCTCGTCCGTCCTCGTTCGCGCGGACCGGCTGGTGCAGTGACGTGAAACGAGTCGTCGTCACTCACTACGGAGGACTCGACGCGCTTCAGCTGCTCGAGGAAGAGCGTCCCGAGCCGGCGCGCAATCAGGCGCGCGTCAAGGTGCTTGCGGCGGGTGTCTCGCTGCCCGACGTCATGATGCGGGAAGGCATCCATCCGGAAACGCCTCGCTTGCCCTTCACGCCGGGCTGGGACCTGGTGGGCGTGGTGGACCGACTCGGCGATGGCCCTTCGGGACTCGAGTTGGGCCAACGCGTTGCGGCGCTGCCGATCGCGGGTGCGTACGCGGAGTACGTGTGCCTGCCGCAGCGCGAACTGGTTCCCGTGCCTTCGGGTTTGGACTCCGCCGAAGCGGTCAGCCTCGTGCTGAACTACGTCACGGCGTACCAGATGCTGCATCGCTCCGCCAAGGCACGGCCGGGACAGCGCGTGTTGATCCACGCCGCGGCGGGCGGGGTCGGCTCGGCACTGTTGCAGCTCGGGCGCGTAGCGAACCTGCAGATGTACGGAACATGCTCGCCGTGGGGAGCGTCGACGGTCTCCGAGCTGGGCGGTGTTCCGATCGACTATCGAGCGGTCGACTTCGTGCAGGAAATCCATCGCCTCACCGGTGAGGGCGCAGACGCCGTGTTCGATGGCATCGGGGGCAGCCATATCTGGCGCTCGCGGGCTGCGCTGCGCCCGGGCGGTACGGTCGTGGCCTACGGTCTTACCGGATCGCTGCGCGGCGGACGGCTCGCTTCCGGCCAATCGGGCCGGCGTCGGCGGCTTAGCGGAGTCGCGATCTTCGGTTTGTACATCGCCGGCGGCTGGCTGCTTCCCGGGCGCAGGCGCGTCGTTCCGTACAGCATCCAGTGGTTGAAGCGGGTGCGGCCGGCGTTGTTTCGAGAAGACCTGATCGCGCTGTTCGAGCTCCTCCGCCAGGGCAAGATCAGGCCGCTCATCGCACGACGCTTTCCGCTTGCGCAGGCGAGGGATGCGCAAGAGTTCCTCGGCAAGGGTGGCGTGACCGGCAAGGTCGTGCTCGTGTGCGATGAAGCATCGCTCCGCAGCAGCGCGGCGTAACGGGCGCTCCCCGCGCTCGCCGAGCACCGATGCGGTATATCCTCGCGCTGTCTCTTCATGGACCCGTCGCCGATGCAATCACGACCGATGCGAACGTACCGGGGCAGCTGCCACTGCGGCGCCGTCGCCTTCCGGATCGAAACCGACTTTCCGGAGCTGACGACATGCGATTGCTCGATCTGCCGGCGCAAGAACGCCCTCATGGTCCGAGTGCACGAGAGCCGCTTCGAGTTGCTCTGCGGCGAAGACGCGCTGACCGAATATCGTTTCCATACGATGACCGCACGTCATTTCTTTTGCAGCACTTGCGGGATCTATACGTTTCATCGCAAGCGCGTGACGCCGGACCATTACGGCATCAACGTCTTCTGCCTCGAGGAATTCGATCCGTCGGGCATCCCCGTGCGCGCCACCGTCGGCGCGGGGATGGCTTGATGACCGTACCGCGGCTGCCGGTTGATTGAGCGATGTCGTTCAAGCGCCTGATTGGGTACGCATGGGCGTCGCCTGCGACGGCAATCGGACTGATCTTCGTCACCGCCGCCGTGTGCAGCGGCGCGAAGATGCGGCGTGTCGACGGGGTTCTGGAAATCGTGGGCGGTCGTCTGCTCGGTGTCGTTCACAGGATTCCGCGCTTCGGGTTCGTTGCGATCGCCTTTGGTCATATCGTCATGGGTGTCGACGACGTTTGTCTCGCCGAAGCCCGCGCTCACGAGCGCGTTCACGTGCGGCAATACGAGCGCTGGGGGATCCTGTTCTTCCCGCTCTACGCGGCATCGAGCCTGGCTCAGATCGCCCGCGGGCGCGATCCGTATCGCGACAACGCGTTCGAGCGCGAGGCGCGTGGCGGCGCCTGACCTCGGTTGAAC
>Ga0079219_10000072_pt1 | contig 13547 bp, 11 predicted proteins | sample GAControl_FD_77074 | JGI IMG/M metagenome (GOLD analysis project Ga0079219, IMG submission 77074) | Agricultural soil microbial communities from Georgia to study Nitrogen management - GA Control | ecosystem: Environmental > Terrestrial > Soil > Agricultural land | place: USA: Georgia...
CAGGCGGAACAGGCACTACGCGATTCGGAAGAGAAGTTTCGCAGGGCTTTCCGGTTAAATCCTGACTCCACGACCATCACCACGCTCGCCGACGGTACTTATCTGGACGTGAATGAAGCCTTTCTGCGGCTAACGGGCTTTACGCGTCAGGACGTGCTTGGCCGTACTTCTCTCGATGTAGGCTCTTGGGTCGAGACAGAAGACAGATCGCGGATGGTCCAGGCCCTGAAGGCAAATGGCCACCTGGAATCGATGGAAACCTGTTTTCGCAAGAAAACCGGTGAGGTCTTCTTCGTACACTTGTCCGCGGAGTTGATTGAAATCGGCAACGTTCAATGCGTGCTGGCGGCAAGCCAGGATATTACCGAGAGCAAGTTCGCGACCGAAGAGCTTCGACGCTCGGAAGAGCAACATCGTTCTCTCATCGAGCGTGCGCCTTACGGGATCTGCCGGATTACAGCAGAGGGACGCTTTCTGCTGGTGAATCCGGCACTGGTGAGGATGCTGGGATATGAAATTGCATCCGAGTTGATGGCGCTCGACGTGACCACCCAGGTTTACGCAAATCCGGAAGAGCGTGCGTGCCTGATGTCGCACCTGGAGCAGAAAGCGGAATATCCGCCGCTCGAAACCCGGTGGAAGCGAAAAGATGGCCAAAGCATCCATGTGCGTCTCGCGGGATGCCCCATCTTTGATGGCCGTGGCCGGCTGCTGCATTCTGATGTGATTGTTGAATTGGTTTCCAGGCAGTGACAGCAATCCAGCATTGAACCGGGTTGACAGCCATCCATGGAGAAGCTGCAGGCCCATCTCGGTTCGCGTTTCCAGCCATTACAATGTTTCCGTGATCACGCTGCGCCGATATCAGCCGCAGGATTTCCCGCGGCTGCTGGAGATTGACGAGTCTTGTTTTGTTGAAGGGATCGCCTATTCTCCTGAAGAGATGCGTTATTTTCTGAGTATGCCAACGGCCATCTCTCTGGTTGGCTTACAGGATGAAACGATCATGGGGTTTGTGATCGCAGACCGCTTCCGGCCACGACGGGCTTTGCGCTCCATGGGCAAAATCATCACGATTGACGTTGCGACGGAGGCCCGGCACAGCGGTCTGGGGACTGTGTTGATGTCGTCAGCGGAAGGCGGATTGAAGGATGCAGGTTGCGACTATGTCTCGCTTGAAGTTGCCGTCGACAACGAACCCGCTCTCAGGTTTTACAAGAAGCACGGTTATTCCGTATTGAAAGTTCTGCCGCGGTACTATCTGGATTCGATTGATGGGCTACTCATGGGCAAAAGGCTGTGAAGCTCGCGCATGTTAGAATCGCGGGTTTCATCATTATTCATATTCATGCCTACTCCTCTTCGAATCGCCATTGATAGCGGCGGCACTTTCACTGACTGTGTCTGGTTACAAGCTTCCGCACTCCGGATTCTGAAGGTTTTTTCCACGCCTGCCGATCCAGCGCAGGCTATTGCTGAGGCGGTAAACAAGATTTCTGGCGGCAGCAACAGCGTAACTGTGTTGCACGGTACTACCGTGGGGACGAACACGCTCCTTCAGCGCAAAGGTGCGCGCGTTGCTTTTGTAACGACCGCGGGATTTGAAGACTCCATCGAAATCGGCCGCCAGCACCGGTCCAGGCTCTACGATTTCTTTTTTGAGAAAGATCCTGCGCTTGCTCCAGCGGAGCTCCGTTTTGGCGTGAATGAGCGGACTTCAGCCGAAGGCGCTGTGCTGCGGCAGCCTGATGCGGCGGCTTTGGAATCGTTGGCCGAGCGTGTTGCGGCACAACAGCCGCAGGCGATTGCCCTCTCATTGTTGTTTTCTTTTGCCAACCCCGCGAACGAAAAAGTGGTGGCCGCGCTGCTGGCCAGGTTGAAGATCCCGCTTTCCATCTCTCATCAGATTCTGCCGGAGTTTCGTGAATATGAGCGTGCCAGCACGGTGCTGGTAAATGCATATCTCCAGCCGGTGATGCAGAGCTATCTGCAGAAGCTGCAGGACCGCGCAGGCGCGGGCGGAAAGTCAGCACGGATTTTTGTGATGCAGTCCAGCGGCGGCATCACCGCGCTTGCCACAGCGGCGGAGCAGCCTGTACGCACCGTGCTCTCTGGTCCGGCGGGAGGCATTGTAGGTGCTGCTGCGGTTGCGCAGCGCAGCGGATTTGACCGCATTATCACATTTGATATGGGCGGGACCTCAACTGACGTTGCTTTGGTGGATGGCAAGCCTACAACCACCAATGAAGCTGATGTTGCCGGATTGCCTGTTCGCGTGCCGGTGCTGGATATTCACACCGTGGGCGCCGGTGGAGGATCGATTGCGCGCTTTGACGCTGGTGGCGCTTTACGTGTGGGCCCGGAGTCAGCCGGAGCAGATCCTGGCCCCATCTGCTATGGCAAAGGCGAACGCCCAGCGGTGACGGACGCAAACCTGCTGCTTGGACGCCTGCCTGCCGATCAGTTTCTTGGCGGCGATTTTCAACTCGATCTGTCGCGCACGCAAAAGTTGGTTACGCAGTGGCTCAGGCAAAACGGCAGCAACCTCACGCTGGAAGATTTTGCTGCCGGTATGGTTCGCGTGGTCAATGCCAACATGGAGAAGGCGATTCGCGTGGTTTCGATTGAGCGCGGTTATGATCCCCGGCAGTTTTCGCTGGTGGCTTTAGGCGGGGCCGGAGCCATGCACGCCTGCGATCTGGCGCAGGCCCTGCGGATTCCCCGTGTGATTGTTCCTGCGTACCCTGGCGCTCTCTCCGCGCTCGGTATCCTTATTAGTGATGTGGTGAAGGACCACTCACGCACCGTGCTGCTTCGCGTCGCGCCTGGCAGTAACAAAGGGCAAAAATCTGGAGGCAAGGGACTGGCGACGCAACTCAATCCTGTCTTTGCCGAGCTCAAGCACGCCATCGCTACCGAGTTAAAGAAAGAAAACTGGCAGGGAAGAGCGCTCTTTGAGCAGAGCTGTGACATTCGCTATCGCGGCCAGGGCTACGAGTTGAATCTGCTGTATGGCCCCGATGTACTTCAGCGCTTTCATGCCGAGCACAAACGCCGCTATGGGTATAGTAGTCCGGAGCGCGATGTAGAGATTGTTACAGTGCGCATGCGGGGCCGTGTTCCTTCGCCGGAAAAACTTTCGCGTCTGAAAATCCAGGAAGAACAGGGCGCGCTCAAAAAGGCAACGTCAAAGGTCCATTTCGGCGGGAGCCGACACGCAACGCAGATTATCCCCAGAAGCTCAATCAACGCGGGCAAACGCTTTCGCGGCCCGGCGATCATCACTGAATACAGCGCCACCACGGTGGTTCCGCCGGAGCTCTTCTACCACAAAGACCGGGCTGGAAATCTCGTGATAGAAGTTTGAGGGCAGATCAAGACTTATGGGGCGCACACGATAAAAATTTTGCGCAACTTTTTTAAGTCTTTCGGGTTTCATTTACGGGCCTGTGAGGGCCCGGAAACCCTCCTTTAGTTGGGGTTGTTCGAAATGGGCGTCTTCTTTTTGACGAGGGAGGGCGCCCGTTTCCTGGATGCACGCAAAATGAAAGATCCATGGCGCAAAAAAAGGCGCCTCTTAAGGCGCCTTGTATTTCGGAAATGTGGAAGTTAGTGATTAAGCGACATCTTTATCACGCTCAATGACCTTGCGATCTTCTTCTTCCCGTTTGATCCGTTCTTCTTCGAGCTTGTCTTTGGCGTCACGGACATCGTCCTTGACTTTGCCCACAGCGTTGTGGACTTTGCCTTCTGCCTGTTTAGCCAGACCTTCGGCCTGTGCCTTCTCGTCGCCTGTCCACTCGCCTACCTGGCGTTGTACGCGTCCGGCTACGTCTTCGGCTTTCCCTTTGATACGTTCCTTATCCATAAAAATCCTCCCCATTTGAGTTGTGGATTGTTCTTGCACTGAATTTCTGGTATTGAAACGAACGGAAGTGCAAATAATGCTTCTCAACGCTCAGCGGGTCGAGAAACAGATACTTCACGCTCTACCGGGCTTACTGAGCAAAGACAGCTCACTAAACTGCGGCGCGTCTGCCGGTAATCAACTGGAATACCAGTGCAATTACCGCCAACACGAGCAGCAGATGAATAAAACCACCCATGGTGTAGCTGCTGACCACTCCCAACAGCCAGAGAACGAGCAAAATCACAAATAGTGTCCAAAGCATGTCGTTACCCTCGCATTAACAATCTTGTCAATAGCTTGGAAGCTAATAGTGCTAAGGCGGTTGTAAGGAATCGAGAGCTGCTGGAAATGCTGAATTCTTCAGCTGGAAATGCCGCTAATGGTGTGCATTCAATGATCCTGGATTTCAAATAATTTATGAATGAAAACGATCTGCATGAATGTTTTGCATTTAAATAATCTGCTTTGTTTGCGTCCTCTTGTTGCAGCTTCTTGAACCTGGCAACTGGCGGAGAGCAGACAGAAGCTATATCGTTAATACATGAAAGTTGCCATCCAGGGAGAGCGTGGAGCATTCAGCCACCAGGCAGCGTTGCATCTTGTGCGTAACGCGGAAGTGCTGGCCTGCGCTACCTCGATCCAGGTATTTGAAGCGCTGGAATCACGCCGCGCTGCGGCCGCAGTGATTCCAGTAGAGAATACGCTTGCCGGTCCCGTAGGCGAGCACCTTGATCTGCTTCTTGAACGCGATGTTTTTATTCACGCTGAGATGCGGCTGCGTATTGAGCACAATCTGATTGTTGCTCCCGGCGCCAGGCTGAAAGAAGTTCGCCGGGTACTGTCGCATCCGGTGGCGCTGGATCAGTGCCGCAACTTCTTTCGCCGCCATCGTGGAATCTCTGCTGTTGCGTTTTATGACACAGCAGGAAGCGTGAAGCACATTCTGTCTGAAGGTCTTCGCGATACCGGGGCCATCGCCAGCCTGCAGGCGGCAAAAGAGTATGGCGGCAAGGTCTTGATGTCTGGCCTGGAGGACAACAAGCAGAATTTCACGCGCTTTTTTCTCATCAATAAGAAGAAAGGAATTTCTCCCAAAGCCGATAAGACTTCAGTAGTCTTTTCGCTCAAGAATGTCTCCGGGGCTTTATTCAAGGCTTTGAGCGTTTTTGCCTTGCGCGATCTTGACTTGAGCAAGATTGAGTCCCGTCCGGCGCGGGGAAAGCCATGGGAATACCGTTTTTACGTGGATGTGCTGCGTGGCAACGATCCGGCTATGCGGCTGGCACTGAAGCATCTTGAAGAGATTGCGGGATTTGTAAAAGTACTGGGCGTATACCCTCAGGCAAAGTGAGCAAATTCTGTAGATTGAAGAACTTCGAAACAGAGTATTACTCAACGGTAATTTGCCGCCGCTCTATTTCTTCCGGTACAATCCGCGCGATGCTAAATAAGGCTGGACTGCATCTTTCCGGGCATCTCAGTCATCAAATGTGAGCGTATTTATATCAAGGATGAGATTCTATGGCGTCTGAAACAACGAACACCAACATTGAGCCTATCGGAGCGACGCCTGAACAGCGCCAAGCACTCTTAGAAGACCAGCAGAAAAGCATACCGGTCTTGCCGGTGCGTGATACCGTTCTGTTTCCGCACGCGGTTTTGCCGCTCACGGTAGGACGTGAAAGCTCCATTCAACTGATCAACTCACTGGGAGAAGAGAAAACGATTCTGGTTGTGGCACAGCGCGAAGCCCGCGTAGATGCGCCCCAACCAGCTGATTTATATAACATTGGAACATTGGCGACCGTACATAAGGTCGTGAAAATGCCGAACCAGAGCCTCTTTGTATTTACTGAGGGTCTGAGCCGTGGCAAGCTGCAGGACTTTACCCAGTTAACGCCCTTTCTGCGCGCTAACGTTGAGCCGATTCCTGACGCGGAACCGGAAATGTCACCGGAAATTGAAGCGTTGCAGCGCAACGTCCTGACGCTGTTCCAGCAGATTGTTGCCGGTTCGCCTACACTTTCTGACGAACTGCAGACTGTTGCCATCAACATTGAAGAGCCGGGCCGGCTGGTGGACTTTGTCGCCTCGTCGTTGCCGTTTCTTTCCACCAAAGACAAGCAGGAAATCCTGGAAACTCCAGACGTAAGCCGCCGTCTCCAGGCGATCAATCATCATCTGGCCAAGGAGCTGGAAGTCCAGCAACTGCGCAACAAGATACAGAATGAAGTGCAGGACCAGGTGCAGCAGTCACAGCGCGAATATTATTTGCGCGAGCAGATGAAGGCCATCCAGAAAGAACTGGGTGAGCAGGATGAAACCCAGCGTGACGTGGAAGAGCTGCGGCAAAAAATTGACGCTGCCGGCATGCCGGAAGAAGTAAAGAAAGAAGCCACCAAGGAACTGAACCGGTTGGCGCGCATGTTTCCCATGGCTGCGGATTATTCTGTTACACGCAACTATATTGAATGGCTGGCGGTACTGCCGTGGGCCAAATCCAGCGGCGTTGTTGTGGACATTCCCAAAGCTACTGAGGTGCTGGACTCAGACCACTACGATTTAAAGAAGGTCAAGGACCGCATTCTGGATTACCTCTCGGTTCGCCGCTTGAAGCCGAGCATGAAAGGGCCGATTCTTTGTTTCGTCGGACCTCCCGGAGTAGGCAAGACCTCTCTTGGGCGCAGCATTGCCCGCGCACTGGAGCGGAAGTTTGTGCGCCTATCATTGGGTGGCGTGCATGATGAAGCGGAAATCCGCGGCCATCGCCGCACATATATCGGCGCGCTGCCGGGGCAGATCATGCAGGGGCTGCGCCGCGCGGAAACCAACGATCCTGTCTTTGTTCTGGACGAAGTAGACAAACTCGGACGCGATTTCCGTGGCGATCCATCATCGGCGCTGCTGGAAACGCTTGATCCGGAGCAGAACTCCACGTTCCGCGATAACTATCTTGACGTGCCGTTTGATCTTTCCAAAGTGCTGTTCATCTGCACGGCCAACATGCTCGACACGATTCCAGAGCCGCTGCGCGACCGCATGGAGATCATCGAACTTCAGGGCTACACCGAAGACGATAAAACGCATATCGCCGAGCGCTATCTGGTTCCAAAGCAGATTGACGAAAACGGTCTGAAGAAAGAGCAGATTGAGATTCCTGAGGAAGCAGTCCGCTTTATCAGTCGGCATTACACGCGTGAAGCGGGCGTGCGCAATCTGGAGCGCAACATCGGCACGATCTGCCGCAAGCAGGCGCGCCGGATTGCTGAAGGTAAAGAAGACAAGCTCCTTGTCACGCCGGAGATCGTGCAGGAATTTCTGGGCGGCATCAAGATCCGCATCGATACGGAGATTGCCGAGCGCACCAAGCGCCCCGGTGTGGCTGTTGGCCTTGCCTGGACGCCCGCGGGCGGCGACATCCTCTTTATCGAAGCCAACAAGATGAAGGGCAAGGGCGGCTTTACCATGACCGGACAGCTCGGCCAGGTGATGCAGGAGTCAATGCAGGCAGCCCTTACCTGGGTGCGATCGAACGCGGACAAACTCGGAATCCAGGAAGAGTTTTTCAAGGACCATGACATTCATATTCACGTGCCTGCTGGCGCTATTCCAAAAGATGGCCCGTCAGCTGGCGTGACCATGGCCACGGCCCTGGTCTCACTGCTGAAGGAAATGCCGGTACGTCCGCTGACTGGGATGACCGGTGAGATCACGCTGAGCGGCAACGTGTTGCCGATCGGCGGAGTCAAAGAGAAGTTCCTGGCTGCGAAACGTGCAGGCGTGAAAGATGTTCTCTTTCCCGCCGACAATCGCATGAACGTGGAAGAGGATCTGCTCGCGGAACAGCTGGAAGGCGTGAATGTGCATTTTGTCAGCACAATAGAGGACGTTTTAGCCATCGCTCTCCCCGGCTCGCGTCAGGAAGAACGTCAGGACGCAGAGACACGCGAGCGCGTCCTGAGTAACGCCTAAAACTAAATCGCAATTCAATCCAGGGCAGGGAGCAATCCCTGCCTTTTCTTTTTTAGGTGAGAAATCGCACCCTAGTTCCAGCCTAGAGCGGCATTTCAGCCAGCAGCAGCTCAGCTCGCGGCATCCTACCTGTGAGAGATTCCCAATCGTCGTGAGGACCCAATGTTGGAGAACGTAACTTCCGGGCGCGACTCTGGCCATCCAGAGTGGCTGATCTGGCTCCAGCCAGGTGCCCGATCGACACAATTAGGCATTGTGCTGCTTGTGCTTGCGGTCAGCATTTTCGGCGTGCGGGTCCGCGCCCAGTCAGCGGAGACGAATAGTGTGAGCGTCTATGCTGACGCTATCAAGCAGTCGACAATCTCAGAGCGCATTAGCGGGCTTGAGCGATATCTGACATTGCCCACGAGCGGAACTCTCAGGATTGACGCGCTGGAATTTCTGGTCTGGGATCATACGCGTCTTGGGCATCAGGCACAGAGCGCGCAACATGCCCAGAAGCTGTTGCAGGTCTCACCTGGAAATCCCATTGCTATTGCCATACTCAACCAGAACCCGCAAGCTGAACCTAACAGACGTGCGGCGGAAAACCGGTTGTCGATGTTGGCGTCTGCGTTGACCCGGCTTGGCCAATTGGGCAAACCTGAGGGCATGCTTCCCGGAAACTTTACTGTGCTGCGGCAGCAGGTGGCGGAGATGTTGAATGGCGAACAGGGGCTGACTTATATGGAGCTGAAAGACTATGCCAGTGCCCGCGCTCATTTGCAGCCTGCCGTTGCTTCTGACCCGAATAACGCCCAGCTGGTTTACGCCCTGGGCCTGGCACTGCTGGAAGGGAAGAATCCCAATCAATATAACGGCTACTGGTATCTGGCGCGGGCTGCAAATCTCTCTGGCAGCACACCTGCTGGCCAGCAGATATCAGAGTACGCACGAACCAGGTACCTGAAAGATGGCGGCAAAGATGCCGGATGGGGCCAGTATCTCGCCAGCGCCGCTGCTCTGGACGCTCCTCCTGTGATCGGTAGCCCCGCGCCTCGTGTCGCACAGCCAGCCGCTGTCGTCGCCAGCAAAACCAATCCTTCTTCCGGAGCGCCTCCAGCCGCAAGCCCGGTGAATAAAGCTCCGGTGAACAGTGCAAAGACTGATTCTGTTACTGCCTCGGCCTCTGCTCCCAGCAGCAAGCGTGATAAGAAAAAGCCGGAGTTTGGCTTTGAAGATACTCTGCGGGAGCCGCCCAGTATTGCTGAGCCAGCCCGTCCGCCAGCCGGCCCCACGGGAATAGCAGCGCCGGATAAAGCAATTTCGTTGGGAATACTGGTTGAAACTTCACTGCTCACCAACAGGAACCGGCCAGCGATTATCGCCACTTTGCGGGACATCGTTAGAAGCCTGCGATTGAATGATGAGGCCTGCATCCTGGTCTTTAGTGACCAGCTTGATTTTGAGCAGGACCTGACTGCCGACGACCATCTGCTTGAGGATGCCGTAAACCAGATTCAAGCCAAGCCGGGACGGGCGCTGATTTCAGGAATTGCTTTTGCCGCCGGCCATCTGAAGCGGATTGGCAAGAATGCCAATCGCGTATTGCTGGTGATTTCAGACGGCAGGGCGCTGCAGAGTGAGAGCGATACGCTCCTGTTTCGCAGCCAGATAAGCGGGGTGCGCATAGATACTCTGGGCATGGACGTGGATGGCGAATCCGAGCGGCAACTTCTGACCAGGCTGGCGTCCTATTCCGGCGGCAGGTCATCTTTTGCTTCGAATCCCGGGGAGTTCCGCACAGCCGCGTTGCAGATTACGCAAAGCCTGGGAATTGCCGTGCCTTGAGAAAATGTCAGATGCGGATCGTCAATAAGCCTGATTGGCGCAACGAACAAAAATTCCGGAGCAGTGCGTGAAACCACCCCGGATGAGTTCGTAAACTGTGCTCTCAGTCTTATTGACTGATACGTATTTAGACGCATAAAAGTTGCCCAAAGTTAGTGTTGCTCGCCCCCACCCGTAATATTTCCTCCAGCATGTCCGGCAGAGTTTCCGTTATCCTTATACACATGCGTGTAAGAGTGTTGCTCTTTGGGCAGCTAAAAGACATTGTCGGTCGCCAGGAAGACTCTCTTGACCTTCAGCCAGGTGCGAGCCTTTCTGCCGTGATGGCCCACTATGCCGAGCTTTATCCTAGGTTTCAGGGATTGAACAGCTCGATTGCGTGCTCAATCAATCAGGAGTACGCTCAGGGTTCCGCGGTCCTGAAAGAGGGCGACGAGGTGGGTCTGCTGCCACCGGTGAGCGGTGGTAAGGCGAAGACAGATGAGCTACGCTCTGAGCACTGCGCCATTGTGCGCGAGCCTATTGACCTGCAGCCAATCAGGAAAAGCCTGGAACACCCTGAGGACGGAGCAGCGCTGCTGTTTGAAGGGGTGGTGCGCAACAATACCCGGGGCAGGCGGACTCTCTATCTTGATTATGAAGCATATGAGACAATGGCTCTGAATGAGATGGAGAAATTATCTCAGGTAGCACTTGAACGTTTTAAAGTGCGCGATGTTTGCCTTGTTCATCGGCTGGGCAGGCTGGAAATTGGTGAAACCAGCGTGCTGATTGGGGTGGCTTCAGGGCACAGGGCAGCGGCGTTTGAGGCATGCCGGTGGCTGATCGATACATTGAAAAAAACAGTCCCCATATGGAAGAAAGAGTATTTTGAAGATGGCGCTGTCTGGGCTGATGGTGAGCCTTTTCCTGAAGAAATTCGTGCAGGCAAATAAACTCTTGGCCGTTTTTTGCATCTAAGCATTCCAGAATACCCGTTGATATAACTTATGAAACTGGCTCGCGCTTTGCCGCCGTGGTTCAGCTTATTGTGTCTGCTTTGCCTCATGGGCGTTATCGGCCTGGCCCAGGCGCCGCAGCGGGGGAACGCCTTGTTGCAGGGAAATCAGTCCCAGAAAGATGACACCTTTCGTGTAAATGTGCGGCTGGTGAACGTATTCACCACCGTTACGGATTCACGCGGCGCTCCGGTGGCTGACCTGACCAAAGACGATTTCCAGCTCTTTGAAGACGGCGTGCCGCAGACGATCAAGGTATTTGAAAAAGAATCGGCCATTCCGTTGAGCATCGCTCTGGCCATTGATACCAGCCCCAGCACCATGCGCGACTTCAAGCTGGAGCTTTCCTCGGCACACAAGTTCGTCCATTCCATTTTGCGGCAGGAAGACCGCCTCTCGATTTTTGAAGTCACGGAGAACGTTGATCAGATCACCGGCTTTACCTCTGATCTAAAACGGATTGAACGCGGCATCGATAACCTGCGTACAGGCCCGGGGACATCCATCTATGACGCAATCTTTCTCTGTTCAGATTCTCTTTTAGACCGCCAGGGCCGCAAAGTGCTGGTGCTGATTACTGATGGCGGCGATACCACCAGCAAAGCGGATTACAATACGGCCTTGCGGCGTGCTCAGCAGGCTGAGGCCATTGTCTACAGCATTATTGTGGTCCCGGTGGAAGCCGATGCGGGGCGCAATCTGGGCGGAGAGCACGCGCTCATCCAGATTTCCAAGGATACCGGCGGCAAGTATTACTATGCTGAAGGTGAACAGCAGTTGGACGAGGCATTCCGCAAGATCAGTGATGAACTCCGCACGCAATATCTGATTGCTTTTTATCCCAACCGCAAGATGTCAGATTCGTCATTCCGGCGTATCCAGATTGAGCTAAGCAAGAAAGATCCTCAAGGCCGTCCGTACCAGGTGCGGCATCGCGCGGGATATTACACATCCTCGGCAAAATAGCAGACCGCATTGGGTTTGATGCATGGTTTCCGAATGTTAAATATTTCAAAAAGTCCCCAAAGTGCTTGTCCATTGGAGTGCAAAGCCCTTAATAAAAACGAATCTTTCGGAATGCAATTTGCTGTTGTTTTTGTTCTAAGAGCCAGGGGCTTTTTACGCTACAATATTCGGCATGTCCTTCCGTTCTGCAGCTCCAGCCTTTGCTAAAAAGACCACCAAGACACCGCCCCCTGAAGATACGGGTATGGAGTCCTCTTACCTGAAGTCTCTGGGTGAGAAGCAGACGCCGGTATCCGTGAAACTGGTTTGTGGGGAAACCTTCCACGGCTGGATCGAATATTATGACGTCAACATGGTCCGCCTTACCCGTGATGGCGAGCCCAATTTATTTATCTTCAAGCACGAGATCATGTACATTGCTGAAGACAACGGGCGCCGCGCCCGCTGATGTCCCCCAGAGAAGACTACGTTCATCCCATACAGGATCTGGCTCGTGAAGCCGGAGCGCTGCTCATGTCGTTTTTCGGCAAAGTCTCCATTGAATACAAAGGCGATGCTGACCTGGTAACAAAAGCTGACCGCGCTTCAGAAAAGTTGATTGTTGAACGCATCCGCAAACAATGGCCGGAACATGATCTGGTTGGAGAAGAAGGCAGCCGTCGCGAGACGGGAAGCGACTTTCGCTGGTACATTGATCCGCTCGATGGCACCACAAACTTTGCCCACGGTTTCCCGGTCTTTTGCGTGTCCATGGCGCTTGAGCATAAAGGCCACCGCATTGCCGGAGTGGTGTATGACCCTACCCGTGACGAGATGTTTGCTGCTGAAAAGGGCGCTGGGGCGTTCCTGAATGGCCGTCCCATGCATGTTTCTGCCATTGGCAACCTGAAAGAGAGCCTGGTAGCTACGGGTTTTCCCAGCCATAAGCGGCACAAGAATCCGAATATCCACTTTTATCACCAGATCACCCTGCGGTCCCACGGTGTACGCCGTGCTGGCTCCGCCGCTCTGGATCTTTGCTATCTGGCTTGCGGTCGCTATGACGCTTATTGGGAGTTCAACCTCAACGCGTGGGACACAGCCGCGGGCGTCCTGCTGGTGGAAGAATCAGGCGGCAAAGTTACGAATTTCACCGGCGGCCCTTTCAATATTGATAGCCGTGAAGTCCTGGGCAGCAATACTTTGCTGCATGACGAGCTGTTGAAAGAATTTCAGGCCATCATCGCCGGGCGTGTGGAAGGCCTGCCCAACGTGACGGAATACTTTCCTTCGAATCGTTAGACGTCATCGCGAAGCGATGAACATTAAACCAAACTGCACCACTATCCGTTATAGGTAGCGTTTGACATCGCTTCTTTTTCCCTGATATTTTCTGAGGCAGCGTCGCAGGGCGCACCCCGTCCGCGGGAAGGGATTATCCCACCTGGATTTTTTTAAGTTTCCGACACAAACCTCTCTTCTGCCCGAATAGCGGACGCGGGCCATAAAGAAGGAGGTTTCATGTCCACCGACCCCATCGAAGGTCTTAAAAATCTTCAAAGTAAAGACCTTCCCGCCAATCCCACCCTTGAGCACTTGCGCAAGCAAGCCAAGGCCCTGTTGCACAGCTTTAAGCAGCAGGAACCGCAAGCCGTAGCCAGGTTCAGCGTGCTCAAGCTGAAGGCTGCTCCAAAACTTTCTGATGCGCAACACCTCGTCGCCCGCGAATATGGTTTTGAGAGCTGGGCAAAACTGAAGAAGCATGTTGACGCGGCAGCCGCCGCAATGAAAGAGGCGGTTGCGCTGGCCCGAAAAGCGTTCCACGATGACAATGTGGAAGCATTTCGCCGCGTGCTGCAGCAGTACCCGGTGCTCAAGGCAAGAATCAATGA
>Ga0079219_10000073_pt1 | contig 13523 bp, 27 predicted proteins | sample GAControl_FD_77074 | JGI IMG/M metagenome (GOLD analysis project Ga0079219, IMG submission 77074) | Agricultural soil microbial communities from Georgia to study Nitrogen management - GA Control | ecosystem: Environmental > Terrestrial > Soil > Agricultural land | place: USA: Georgia...
GCGCTCGACGACAGCGAGGACAGGACGGACGATGATCCCCCCGTCCACCATGTGCCGCACGAGAACGTGATGGCGCTCGACGCCGCTCTGCGGGCTTGCGAGGCATTCGCGACCGACGACGATAGCCCGTGGTACGGCCCCGGCCCCCTCGTCACGCGGATCATCGAACTCCTCTCATCGCCGCCCGCCGAAGCGGAGGCGCTGCGGGACAAGCCATTGCGCGAACAGCTAGCCTACCACCAAGGCGAAGCAGACCGGCTGATGAAAGCGATCGTTCGAGGCGGCGCGCCTGCGTCAGTCGATACCCGCCGAATGGCCGAGACCGCTTGCGGGCTCGGGTCCGAAGGACCGGGTAGCGCGGTGGCGTCGGCAGCGCCGACGACAGACGCCCAACCCTTAGATCCCACCACGGACGACTTGAGGCAGGGAAGGGGTTGAGATGAGCGAGATCAATCGCCCGAATTTCGCAGAACGTCGCGAGCAGTTCGGTGAAGCAATCGCCTGCTTGCCGTGGGTCGCCGAACGCATCGCTGCCGGACAGCAGTTCAACGCCTACGAGCACGCTTCGAATGACGAGGACGACGACCCGGAGGACGCCGAATATTCGATCTGCGTCGGGCCGATCTCGGACGCGCGCTTTCTCTGCAGCGTCGTCGGACGCGAGCGGGCGAAGCTGATCGAGGCCGCACTGAAGGTCGCCACGGAAGCCATTCGTGAGCGCTACCCGCAAAGTGCCCGCGGTGAGTCTGAGGGCTTTAGTGTTGAGGGGAGGTTCTAGTTATGCGCGGGCTGTTTGGGCGATTGCCCTTCGGGCACCGTTCGGGCGGGGCTACGCCCCTGAGCCCCGCAAGCGGGTCTCAGCCCTGCCGGGCGCTCCTCACTATCGCGGGCGACTTGCTCTTCGTCATCGGCTTTCCGCTGGCCGTCTGGCTGGCACTGGTGGTGACGCCGTGACGCGCGTTGAAACCATCGGCCGCGCCACGCTCTACCTTGGCGACTGTCGCGAGATCCTGCCGACGCTGCAGGGCGAGGTTGTCATCACCGATCCCGTTTGGCCGAATTGCCCGCCGAACCTCATTCCCGGCGCCGATGATCCGTGGGGCTTGCTGGCGGCGATGGCTGAGCGGCTGCCGGACAACTTGCGCCAGATCGTCATCGTCATGCGGAACGACAGCGATCCGCGCATCCTTCGGGCGATCCCGTCCACACTCCGCTTTCAGCAGGTGGCATGGCTGCAATACGTCATGCCTGGCTACCTGGGCCGCGTCTTGGGCGGGAACGAGTGCGCCTATGCCTTCGGGAGCGCCGTCAAGAAGGTACAAGGTCGCAATGTAATCCCGAGCGTCGCACCAAAGGCTCAGCCTAGCGACAGGCCTCCAAATGGCCACCCCTGCAGCCGCGCGCTGATCCATCAAAATTGGCTGGTAAATTGGTTCAGCGATCCGGGCGAGACGGTGATTGACCCCTTCATGGGCAGCGGAACCGCAGGGGAGGCCTGCCATCGGGTCGGCCGCGACTTCATCGGCATTGAGATCGACCCGACATATTTCGACATCGCTTGCAAGCGGATCGAGGACGCGCAGCGGCAGGGCTCGCTATTCGCAGGAGAAGCCGCGTGACCCGCGCCATGGGACTAGCGCCCGCTAGGGCTGAGACGCCGCAGGCGGCTCAGGGCGAAGCCCGCAGGCCCGGTGACGCGCGAAGCGCGGCAGGCGCCCCTAAGTCCTTCAAATCACAGCAAACCAGAGTAACCCAATATGACTGAGAACAGCATCCCGTATCGAGATCCACGCGAGCTTGCCGAGATCATGGATGACCCGGAAGCAGCCGGCGGCGTCATGACCGCGGCTGAGCGCCTTGCCTGGCATTACGACAACCCGCCGAAGCGCCACGACATTCTTGGCGATCTGGTGCGCGAAGTCTGGGGAAGGCCGCGGCAATGAGCGGAACCGAGATCCCCGAACTGCGCCGACCTTTCATGCAGGAGACACTTCCTATGGCTACGAAAATCGCCCCCCAAGAGTCCGGCCCGCCTGCCGAAGTGCGCGACCTATCCGGCGGCATCCTCTCCGTCATCGAGCGCGCCGCGCGTGACCCGTCCGTCGACGTGGACAAGATGGAGCGCCTGTTCGCCATGCAGGAGCGAGTTCTGGCGCGGGAGGCGGAGACTGCCTTCAACGTCGCCATGAACGCCTGCCAGGCTGAAATGCGCCCGATCGCAGCCAATGCCAGCAACCCTCAGACCAAGAGCCGCTATGCGACCTATGACAAGCTCGATCGAGCGTTGCGGCCGATCTACACGCACCACGGCTTCTCGCTCAGCTTCGACGAAGGCGAGTCACCCAAGCCTGAGCATGTCCGCGTGCTCTGCTATGTCTCGCACGTCGCCGGCCATACCCGCACCTATCACCGCGACATGCCCGCAGACGGAAAGGGAGCCAAGGGTGGCGACGTTATGACCAAGACGCACGCCGCAGGGGCGGCGGGCTCATATGGCGCGCGCTACCTTCTGAAGGGCATCTTCAACATCGCGGTCGGCGAGGAAGACAGGGACGGCAACGGAGACGTCACGCCGATCAACGAGCAGCAATTCGAGACGCTCAATGGGCTCAAGGATGCTGTCGGCGCCGACTTGGGCCGCTTCTGCCGCCTGATGCGTATCGAGGGCCTCCGCGACCTCCCGGCGGCCCAATACGAGCGCGCAGTTGCCACCATGCGCCAGAAGAACCCGGCTGCGGCTGACGCCTTTCTGACTGGTGGCAAATGATGGAACAGCGCTCCGAGGAATGGCGCGCGGCCCGCTGCGGGAAGGTGACGGCCTCTCGCTTGGCTGAGGCGATCGCCCGCACGCAGAAGGGCTGGGGCGCCAGCCGGGACAATTACAAGGCCGAACTCGTCGTTGAGCGCCTCACCGGCATTCCGAACGAGGGCTACACGAACCCGGCCATGCGGCACGGCACCGAGACGGAGCCCGAGGCACGCGAGGCTTACAGTTTCAGGCAGGACGTTGACGTTGTGGAAGTCGGCTTCGTCGATCACCCCCAGATCGAGATGTCGGGCGCGTCACCGGACGGCCTGATAGGCGAGGACGGATTGCTCGAGCTGAAATGCCCGCAGACCGCGACGCATATAGCGACGTTGCTTGGGCAGTCCGTCCCCGCCAAATATCTGACGCAGATCCAGTGGCAGCTTGCCTGCACCGGCCGCGCCTGGTGCGACTTCGCCAGCTACGATCCGCGGTTGCCGGAATCCATGCGCTTGTTCGTGCAGCGGGTCCAGCGCGACGATGACGAGATCAAGCGGCTTGAGGCTCTGGTCGTCGACTTCCTCGGCGAGGTTGACGAGACGGTCGCCAAGCTGCGCGCGGCTTACGAGAGGCAGGCGGCATGAATGCGCCGCACGCCGCTCAAACGGAAGCGGGACCGGCCGCGCAGAAAGGCGCCGGAGCGCGTCCAGTACGAGCGCATCAAGCCGCGCGCCCGCGAGAAGCCTACGGCGCAGGAACGGCGGCATATCGCCCGGGTCGCGGAGATGCCTTGCCTCGTTTCCGGCAGGCCAGCGACGGTCCATCACGTCACGTCGACCATTCATGGCGGGCGGCTCCGGCGGTCGCCCCGGCGCGTCGTGCCGCTGGCGCCGGAGTACCATCAAATCATCTTCGATCCGAAGATTTCGGACCCGCTCAGCGTCGAGCGGCTGAGCCATCGTGGCTTCTTCGAAAAGTACGGGATCGATCTCTTCGCGGAGGCGGAGAGGCTGTGGGAGGAAAGCCGTGAACGCGATGACGCAAGCATTCGACAAGCGGATCGATGAAATCGAGGTGACGCTCGATCAGGCGGCTGTCGCCAAGGCGAAGGTGGCCGAGCTTGAGGAGCGCATGAAGCGCACCTTTGCCGCCGTTGCGATCAGCCACATGGACCAGGGCAAGAGCGCCGCCGCCGCCGAGAAGTATGCCCGAGCATCGAAACCCTACGGCGACCTGTCAGACGAATGGATCGCCGCCAATTACGAGAGCGAGCGGCTGCAGGCGAAGGTGAAATCCAACGACCTGCGCGTGGATATCTGGCGGTCGGTCAACGCCACCGAGCGCGCGAAGATGAACCTGCGATGATGACTTTGACGAAGGAAGCGAGGGACGCAGCATGAGCCTCTGGGTTTGCCCGACGCACGGCCTCTACGGAGGCGATGTGTTCTGCCCGAAGTGCGGAGGCACGGGCGCCTTTGCCACGCTCTCGCCGCTGGAGCGCGCCAAGGCCAGCCATCGGCCGATGCAGTCGATTGATGAACTCGTCGGGCTGGATCGAGAACCTGCGAAGCAGGAAGGCGCCCAAACAGTTCAGCAACCCCACCAGCACTCAGAGGAGTAATCATGGATACTCCCCCTCTATTCTGGACGTCCCTTCGCCTTCGGCTTCGGGCAACCTGCTCTCGTCCTTCGGATCGAGCCGCAATCTTCGTTGCGTCTCGCCGGCCTTCGGCCGCTTCGATCAGGCGTAGGGGTGCCTGATACATGGCCCGCAGCCTTCCAGACTGGCCTCGCATGTTGCGCCGAGACTGGGCGGCGGCCTATTGCGACCTTCCCGTAGCCGAGTTCGAGCGCGGCGTAGCATCTGGCCGCCTCCCCCTGCCAGTCGTGGTGGTGGACGGCGAGCGCTGGAGCCGTGTCGCGCTAGACGCTGCCCTGGAAAGGTTGAGCGGTGAAGCGGTCCCTGATTTCCGCAAAGGGTCGAAGCTCTATGCTGCCGGCTGAGCTTCCCAAATGGGTCCACCGCAAGCACGCCAAGGGGCGCGTCTATCTCTATTTTGACACGGGGCAGACCGACCCGAAGGGCAAGAAGATATTCGTGCGCCTGCCCGACTATCACGACAGCGCCTTCCACCGCGAATATGCGAGCCTGAAGGACACCCGCGAGGGCCGATCGCAGCCGGCGCAATTCATCCTCACCGTGCCAATGCTGTGCGAGCGCTGGCGGGCAAGCTGGGCGAAGCGCAGAAAGCCCCTCGCCGCGGCGACCGTCTCGGCCTACGAAACCTATCTGCGCGTCATCGCGGCCGAGCTGGAGGGATTCCCGGCCGCCGAGGTCGAGCCGCGCGACGTTCACCAACTCCACCTGAAGCTGGCCGACAGGCCCGGTGCCGCCAATCTCTGCATCAAGACGCTTTCCGCCATGTACTCATGGGCGAAGAAACCGCAGGTCTCGCTGGTCGCCGCCAACCCGGCCGAGAATATCGACCCCTACGAGCTCGGCGAGCATGAGCCGTGGCCCGAAGAACTGCTCGAGCAGGCACTGGCAGCCGATGACCCGTTCATTCGGCTTGTCAGCAACCTGCTCTATTTCGGGGGCCAGAGGATCGGGGACACCTGCGCCATGGGCTGGCGCAAGATCCTCGGCGACTACGAGCACATGGCGGTCAAGCAGGAGAAGACCGACGATGAGCTTGTCATCGCGATCCATTCCGACCTGCGCGCTGTCCTGCGTGCGCACCCGCGAGGGCTGGGCACGATCATCGCCAAGCCGAACGGCGCACCCTACAGCCAGGGCCGGGTGCGCGAGCGGCTTCAGGAATGGGCCGCCGAGCAGGGTTACAAGGTCGTGCCGCATGGCCTGCGGAAAAACTCGGTCAACGGGTTGCTGGAGGCCGAGTGCAGCGCCGCCCAGGTGAACGCGATCACCGGCCAGTCAATGACCATGATCGAGCACTACGCCAAGAAGCGGAACCGCAAGAAGCTGTCAGAATCCGCCGTTCTTCGGTGGGAGAACGCGAGGCGAACATGAAAACCGAGAGAAAACCGGCCCGAAAAATGGCGGAAAAGCTGGCGTTATCGTTTACGGTTGGTTATGAAGGAATGGCGGTTTTCCGCCACTGTTCGCGCCTGTTCCGTGAAAACTCGCGCCCCTGTGACGTAGCGAAATCGCACGTTCGTGAAAACCAATTTCGGCACGGGAGGCCCTGATGGCTGAGAACAGCAAGATCGAATGGACCGATCACACCTTCAATCCGTGGATCGGCTGCACCCAGGTCGGGCCGCCCTGCCATAACTGCTACGCCGAAGTGCTCATGGATCACCGCTATGGGCGCGTCGAATGGGGCGCCGGCAAGCCGCGCGTCCGGACGTCGCCGAGTACATGGGCGCAGCTTCGCAAATGGGACCGCGCCGCCGCGGCTGCTGGCAAGCCCGCCTTCGTCTTCTCGCTCAGCCTCGGCGACATTTGGGATAACGAGGTTGATCCGGCTTGGCGTCGGGATGCCTTCGACGCGGCGCGCGCCTGTCCGAACCTCATCATGCTCTATCTGTCGAAGCGCATCGGCAACGCGGTCAAGATGGCGCGCGAGGCTGGCGGGCTTCCGCCGAATGCCGCGCTCGGCTCCACGTTCGGCGACCAGTTCGAGTACGATCGAGACAGGATTAAGCTTCGCGATGCCGCGGTCGAGCTTCGCCCGCTGTTCACCTTCGGCAGCTTCGAACCGCTGCTAGGCCCCGTCATCCTCGACAAGAACGCGCCTGACTGGATCATTGTCGGCGGCGAGAGCGGGCCAAACGCGCGGCCGATGAACCTCGATTGGCCGCGCTCACTGCAACGCCAGGCGGCCGAGCTCGGGCGGGTGTTCAACTTCAAGCAGGTCGGCGGGCGCGGGGCGGACAAGGGCGGCCACACTCTGGACGGACGCACCTTCTTCGATCGGCCGCAAGTGAAGCTCGCAGCATGACCCCCTCTCAATATCCGAGAGGGGGTGGTTTATGGTGGAGGTGATTGAGATGGTTGAGGAAATTGGGGCGCGCCCTTCGGGAACCGGCTCTCAGGCTACGCCCGAAGCCCCTGCGGGTCTTCGCCCTTCGGGTTTCGATCCGGCGCGCGTCGAGTTGGACAAGGCGAGGCGCAAAGCTGCTGAGGTGGCGATCGCCCAAGCCCAGGCGCGGGGTGTGGGCTTCTACCCCGGCAAGATCATGGCTGCCTATCTCGAAGGCATGTTCGACCGTTCGGCTGCTGTCCAGCGCGCCCTGTGCCGACGCTGCAACAGCACAGGCACGGTCCACGGCATCATCGACGACGACTTGCTAATTTCCGGTTCCTGGCCGTGCGAGCGATGCGCCCGCGATAGCGATCGAAGTCCCGAAGGGATCGAGACGCCGAAGAGCGGCTCGACCGAAGGCGAGAGCGCGGGCCGCGAAGCGGCATCGCCCAACCCCTAGAGGGACACAACCATGAACAACGATATGAGCTTAGAGCAGAGAGCACGCGAATTGCCATTCCAGCAGCGCGTCGACGAATGGCTGATCGCCTGCTTCGGCGAGGAGATCGCCCGCGACAAGGCGGAGCGTAACCACCGCTTCCTTGAGGAGGCCCTGGAGCTAGTCCAGGCGGCGGGCTGCACCGCGAGCGAGGCGCATCAGCTCGTCGATTACACCTTCGGCCGTCCGATCGGCGAAATCGGGCAGGAGGTCGGCGGCGTCATGAACACCTTAGCGGCGCTCTGCCTCGCGCACGATCTCGACATGGCGGCCGAGGGCGACCGGGAAATGGCGCGGGTCTGGACGAAGGTCGACGCGATCCGCGAGAAGCAGCGCAACAAGCCGAAGCACTCGCCGCTGCCGCAGCATGTGGAAGCCCTCACCCCAAAGGAGACACCCCGCAACGATATGAGCGATGAACTGGTCGAACGGCTTCGCGCAAAGCGGCGGCGCTATGACCTGGAGACTGGCGGCGGCTCGATCTCTACTGACGGTGTGGCGAAGACGTGGACCAATGGTCAGGTGTGGGAGGCCATCAACCCCGATGGCGCCGAAGCCGCCGACGAGATCGAACGGCTCAGAGCACGGGTCGCCACCCTATCAACCCCCTCCCCTCAAGGGGTGCTACGAGAGGCGCTGGAGCCGTTTGCTCGCGTCCCCGTTCGGGAAGCGGCATGGCCCGACGATTATCAGGTTCAGGTCTACATGCCGGTCGGTGCCGAAAGCGGATTGTGTCTGCGCGACTTCCGACGCGCTCGTGAAGCCCTCTCCTCCCTTACCGGAGAGACGGAATGACTGAAAAGGATGGGCGCGCCCTTCGGGAACCGGCTCTACTCGCTTCGCTCCCCGAGCCCGCAAGCGGTCTCGGCCCTTCGGGTGACGATCCGGCGCGCAGGGATGCTTTGGCGAAGGCTCTAAGCCTGCTCGACACTCTTGCCGGCGAAGGAATCGGCCACACCTACGGCAATGGCCAGACCGTCAGTGCCGACGAGGTTTGCGCCGAGGTGGCCGAAGCGTTCGATATCGAGTTGGCCGCGGGGTGGTGGCGGAAGGTTGCAGCCCTTGCCTGCAGCGTCGAAGCGGCAAGGAGGCGCTGATGTGCATCAGCAGGCCCGAATGTCAGCACTGTCGCACCTGCGGCCTTCGGAAGTACCAGCTTTGGGTTGGCCCAGAGATGCACGGTCCAGGATGCCCTTTCGGCCACCACTCGCCGCAAGGCTGTCCAGACGTGCGGGCAGCAGCCGGCATGGGCGCATGGCTGGTCGGGATGTGGCGCGAGGGCGAGTGGGATTTGAAGCGCGATAGCGAGGCCGGGGCGTGCCTGCTATTGTGCCCCGATGTGGACCCGCAAGCAGCGGCAGACTTCAAGGCATTTCTCACCGCGCCATGCGATACCCTCCCGAAGGGCCAAGACGCGAAGCGGCTTGGTGCGAAGCAAGGGTAGCGCGGTGGCCGCCGAAGGCGGACAGGCGCCCAACCTGCTGAATATCCAAGGGAAACTAAGTATGACTGACGAGAAAGAGGACGAAGCGGCTTTTGAGCTCTGGCAAGACGGCATGATGGTTGCCGGCGCCGTAGGTCCGCGGACTCGAGCAGCGCGCGAGATCAACCACTATGCGCTCGTCTACGGCCAAGACGGACCAGTGGAGATTCGCGAGGTACGGCCATGACTGACGACCCCTATTCCATCCTCAAAGGCTGGATCGCCTACGCAGAGAACCGTCCGTACGATCGCGACGCGCAGGAGCTCAAGCGGCTGTCCGAAGCGTGCCTGGAAAAGCTCTTGCCGTATAAGACCTTGGACCAGCTTAAGGAGTGAGGAATGGTGGGCTGCGGAGTTTTTCGTGCCGACACGAAGAACCAGTTCCCCTTCCCTCTGGGGGTTGGTTTTGGTATGGAATCTATAGGGATTTGGGCGATTTCACCTTCGGTGAACCGTCGCCACTCGGCAGAGCCCGAGCCAATCTTCGTTGTCTCGGCCGCTATCGCGGCGAGTATCGACTATCGCGGGAGGTGTGACTTGCTGAAGCGATTGCTCGAATGGCACCGACGCCTTCGCCACGTTCATGAGTGGCACGACTGGTACGTGTTCGACAGTTCGGCGAACGTCTCGCTGTCCGATCCACGCCGTTATCGAGTCGTAGGGCAGGCGCTCATGAAGGTCTGCCGCTGCGGGCGCGTCGAGCGGGAGCCGCTTGCGACTTGGGAGGAAGCCCGCGCCCTTCGGAGGCGCCTGCCCTACGTACATTGGGGCGTCATGGTTCATCGCGCCCCTCTGCCCGCCGCCCTGTGCGATAGCCAGCCCGCAGTCGCCCAATGACCTGCACCCTCTGCGGAAAGAAGCTCTCCCGTAAAACAGCAGCTTAAGCTTGGGCGCGGCCTTCGGCACGGCTCTACTCGCTTCGCTCCCGGAACCGGCTGCGCCGTTTCCGCCCTGTCGGGTAACGATCCTCGCGCGGTGCGCTTGACGGATTCCGCGGCCTTCCCTAATATGCCGGCGCTGGCGCGAATGCTGGCGGCACTACATTCGGATTGGACGTGTCGCTAAACCCTTGTCGCTCCGGCACTGAGGACCAATGCGACAGATACGCTCCCTCCAACGAATGCCCTTTACCACCTGTTGGTGAAGCTGTTCGTGCGGCTTCACTGCTCGGCAGTGTAGCTCAGAGGTAGAGCTTCCCCCTCATAAGGGGATGGTCGTTGGTTCGATCCCAACCATTGCCACCAAGCCAGGGTAGCTCAGCGGTAGAGCGGCGGGTTGAAGGTCCGCGCGACGGTGGTTCGATCCCATCCTCTGGCACCATTTTCTGAAGTCGTGGCTGAAAGGCTAGGCGCCGGATTGCAACCCCGGATCATGCAGGTTCGAGTCCTGTCGACTTCTCCATCGGCGAGCGCGCGGGCGTGACATGGCCTCCAAAACCAATGTCAGCAGGTTCGACTCCTGCCGCCGGTGCCACTCCCCCTTCGTCTAATTGGCAGGACGCGAGACTTTGAATCTTGAAATAGACGTTCGAACCGTCTAGGGGGAGCCAATGCGAACGACACGCACACTCCCGCGACGGCGACCCACCACCAGACACAGGTGAGGGCCGCACTGCTGCACCCTCAATCTGGGTGTAGCTCAGTCCGGTAGAGTTCCCGCCTTGGAAGCGGGAGGTCGCAGGTTCAAATCCTGCCGCGGTATGCCGGATAGGACGCACAGCGGGAAAGCCGGAGCGCGGAGCCTATCCAATGCGCTCCGGCCGTACCCCGCAACCGCTCTTTGAACCGTCAACTATGGCTTCGTGCAAGTCGTGATCGCAGCCGACACCTGATCTGCATACTTGCCCGGCCCGTCCCACTCCTTCAGCTTGGCGAGCAGGATGTCCACCAGCGCGGCGGGATCTGTGGGCAAGGGGCGCGCCAGGCCGTGCGTCTTGGCATCCCCCGGCCGAACGGGGTTCTTCACCGGGCATGGGCGCGGCACCTCGACCAGCCTGTCCTGATAGACGACATGCTCGCCGATCGACTGCGGGTGTTCGTTGCAGCCGGCCAGCGCGAGCGCCAGCAAAACAATCGTTGGGATTCCCAACCTTTCCATCATCGTCCCTCCAGTTCCCGCTTAGCCTCGTCAGAGAGCGTGCAGGGCTTCCGAGGCTGATTGGCTCGCGCACGAAGGGCGGCGATCTCCGCGTCGGTCGACTGCGCCAGCTTGGCATTGTGCGCCTCGCTCGCCGCGGTTTCGGCCTTCTCGCGAGCCAGTTCGTCGGCCGCCGCCTTGATCCTGTTGTTGTTGTCACGTATCTTGCCGTTGGCCTCAGCAAGCGACTGCTTCGTGATGGCGTGCGCCGCGCGCTCGTTCGCCGTCTCCTGTCGCGACGTGGCGAGGTCAACCTTCGTATGCGCCAGCGTCGATCGGGTGAGCAGGAGCGCGATGGTGAGCCCGATGATGGGCAGCGACCACCAGAGCTTCTTGAACAGCGCGGCGGCGAGCTTCCAGCCCGTCACGCCAGCTTCGATGCCGAGGAAGCCGAACATCAGCCCCTCCCCTCCTCAAGCAACTTCCCCAACCACATGAGCCTTGCGTAGTTTCCGGGCCAGAACACCGGACCGTAAACCGGCTGCCTCGTCAGAGGCATGAGGTGGGGATAGGTCATGGCCTATTCCTTTCGGGGCCGGATTGTGGTAGGCAATGGGGACGGTTGCGGCGGCGCTGAAGGAAGCGCGGCAGTGGTTTAGCGAGCGGTGCGTCGGCCTGGAAACAGATGAGTCCAAAGCCGCTCGTGAGGTCCGACGTTGGTGTATGAGCCGGGACGCCGAAAGGCCGGTCGAGAAATCGACTCCCCACCCGGTTCCCCGATTGGGGAGAAGCCGCGTCGCGCTTTGGCAGGGGCAGAGAAGCCGGTATCAAGCCCGGCCCGCAACCGCCCCGCTGCCGAGCACCACAGAGAAGCTGGAGGAAGCGACAGAGGCGGGTCACTTAGACTGCTCCGTGTCCTGAACCTGTTGGGCAGTCGCGGCCTGGGTCGCAGCGGCGGCGGCGACGTCCTTTTCCTTCTTGCCGATCGCAAAGACGCCGATGGAGCCGAGCGCGGCGAGCCCGCCATCGTAGGCGAGACACCAAGGCGTCACGTCGAAGTGCCAACCGTTGTGGTACATGTCGAGCACCTGGAACACGATCGGCGTCGTCATTCCCAAGAACCCGCTGGCGGCCAGCATCACGCGGCCGAGCTCGAACTCGCCAGTCAGGCTGCTGCGGAGGAAGTTGAACTTCACCGCTCAGCCTCCCGCTTCAGCCGGGCGGCAAGGTCCGCAGCATCTTCAGGCGTGCGGTACAGGGCCGCCTCTGCAGCGCGCCGGATCGTCAGCCCGTTCAGAACCTTCCCGGCCTGGTGATTCCAGCGGGCGAACTGTGCCGCGGCGCCGGCCTTGTCGCCGGCCTTGTGCAGCCGTAGCAACGTGCTTCCACCTAGCCCCTTGTCGCCAGTGCCGATATTGTAGGCCAGCGAAACGAGCGCGTCGAACTCATGCTGCGTTGTCGGTGCATCGCCAAGGAGCCTTTCCACCTTGTCGGCGAGGCGGGCCATGTCGAGCGCGAAGCGTGCGTCCGCCTGCTCCTGCGTCCAGGCCATGCCGAGGCGAATGTCCGGGCCTGTCGAGCCCCAGCCGATCGTGGGAACGTCATCCGGCGTCGGCAGATATGCCTTCAAACGGCACTGCTCGAAGCGCTTGATGAGGTCGAGACAGGCTCGCGATGGTTGCATGGTCATTGATAATTCCATTCACGGATGAGCTTGCCGAGCAGGTAGAGGGCCACTCCGAGGCCGAAGGTGAGGCCGGTCCAATCGTCGTAGGGGGTGTCCTGCCGAAGCAGGATCGGCGCCACGGTGAGAAGGGAGGAGCCCCCGAATAGCGCAAGGCCCATGCGCTCCAGACAGCCTAGGCGATGGAAGCGCCAGACCAGCTTGAACGTGACGAGGCCAGCTATCGCGAGGCGCACCAGCGCGCTACCGCAGAGGAGCAGATGCGGCGTCACGGGTCGTTCCTGCTTGAAACGAATATTCCCAGCCATTTGACCGCGAGCGGGATCAGGGCATTGGAGCCGGTCGCCATGAGGTAGAAGATCCCGCCGGCAACCTTCTGGTCGGAGATGTTCCGAAACAGGAGCGGGCTGACGAAGAAGCTGAAGCTGAAGCCGACGAAGACCGCGAATGCGATCTGGATGCGGCTCATGTCCTGCCACGGACGAAAGAACAGCGCCGTCACCGCGCCCGCAGCGGCGCCCAGGGTGGTGTAGAGGAAACCAGACCAGTCGCTCACTTACGCTCTCTCTCGATCAGGGTGACGCTGGATTGCCGAACCTGGCCGAGCTGGCGCTCCATGCCGTGCCGGTAGGCGTCCTCCACTTCCTTGACGCGGGCCTGCGCCGCCTCGAGCTGGCGATGACACTCCAGCCGTTCCCGCTCGGCCATCTTGAGGACGGTCTTGGCGGCAAATCCCCAGCCGGCCGCCGCGCCCATCCCGAAGGCGATCCCGATCAGGCCCCCCGCAGGTCCGAGCGCCAGTTGGACGATATCCGGCAGGTTCACTGGTCATCTTCCGCCTTCTGTTCGCGATGAACGGCGATCCGATTCAAGAGCGAGCCGAGCAGCGCGGCCGCGGCGAGTGAAACCGAGAATCCGATCCAGAACATAAGCCGTCCCCCATCCGCCAAGCGTGAGGCATTGCAGGGCGAAGAGGGCGTTGAGGGTGGCCTTGTAAGCGTAGGTGTCGGCCTTTCCCCCGGCCCACGCATAAGCGGCGTTGGTGA
>Ga0079219_10000074_pt1 | contig 13463 bp, 10 predicted proteins | sample GAControl_FD_77074 | JGI IMG/M metagenome (GOLD analysis project Ga0079219, IMG submission 77074) | Agricultural soil microbial communities from Georgia to study Nitrogen management - GA Control | ecosystem: Environmental > Terrestrial > Soil > Agricultural land | place: USA: Georgia...
GGATCCCCGCAGCGCCTCGATGTAGCCCGGTCCAAGCGTTTGGAAGTCGGAGAGCTCGGACGCCCGCTTAGTCCGCGCGGCTAGAATATTGTGCGACAAGGCCTCATTACTGGCCCGGCGATAGAGGTCCCCGTAATCGGCCGCGCTGCGCCGGGTGAGATCCAGCGTAGGCTCGTAAAGTGCATTATACGCTGCCAATAGGGCGCGGCCTTGCGCGAATTCGCGATTGGCCGTCTTTTGCCATCGGGGCAGCGATGGCTCATCCCCTCCGAACAGCCCTTTGAACACCTTTGTGTGAAATGAGCTGTCCAGGATACTGCTGCTGGAACCCGGTTGGCGGAAAAGGGACCGATTAGCCGGAAGGGAATAGAAGTCGAATCCTCCGCCTGGCATATCTTCGGCGCCATATCCGTAGGCAGAGAGGTCTGGTAAGTCAGTCAAGTAGTCAGATAGATAGTCATTGGCCATAAGGTTCGCCTTTCAGATCGTGCCGATAAAGAACACCGAGCATTCCGCCACATTGCCCACCACGCCGCCGTCACCCCGCACCTGCAGCCGCTTGGAGCCGGCCACGCCGCTGTCGGACGTGTGCACGCTCACGATCGCCCCATTGGGGCCGGCAATCTCCTTGGCCGTGCCCAGCGTCCCGTAGTCCGCCGTGGCGAAGGCGTTCACGAAATACACCGTGTAATCGCCCGCATCGGTGGAGGCGCCGCTGGACCAACCCGGGACCACTCCGGCCACGTTGGTGCGCACGGCCGGCGCGATGTAGAACAGCGTCACCGTGCCAGAGCCCGCGCCGGACAAGGCCACCGTGTTCGACGTGCCATCGAGCGCGCCCTGGGCGGTGGTGTGGAACGTGAGCGTGTTGGCGTCCACCACGTGCAGGTAGTAGTGCGTGCCCTTGCTCAGGCCGGTGGGCGCCGTGCCGGTGTTGCCCAGCACGCCCATCGTCACGTTCTCGAGGGTCGTCGCGGCCGTGATGCCATGGCCCGTCACCGTCACGTTGTTGCCGCTGGGCGTCACGTTGATGGTCTTGGACGTGGGCGTGCCGTTGAACTTGGCCCAGGCCTTGCCCGCGGCCGGCGGCGGGCAGCCGGTCAGCTGGAAGCGCGTGCCGTCATAGAACACGGTGGCGGGCCGGTTGGCCCGCAGATCCCCGGGGCCCAGAGGCACGCTGCCCCACTTGGTGATGGCCGTGGCGGTCAGGCCGCTGACGGCCAGGGTGGAGGCGCCGGTGTTGGTGTTGGCCGGCAGGAAGGTGAGGAATCGATTCTGCAGCTCCGTCAACGCCGTGTAGGCCGGCGTGGGCGCGATGGCGTAGGCGTTGGCGGCGCCGGAGTCCGTAGCCACCACTTCCATTTCCGGTCGGCCCTGGCCGATGTTCATCACCACCACGCGGTCCAGCGTGGCGTCGTAGAGCAGGATGTAGGTGGCGTCCTGGACCAAGTCGCCCAGCGCCACGGCGGCGCCCGTGCGCTTGACGATCGTCTTGGCCGTGAGCCCATCGATGGCCAGCGTGGGCGTGGTGGACGTGTTGGCCGTGGAGCATTTCCAGAGCAGGACCTGGTTGGACAGTCCGGCCAGGTCGGTGGCGGCCGCACCGTTGGCGGTCGTGAACGTGTAGGCCGCGCCCGTGCCGCCCGAGGTGCCGGCACGGACCAGGTCATTGGGCACTTTGCCCAGGATATCCCAGCCGCCGGCGCCGGTGTTGCGGCTGCTGTTGTAGACCAGCACGAAAATCTCGTTGGCCTGCAGATCGCCCGCTTTGGGCACCTGGCCGCTGCGATGGTAGATGCCTTTGGCGCCGAGCAGATTCACGTCCAGGGTGGGCGCGGCGGCCGTCGTGTTGGCGTTGGTGAACTTCACCACGATCTGCACGCCATTGGCATAGGCGCCCAGCGCGGGCGAGAGCGTCACGGCATAGGCGTTGGTGCCCGAGGCGGCGCCGTAGAAGTAAGCGCCGGGCGAGGCCTTGGCCGGCGTGACTGCGCCATCGGCCATGTCGCCGCTGGCCACGGAGCCCGTGAAGGCCAGGCCAGGCAGGGCGGCCAGGCGCAGGGCGGCCAGGGTGACCGGCCGGCCGGCCGGGAACGAGTAACCGCGGGTGACGGTAAATGAGAGTGCCATAGGTTTTCAGGTGCGGCCGCCGGGCCGCTTGTCGGCGGGCTCGCTGTAGAGGCCGATGGATTTGGTGACACACCGGCCTTGCTGGTTGCGGATGCGCATCTGGACGCTGCCGCCGCGGCCGCGCAGCTTCACGTCCTGGTCCCAGTCCTGGTGCAGGTCCGGATCCACCCCGCTGCCGACGCCGCGATCGAGCCAGAGATAGCTGCCCGGCGGATAGACCAGAGGCGTGCCGGTCAACACGGTGAACGTGCCCACACTGGCCACACCCACAAAGGTCTGGCCGTTGCTGTAGGTCACGCCGTTGTAGTCGATGCTGCAGGCCGAGGTGACGTCGCTCGATTCGACCAGATAACGCACGCCGGCCACGATGGCCCCGCTGGCGGTCCTGGCTTCCGAGAGCAGGACCGCGTAGTCCTCCCGGCCGGCGGTGGCGTGGTCGTCGTTGTAGTTCGTCTCGTCCCAGGGGGCGCGGTCGAACGGACGATTGTAGGTCGTGCGGCTGCGGGTGCGCCCGGTCAGGCGCGCCACCGATTCGCTCACGCCGTTGGTCACCTCGTAGATGGTCAGCGAGGGCCACCACGTGGAGACCTGGGCCTTGGCCCAGATGTTCCGCTGGCGCTGCACCCCGGTGCGGTAGGCGCGCGTGGTCCAGTCGTGGTCGATCTCTTCCTGGACGATGGTCCAGGTGATCTCATACACCGGCGCCGGCGCGAACGTCCCAGCCGGCCCGTTGTAGGTGATGCGGGAGGCCTGGGCGGTGAACACGCCTGCGGCCGCGGTCAGGGTTTCGGTGCCGTTCGTGATCGAGGTCACGTAGGCATTGAGCGCGTAGGCGTAGCGCTTGCCCCGCGTGACCGGGATGTCGAAGTAGCCCAGCCAGGTCCCGGGAAAGAATCCGTCCCGCACGTCCACCAGCGCCTCCGTGGCGGTGTCGTCATGGGGCAGCTCCTCGTAGAGGTTGATGAAGCCGTCCGCGCCCAGGGCGAACAGGCGCTCGGCGCCGGCGTGCGGCAGCGTGAGCCAATCTTTGACCACGATGGCCGAGCCGTCGTCCTGGCCCTGCCATTTGCCGGTGAGGAAATCGTGCACCAGCACGGCGTTGTTGACGTCTACCCACACCCGGCGCAGCAGGGCCGTGACCGTGACCGCGGCACCCGTTCCAGCCAGCGTGATGGAAATGCCCTGGGCAACGAAGGTGCTCTTGTCCGTGAGCGTCTCCGTGCCGTTGGTGAGCGAGACTTCATGGCTGCCGGGTTCCCAGTAGTAGGTCGCGCCAGGCTCCACGAAATGGACGTAGCTGCTGCCGCTGTAGACCTGGCCGGCGGTGAGCAGGGCGGGGCCTTGGGCCTGGGCATCATCGAGCGGCAGGGCGGCGTAGAGTTTTTGATCCCAGAGCGCGAAGGTGGCGGTGGTCTGGGCCACCCGCCAATTGACCCGGTCCATCGTGCGCTGCATTTCATCGGAGGGCAGCACCCGCGAGACGCCCAGGCGACCGTCCCGATCGTAGGTGATGCGGCAGATGCCCTTCTTCATGGCCAGGAACCAGACTTCATCCGCGGCATCGGCCTCGTCCCGGCCCACGTTGAGCGCCGCCTTGGGCCCGCACAGGCCATATTCCCCGGTGACAATGTCCTGCTGCATCTGCGCGAGGGAGCCCTGCACGCCGTAAAGCGCGTAGATGCTGGCCGCCTTGAAGCAGATCGCCACGCTGCTGCTCGTGGTCTTGCCGAAGGGCAGCACACTGATGAGCGCGTCGCTCGAGCCCTGGTTGATGCGGGCCTGGCTGCGGATGGGTAGGTAGCGGGTGGCGTTCAAGTAGTCCGAGATCGCGACCATGTCCTTCTCCGTGGCGGTGGCGTAGGGAACGAACATGCGGCCGCCGATCCAGGAGCCGCGGTCGGCGGAGGGAATGGCTTCCGTGCCATCAGTGGGGTTCTCCGCGCTGGTGCCGGTCGGGGTGGTCAGCTCGGTGATCACGTTGAAGCCCTGGTCCAGGGCGGTGAGGTGCAGCACGTCCTGGCCCGCGCCGCGGAAGGCGACCAGGCCATGGTAGGCCTGCTCAAAATGCACCGGCCCCTCGATGAGCACGCCCGAGGGCAGCGGCACCTCGACCGCGCCATTGCTCTCGCGCGTGCGGTAGATGCGCCCATCGGCCGCAATGAGGCCCCAGATCGTGTCATCGCTGTCCCGGAAGCGGCCCACGCCGTGGATCACGCCGAAGGGCACCGGCACGGAGGCGGCGCCGGTGGTCACGCGGTTGGTCCAGGGCAGCTTGGCCAGGCCACGACGGGGCTCCATGTCGCCGGAGCGGCAGCGGTTGTTGCGCGCAGCCGCCACTTCGCCGGGCCCGAGGGCGACGGCAGGCAGCAGCTCGTTCACGCCGACGAAGGCGGTGTCTCCCAGCAGGGGCGGGGTGGAGGGCATGTCAGTCCGAACGTTTGGACGGCTCGAGCGCGGGCGCGGCGGCCGCGGCAGTGGCCGCCTTGCGTTTGACGTAGTCTTCCCAGAGGGACCAGCCGAGGGCCACGACCACGGCCGAGAGGCCCGCCGCCACGTGCTCGAGTTCAACGGGCTTGCCGTCCGGCGTGACCGTGGCGAACGCGGTGCCGGCGCCGGTGAGCGCGTAGCGCAGGAGCTTGGCGATGAGGCCGGTGCCGAGTTTGATCAAGGTCTCTTTCATTTGAGGAAATGTTTGGCGACCACCAGGAACACCGCCCAGCCGCCGGCCATGACCGAGCCGAGCGCGGCCGCGACCCACTTGAGGGTGGCGATGGTGGCCTTGGCGGTGGTCAGGTCATCGCGGATCTTCTGGACGTCCTCGCGGCGGATGGTGCGCTCGGCCTCGAGCTCGCGCTGGACCGCCTCCATCTTAACGGTCGTGGCGGTGTTGAGGCGGGTTTCAGTCCAGGCGTGGGTGAGCTCCTTGACGGACTCCTTGAGCTCCCGGAGATCTTCCGAGACGGTGCGGCGCCAGAGATCGCTGTCGTTTTCGAGATGGGCGCTCATGTTATCTCGGTTTAGTCGGCCGGCCGGGGCCGCTTCGTGACTGAATGGCCGATGACGCAACGCCTCCGCTGGCAGGAGAAAAGAATCGTAACCCAGCTACGATATTAGTCGGGTGCCGAAGGTTTGGCTGGGACGGGTCGAAGGCGGGCCAGCGAGTAACGCTCTGGGTCGGGCCTGTCGTGCCGGGGCCGTTGGTGTAGAGCAGGCTCATGGGAATCGAGGTGTTGAGACCGGCTGTATTAGAAATGGACAGGGTCTTGAAGTCGTAGTTGCCGTGACGAAGCAGCGTCAATTCCACCTTGGCATCCGGGTAGGAGTTGCGGTAAGGCGCAGCGAAGTTTGGTGCCTGACCGGCTCCACCACTATTGGTGCCGTTGTTGGCCACGGACGGGTAGCCGAGCCTCCAAATGCACGGGGACGACTCGTAGTCATTTCCGCCGCCGCTCATCTGGTAAACGAATCCCGTGTCATTGGTCCAGCTGGAGTCTCCCAGAATATTGCCGACCGCCGTCCATTCGTAGGACGCGCGCTCAAGCGAAATCATTTTCCTGTTCGCGGAGTATTGGCCGACCAATGCATTGGTCTGAAGGCTGTTGGTGCCGTGGAGCCAGTTGCGGAGGAGGGTGCCCTTGGACGCTGAGCCGTGATAGCCGTCACTCTGAAACATCTCCGTCACGTTCCCCTCGAACAGATTGAACATGGGATGAGCGCCGTGATTGGCGTTGATACCCCCGGTCTGATTCACCCACCCCTGCCCGAACTGGAATGACATTGCCCCGCAGTAGTTATACGCCACTGCATTGCAAGAGCTGCTGCTGGCAAGCACGCCGATCGCAAGCCGGTCAAAGATGCAGCCCTCAACCCGGCACCAGGATGAATCCTCCCAGAGGTATACCCCGTATCCGTCCTGATTGGCCGGGAACGATTCCGCATCTCGAAAATCACAGTCCCGCGCTTCGCACTGGAACGAGTATAGAAACTGGGAAAACGTGTTGACCCCGTTGAGGACTCTGACGTTTTTCATCCAGCACCTCTGCGCTGCCGAGAAATAGATTGTCGCGTCCTCGCTTGCAGCATTGGTCACCGTTAAATCCTCGATTCCCATCATGCTGGCCCCGAGACCAGAGAAAGCAGTGTGCAAGAGATACGGCGACCAGCGAGACTCCATCGTCATCGGGAGCGGGGGAAAGAACGTCACATTCGTCCCTGAAACGGATTGAATTTGTACGGTGAACCGCATCCGACGAGCGGGTCCCGATGTCGTTGCCACAACATTCGTGTCATCGTCCTGAGCGATGACTGCCAGGAGCCCCGGCTGCACGGCAGCGTTCGGGGTGGCCGCCATGAAAATTGACGTCGAACCAATGGTGTATCCGCTAAAGATAGCCGCGCCAGTGCTCGACGGCGCGTATTGGTCCGTGTAGATGGCGCACGGGAGGATGGTGTCGTACTTGCCCGATCCGCGCAGCGTGACGCCAGCTTTGGATGCCAGGTTAATGTCACCACCCACATTTCCGTAGAAGCCTGCCCCCAGTAGGACCACCGTGTTGGACGCGGCCGCAGCGACGGCGCTGTTGATCTGTGATGCCGTCGCGGACGACGTCAGTGTCGCCGCGATCGTGGTCCGGCGCGGGATGCCCCCAGGAACCCCCGTGTGATTGCCCCAATCGATTGAGTTGGTGGCGTCGGGTGCCCAGTAGGTTGTCACCTCGTCAGCGCCGATATCCCAGGCTCCAAAACGGGTGGCGTTATCGACGTCGTTGGTGAAGAGCCCGCTGGCGGGATCGCTCAGGCCGAAATCTTTTGCGCCCGTGTCGGTCGCCAAAAGGTGTGCGTTTCCACCGGCAGCATCCACGAATTGGAAGGTCTGGCTAATTCGACTGTGAGCTCCAGGCGCGGTGGCATCTGACGATGCGTTGTAGTCGCTCAACCCGCCTCCGGTGCCAACGTTGTTGAATCCCTTGTTGCTCTGGCCGGCAGCCAGGCAATTGATCACTATCTGCGGATCCACGAATCCATCCGCGCCCCCGTAAACCGTGTTGTTGTAGTTTTCGACGCCCGTGTTGGCGGACCCAAATGCACCGCCATAGGAAACGCAGTTATCGACCACGATTCGGCCATGCGCCGGCGAAGCGCCGTCAGCAAAGTTGGAGTTGTAGGTCGCATACCCCCCATTCGGGAGCACGAATGTGCAGCGCGATATCCGGCAGAAGTTATCCGTCCGACCAGCTCCAACGTTCTGGGTCGCGAGCCGGCAGGCATTTAGACTGCCATTCCCGTTGATGAGCTTGAACTGAACATTGTAGATCTCAACGTCGCCGGGTGCGTTATTGTAGAGCAGATTAACTCCGTCGCCCTCAATTCTGGCTGCTGAAGTGTTGTAGATCCCAGGGGTTGGACTATCTCCTATAATGATAAGACGGCTCGTTGGCGACGTGGTGATGCTGTCCCAGTGGGTTTGAACAATGTTCTGATTGTCGGCGGTGACACCCCAGTAGAGAACGATGACATCTCCAGCAGCCAGTGCCGTGTCGGTTTGGCTTGCCGTGATAGCTGTCCTTAGGTGATTCCACGGAGATCCGACAGAGCCGTCACCCCCGCTGCCGGCGTCGGTGTTCACATAAAGGTATGTCAATCCGAACAACGGCTTTGCGTTCAACAGGAGCAGGAGTGCGAGGATGCGGCTCATTGGGGCACGAGTGCGAATCCAATCGATGTGCAAAACTCGTCCGCCGTCCACGTCAGAGACGTGGTCCCACTAACCGTCCCGGCTGTGTCTTGAGTCGAAAGATCGTAGGCTGAACCGCCAACAGCAAGGTCGGTTCGCCTTGACGTGTGACTCAACGCGGCCAGCGTTCCTGCGGGGGCGTTGTCCCAGTTTGCGCACGAGCCAACCACCCAGTCCCCAGACGTTGCTGAGACCGACACGTCCACACCCGACCCACCACCGTCTCCCGTGCACGTCAACGCCCTGTATGCACCAGTTGCCCCAGCATCATTTTTCACCCCCGAGTAGACCAGAACGTGAATAACTGGAAATCCGTTTGGAATGCCACTCGTGTCACAGACCACATTTGCGGTGGTCGCTGTCGGGTTGTGGAGGATGTAGGCCCCAAGATTCGCAACCACCCCGCCTGACTTATCGTTCAGGTTTGTGATGGATGTAAAGGTTTCGCTGGTGTTGAACTTAACGCTCGTGAGCGTTTCAGATCCTCCTCCGGTGGTCACGAAAGCGATTATCACTCCCCCGGCTGGCACCACCACATTCGACACCGTTACCGGGTCATCGGTGTAATTGGTTCTTCCGTAAGCAGCCACAAACGAGATTCCTCCACCGCCTCCTCCACCAGATGATGGCGGCGTTAGAAGCAGCAGTGACTCCAGTGGGGCTTGGGACAGCAATGATGGACACACTGCCAGCCAGCAAATGAGAACAAGAATCCGGCTCATGGCGTTTGGTTCTTCACCCAGCATTGAATGTTCGTAATCATAGCAGATCCGGAGATGTGCTTCTGTCGAACCCTCCACGCAAAAAGCGAGTCCTTGCTGGCTGTGGTCAGGATGTTCGTGGACGTCGCCGTGTCGTTCGTGCTGAGCCAGGTGATCGTTGCCTGGGCGCACAGGATGGCCAGCGTTCGCGCGCTCCCATCCGAGGTGAGGCTTAGGCTTCCGGAAGTGCCAATGACCGGCGTCGATAGCGTGATGGAACGATTGCCAGCGACCGCATTCGTGTAGTTGGCCGAAACGTCAGTCGAACAATTGATGGTGATGTCTCCATCGATATAGTTTGTGGTCCTGTGCTGCTTGTGGTTGTCCAACGTGGCGCCATTGATGGTCGCTCCGTAGCTCGTCGCATTGGTCGCGGCCAACAGTGGCCCGGTGCCGGAAGTCCAATCCTGGATGCCGTAGATGTAGAGCGACCGGCCATTCCATCTCAGCACGTAGAGGTTTGTGGACGGTGCCTGAGCCACAAACGGTGTCGTGCCGCGGTAATCGATCTGCGACGGGAAGTTGTAGACCCCGGTGGTCGCATTGGTCAGTTCCAAGGTCAGGAACCACGTGTCATCCGGGGCTCCGGCGGCCGGCAGGTTGCCGAGCGACATCATAAGCGTGTTGCTCGTCGCCGTCAGTGCCGGTGCCACCGTGATCGAGTGAGGCGCGTTGGTGAGGAGAATAACGACATTGGTGACCAAAAGGATATTTGTGGTCCCAGGGTGGAATCCGCCCCGCGCGGAATGATGCCCGTTGGTGGTCGAGAGCGACTCAACCCCAGACATCGTCGAGCCGTCCGACAGCGTCACTCCGGAGCCTTGCACGCCTTTACTGGTGCCATCAGACCGAACCAGCTGGTTGTCCGCCGGGAATGTCGACGCTGCCGTAACGTCACCACTACCGGAAGGATCGCCCGTCGTCCCGTCCGCTTTCACGTAGGTGCCGGTTCCGGTGACATGCGTCACTTTGCCCGCGGCGTCGATCATCAACGCCTTGGAGAACGTCGGATAAGCCAAGGACAAATCGTCATTCACCACAGCGCCTTGGAATGTTCCCGTTCCGCTCGTAACCGAAAGGTCACCTCCAACCGTTGCGTCTGTGCCGACCGTGAGACCCGAAGCGGTCAATGCTGCAAACTGTTCCGCCGGGTATGTGATAACACTCCCGGGAGCCTGGTACACATCAGTCAGCGTCGTATTGAAAACCCGAATTGGGGCCGTCGTGGGTGACCACGTCGTGTTGATGTTGTCCACCGTGTAAACCGTATTCGTTCCCGCCACTCGGATCGTCCCTCCGACCACGGTCACGTCGGAGTATGCGTCGAGCTTGATTCCCCAAGCGGTATCCGAATTGGTCGAAATGAGGTCGCAATTGTAGAACCTGGCAGTGCCCGCAATCTGTGCCGCTTTCGTGGTGTTGTTTGCGCCATACCCGGCCGCGTACGTGCTCCCCTCTTTGTCGGCCAGGAGCGTGCAATTCCAAAGCTCCACGTAGTTGCTCGAAGCGTTTCCCGCTCCGGCATAGCTCTGGATGTAAACATCCCAACTCGACTTGAGCAGACAGTCAAAGAAGCGCACCGAAAAGAAGTTGGTGGCAGACATGAACACTGCATCGGAATCTCCTTGCACATAGACGTTGCGGACCACTGCGCCAACCGGAGCCGGATCCGCGTTGGGAGCGTAAAATCCGAGCCCGGCCTGGTGGTAGACCGTACTGTTGGCGCAGACGATCGAGAGATTCTGCACCACGGACGTGGAGGAGATCACCACAATCAGATGGCTGTTTGTGAGCGCGGCCGTGCCGGCAATCACGGTGGCCTGGCGGCCCGCTCCTTCCAGCGTGACCCCAGGAGGAACCCGGAGGGACTGCAGGCCGATGTTAAATCGCCCTGCTCCCAAGCGCACCACGTCCCCGCTGACTGCGCCCGCGACGATATTCGAGAGCAGCTGGGACTGGTTGGTTTCGACGTAATAGAGGCGGGCGGCGTTGGTGACATATCCGCCCGGGCTGGTCACGGCCAGCCGGTTCGACTGACCCGCAGCTTGGAACGCGGCAATATTCGTAAGCCCGGTCGAGGGTGGCTGGCCAGAGCTCCCGCTGCTGCCGCCGTAGGTCGAACCTGGCACCAGCGTGACCCCGAGATAGATGGCTTCGATCACGAGGTCATTGGTGGGCGCGCCGTTAGCCTGGCTCAACCCCGCCATCACGTAGGTGTTGCTCGGCAGAAACAGTTGCGCGGTGGCGGCTCCGCTGTGGTAGTTCGAGGCATACTGGGACTGAGAGTAAAAGCCGATGCCGCTGCTGGTCCCGGACCCGTTTACGGAGTTGGTCAGGATCTCGAACTTGTTTGTGCGCGTGGCCGAACCTGCGCTGCGGTAGGTTAGGGATAGGCTGACCGAATAGACCCCGGCATTGGTCACGAGGACGTAACCGTTGGTGCCGGTGATGCTGGTCGGCAGATTGGTCACAGTCTGCCCCGAGTAGTTCGTGTAGACTCTGGCCGAGTTCGTCAGGTTGACCGTGGCGGCCGACGCCGAGACCAGGGCGGCGCTGTAGGGCGACAGGTTGGTGATGCTCCCGCTGCCGGAGCCATTGCCCCCGCCGGGCGTGACCGAGACCGCGCCAAACGTTTGGACGGCCGCGGCCAGGCTGGCGAGGACGGCCAGGCCCGCCGCGCGGGCCCGGAGGAAGGAGGGAAAGGTCATAGGTCAGGCTTTGCGTTTCCAGGCGATGAGGAACTTGGCGCTGTCGACGGTCTCCACCGTCAGGGTGGGGCCGCTGCTGGACGAGGCCACCACGATGCCGTTGCGTATGGGGACGGCGTGGCCGATATCGAAGACGCCAGTGGACAGGGTCGGCACCTGGATGCTGACAAGCGGCTCGGCGCCGTTGGCCGGCAGGCTGGTCGCATCGAAGATCTGCAGCCAGCGGGTGCTGGCCGAGTGGTTGGTCATGAGCGCCGAGAACAGCCAGCCCGGATAGGCATCGGCCACCCGGGACTTTTCCACGCCGGTGCCGGCGTTTTCGGTGAAGACGTAACGGTCGGCGGCGACAATGCGAGTGTTCATAGATCAACGGGTGCGGTATCGGGTCTTGGGGCGGGCGGCACACTGGCCGGCGTGGAGCAACGTGAGCTGGTCGAGGGCGGACTGCGCCTCGCGGGCTTCCCGGGCGTAATCGGCGCGCTCGGCCTCCGTGCCGGTGGTCAGGTAGCCGGCGGCCGCGGCGTGGATCAGGTAGCGCGCAAAGTCGTTGGGGATCTCGACCAGCGTCCACTTGGCGGCCGTGTTGGCCGGGCTCTCGCCGGCCGTGGTGGCGGTTGCGCAGGTGTAGAAGTTCCCCCGGTAGGAGGGCATCTCCCGGAAATAGACCTGGTCGCCCTCGGCGTAGGCGGTGGTCGCGCTGTAGACCTCCCCCGTCAACTGCGGGCAGCGCTCGCGCAGGTCCACCCACACCGCCGGCCGCAGGGCGCCGGGCACCTGCAGGCCGCGGTGGGTCAGCCAGGCGTCGAGCTGCACGGCGCGGCGGTCAGTGTGCGGGTTATGCGACCAGGCGCGGAACGCGTGGTCGAAGGCCGTCTGCCCCGCCTGCTCGTAATCGATGTAGGGATCGAACGCGGTCAGCACGCCCCAATAGCTCGTGTCGGTCGGCAGGTTGCCGGTGCTCGTGGCGGCGTGCAGCTGGTAGTAGGCGCCGGTCGGGCTGTAATAGACCTGTTGGCCCCGCACGTAAGCCGCGCTGGCGCTGTATTCCTGGGCGCTGTAGGTCAGGGCGCTCTCGGCCCAATAGGCCAGGTTGGTCGTCCAGGTGGTGCCGTCCCAGGTCGCCGGCGCCTGGCCGGTGGCGCTGCGCAGGGTCTGGTAGTATTTGCCCGGCCCCACGTAGATCACCTCCGCGCCGGCGGCGTAGGCGGTGAGGGCCACATAGGGATCGCGGAAGGCCCGGCGCTCGGTGGGGCAGACGAAGGGCCACTCGCGGTGGATCCAGACCTGGTCGAGGCGCTGGCCGTGCAGCAGCCGCAGATTGGCGAAGTCGCCGTCGGCGCCGCCGGCCAGGTCGTCGGGGTTCAGGCCGACGGCCAGGGCCGTGCCCCGGAGCAGATCCTCGTAATCGACGGTTTGCGGCATGGCAGCGCGTCCGAGCGTTTGGACCGGTTAGCGCGCGGCGGGGGGCGGTTTGGGCGCCCGCTCTTCCGTCACGCCCTGGACGAAGTCGGCCTCGGTGGCCGCGTTGGCCCCGTGGTCCACGCCCGCACGGCGGCCGCCGGCGTTGGCCTGGCGCAGGCGCTCATGCGTGGCGGTGCGGGCCGGCGGGGCCGGATCCGGCGCGGGCGCGGTCGCGGTCTCGCCCGGGAGCGGCGGGAGCGGGGCCGGCGGCGTGGGGGCCACCGTGGGCGTGGCGGGGGGTGGCGTGCTGGGCGGCGTGGCGGCAGTCGCGGGCTCGGCCGGGGGCGGCGGCGGCGTGGGGCCGATCACTTCGCGCACCGCCAAGGCGGCGCAGGCCAGCCAGTAATTCGGCTGGCCGACGGGCGTGAAGAGCAAGTAGCCGACACCCTTGTTGATGCGGTATTCGCCGATGTCGGCGACGATCACGTCCTGGCTGGGGGAGGCCACGCAACGCACGCGCTGGCCGGTAAGAGATCCATTCATACAGAGGAATTGGTTGGGTTGGTTGGGGACGGCTCGGCAAAGGTCTTCTTCCAGCGCAATCCAGTCCGAGTTTCCTGGATCACGGCGGGACGCCAGATCGGCGTGCTGTGATAACCGACCTGCAGGCGGGTGCCGGTGGAACGCACGCGGCACCATTCGCCCCGGCGCCGCTTTAGCCAGGAGGCC